>Ga0187845_1002303_pt1 | contig 10401 bp, 9 predicted proteins | sample SpaLakP09_SKY_68_FD_134515 | JGI IMG/M metagenome (GOLD analysis project Ga0187845, IMG submission 134515) | Oligotrophic lake water microbial communities from Sparkling Lake, Wisconsin, USA - SP09_SKY_68 | ecosystem: Environmental > Aquatic > Freshwater > Lake | place: USA: Sparkling Lake... | reverse complement strand
GACGAGCACGGCACCACCCTGGCCGGGCTGATGGCCAACTACACCATCGATCCCGAGGACTTTCTGAGGGTGGTGCATGAGGTGCCCCTGGACGGGGTGGAGCCAAATCCCCGTCTGGCCGAGCGGCTGAAGATTCTGCCCGGGCGCCGGTTCGTCTTCACCAATGGGGCCAGGGACTACGCCCACCGCGTTCTGGATCGGATCGGGATCGCCGACTGTTTCGACGGGGTCTTCGCCATCGAGGACGGCGATCTGACGCCCAAGCCGGCCCCGTCGGCCTTTCGCCGTATGATCGAACGGTTCGATTTCGAACCGCGCTGCGCCGCCTTCTTCGAGGACACGCCTAGGAATCTGGAGCCGGCCAAGGCCCTGGGGATGGCGACCGTCCTGATCGGCGACGGCCACGGAAAGCCCCTGGGCGATCATATCGACCATATCGCCCCCGATCTTCTCGACTTTCTCAACGCCCTGACCTTCAAGGACGCCGCATGACCGACCTGTCGCATCTCGAATCCGTCGTCGAGGCCGCCTGGGACGACCGCGCCAATGTCTCGTCCGCCACGCACGGCGATGTGCGCGACGCGGTCGAGACGGCCCTGGCTCTGCTCGATTCCGGCCAGGCCCGCGTGGCCTCGCGCGGCGACGACGGCGTCTGGACCACGCACCAGTGGCTGAAGAAGGCGGTGCTGCTGTCCTTCCGCCTGAACGACAACCAGATCATGCGCGCCGGCCACGCCTCCACCATCCCTCTGTCGGCCGATCATCCGGCGGCGCTGGGCCCGTTCTGGGACAAGGTTGCGAACAAGTTCGGCGACTGGAGCGTGGGCGACTATCAGGCGGCCGGCTTCCGCTCGGTTCCCGGCGCCGTCGTCCGGCGGGGCGCGCACATCGCCAGGAACGTCGTCCTGATGCCGTCCTTCGTGAACATCGGCGCCTATGTGGACGAGGGCTCGATGGTCGACGCCTGGGCCACGGTCGGCTCCTGCGCCCAGATCGGCAAGAACGTGCACCTGTCGGGCGGCGTGGGCATCGGCGGGGTGCTGGAGCCGCTCCAGGCCAATCCGACCATCATCGAGGACGGCTGTTTCATCGGCGCCCGAGCCGAGGTGGCCGAGGGCGTGATCGTGCGCGAAGGCGCGGTGCTGGCCATGGGGGTCTATCTGTCCGCCTCGACCAAGATCGTCGATCGGGCGACCGGTCAGGTCTTCCGGGGCGAGGTGCCCGCCTATTCGGTGGTGGTGCCCGGCGCCCTGCCGGACGCCGACGGCGGGCCTTCGCTCTATTGCGCCGTCATCGTCAAACGGGTGGACGCCCAGACCCGCGCCAAGACCGGCGTCAATGAGCTGCTGCGCGACTGATCGTCCGCCGCCCGCCCTGGCTTTGACGCCGCGGCGTCCGAGAGCGCACACTGCGTCGCGCCCGCCGTTCTGACCCCGCCTTCCGTTGAGACCTGCAATGACCGATCGGACTTCGCCGCTGGACCGTTTCACCAGTTTCGAGGGCGTGACGGTTGTGGTGATCGGCGACGTGATGCTCGACGCCTATCTCCAGGGCCACGTCAGCCGCATCTCGCCCGAGGCGCCGGTGCCGGTGGTGAAACATGCGCGGGACCGGTTCACGGCCGGCGGCGCGGCCAATGTGGCCTTGAACGCCGTGGCGCTCGGCGCTTCGGCGCGTTTGATCGGGGTGGTGGGCGATGACCAGGCCGCCGATCAGCTGCGCGCGATCGCCGAACAGGCGGGCGTCTCCTGCCGGCTGCTGGGACTGAAGGGCGGAGAGACCACGACCAAGACCCGGGTCCTGGCGGGCGCCCACCAGGTGGTCCGGATCGACCGCGAAGGCTCAAACGCCCTGTCGGCCGAGGATGAGGCCGCCCTGATCGCCCTGTTCGAACAGGCGCTGGATCAGGCGGATGCGGTGATCGTGTCGGATTACGCCAAGGGATGTCTGACCGATGCGGTTCTGGCGGCCGTGTTCGACCGGGCGCGCAAGGTCGGGGTTCCCGTCTTCGTCGATCCCAAACGTCCCGATTTTTCCGCCTATCGCGGCGCGGCCTATATCAAGCCGAACCGGTCGGAGCTGGCGGGCGCGACCGGTCGGCGCTGCGACGACGACGCGGCCGTGGGCGAGGCGGCCCGGCAGGTGGTGGACCAGACCGGCGCCAATCTGTTGGTGACCCGCTCCGAACAGGGCATGGCCTTCTATGGCGTGGACGGGGAGGCGATCCTGCTGGAGACGGAGGCGGCGGAGGTGTTCGACGTCTCGGGCGCCGGCGACACCGTCATGGCCGCCTTCGCCCTGGGCGTGGCTTCGGGCCTGCCGGTCGTGCGGGCGATGCGCCTGGCCAATACGGCGGCCAGCATCGTGGTGTCCAAGGCCGGGACGGCGGTGGTGTCCGCCGCGGAGCTGCGCACCGTGCTGAATCACCAGGATCAGCGCGACGACCATCGCGACGGACTGATCCTGTCCCGCGTCGACGCCCGGGCGGTGCGCGGCGCCTGGCGGGATCAGGGGCTTTCGGTCGGCTTCACCAACGGCTGTTTCGACCTGCTGCATCCCGGCCATGTCGCCCTGCTGCGCGAGGCGGCGAGCCATTGCGACCGGCTGATCGTCGGGCTGAACAGCGACGCCTCGGTGCGGCGGTTGAAGGGCGAAACTCGGCCGATCCAGAGCGAGGGGGCGCGCGCCGAGGTGATGGCCGCCATCCGACATGTGGACGCGGTGGTCCTGTTCGAAGAGGACACCCCCTATGAGCTCATCGGCGCCCTGGAGCCCGACGTCCTGGTCAAGGGCGCGGACTATCAGGAGCATCAGATCGTCGGCGCCGATCTGGTCAAGGCCAAGGGCGGGATCATCGTCCGGGTCGAGCTGAGGGCCGGCCATTCCACCACCGGCCTGGTGGACCGCAGCCGTATGCCCTCGGCCTAGATATGAGCCCCGATCCCAGCACCGAGCTGAAGGCCGCGTCGCGCCAGGCGACGGCCTGGCTTTATGAGACGGCCCTGCCGCTGTGGCTGGAACACGGCGTCGATCGTCGGCGCGGGGGCTTCTATGAGGCCCTGTCTCACCACGACCTCAGCCCGGTCCACGACTATAAGCGGCTGCGGGTGTTGAGCCGCCAGATCTATGTCTTTTCCCAGGGGGCGCAGCGCGGCGTCTCGGGCGCCGGCGCGGCGGTTGAGCATGGTCTGGATTTTTTGCTGAACCGCGCCCGCCATCCGGACGGCGGCTTCATCAGTCGACTGGACTTGGACGGGGAGGGCCTGGATCAGACCCGCGATCTGTACGACCTGGCCTTTGTCCTCTTCGCCCTGGCTCATGCCTATAGGCTGACGAGGGACGGTCGGCTTAAGGCCGAGGCCCTGGCGCTCTTGGACTTCATCCAAACGTCCATGCGCCATCCTGCAGGCGGTTATGTCGAGGCCCTGCCGCCGCGCGCCCCGCGTCGGCAGAATCCGCACATGCATCTGCTGGAGGCGGCCCTGGCCTGTGTCGAACATATGCCGGACCCTGCCTTCTCCGCCCTGGCGGCGGAACTGGTCGGCCTGTGTCGGCGACGGTTCATGGACGGGTCGCGGGGGCTTCTATTTGAGTATTTTCAGGACGATCTGACGGCCCCGCTGCGGCCGAATGGGCGGGCCGTGGTCGAGCCGGGCCATCAGATGGAATGGGCCTGGCTGTTGCGGGAGGCGCAGCGGCTGGGCATGGACACGAGCGCAGGCGCCGACGGCGAGGCCGAGCGGCTGGGGCGGTTCGCCCTTGCGCACGGCCTGGACCCGGCGTCGGGCCTGTTGCGGGGCGAGGTGTTCGAGGACGGCGCGATCGCCGTCGCGGGCGTCCGGCTTTGGCCGCACGGTGAATGGCTGAAGGCGGCTCTGCGCGTCCCGGCCTTGGCGCCGAGCTGGTCTGACGCCTGGGCCGCGCTGAGCCGGTTCCTGAACACCCCGACGCCCGGTCTCTGGTTCGAACAATGGGATCCAGGGGCGGGCGGCTTTTTGGACACGCCGGTTCCGGCCAGTTCGCTCTATCACATCGCCACGGCCGTGGCCGAGCTGGAGCGGGCGGACCTTTAGGACGAAGGGCGGGAGGGGGTGCAGTCCCGCCTCCCGCCTCGCTTCAAGGATCTCAGGCGGCGCTCTTCATCGCGTCCTTGTTGACGGCGGCGTCGGCGATGCCGGTCAGGTCTTCATCGGTTTGGGATTCTTCCTGCAGGGTCTCGTCCAGCAGGGCGACGGCGTCCTTCAGGCCCAGGACATTGGCCCAGCGCTTCAGCGTGCCGTAGCGGGTGATCTCATAGTGCTCCACCGCCTGGGCGGCGGCCAGCAGGCCGGCGTCGAGGGCCGGGTTGTCCTTGTATTCTTCCATGATCTCGTCGCCCTCGGCCAGAATGCCTTCGATGGCGTCGCAGGTCTTGCCGCGCGGGGCCTTGCCGATGATTTCGAACACCTGCTGCAGGCGTTCGATCTGGCCTTCTGTCTGGTCCTTGTGCTTTTCAAAGGCCGCCTTCAGCTCGGGCGACTGGGCGGCGCGGGCCATCTTGGGCAGGGACTTCAGGATCTTGCGCTCGGGGTAATAGATGTCCTTGAGCGTGTCGTGGAACAGGGTGTCGAGGGTTTTCTCGGCCATGGATCGTCTCTCGCAATGGTGATGGGGCGCGGGGGCGCACCCCATCACAAGCGATCAGGCCGGCTTATGTTCCTGTGTCGGAATCCGGGCTTAGGCGGCCGTCGCCCGCTTCAGATCCGGCGGCGTGGCCTCGTCGGTCAGAAGGCGAATGGCCTCCTCGACCGTCACTACCGTCTGCTCCTGGGAGCCCAGGCGGCGGATGGCGACCTTGCCCTCTTCGGCCTCCTTGCGGCCGACGACGGCGATGACCGGGACCTTGCCGACCGAGTGTTCGCGGACCTTGTAGCCGACCTTTTCGTTGCGCAGGTCGATCTCGGTGCGCAGGCCCGCCGCCTTGAATCGGTCCATGCCCTCGCGGGCGTAGTCGTCGGCGTACGAGGTGATGGTGGCGACCACCGCCTGGACCGGCGCCAGCCACAGGGGGAAGGCGCCGGCGTAGTTCTCGATCATGATGCCGATGAACCGTTCGAAGCTGCCCAGAATCGCCCGGTGCAGCATGACCGGGCGGTGCTTCTGACCTTCCTCGGCGATGTAGTTCGCATCGAGCCGTTCCGGCAGGACATAGTCCAGCTGGATCGTGCCGCAGGTCCATTCGCGGCCGATGGCGTCCTTGACGATGAAGTCCAGCTTGGGCGCGTAGAAGGCGCCGTCGCCAGGGGTGACGACCGGCTCGGAGCCGGCGGCGCGGGCGGCCTCCAGCATCTGGGCCTCGGCCTTGTCCCAGAATTCGTCGGTGCCGGCGCGCTGCTCGGGCCGCGTGCCCAGGCTGATGTAGGCCGTCTCCATGCCCAGATCCGCATGGACGCTGCGGCATAGTTTGATGAACTCGGCCGTCTCCTCGACGATCTGGTCCTCGCGGCAGAAGATGTGGGCGTCGTCCTGGGTGAAGCCGCGCACCCGCATCAGGCCGTGCAGCGAGCCCGACGGCTCATAGCGGTGGCAGGCGCCGAACTCGGCCATGCGCAGCGGCAGTTCGCGATAGGAGCGCTGGCCCTGGTCGAAGATCTGGACGTGGCCGGGGCAGTTCATCGGCTTCAGGCTGAGGGTCTCGCCCTCGACCGTTTCGCAGACGAACATATTGGGCCGGTACTTGTCCCAGTGGCCCGAGGCCTCCCAGAATTTGCGGTCCAGAACCTGGGGCGTCTTGACCTCGACATAGCCGGCGGCGTCCAGGCGGCGGCGCATATAGGCCTCGAGCACCCGCCACAGCACCCAGCCCTTCGGGTGCCAGAAGACCATGCCCCGGCCCTCTTCCTGCATGTGGAAGAGCTCCATGGCCTTACCGACCTTGCGGTGGTCGCGCTTTTCGGCCTCTTCGAGCCGTTGCAGATAGGCGTCCAGGTCCTCCTTGGTCGCCCAGGCGGTGCCGTAGATGCGCTGCAGCTGTTCGCGCTTGGAGTCGCCGCGCCAATAGGCGCCGGCCAGCTTGGTCAATTTGAAGGCCTTGCCGACGTGGCGGGTCGAGGGGAAGTGCGGCCCGCGGCACAGGTCGATCCAGTCGCCCTGCTTGTACAGGGTGATGGTCTCGTTCTCGGGCAGGTCGCGGATCAGCTCGGCCTTGAACTTCTCGCCGCGCGCCTCGAAGAAGACGATGGCCTCGTCGCGGTCCCAGACCTCGCGTTCGAACTTGGCGTCGCGATCGACGATCCGGGCCATCTCCTTCTCGATGGCGGCGAAGTCGTCGGTCGAGAAGGGCTCTTCGCGGTAGAAGTCATAATAGAAGCCGTCCTCGATGGCCGGGCCGATGGTGACCTGGGTGCCGGGGAACAGGGTCTGGACCGCCTCGGCCAGGACGTGGGCCGTGTCGTGGCGGATGGTGTAGAGGGCCTCGGGATCGTCGCGCATGATCAGGCGGAAGTCGCCGCCCGTCTCCAGCACCCGGCCCATGTCGCGCTGCTCGCCGTTCAGCTCGGCCAGCACGGCCTTCTTGGCCAGGGACGGCGAGATCGAAGTCGCCACGTCCCGCGCCGTCGAACCGGCCGGATACTGACGCACCGCGCCGTCGGGGAATTTCAGATCGATCATGACTGTTCTTTTTCGTCGGTCTTCAGGGGCGGGACCGGGTCATAACCCGAACCGCCGAAGGGATGGCATTTACAGAGGCGACGCACGGTGAGCCATCCCCCCTTGAGCGGCCCGTGCCGGATCAGGGCGTCGCGCCCATAGTCCGAACAGGTCGGCAGGAACCGGCACTGCTGGCCGATCAGGGGGGACAGCGTCAGCTTGTAGCCTCGATGGGCCGCGCGGACGCCGCGTTCATAGAGAGACATTTGTCCCTTCGCCGGGGGCTGGATGGGTTCGCCGCGCTTATCCCCTGTCACAGCAGGGGGATCAACCGGTCAGAGCCCGTCAGGCCGCGCCGGCGAGACGAGTTCGCCCCGCCAGGGCCTGATCGACCGCCTCCAGCGTCGCCTCGATCGCCACCAGGGTCGAGGCGTGACGGGCGGGATAGTCGGCGACCTGTTTCAGCACACGAAGTCCTTCGAAACGACCGTCGGGGCCTTCGCCGCCGGACTTCAGCATGGCGGTCATGGCGTCGCGGGCCTCCCTGATCTCATCCGCCGAGGCGCCGAGGACGGACTGGCCCAGGACGCCGGCGGCCGCCTGGCCCAGGGCGCAGGCTTTCACGTCCTGGGCGAAGTCCATGACCCGCCCCTGGTGGTCCAGGCTCACATCGACGATCGCGCGCGAGCCGCACAGTTTGGCGACCCGCTCGCCGGTCCCTTCCGGCGACGCCAGCCGACCCGCATGGGGCAGGTTGGCCGCCAGGGTCAGGATGCGCGCGCTGTAGAGGTCGTCGATCATGGCCGGAAGATAGGGGGCTGAAGGGGCGAGTGGAAGGCGTGAAACGTCCGCTAGACGCTCAGCGTCAGACCGCCGTCCGCCTCGACCACCAGGGTCGCGGTTCCATAGTCGGACAGCTGCGGGTGGTCCGTCGCAAGAGGGTGGGTCCAGGCGGCGGTCACCACCAGAAGGTCCGCCCCGGCCGCCTCGCCGGCCGCGATGCCGGCCGGGGCGTCCTCGAACACCAGACAGTCGGCGACGTCCACGCCCAGCCTCTGCGCCGCCAGCCGATAGCCGGCGGGATCGGGCTTGCCGCGTTCCACGTCCTCGGCCGTGATCAGCACGGCGGGCGGTTCGACCCCTGCGGCCTTCAGCCGGGCCTGGGCCAGGGGCGCCGTAGCCGAGGTGACGACGGCCCAGCGGTCGGGCGGCAGGCGTTTGACGAAGTCGATCGCGCCGGGAATGGGGGCGACGCCCTCGACATCCTCGATCTCGCCCCGTTCGACCCAGGCGACCTCGGCCGCCAGATCGACGCCCGGCAGGTTCTGGCGGCGGATGGTGTCGGCGGTGCGCACCCCGTGGATGGTGGGGATGAAGGCGACCGGGTCGATCCCGTGCCGTTCGGCCCAGCGGGTCCAGACGCGCTCGGCCGCAGCGGTGGAGGTGATCAGGGTGCCGTCCATGTCGAACAGGAAGGCGCGATAGGCGCGGGGGGCGGACCCGGGGGAGACGGTCATGTCCCTATCCAGCACGGCGCCGGCCGGGCGGCAAGCCGAGGTTCCTGCCGATCAGCCGCCTTTCAAGGAGGACCAGGTGCGGGCGGTGTCGCTGGTCGATGGGGCGGAGGCGACCTCCGGCTGGGGCGCGGCCGGCGTATTGCGCGCCGCCAGCCAAGCCAGGTTCTGATCGGCCAGCTCGGGGGGCAGTTCGCGGCGCAGGATCTGTTCGGCCTCGCCCATCTTGCCTTGCAGGCCCAGGGTCATGGCCAGGGTCTGGCGCACCTTGCTGGAGGCCGTCGGCTGGGCCGCAGCCCGTCGCAGCAGGGCCTCGGCGCCGGGGGCGTCGCCGTGGGTCAGGGCCGCCGTTGCGGCGTTGGTCAGGACGTCGGGATTGTCGGGCGACAGGACCAGGGCCTGGTTCCAGGCCGCGCGCGCGTCGTCGAACCGGCGCACCTGCTCATAGGCCACGCCCAGCAGGGAATAGGGCCGCCAGTCGCGGGGCGCCAGGTCGCGGGCCTTTTCCAGCGGGGCGATGCCGTAGAAGGCCTGGCCCCGGCCGATGTGGGCGCGGCCCAGCTCCAGCAGGGCGTCCAGATTGGCGGGCTGGAGGGCCAGCAGGGTCTCGGCCGTCTGGGCGGCCTGATCATAGCGGCCCAGTTCGCGCAGGGCCTGGGCCAGCTTGACCGCCGCCACGGGATCGGCCGGGTTCAGGTCGTGCTCGCCCGACCAGAAGACCGAGCGCGCCAGGGCGTCCATCCGGTCATAGGCGGCGCGGACCTCGGCCGAGGCGGGCGCGCGGGTCGCGCTTTGGACGGCGTTCTGGGGCGCGCCCTGGGTCTGAACCGGGGCGGCCGCGAGGGCGGGGCCCGCCGACAGGCTGAGAAGGGCGACGGTTGCGAGAAGGGCGGGCATGGGCGACATGGGGGGAGTCCTGACGGTTCCTCGGTCCGCCTCAGAATCGCCGGTTCGCGTCAACTCTTGGTTAAGAAGGTTCGCCATGCTCGCCCCCCATCCCCTGCTGGTCGCCGCGAACGCCGGAGAGCGGGCCGTTCCGATCCGCCTGTCGGCGCCGGGTGCGGTTCTGGACGGGGCGGCGAAGTCCTGGGCCGAACGGCACGGCTTTGCCGGCAAGGCCGGGGAACTGCTGATCGTGCCGGAGGGCGATGGGATCGGTCAGGTGCTGCTGGGGAGCGGCGCGGCCTTCGATCCGGTCCTGGCGCGCGGCCTGTCGGCGCGGCTGCCCGGCGGCTTGTACCGGCTGGAGGCCGAGCCTGAGACGGCGCGGGCGGCGGCCCTGGCCTTCCTCCTGGGGGCCTATGTCTTTGACCGCTACAAGGCCCGGCCGGAGCGGGCGCCGGTTCGGCTGGTCGCGCCCGAGGGGCTGGACCTGGATGAGACGACGCGGATCGTCGCCGCCTGCGCCCTGGCGCGCGAGATGGTCGACACCCCCGCCGCCGACATGGGGCCGCTGCAGATCGAGACCATCGCCCGCGAGATCGCCGAGAGCGCGGGGGCTGCCGTGACCGTGACGGAGGGCGAGGCCCTGCTGGAGGCGAACTTTCCGGCGGTCCACGCGGTCGGTCGTGCGGCGGCCCCCCACCGGGCGCCGCGGCTGATCGAGATAGGCTGGAAGCTGGACCGGACCGACCTGCCTCTGGTGGCCCTGGTCGGCAAGGGGGTGGTGTTCGACACCGGGGGGCTGGACCTGAAACCGGCCGCCGGAATGCGCAATATGAAGAAGGACATGGGCGGGGCCGCCCACGCCCTGGCCCTGGGGCGGCTGGTCATGCAGGCCGATCTGCCGGTGCGGCTGGCGGTCATCGTGGCGGCGGTGGAGAATGCGGTTTCGGGCGACGCCTTCCGGCCGGGGGACATACTGAACAGCCGAAAAGGTCTGACCATCGAGATCGGCAATACGGATGCGGAGGGGCGGCTGATCCTGGCCGACGCCCTGACGCGGGCGGGGGAGCATTCGCCCGATCTGACCCTGGACTTCGCCACCCTGACGGGGGCGGCGCGGATCGCCCTGGGGCCGGAGCTGCCGCCCCTCTATACGGATGACGAGGCCCTGGCCGCCGATCTGCTGGCCGCAGGGCGGGCGGTGGGCGACCCCCTGTGGCGCATGCCCCTGTGGCCCGGCTATCGCGCCGCCCTGGACACCGAGATCGCCGACATCAAGAACGACGCCTCGGCCTGGGCGCAAGCCGGGTCGGTCACGGCCGCCCTGTTCCTGCAAAGGTTCGCCCCCGCCAGCGGCGCCTGGGCCCATATG
>Ga0187845_1002302_pt1 | contig 10402 bp, 8 predicted proteins | sample SpaLakP09_SKY_68_FD_134515 | JGI IMG/M metagenome (GOLD analysis project Ga0187845, IMG submission 134515) | Oligotrophic lake water microbial communities from Sparkling Lake, Wisconsin, USA - SP09_SKY_68 | ecosystem: Environmental > Aquatic > Freshwater > Lake | place: USA: Sparkling Lake... | reverse complement strand
GGCCGACACCAGCCGGGAACTGCTCGACCCCCTCCAGCGGCAGGAAATCGACATCATAGATATTGTGCGACGAGCCGTAGCGATCAACGAAATACAATGCCGAGCCACCAATGCCTTCAACCGCAGGAATATTCAGCTCCATCATGCCGATGGGGCGCACATAAGGTTTGGCACCGTGGGCCAGCGCATAGTCGTAGGCCTTGGCCGCATCCTTCACCCGCCAGGCCATGGCACAGGCGGACGGGCCGTGCACCTTGCCAAATTCATTGGCCGGCTGGGACGGTTCACCATTCAGGATGAAATTGATGTCGCCCTGGCGGTACAGGCTGACATTCTTGCTGCGATGGCGGGCCACTTCGATAAAACCCAGCGACAGGAACAGCTGGCGCAGATCGGCAATGCCTTGCTCGGTGGGGGCGGTGTACTCGACAAACTCGAAGCCGTCGGTCGCCAGCGGGTTTTGCAGCAGTGCTTCCATTTTCATCATTTCTCCTCTTTATCCATTGGCAGTGCCGACCTGGATCACAAGCCGGCCGCCATGGCTGATGTGCAATACGGCAAGGGTCACAACCGGCCATGCAAGGCAGCAGGAGTCAAGGCGGGGGACAATGGACAAAGCGGAGGAACGGGCAGCGTATTGGCTAGTCAGCAGGCAGCCCCGCAGGGCAGCGGTGCACGCAACAGACCAGCCTCAACAAGCCGGATGTGGCAGAGGGTACCGATGGGATGGACCATGCCATGCGACAGCCAGCGCCATCGCCTTTCCCTGGCGGCACGATTGTGTGTGTCTCACCGGGGCTCTCCTCTATCTTTGCCGACATTATCCAGTGATCTCGCGCCACCGTGTAAAATGTCCGGGTTAGGCTATTTATTCTAGGGAAAATGCCTGGCAATTTTCTTGCAAACATTCCCCAGACAAACAATAACTAGAAATATAATTTCAAAAAATTCAAATCAGAGGAGTTTACATGCCAAGTCTTACGCTAGATAAGACAGACTTGCGCATCCTGTCAGAGCTGCAGCTCAATGGCAGGTTGACCAATGTGGAGCTTGCGGAAAGAGTGGCCCTCTCTCCCTCACCTTGCCTGAGACGTCTCAAGCAACTGGAGGAGTCCGGTGTCATCCGCCAATATGTCGCCCTGCTCGACCCGGCCAAAATCGGCCTCGGTTTGCAGGCCTACGTCCGTGTCGTGCTGGAGAAGCGTGGCAATACCCATGTGCAAAGTTTCATCGATGCCGTCCAGCGCTGGCCGGAAGTCATCAATTGCTTTGCAATGACCGGGGAAATGGACTACCTGCTGCAAGTTTATTTTGAAGATCTGGAACATTTCTCGCGCTTTGTCATGGATGAGCTGCTACAACAGCAAGGCGTGGAAGATGTGAAATCCAGCTTTGTCCTGAAAGAAATCAAGCGCACCACTTCGCTACCGCTCAGCCAGCTCAGAAGTCTGTGAGCCGGCATGCCGGCCTGAGTCGCTGCGACATCCGATATATCCTGGAGGAATAAACAAAGGCCCCGGCATGAGCATGATCCGACGACTGCACATTCTGCCCCTGGCTGTTGCAATAATGTTGCACAGCACGGCATGGGCGTTTTCGGTCACTTTCATTTCGCCGGGGCGTCATGACGAAGCATTTTGGCTCAGTGCAACGCGGGCCATGCAGGCGGCGGCACAGCAACTGGATATCCAGCTGGAGGTGTTGTATGCCGAACGCGATCCATTGCAGATGGTCAAGCTGACCCGTGCCGTCACCCTGCGCCGCCACAAACCGGACTACCTGCTGCTGGTCAACGAAAAACTGACCGGCCCAGCCCTGCTTTCACTGGCCGATCAGGCCGGCATCCCCTGTTTTCTCAGTTTCAACCAGCTCACCCCCACCCAGTTGCGCAACAGCGGCCTGCCGCGGCAAAGGCTGAAACACTGGCTGGGCTCGCTGGCGCCGGACAATGCCACCGCCGGCACGCTCACCATGCAGGGGCTGCTGAGCGAAGCCAGCCGCCACTTTCCCGCCGGCACGCCACTGCATGTGCTGATGATGGCCGGCGATCACGCCACTCCGGCTTCCAACGAACGGGTGGCTGCCGCCCAGCGCGTGCTGGCGTCCCATCCGGAGGTGCGGCTGACGCAGCTGGTTTATGGCGAATGGGAACGCCAGCGCGCCATCCAGCAAGGGCAGTGGCTGTTGCAACGCTATCCACAGGTCAATCTGGTATGGGCAGCCAATGACGAAATGGCCTTCGGTCTGGAAGAAGCCATCCACCGCAGCGGCAAGCAAGCCGGCCGCGAGGTATTGCTCAGCGCCATCAACAACTCACAGCAAGCCATGCGCGAACGCCAGCAAGGCCGGCTTAGCGCCCTGGCCGCCGGCCATTTCATGACCGGTGCCTGGAGCCTGGTGGTGCTGTACGACTATCAACACGGCCGCGACTTCGCCAGCGAAGGCCTGCAGCTGCAACCGGCCATGTTCAGCGCCATTTCCGCGCCACAAGCCCTGCACTTTCAGCAACGATTTGCCGATAATGATTTCAGCAGCATCCGTTTCAGACAGTTCAGCAAATTTGCCAATCCGGCCCTGCAGCACTACGCCTTTCGCTTCAACATGGTGCTGGACTAGCAGCTGCTGACACGATGCGCACTACAGGACGCGTGCTGCCGCCTTGCTAGCCGGCATGACCGCCGCGGGCCGTAATCTGGTACTGTCTGCGCCGGCGCGACTTGCACCACGGACGCAATACCATTTTGTGAGCCGCTCTTAACAAACTCTGCCGTGCAGCATCGCGCTAACAGGCCATAGGAGCTGGCACATGCCAACCCGCAGACTCACCCGCCAGCTGATCTGGCAGCTGCTGCTGTATACCTTGTTGTTCGGGGCTGTGGTGACCGGCCTGAAAGCCGCACTGGTCTGGCGCAACGGTCAGCAGCAGATGGATGCCATACCAGCCACGGTATCGCGCCTCTATCTGCCGCTATTGAGCCAGAGTGCCTGGGATGTCGATATTCCGGCCATCCAGCTGCAATTACGGCTGATCGCGCAGATTCCCGGCGTACAAAGCGTGGTCCTGCGTACCGAGCTGGGCCAGTCGCTACGCTATGACAACCCGGAACAGGGCGGGCAGGACAATAGCGGCCAATACCAGTTGCCCCTGCGCTCGCCACACAGCATGGAGGCAATTGGCAGCCTGCAGCTGACAGTCTCCCGCCAGCACATCTACAGCGCCATGCGCCAGGAAGTGGCCAGCGCCACCCTGGCCTTCCTGCTGGGCTTCTTCGGCCTGGCCCTGCTGCTGTGGCTGCTGTTCAACCGCCGGCTGGTGCGCCCGCTGCAAGGCATGGCGGAAATCGTGCGCAACTATCAGCCCGGCATGCAGCTGCCACCGCTACTGCCCGGCCAGCAGCACGGCCAGATCGACAATGAGCTGAGCGAACTGGCGCAGGCTTTCCGCAGCATGAGCAACAATATCAGCCACCACCTGCAGGAACGGCAGCGGATCGAAAACGAACTGGCCAGCCACCGCGACCAGCTGGCCGGCCTGGTGACCGCACGCACGCGCGAGCTCAAGCAGCTGCTCAGCTTTCAGCAACTGATTGCCGGCATTTCCACCCGCTTCATCAATATTCCGCTGCATGACATCGATCAGGCCACCCAGATGGCGCTGGGCGAGATCGGTCACTTCATGCAGGTGGAGCGCTGTTATCTGATCAGCTTTGCCGATGACTGGCTGGTCAATACCGTGCACGAATGGTGTGCTTCCGGCATCCAGCCCACTACCCACGCCCTGCGGGGCCAGAGCATGTTGCAGCGCAGCTGGGCCTGTCAGCAATTGCAGGAGCATGGCCTGCTGTCGCTGGACAATCTGGACGCGCTGCCCGAGCACGCCATGCTGGAACGCCAGGAGCTGGAAGAACACGGGGTACAAAGCCTGTTCATGCTGCGCATCGATCACATGGGCCGGCCGGTGGGGCTGTTCGGCTGCGACATGGTGAGCCACCCGCGCCAGTGGCAGGGCAAGGAGCAGCAACAGGCGCGCCTGCTGGGTGAAACGCTGGCCAATACCATCATCCGCCGCCAGCAGCTGCAGGCACTGGGCCTGGCTCAACAGCAGCTGCACGCCGCCAATGCCGACCTGGCACGCATGGCCTTCAGCGACGGACTGACCGGCATTGCCAACCGCCGCCATTTCGACGAGCAGCTTGGCCTGTGCTTCCGTGAGGCCCGCAAGCAAGGCAAGGCCCTGAGCGTCTTGCAGATCGACATCGATTTTTTCAAGCAATTCAATGACAGCTACGGCCACCTCGCCGGCGACCAGTGCCTGCGCCAGGTGGCGCTCTGCATACAGGCGCAACTTCCCGCCGCCACGGATCTGGTGGCGCGGGTTGGCGGTGAGGAGTTCGCCGTGCTGTTGCCGGGCTACCAGGCCACGGCGGCCGCCACGCTGGCCGAAGCCATCCGCCAGGCCGTCTGGCAGCTGGCCATTGCTCATGGTCGCAGCAGTGCCGGCGACCGGGTCACCATCAGCATCGGTGTGGCCAGCCTGCAAGGACCGCCACAGTCCGAACACCAGTTGATGCGCGACGCCGACAAGGCGCTCTATCTGGCCAAGCACCGGGGGCGCAACCGGGTGGAAACGGCCACCGCCCATGCAGGAACACCCCAGGGCAATTGATCTGCGACCTCGCCCGACCATGAAAAAGCCCGGCAATGCCGGGCTTTTTCATGATGGCGCGGTAGGGATTACAAACCCAGTCGCTGCCATACGGTGGAGACCAGGCCAGCCTGGTTCAGGGTGTAAAAGTGCAAGCCCGGTGCACCATTGGCCAGCAGGCGGTCGCACAACTCGGTCACCACATCCAGGCCCAGGGCGCGGATGGAGGCCGTGTCGTCATAGTAGGACTGCATGCGCTGACGCAGCCAGCGCGGCACTTCGGCCCCGCACATATCGGAGAAGCGGCACAGCTGGCCAAAGTTGGCAATCGGCATGATGCCCGGCACGATGGGAATGTCCACGCCGCGCGCCTGCGCTTCGTCGACAAAGCGGAAGTAGGCATCGGCATTGAAGAAATACTGGGTCATGGCCGAGTTGGCACCGGCCTTGACCTTGCGCACGAAATTGTTCAGGTCGTCCTCGGCCGACTTGGACTGGGGATGGAATTCCGGGTAGGCCGCCACTTCGATATGGAAATGCTCGCCGTGCTCGCTGCGGATGAACTCCACCAGTTCGTTGGCATAGCGGAATTCACCGGCCGCCACCATGCCGGACGGCATGTCGCCACGTAGCGCCACAATGTGGCGGATACCGTGATTGCGGTATTCATTGAGAATGGCGCTGATGTTTTCCCGGGTCGAACCGATGCAGGACAGGTGCGGCGCGGCGGCATGGCCTTCGCTGCGGATTTCCAGCACGGTGGACAGGGTGCCATCGCGGGTGGTGCCGCCGGCACCAAAAGTCACCGAGAAGAATTGCGGCTTGAACTGCGCCAGTTGCTGGCGCGTGGTACGCAGCTTGGCCACGCCTTCGGGGGTCTTGGGCGGGAAAAACTCGAAGCTGAAGGTTTTTTTCGGTTCGTTCATGATCGTCTCTGTCCCTGCTCGTGGCGGCAGGCTGTGTTCTGGTACTGCAGCATGGCGGGCCTGCCGTGGCCTGCCGATAAAAAAACGGACAGGTGCATTCTACCCTGCCCTGTCCGTTCGCCTTACAGCCCGCTATCAATAACGATAGTGCGCCGGCTTATAAGGACCCTGCTTGGGCACGCTGATATAAGCAGCCTGCTCGTCGGTCAGCTCGGTCAGATTGGCACCGATACGCTTCAGGTGCAGGCGGGCCACTTTTTCGTCCAGATGCTTGGGCAGCACATAGACTTCCTTGCCGTACTTTTCACCGTGCTGGAAGATCTCCATCTGCGCCAGCACCTGGTTGGTGAAGGAGTTGGACATCACGAAGCTGGGGTGGCCGGTGGCGCAACCCAGGTTCACCAGACGGCCTTCGGCCAGCAGGATGATGCGCTTGGCCGGTTCATTGCCCTGGGCAGGGAAGATGATGTGGTCTACCTGCGGCTTGATATTGTCCCACTGGTATTGGCGCAGGCTGGCGACTTCGATTTCGCTGTCGAAGTGGCCGATATTGCACACGATGGCGTTATTGCGCATCTTCACCATGTGATCATGGGTGATTACCGACACATTGCCGGTGGTGGTGACAAAGATGTCGCCCTGGTCGGCCACGTCATCCATGCGTACCACGCGGTAGCCTTCCATGGCGGCCTGCAGCGCGCAGATCGGGTCCACTTCGGTGACCCATACCGTGGCACCCAGGCCACGCAGGCTCTGGGCGCAGCCCTTGCCCACATCGCCATAACCCAGCACCACCGCTACCTTGCCGGCGATCATCACGTCGGTGGCACGCTTGATGCCATCCACCAGCGATTCGCGGCAGCCATACAGGTTGTCGAACTTGGACTTGGTGACCGAGTCGTTGACGTTGAAAGCCGGGAAAGGCAGGCGGCCTTCCTTTTGCATCTGGTACAGGCGATGCACGCCGGTGGTGGTTTCTTCGGTCACGCCCTTGATATGCGGCAGACGCTTGGAATACCAGTGCGGGTCCACTTCCAGATAACGGGCAATGGCGGCAAACAGCGCGGTTTCTTCTTCATTGGCCGGGTGGCTGATCACGCTGCGATCCTGTTCGGCCTTGCTGCCCAGCATCAGCAGCAAGGTGGCGTCGCCGCCGTCGTCCAGAATCATGTTGGCTTCCTGACCGGCCGGCCATTCGAAGATCTTGTGCGAGAATTCCCAGTACTCGTCCAGGCTCTCGCCCTTGAAGGCAAATACCGGGATATTGGCAGCGGCAATGGCTGCGGCGGCGTGGTCCTGGGTGGAGAAGATATTGCAGGAAGCCCAGCGTACATCGGCACCCAGTTCAACCAGGGTTTCGATCAGCACGCCGGTCTGGATGGTCATGTGCAGCGAACCGGCAATGCGCGCGCCGCGCAGCGGCTTCTGGTTCGCGAACTCTTCGCGCAGCGCCATCAGCCCGGGCATTTCGGTTTCGGCAATTGCCAGTTCCTTGCGCCCCCAGGCGGCAAGGTTGATGTCGGCTACATGGAAATCGGTGAATTCAGCCATCGTGCAAAGTCCTTTTACACGCCGGCCAGAACGCGGCTCACCCGCTATTCCGGCTTCGGCACGGAGTTTAGTCAGGTGAGCGCCGTTTGCAAGAAGCCCGAGCCTGGGGATGAACCTCGCAGCGCTCCTCGGGAGTGCCGTAATTATACCTAGAGACGCAAAAATGTGAATGAAACTTCTCTGGCAGGGGTTACACTGGAATATTGCCATCCGCATAGTCACATTGCATAGAGAAGCGCATGTCCTTTGTTTTCACCACCATTTCAGCGACTGCCGGCCTGGCTGCACTGAGTGCGGCCACCATCGGCATCCTGGCCTGGGAGCGACGCCAGGTGACCGGCGCACGCTATCTGGCCTGGCTGATGCTGGCAGTGACCGTATGGGCTGGCGCAGCCATGCTGGAATTGTCTTCTTCCTTGCTGCACGAGAAAATTTTCTGGTCCAAGGTGGAATACCTGGGCACCCTCAGCGCGCCGGTGTTGTTTTTCCTGCTGGCGGCAGACTACAACCAGCTGGACAAGGCGCTGCGCCTGCGCAGCATCGCCACGCTGCTCGTCATCCCCCTGCTCAGCCTGGCACTGGCCATCAGCAATGAAAAACACGGCCTGATCTGGAGTAGTTACCAGGCCTCACCATCCGGGCACAACCTGCTCATTTTCAACCATGGCCCCTTGTTCTGGCTGCTGGTCGCCGGCTATTCCTATCTGATGATGCTGCTGGCTTCCTTGCTATTGCTACGCACCCTGCACTTTTACCCACCCCATTACCGCGGCCAGTCGCTCATCCTGATGCTGGGCGCCATTGTCCCCTGGGTCGGCAATCTGCTCTATCTGTCGGGCAACATCCCACTACGCGGGCTGGACCCCACCCCCTTGTGCTTTGCCATCACCGGCATGGTGTTTGCCTTCGACCTGCTCTACCTGCGCATGCTGTATGTGGTCCCCATCGCTCGCGGCAATGCCTTCAATGCCATGGGGGATGGCATCGTGGTGATTGACCCCAACAAGACCGTGCTCGACATCAACCCGGCAGCCGCCAACCTGTTTGGCAAGCCGGCTGCCGTATTGTGTGGCCAGCCGCTGCAGATTGCCGCACTGCTTGCCGTCGCCGATCAGGATGGAGCCCATCAGGTGGAACTGAATGGCCCGGGCTCACGCTCCATTCTGGAGGTACGCGCTTTTCCCATCAGGGAGTCGGGAGTCACTCTGGGCGGCCGCATGCTGGTGCTGCGCGACATCTCACGCCAGCGCCGCGCAGAGGAGGCCTTGCATCAGGCTTATATGCAGTTGAAAAACCGCATCGATGAAATCGAAACCTTGCAGGACACCCTGCGTGAACAGGCCCTGCACGACCCGCTGACCGGACTCTACAACCGCCGTTACCTGGAGGAGACGCTCAGCCGGGAAATCAGCCGGGCAGAACGGGAACAGCAGCCGCTGTCCTTTGCCCTGATCGATCTGGACAATTTCAAAGGAGTGAATGATCGCTACGGCCACATGGCTGGCGATCAGGTACTGTGTGCGCTGGCCGACCTGCTGCGCCGCCATTGTCGTCAGGCGGATATTGTTTGCCGGCTGGGCGGCGAGGAATTCATCGTGGTACTGCCTGCGGCCGACCAGCGGAACAGCTGGATGCGGCTGGAGCTGCTACGCCGGCGCTTTTCCGATTTGCGCTACCGAGTGGAAGGCGTGGAATTTTCTTCCACCTTTTCCTGTGGCATTGCCTGCTACCCCAGCGACGGCAATAGTTTCTCCAAGCTTTACCAGCTGGCAGACATGGCCTTGTACGAAGCCAAGGCTCATGGCAAGAACCAGGTCAGGCTGCATGGCAATCCGCTGCAGGACCTCACCGACATTCCCTTGCTGCAAGCCCATATGGTCAGCAAGGAGCCATAAAAAAACCGGGAAAGCATCCCGGTTTTTCATGGTACATCTGCGGCCTTACTTGACGATGCGCAAGCTGGGCCGACCGCTAGGACGCGGTGCGGCAGCATCATCATCCTTGCTCTCTGCCGGCTCAGGCTCGCTGGCAGCTACCGGCGCCAGCGCCGGAGAGGCCGCCGTGCTGCCCAACTCGACCTCGAAGCCCATTCCTTCACCGGTTTCCCGGGCGAAAATGGACATCACATTGCCGACAGGCACCCAGATATCACGCGACACCCCGGCAAAGCGCGCGGAGAAAGACACCCATTCATTGTCGATACGCAGGTTCTGGGTGGCCCCAGCGGCAATATTCAACACGATTTCGTTGTTCTTCACGTACTCGCGCGGGACATCGGCGTGCTCGTCCACCCACACCACCAGAAACGGCGTATGGCCATTATCCGTACACCATTCATACAGGGCACGGATCATGTAAGGCTTGGTGCTGGCGCTCATGGTCATTCCTTACTTGCGCATGGCCTTTTCGGACGGGGTCAGCGAGTCGATGAAAGACTGGCGCTGGAAAATGCGTTCCGCGTACTTGAGGATGGGCGCAGCATGCTTGCCCAGGTCGATGTTGTAATGCTCCAGACGCCACATCAGCGGGGCGATGGCCACGTCGATCATGGAGAAGTCATCACCCAGCATGAACTTTTGCTTGGCAAACACCGGGGCAATGGTGGTCAGGCCGTCACGAATGGCTTCACGCGCCTTGGTGGCTTCCTTGCCGGTTGCGCCGGCTTCCAGCACCTTCACATTGCAGAACAGTTCGTTCTCGAAGCGGTGCAGGAACAGGCGGGCACGGGCACGCATCACCGGATCAGCCGGCATCAGCTGCGGGTGCGGGAAACGCTCGTCGATGTATTCGTTGATGATGTTGGATTCGTGCAGGATCAGGTCGCGCTCTACCAGTACCGGCACTTCGTTGTAGGGATTCATCACAGCCAGGTCTTCCGGCTTGTTGTGAATGTCCACATCGATGATCTCGAAATCCATTCCCTTTTCATACAACACGATACGGCAACGTTGGCTGAAGGGGCAGGTAATTCCAGAATAAAGAGTCATCATGGCTAGCGGATATCCTTGACAGAGGCAATCATTTTCGATCGAAGCGGTGATTTTACCATTTTCAGGCGGGCAATTTCCACAACTACATCGCAAAGCCATGATTACAAAAGAAAAAAGGCGGAAATTTCCGCCTTTTTCGTCATGCAGCAGCAGTGCTTAATGCACGTCTTTCCAGTATTCCTTCTTCAGGAAGTAGGTCAGCGGCAACAGCAGCAGGCCGAGGAACATCAGTACCACATAACCGATCTGGTGACGCTTGACTTGTGCCGGCTCGCCGATGAAGACCAGAT
>Ga0187845_1002301_pt1 | contig 10406 bp, 6 predicted proteins | sample SpaLakP09_SKY_68_FD_134515 | JGI IMG/M metagenome (GOLD analysis project Ga0187845, IMG submission 134515) | Oligotrophic lake water microbial communities from Sparkling Lake, Wisconsin, USA - SP09_SKY_68 | ecosystem: Environmental > Aquatic > Freshwater > Lake | place: USA: Sparkling Lake... | reverse complement strand
ATTCTAATAAACTTATCAGAGATGCCATCCAAGGACTCGTATAAAGCTTATCTGGGGAGGATAATGCAGCCAAAAAGGGTAATACAGCGCTAAAAGATAGTAGCTCTGCAAAAGTCGACATAAGCATTAAAGCGGCAACGAACGCTAACTGAAGGCGACGACGTGATTGGATATGGCTCCATAGTCCAAGCAAAAGAGTAAATAAAGATGGCTGTGAATTTATTTCTCTGCCGATAGTCATAAAAAGTTAAATTTTTTCAAAAAAATCTACCCACTAAAAATATCTAATCTTTATAACTAATAGCAGTTATTTTCCGTCAATAATAATTTTTTAGTAATTATTAAAGTAATTAATTTTATATTGTAGCATCTGATTTTTACTTATGTTTGTTCGCCAACTTGCCTCCTTATATAGAATCAAATTCTTCAGGAATTTGAATAATCTAATAATTTTCACTTGAAATGTCGCTCGACATAACTTAGTGAAGATATGCTGAAACTGTAAAAATTTTTTAATTTTTTATGCTTCAATACCCGTAAAAAATTAAATTTGCGTTCCCCAAATACCTAAACACTTTTCATAACGCAATTTGACGTTGTTCGAACGCCGTTTGACTTAATCGGGATAGTTGCTTGTGCCCTAGCAGGATAAATCCGTTTCTTAATAATTCACTTTTGAGGCTGCTAATGAAGGATTCAGCGACCGCGTTATCCATGCCGTTGTCATGCCAGCTCATGCTCGGGCTAAATCGATTGTCTTTTCGCCAGCAAGCAAACTCATCACTACCAAACTGACTACCTTGGTCGGAGTGGATGATGAAGCCGTTTTTGAGTTTTCTGTACCATACTGCCATCGTTAAGGGATTGAGTGCCAACCGGGTTTTCATTCTTGCTTGCATGCTCCAGCCAACCGCTAATCTTGAGCGCAGATCAATCACAACAGCTAAGTAAAGCCAGCCTTCATGATTGCAATATACGTTATATCGTTCATCCAAGCCTGATCATAGGGGTTATAAGCAAACTGGTTGGGGGAAGGCCAAGGCTGGTCGACCCACCGGGTAGCAAGGGGACTTTTATGCCCGCGGACGGGCAATAGTTGCAAGGCCTTCATAAGCTTTGCAACTCGTTTCTTGCTACAACTAATTCCTACTTCTTTAAGATCATGATGAATCCGTGAGCTGCCATAAATCCCCAGACTCTGGTCGCAGTAATGGCAGATTTATTCTGATGACTTTTCGCTCTCAAGAGCTCCAGGTGATTGAGACTCCTTGAGCGAAGCATAATAGCCACTTCTGCTTACCTTTAACACTTGGTACATACTACCGAGTCAAAACTCATGGCGATGCTCTTTAACAAATACATATTTCACTCGGATACTTTGGCAGAATATGAGGCAGCTTTTTTAAGATGTCACGCTCTTCGGTCGTACGCCTAAGCTCCGCTTTGAGTTTGGTCATCTCAGCTTACAGGCCCTTAACATCATCTAGTGATTACTCATCTGGTCCTTTGAGTTTTCAAGTCCTAATATACGGCAGACCCACAGGAACACTTAAACGAGCGGAAACCTCGGTGCAGCATATCCTTTATCAATGATTTGTAGACAACCTCTAATTTGAACTCAGCTGTGTATTTGGTTTGATTCATAAGCACTCCTTCGACTCATTTTTGATAGTATTAACTGTCTACCAAATCAGGTGAATCCATACATATCAATATGATACTGTGTCCTTGACATATTTTTGTATTCCGCAATTGCTAATAGTATTCGTTTGCTGAGACAAGTCTTTAGCTTTTGAAACTGTGCATTTTTTAGATAGACTGATTTCTATCGCCAATCATACAAGTGTCAGGGCTTTTTTTCTGAGTTTACAGAAATATATTTCATTATCTGTTTAAAAAAATTGATCGATCTTAAGATTTGAAATTTAAATACCAGTTAAGGGCTGCATTTAATCCCTCATTAATACGATGCGTTGGCTGATAACCCAATAACTTCTTTCCTTTATCGATATTGGCAAGCGAACGTTGAACATCACCTGCTCTGAAATCGCGATAGATTGGCTGATTCGTTTCCAAATTTGGCAAGTAAAATGCAAGGGCGTCGCGTATATAAAAGAAAAGTTGATTTAGGCTAGTAAAATCTCCAACAGCAACGTTATAGATCTGATTGATTGCACATTTATCTCTAACTGTGGCAGCTAATAGGTTTGCCTGAACAACATTATCGATGTAACAAAAGTCACGACTCGTTTCACCATCACCATTAATATAAACTGGCTCAGCCTTAATCAATCTAGTAATCCACGTTGGAATCACCGCAGCATATGCACCATGCGGATCTTGTCGACGGCCGAAAACATTAAAATACCGAAGACCTATAGAATTCATACCATAAGTTCTAGCAAACACTTCAGCATACAGCTCATTAACCAGTTTTGTGACAGCATAAGGAGAAAGAGGTTTGCCAATCTTATCCTCGATCTTAGGTAATTCTATGTTATCACCATAAGTAGAGCTACTAGCAGCATAGACTAGACGTTCTATATTAGCATCTCGGCAAACCGCCAGTATATTTAAAAAACCATTTACATTAATCCGATTTACGGCAATCGGATCTTCAATACTCCGAGGAACCGAACCAAGTGCCGCCTGATGAAGAACATAATTAACGCCCTGACAAGCTTCATTACAGGTAGACAGGTCACAAATGTCTCCCTCTATAAATTTAAAATTTTTCCACTGCTCCAAAGTCACCACTTGTTTTACTTCATCAAGATTACGTTGATATCCAGTGATGAAATTGTCTAATCCTATAACCATCTGATTAAGCATTAGCAATTTCTCAAGCAGATTACTGCCTATGAAACCTGCAACGCCTGTGACCAGCCAAGTTTGTGGTTTAGATTTAAGTTGCACTTGCAGGAGTTCATATCTAGTCATATTCATAATCTCAAATCAGACTCGCCACTTGTTAGTACATACTTAAGATCATAGAGAACTGCATTGGATTTACCCAACGCACGAATCGCAGCTGCTCCCATATCTTTAAATTGTTGGTGTGCAACCGCGAGGACTATAGCATCGAAGTAACCTCTACTAAGCTTGGACTCTATGTGAATACCATACTCACGCTGAGCCTCTTCAGCACTTACCCAAGGATCATAAACATTGACAATGCAATTATTTTTATTGAGCTCAATCACAATATCGACTACTCGCGAATTCCTAATATCTGGGCAGTTCTCTTTAAAGGTCAATCCCATAACTAAAATATTAGCTCCATTCGGGCTGATGCCTCGATTGACCAATGCTTTTACAAGTTGGTCAGCGACGTACGTACCCATACCATCATTTAAACAACGACCTGCTAATATTACCTTAGGCTGATATCCTAATGACTGGGCCTTGTGAGTCAAATAATACGGATCAACACTAATACAATGGCCACCAACCAAACCCGGCCGAAAAGGCAAAAAATTCCACTTAGTACCTGCTGCCTCTAGGACTGCCTCGGTATCTATTTGCATCTTATTGAAGATGATGGCTAACTCATTAATTAAGGCTATATTCAGATCACGTTGTGTATTTTCGATAACCTTAGCCGCTTCGGCAACCTTAATACTTGGAGCTTGATGTGTTCCAGCTTTTATGATTTTTTTATACAACATATCAATAAATTCAGCTGACTCAGATGTCGATCCTGAGGTCACCTTTTTAATGTCTTGTAACCGATGTAATTTGTCACCAGGATTAATTCTCTCCGGACTATACCCCACATAAAAATCTTGATTTAATCTTAAATTTGAATATGCTTCTAGTACCGGAACGCAATCGCCTTCTGTTGCACCTGGATAAACAGTTGATTCGTAAATAACAACATCATTATATTTGAGCACAGTACCAACTGTTTTACTAGCTTCTATGAGAAAATGAATATCAGGATTTTTGTGCTTATCAATTGGCGTAGGGACTGTGACGATATAAACATTACAGTTTTTTAAATCTGTAATCTTCATTGAGTACTGTAATCGCTTAGCTTGTTCTAACTCTTCGCCACTTAACTCTAAGGTTGAATCTTGTCCATTTCTAAGTTCAGTAATTCGCTTAATATTATGATCGAATCCAACAACTGGAAAATGCTTAGAAAACTCAACTGCCAAAGGCAATCCAACATAACCTAAGCCAATAATGGCAATATTTACGGTACTAAATTCGTGCATAGATTTTTTCTTAGGCATTGACAATACTAACTTATAGATAACTATACGGATGTTTAACCAATACTCTGCTTACGCTTTTCAAGATAGTAAACAGCAATACTCTAACTCATATTAGCAATGAAAAATTTGCGCCTGCCTCAAGCTCTGCACCGCAAAACTTGATTTCCTTCTCCCACTAGTCGACTATGGAAAATCTAAAATAAATTGCCTTATAAAAATTTACTCATCCATATTTTTAATCAAAACCTACCTAAAAAGGAGCTTTAGATTCTCGATTGGAGCGTAGTGAGGGCCATTTGACTTCTTCTAATATAAAAAAATGAATAGAATGGAAGATTTATTACTATAAATAACATGCTAAAAGTTATAATATTGAAAATATTTGGCAAATAAGAACTGGTCTCACTTCTTAAGTTAATTATTTAAGTAATGTGGATATATATTTTTTTAAATTTACCGGATCAACAGGGTCGCGATTACAAACAATTTGAACGTCCATAGCCGCTGCTACGCTACCAACAAAGTTAGCGACATCTGCATCTAAATCCCTAGCCAAGCAAAGTGATGCCAAAGAAAGAAAAGCATCACCAGCACCTACGCGATCAACTACCTTAGATGATAGAGCTGGAACTTTATGAAAAATTCCATTTTTGGAATCAAACAAAACTACCCCCTTTGTGCCTCGTGTGACTGCAAAAGCCTTAGTCCTTAATTTACTTGCGATATCCTGACATAAAACCTCCAAAGTGTCATGACGATTATGTGCTGCAAGCCTTAATTCTGGTTCATTTAGAGAGACAAAATCGGCACGGGTATATCGATTAATGACATGAAAACCACGATTACCGCTATTAATTTGGGTATTCACTGCTAAAAATGTAGCCTTTTGACATAGTATTTTTACCATCTCTTGAGATACAAAGCCATTACCAAAGTCGGCAACAATGACCAAATCATATTTAGGCAAATTTTGTCTTAACCACGCAAGTGCTTGACTCTCAATATCCTCAAATTCAGGATTTTCTTGAAAAAAATATACTTCAAAAAATTTTGCTAACTCAGCATCGACAAAGCGTCTCTTTGTTACTGTAGGAGCATCTTTATAATATGCGAATATTGGACAGACATTTTCTTTTAATCGCTCTCTGATGAATTCCTCATGGCTATGACTCCTACCTAAACCCGTAAGTAAATCAACTTCTTTCACAAATTGTGAAACATGGTTAGCAACAGCCAATGAACCTCCAGCAAACTGCTCCTCGCCCTGATGCTGAACGGCTAGTACGTTCCCCTTACCAGTCTGACCTAACGGAGTAACATAGTGATACTGATCAATAATCGCGTCACCCACAACCAAAACTTTAAGGTCGACTAAAGAGTCAATTTGAGCATGAATTTGCTTATCTGAATACTGTAAACCAAACTCATCTAAAAAAATTTTTGTAGCCGAAGGAAAAACGCCAAAATGTTCGTTTAATAATTCGCTTGAGCTAAATGTAATTTCATTAGTATAAAAAATTGTTCCGCCATATTTTTCAACCGCTGCAATTTCTTGTGTAATATTTCCAGTTACGTCACCAGAATGATCGCGATATTCGCTTCCCTTAACATATATTGAAGGACGTATTTTTTTTAACAATTCGACAGCCGTGACGCTATAGTTTATTGAAACATAGTTAACACATTCTAAAGCCGCTAAATTTTCTGCGCGCAACTGTTCTCCAAATACTGGGCGCCCTGGACCTTTGTTAACGAATTCATCTGCAGTTACAGTAACCAATAAGATATCACCCTCTTTTTTTGCACGCTGCAAATATCGAATATGGCCAGTGTGCATCAAATCGAATGTGCCATGGCACAACACAACTTTTTTACCCTCAGTTCGTAACTCACTTGCTAATTTAGCTAACGAAGTAGTATCAATAATTTTTTTACTTGTCATAACTCAAGCAATCAGCATCTTATTAAAACGGTCAGCTAGGTTATGTAATATAAATTGATGCCCAACCTCAACAAATCCATAATCATCTGAGTCTAGCCAAATGTTCATATGACCTAAATAACGCAATGGATTGTCGGCGGAAAATCCTGTAAGCGTCACCACATATGCCCCCTTTTCACTAGCAACTACGGCAGCATTCCTCATATTCATTGAATTGCCAGAACTGCTAATAACTATGAGCATATCACCTGAATTTAATAATTGCGTCAACATCCTAGCAACAGCATTTTCATAGCCGAAATCATTAGCCATGCATGTGAGCAATGAACTTTCATGCAATGTTATTGCGCGTATTTTAGCTACATTAAAAAAATCGGTAACCGCATGAGCCGCAACGCTAGCACTACCCCCGTTACCAACAATATATAGCGTCTGAAAGTCTTTTTTTACATCCGCTAAACGCTTTTGCAAAGAAGAAATTTCAACTTCCAAATCACAAACTTGATTTTGATCATTTGTTATTTTAGCAAATTTAACAATTGTAGAAAATTTTTCAATTCGAGAATGTAATGTGAGATTCATTTTGTAAGTACTTTACACATAAATATAATCATGAATTTAGTTACCTTTTTTTAAACTTGGATCCCAAAATAGACTATTCCTTGAGGCTTCAAAGTCAATTTTAATTTTTAGAAAAACTCTTCATCATTTAAAGTTAAAGGGGCCAAGATCTGATAAATTTTTTATTTTTTCAAATGCACAGTCTAGTTCACTAAGTTTTTTAGGGTTATGCACAACCGATCTATTTAATAAATTGATGAGAAGATAAATGCTATTTATATGCTAGAAAAAAGTAAATAAAAATTAGGGAACGCTTAGTTTCTAATTGTATTTACATCATTTGTAATGCAAAAACTTCTTAAAATCCTCAAAAGTAAGTAACTATGCATTTCTATAATTTAGAAAATCATCATACGTTAGTTTTAATCCGTCTATTAAATTAATTTTAGGCCTCCAGCCCAAGGTAGAAATTATTCCGCTATCTACAAATTTCCTTGGCGGACCTTCTGGCCTGCTGGCATCATAGTGAATTTTACCCTTATAGCCCACGACACTTCCTATTGTTTGTGCAAGCTCTTTAATGCTTATATCAGAACCATATCCAATATTTATATGGCTTTGTGTTGGTTTAGTAATTTTGGCATACGTTAATTTATTTATATTCATGACAAATGTCGAGGCTTCAGCTAGATCATCCACATTTAGAAATTCTCTACGAGGATTTCCAGAGCCCCAGATTATTACATTAGGTAAATTTTTTTCTTTGGCCTCGTGAAATCGCCTTATAAGTGCTGGTATTACATGACTATTCTCTGGATGGTAATTATCGCCGAAGCCATATAAATTAGTTGGTATTATAGAACGGAAATCAATATTTAATAGATTTCCATATTGTCTATTATAGCTTTCGCACATTTTAATTCCTGCAATCTTTGCAATTGCATATGGTTCATTGGTTTCCTCAAGCAGGCCTGTGAGAAGCGCATTCTCTTTAATTGGCTGAGGTGCATATTTTGGGTATATGCAACTTGAACCTAAAAATAAAAGTTTTTCTACGCCACTTATGAATGCCTGATGTATGACATTCACCTCCATCATTAAATTGTCATATATAAAATCTGCTGGATAAGTAGTATTAGCATAAATACCTCCGACTCTGGCTGCGGCCAAATACACCTGATTTGGTTTTTCTTTTTGAAAAAAAGCATGTACAGCGTCCTGATTAGTTAAATCTAACTCCGCATGGGTTCGCGTGACTATATCAATGTTACTGTTAGCTAATAAATTCCTTACGATAGCGGAGCCAACCATTCCTCTATGACCAGCTACATAAATTTTTTGACAAAAGGTCATGGATTTAGAGTCAATCGTTTACAAATTTTGTCTAAAAAATTAATCTTCTTTACCTATCTGCACACTATAACCATAATTTCTCAAAAGTGCATGCCTCTTAGCCTGATCTAAGTCGTTCGTTACCATTTCGAAAATCATATCATCAAAAGAAATTTCTGGCACCCATCCTAGTTTAGCTTTGGCTTTACTAGGATCGCCCAACAGGGTCTCAACTTCAGTGGGTCGATAGTATCTTCGGTCAATTTGAACAATTACGGAGCCTATTTTTAGTGCCGGAGCATTATCTCCATCAATGGCAATCACGATGGCTTTTTCATTTTCAGCTCTGCCTTCAAACTGAAGCGTGATACCTAACTGTTTAGCGCTGCGTATAATAAATTCACGTACAGAATACTGTAAACCGGTCGCAATAACAAAATCATCGGGTTGATTTTGCTGGAGCATAAGCCATTGCATACGCACATAGTCTTTCGCATGACCCCAATCCCGAAGCGCATCCATATTACCCATATATAAACACTTCTCTAAGCCCTGAGCAATATTAGCTAAGCCTCTTGTAATTTTACGCGTCACAAATGTTTCTCCGCGGCGCTTAGACTCGTGGTTAAACAAAATTCCATTGCAGGTATTCATGCCATACGCTTCACGATAGTTGACTGTAATCCAGTATGCATACAGCTTAGCTACTGCATAAGGGCTACGTGGATAAAACGGCGTGGTTTCCTTTTGGGGAGTCTCTTGTACCAATCCATAAAGCTCAGAAGTCGATGCTTGATAAAAACGTGTCTTTTTTTCTAAACCTAAAATTCGGATGGCCTCCAAAATCCTCAAAGGACCAATCGCATCTACATCAGCCGTATACTCAGGCGACTCAAAAGAAACTGCGACATGCGACTGTGCACCTAGATTATAAATTTCGTCAGGATGCGTTTGCTGAATGATACGGGTCAGATTACTAGAGTCCGATAAATCACCATAGTGCAAAACAAAATTACGATGATCAATATGCGGGTCTTGATACAAGTGATCAACCCGCTCGGTATTGAATAAGGATGCGCGGCGTTTAATGCCATGCACGATATAACCTTTTTCCAATAAAAACTCTGCTAGATAAGAACCGTCTTGGCCGGTAATGCCTGTTATTAGGGCAACTTTTTGGCTATTTTGCATATTTATTTTTCACTTTATTGTCGACCATATACATCATCAAATCTAACAATATCATCTTCACCCAAATACGAGCCCGACTGAATCTCAATAATTTCCAATGGCTCTTTACCAGGATTCGATAAGCGGTGTTTTTGACCCTGAGGTATATAAGTACTTTGATTTTCACTGAGCCTTATTATTTCATCGCCATTTCGAATCTCAGCTACACCCTTAACAACAACCCAATGCTCGGCACGATGGTGATGCATTTGCAAGGATAAACTAGCTCCTGGCTGAACTTGAATGTGCTTGACTTTAAAGCGCTCACCTTCATCAACGCTGTCATACCAACCCCAAGGTCTTAATACCTTACGGTGAAAATTTTTTTCCTCTCGATCTTTCTGATCTAAATGAAGCACAATTTTTTTTAAGTCTTGACTATCAGACCGATTGGTAACCAAAATAGCGTCAGCTGTTTCTACAATGATGAGGTTTTCCACACCAAGCACGCTCACTAAACGACTCTCAGAGTGCACTAATGAATTTTTTGTGTCTGTTAAAAGCACATCACCAACCATTACATTCCCCTGCGAATCTTGTTTGCCGACTTGCCACACTGCATTCCAAGAGCCAAGATCATTCCAGCCAGCATCAAGCTCAACCATTTTTAATATAAAGTTGTCTTTACTATCGCCGGCAACAGCTTCAATAGAACATTTCTCAATCACCGCATAATCAATTGACTCACTTTGAATAGTCGCAAAGCAAGCTTTATCTGCTCGTATAAAAGTATACTTTTCTGACTGATCGATGGCTTTAGACTGCCAAGCCAACTTAGCAGCGTTGGCAATATCAGGACGATACTGCGCTAAAGCAGCAAGCCAAGAGCTTGCATGCATTACAAACATGCCGCTGTTCCATAAATAATCCCCATCCTCTAAGTAGGTTTGTGCACTGTTAGCATCGGGTTTTTCAACAAATCTTGATACAGAGAATTCATTATTTTTCCCCTTAACTAAACTACGCTGAATGTAGCCATACCCTGTTTCTGGCGCAGTTGGTGTGATGCCCAAAATGGCAATGGTCTTTTTACTTGCATCAGCCGCTACTACTGCAACACAGTCTTGTAATGCTTTTACAAAAGCTGCTTGATTTTGGATTGTTTGATCAGCTGGGGTTAT
>Ga0187845_1002300_pt1 | contig 10407 bp, 14 predicted proteins | sample SpaLakP09_SKY_68_FD_134515 | JGI IMG/M metagenome (GOLD analysis project Ga0187845, IMG submission 134515) | Oligotrophic lake water microbial communities from Sparkling Lake, Wisconsin, USA - SP09_SKY_68 | ecosystem: Environmental > Aquatic > Freshwater > Lake | place: USA: Sparkling Lake... | reverse complement strand
GTTCCCTGTTATTTTAGTAAAAAATATTAGGAGGGGTGCTGGGAACCTAGGTTCCCTGTTATTTTAGTAAAAAATATTAGGAGGGGTGCTGGGAACCTAGGTTCCCTGTTATTTTAGTAAAAATATTAGGAGGGGTGCGGGGAACCTAGGTTCCCTGTTATTTTAGTAAAAATATTAGGAGGGGTGCGGGGAACCTAGGTTCCCTGTTATGAGTTAAAAAATAACACGAATAAACTTGGTATAAATTAATGGCATCTATTTTGTATTATTCAAATTTTTGTGAACACTCAAAAAAATTATTGCAAACATTATCAAAGTCACAAGTAAACAAAGATTTACATTTTATGTGCATTGATAAAAGAATAAAGGAAAAAGACGGTAAAATCTACATTGTTTTAGAAAATGGGCAAAAAATTGTAATGCCGGAAAATGTTACAAAAGTGCCAGCGCTGCTTTTATTAAAACAAAATTATAATGTCTTATACGGTGATGCAATTTATGAACATTTGAAGCCAAGACAAGAAGCTGTCACAAGACAAGCCACAAGTAATAATATGGAACCATTGGCCTTTTCTTTAGGTGGTTTTGGAAGCGGTGTTGTTTCAGATAATTATAGTTTTTTGGATCAAAATGCAGATGAATTAAATGCAAAAGGCAATGGTGGTTTAAGACAAATGCATAGCTATTTTGGATTGCAATGTAGTGATAAAATAAATACACCCAAAGACGATAGTGACTATAAACAAAGTAAAACCGCAAACAACTTAACTGTTGAGCAGTTGCAACAGCAGAGAGAACAAGAATTAAGTGCTTTGTCTGGCGGAAAAAGGAGTATGTAAAAAGGTTACAGAAAATTAATATTTAATGTTAAAAGGTTTAAAAAATATTATTGTATTAAGTATAAATTGAATGTCATCAAATACGACAATTTTAACCGCATTTAATGATCATTTTATGGAATTTTTGGATGATGTAATTCATGTTTTTCCGGATGATTCGGATATACTAGCGTCTAAAAATTCCGCAGCATTAATTAGAAAAGCTAATCCGAGGTTAATTATTCAAATTTGGAATAGTCATGTTGTTGGAAAATACAAGGACAAGATTGATGATGGTAATATTGATTTTTTTATTAATAAAGATTATACCAACGATCTGGTTCACGCAGAAAACTCAAAAAAAATTGTGGAAGTGATTGACAGGATAAGAAATCCAGTAAAGATGATGACGCCAGATGATCAAGCAAAAACAATGAAATACATTCAGAATTTGACAAAATTATCGACAATATATGTTTCTATGTAAAAATGGAAAATGGAAATGGAAAATAGAAAAAATAGAAAAAATAGAAAATAATATATTTTATATCTAGTTTGATTTAAAAATAATTTTTATATCAAAACATAAAATGTCTACAGAAAGAGTAGAATCAATTCCAGAGGAATTTCAAAAGATTATCAAGGATTTTATTGCAGATATATTAACAACTTTTCCAGAGTATGAGCCGATTATTTTAAAGTGGTGGACTAAGGATTTTTCATTGTTAAGCGAGGAGGAGCAAACAGCAAAGATGGAGTATATTTTCAAACACTGTTTAAAGGTTTTTCCAGAAAGTTTTTTTAATATTTTGTATCAAAATGCGATAATGTTTAGTGACGATAACGCAGCCTCTTCAGCAAATAGTGAATTTTTACCAGGAATTAGTTTTAAATACTTATGGAAATGTGAAATAAGCGATAAAACAAGGGAAACTATTTGGAAGTATTTGCAATTAATATTATTGTCTTTAGTTGGCTCAATGAAGAATAAAGATGCTTTTGGAGATACGGCAAAATTGTTTGAATCGATAAATGAAGATGACTTTAAAAGTAAATTGGAGGAGACACTTGGAAATATGCAAAAGTTATTTGAGAATGTTGACCAAAGCGGCGATTCAAGCGAGAAACCGATGAATGGAGTAAATATGGAAAATTTGCCCAATGCGGAGCAAATACACGATCATATTACGGGTATGTTGGGTGGTAAATTGGGTAAATTAGCAAAAGAAATTGCAGAGGAAACAGCTGAAAATTTGAATATAGATATGGAAAATGTGACAGACGCAAAGGATGTATTTCAAAATTTATTCAAGAACCCCGGGAAATTGATGGGATTGGTAAAAAATGTGGGTAATAAATTGGATGAGCGACTAAAATCGGGGGAATTAAAGGAGAGTGAATTGTATTCGGAAGCAACAGAATTAATGAATAGGATGAAGGATATGCCTGGAATGGATAATATTCAAAGTATGATGAGACAAATGGGGATGGCTGGTGGCGCGATGCCTAATCTAGGTAGGAATACCAAGGTCGATGTGAATGCTATGCAAGGACACTTGAATAGATTGGAGAAGAATGCAAAGATGAAGGAAAATATGAAGAAGAAGGCGGAGATGAGACATACTCAAAAGTTGGCTGAGCAGTTAGCGGAGAGGGCCGCAATAGAGGCACGTGTGGTTGCGCAGAAAAGCGCAATGAGTGATGATGAATTGGTTGCCTTTATTGAAAATGGTGATAGAAAGTCGGAAACATCTAAACCAAAGAGTTCAGGAAAGAAGAAGAAGGGGAAAAAATAGATTATTTCATAAGTTTTTTATGATTTTATAAGTTTTTTATGAAATTTATAAAAATTAAGTAAAACTATATATATAATGACAACACCTATTCCATTTTGGTCTAATGATCCGACAATTATAATGAATAAGGACTATATCTTTGAAGTGTGGCCAACACCAAAAATGTCTTTTGAGCAAAAGTTGAATGCGATTAGTCGGTTAATAATAATTCTAACAATTTTAGGATTTATTTTTACAATGTCTGCAAAACTTTTGCTTGTTTGCATTATTACATTGATTATTATTTTCGTCTTATACAAGAGTCGCAAGCAAAAGGTTACAAATGAAATGTTTCAAAATAGAATAACAGAAAATAACAATCCCGCTAATTCATTGGCGTCTATTGAAAATTCTGGTATTGGAAAAAGCAGTGGTGGTCAAAAGATTGTGAATCCTGAAACATTAGAGGAATTTTTGAGAAGCGATTTTGAACCAAACACAAAGACGAATCCTTTTGCCAATGTTTTATTGACGGATATTGGCGATCATCCCGAGAGAAAATCGGCACCTCCTTCTTTCAATACCGATGTTTACGAAGATATTACGCATTCCGTAAAAAAAATGGTGCAAAAGTTGAATCCTGGTATTAAGAACACGAATAAGCAGTTGTTCGGCGATTTAGGAGAAAACTTCTACTTGGACCAGTCAAACCGCAATTTCTTCTCTACTGCAAATACTAGGATTGCCAACGACCAGGGGGCCTTCAGCCAATTTTTATACGGCAGCATGATTTCTAGTAAGGAGTCAAACGCAGGAGGTGCCTTAGCAAGAGTGCAAGACAGTGTGAGGTATACGCTTTATTAATTTATTTGTGCACTTCTACTTTTTCACCTTTAGCATTATAAACCCAAATTTCATAATTATAACCTAAATTTTTAGCAGCTTGTTGTTTCAAAAAAATACAATCCTTACTTTTTTTGGCAGTCCAAGTCGATTTTACTTCAATACATCTATTTTGTATTGGAATAAAAATGTCTACATAATGACGATGTTTTTTTCCTGAGTTATCTTTGTACCATATTTTTGGAACATTTGCTGCTCCAGTTATTACATTTTCTTCTGGCATATTTTCTAATTTTAAAAGCTCGTCTAATGCAAAATGTTCATAACCTTGTATAGTTTTACTTTTTCCTGAAGGGCAAATATATTCTTTTGTTCGAAAAGAACTTTTTAAGCATCTTTCGGCAATCTCTGCTACTTGCATATGATGAGAAACCCCGTATTTCTTTTCACAATTTTCTTTGTATTTATTTTTAACTTCCTCATTTTGAAAAGAACAACGTGTTCCGTATTTTTTCAGATTAGTAGTTTTTATTTTATCTTGTACAGATTCACTTTTTAATGGATGTGGAACACCATATTTTTGATTGCAAGTATTTTTAAATTTATTTTTTATTTCCAAACTTTGACTCGCATATTCAACCCCGTATTTTTCCAAGCAAGTTTTTTTTGAAAATTCTTTTGCAACATCGCTTTGAAATAAATTTTCAACTCCGTACAATTTAATATTTGTCTCAGTTCTTTTCTCTTTAGCTTTAATTAAAGTACACGAGTTGCAATAACCTCCCCTAAAATATAATTTATAAAATATCTTTGAAAACTTATTATTGCAATTTTTTGACGCGCAATTGCCTTGTATTTTATAATGAGCCTTCAATTTTTCATTTTCATAATCTCCTATCAAAGTAATGCCATTCTCGCAGCAATATTTCTGTAAAAGTGCAAAATCATACTTAATCCGTTTTCCATTGCTCATCTATATATACTATTATAGAATTTATTTTTAAGCCTTTAGAACGAAAAATATATAAAAGGATTGTGCTATATATTTATAAATATGGAAGAGGTTGGCTCCAATGGAAAGTATTATTGTTCTAAATGCGATTTCAAATGCAAATATCCGGCTCATTGGAATCAACATTTAATTAGCAATAAACATAATGATGTTAAACGAAAGGTCAGAAGCGATAAAATATTAGATCCTAAATGCAAGTCATGTGATTATCAAACAAATAAGACAACAAATATGAAATTGCATTATTTGAATCATCATTCAACAAAAGAAGAGAGAAAAAAAGAGTTTAAGTTTTACTGTGATGAATGCGATTATGGTTCATTTATTCAATCTTTATTCAAGATACATTTAGAAACAAAACATTCTACTAGTTGATATTTATTTTTTAATTTTAGTAAAAAATAAAAGTATTATATATAAATGGCGTTTGTGACTAACTTTACATTTGACAATATGAGCAGAATTGGTTCCGATGTTTGTTATCAAGACCAAGAAACAATTCAAAATATTCAAGCCTGCAATTACACTCTACAAAACTATTTTGCCGATGATTGTACTATGAGAAAACCGATTGATTTAGCCACAACTCAACCAGGTATCATGTACAACGGCCCAAGCTGTGTCGGTTCTGGTGGTTGCGTCGTGGATACTTCTTCCAAGTTGTTATTAGGCGGACTTGTCACTCATCCTCGATGCAAGATTGACTTATTTCAGCGCCCCTTTGCAACGGTTCCCTATTTAGGCCGTGGTTCCGTGGACCCTATTTTAGAATCACAAATCCAACAAGGCGAGCTTTTAACGAATAAGCGCTCGATAACTCGTCTTCCTGAGAAGAGCTATATGAAGTACACTAGCACTCCTCTTTTATCGGATATTAAAGATCGCATGACAAACCCCGCTTATTGCGTGGAGGGTGTTGCATCGGAGGGGTGGATTCGCGGCGGTGTTCCTTCACGCGAATTGACTCGTGATCGTGAATATATGAATCAGTAAATCCACTTTTCTTACACCTTTGCACATTTAAAACGCCAACTTTTTAAATGTGCTATTTATAAATATTTTTTTAATGTTTTCTTCCTATTTGATGGTTTTTTATGAAATTTATTACTTCTATTATAAGTTCCTTTAATTATATTTTTATAATTTTCCTTTGGTATTTCCTTTACTACTTTATCAATATTCGTTTTTAGTTCTTTATGAGTTAATCCATCTAATTTTTGTAATCTGGATTTTATCATACTAAAATAATTTTCCATTATAGTTTTTATGATTAAAAATAAACTTTATTTTTGTTTCAATTTTTTAATAAATATACTTAAAATTTAGATAGTTTAAGTATATAGTGAATATGAGATTGAAAAGTGAATTATATAAAAAAGAACAAGAAGAAATAATTGATAAGATTGTAAAGATTTTGGATTTAGAAAATAAAACAGAATATACTCTTTATGAATTAGACAAAAATGAAGAAATCCAAAAGCAAATCATGGAACTAATACCTGAAATAAGAAAATGGTTTTCGTTTAATAATATGAAAGCAGTTGGCGAACCAAGTAAAAGAAAAAGACCATGGTTATGTATAATAAAACAATTAATCAAGACAAAATATAATATAGAAAGTAATGATTTTCAATTTACGGAAAATGGAAAATATATTAGAACACATAAATATACATTTACAATAATTTAATCATCTTCTCCTGGTTCATAAATTCCAGATGTTTCATTATATACCATTCTGTTTTGTGCATTTGGTTTTGTATATGAAGAAGAATCATAACCTCCTGAATAATAAAATGTAGTTACTATATTCTCTTGTGGAACTTTTATATAACCAGTCGGTGGTATGTTTTTTATTTTATTTTCTAATGTATTAATTCGTTCTTTCAGCAAAAGGTTTTCATCTCTTAATTTTTCATTATCATTTAATGTGTCAAAATATGCTGTTTGAATATTTTTAATCTTTTGGTCCATTTCCAATATTTGTTTTTCAATTAGTTCATTTTTATTAATAGTAAATTCTAGTTGATTTTTTATATCTTCTTGGTTTTGTGGATTAATTGTCATTTCTTTTATAGATTTTTTTACTTGTTTAATAATTTCAAAAAACATTTCAACCTTTTCAAGGCGACATGCCCCATTTCCGCTTCCTTCACCTATTTTATTATGTTTTATGAGATGATTTAATAAATCAATTATGTAATCAGGCAGTTTTATATTATCTACAATTGAAAAGTATTTATTTGTCGGTGGTGGTGTAGGGTTACTATAATGTGTTTCGCTTCGTTTTACAAATACATTAGATTTTTTATCAATAATAAATTCAAATGTATAATTTTCACCCCAACAAGCACCTGCGCCTGCTTGAAAAGTAGTTGCGTTTAAAACTTTATAAATTATATATTGGTTTACGTTCATTATCTGTATTTGTATAATTTAATTATCTCCAAATTTTTATTTCAATTTAATAATAATTTCGTTAAATGACTTAAAATAAAATCTTTAGGAATAATATAGAATGTCTATAAAAGAAAAACCGCCTGACGACTTTTTCAAAGGAATTAAGATTTCCTTGAAAAGTGTCTTGAAACATCCTGATGTAAATTTACCAAAAATTACAAATGCTGTAATTAAATGTAATAAGATTGTTATACAGACATTAATGTTTATGAAACTTTTTTTATTACACCATTATGAGAAACATAATACACTACCTCTTATAAACGATGAATTCATTAATTCTTGTATGAAAATTTTATGTAATGAAAAGGCATCTGGAAGACCTCCAAAACAAGAAATTAAAGAACTCAAAGAAAAACTCACCGCATTTTACAAAACCGATTTTCAACCACTTATTCAAAATGAAAATTTAGATTATACACATATGAATACCATTTTGGATTATCTTACCATTGATATTCTTACGATGTATGAAAATAACATTAAATTTCATTATGTTGAATATGTAGAAAGATATGTAAATGTGGTTTGGAAAAAGAAATTTATTGTAAGTAAAATAAGAAAACTGAATATAACACAAAAAGAAAAGGAACAACGAGTAAATAATTTATGCAGTCAATTACGCAAAATTAAAAATGATTTACTGAATATTGAAAAGACAAACTACAAATCTCATTCTATGTATCATACATGGATTAACCAACAAAAACAATTCATTACACCAAATAAAACAACTTACAAAAATAATAATATTGTTTATGACTTAATGTGTAGTCCTATGGACTATTTTCCTTGTATGATTAATATGATGAAACAAGTTGAAAAAGAAGAACAAACAATCAGCAATGTATTTCCTATGAGAAGCGAAGTTATACCAAAACATATAAGATTAGATACAACAACATTAGTTCATTTGCTTATGACAAAGAAACAAGGTAATAAAAGTGATTATCTAACCAAAGGAAATCTAAAACGCAAAGAAGATAAAATATGGAAATTCTTTTTTAGAACTGAACGAAAAATGTTTCATAAAAAATATTATGAATTTCATCACATGATAGAAACTGATGGCGTTAGTTGTTCTTTGCTATTATTGCGTAAGGATTTAATTGGAAAGAAATTACCTATGATGAAAAAAAGTTTATCAACAGAAACTTATATTGACGAACTAACAGATTATACTAAATTACAAAATAAAAAGATTGTAGCAATAGACCCTGGAAAATGTGATTTAATTTATTGTGTAGATAATTCAAATAAAGAAGCAAATGAGTTTCGTTATTCACAAGACCAACGAAGAAAAGAAACCAAGAAAAAAAAGTATTCAATAATTCAATTGGAATTGAAAAAAGAAAAGATAAATGGTAAAACGATTATAGAATGGGAAACTGAATTATCAAAGTTAAATAGAAAATCACTTAACATTCAAAAATTCAAAGAATATATCCAAAAGAAGAGTGAAATAAATAACATATTATACAAGTTTTATGAAACCTATATTTTTAGAAAATTACGCTTACAAAGTTATAGAAATACCAAGAAAAGCGAACAAAAAATGATTAACCAATTTAAGAAAATATTTGGAAATGAAAATGAAGTCGTTGTTTGTTTTGGCGATTACGAACAAAAGCAACACATGAAATTCAAAGAAGCAACCAAAGGTAAAGGGATGCGAACACTTTTTAGAAAAGCAGGATTTCAAACTTATTTGGTAGATGAATTTAGAACGAGTTGTATGTGTTCTAATTGTGAAATAGGTATATGTAAAAAGACGATGGTTAGGAAAAACCCTAAACCATATAGAACTGGAAACATAATTGTTCATGGACTGATTTGTTGTAAGAACGGATGCGGTTATTGGAATAGAGATGTGAATGGTGCTACAAATATTTATAAGATTGCTTATAATGCGATAAATAACAAAGAAAGACCGAATTATTTATCAAGAAGCAAGAATTTATCAACTGGTTTAGACGAACCAGTAAAACCAAAATTTACACGCTCTGTGAAGGGCAAACCTTGAATTATTTATTTTGAAACAACTTAAAGTTATCCCATTTTAAATCTTCAAGGGTGTAAAGAAAAATATCCTCTTTTTATATGTACAATTCATCGTTTATTTGCACATATAATTTCTACGATGCTTCTCTCGCATTAACAAACCCTCGTTCCAAAGTCTTCTTTGAACAAAACCCACATTTTCACGAAGAACCCGAATCGGAATTGTTGGAAATGGCGGATCATCTTTATAAAAACGAATTATTAAGCGCATTTAACTTGGAAGAGTTTGACGAAAAACTTGTTAATTCTAAAATCCAAGAATTATACATTACATTTTTTGTTTTTAATGACAATGATGAAGAAATCATCGAAAAAAACAACACTGACACCAAAATAAAAACGAAAATGAAAAGCAAAAACAAATTAAAAAAAATTATAAAAACGGTTTCTGAAAAACTTTTATTAGAGGACGAGGAATTTGGATTTGTAATGTTATTTTCTTACAGCTATTTTCATTTGACGCACTTGTGTTTATGTGAATTATTCAACAACGGTGAAATATGCGAAGAAATAATAAATGCATTCAACATTATTCTCTAGTTTGGTGTAAAAAATAATATATTGCACTAATATATAGTATGGCATCTACACGCAATATTAATACTCCAGGAAATTATGCTTTAGAACAACGACAATATAAGCAAAACCAGCAATATACTTTATATAAAAATTCGCAATATGGACAGGCGTATAGTACCAAAATGCCTGGCAATGGTCTTTTACCTGGACAATTGCCTGTGGAAAAATTATCAGGGAATCCTATTCAAATAGAATCTTTTTTGTTTGGTATCAACTCTACCAATTTAGTGAATCCCGAGCCGCCTCTTGTTCCTGAACTGAAATGTTTAGAAACCGCAAATATCTATAAAAAACCTGCCACGATTATGCCATTGCCTTTGGTGATTGAGAGAAATCGCCCATTTCCTTGTCCTTAGAAAATCAAAAAATTGACAACTGATAACTGAGAAAAATAAATTTTGTAATGCAATAATTATGTAATCTAATTGTAAAATAAGGCAAAGGTAACCTATGCAATTAGAAATAGAAATAATACGATATAAGCAATCGCGGATTTATGAGTTAAAATTGGCTTATCAAAAACATCTAGAACGGTTAGATTCTATATTAGCTGCAAATATACAAACTATAAAAAAAGATAAAAATCTAAATGTTCATCAAAAAACACAATATATACTGTCATTAGTAACTCAATATTACATAAATACAACAAATTTAGAAAATGCTTTGAATAAAAATATATCTTACATTTCTGACTTATGATGAAATAACAAAAATTTTTAACTTTTTGTTATTTTGGATAATAAATATCAAGAGAAGAATGAATTTAATACTCAGGTGTATGTTTCTTAAACAAACAACCCTGCGACACTAATCCCTTCACTTCCTGTGTAACAATACTTGGATTCTGATTCGCAGT
>Ga0187845_1002295_pt1 | contig 10416 bp, 8 predicted proteins | sample SpaLakP09_SKY_68_FD_134515 | JGI IMG/M metagenome (GOLD analysis project Ga0187845, IMG submission 134515) | Oligotrophic lake water microbial communities from Sparkling Lake, Wisconsin, USA - SP09_SKY_68 | ecosystem: Environmental > Aquatic > Freshwater > Lake | place: USA: Sparkling Lake... | reverse complement strand
CGCCGCCGGGCCGGCTTGGGGCGGCCCGGCGCTCGGCCCGCAAATACCCCGCATCACGGCCTTGAGGCGCGGTCTCCCCATCGCGGAGCAGCCCGGCCCAGTCCTGGGGCACAAACTAGGGGGGAGGGTGGGTAAACACTGGTTTAAAAGCTGGCATGGGCTTTGCACTAGGGTTTATGCCGAGGCGACTGGCCTCGGGGAACCTAAGGAGTACCCACACCATGAAGACCTGGACTAACCTGCGACCGCTCACCCTCTCGGCCGCTCTGCTCGCAACCCTGACGCTCACCGCCGCGCCCGCGAGTGCCCAGGAACCCACCGTGCCCGCCGTGTCGGCTCGGTCCATGCTGCGCCTGGCTCAGGGCGAGTACCTGCTGGACGACGGCCGCACGCTGAAGGTCCATGTCGGCGCAACCCGTCTGGGCGTGGCCCTGGACGAGAGCCCGCTGGAGGCCTGGAAGGCGGAGAACACCGAACTGCTCGTCAGCCCCGACGGCCTGCGCCGCCTGCGCCTGTACCGCAACACCGACGGCAGCGTTGACCGCGTTGCGTTCGAGACCGACCGCGTTCGCTGAACCACGGCGTTAGGCCGGCCCCGCGCGCTCGATCAGCGATCGCGGCTGGCATTGGATCGCGGTGCCGCGCCAGCGGCGTCAGCGGACTGCCGCGAACGCGGCGACCGCATCCATCACATCCACGTTCGACGCAGCACCCATCTGCGAGTCGATGGTCGGCACGCCGTGCTCGGCCCCTCGCACCCGCTTGAGCACCAACCGGCCCGCGCAACTCGTCCATGTGTCGACGTTGCCCGATGAGGTGAAGCCGTTGCTGTCTAGCAGCCCTGCGCAGACCAGCGCGGTGCGCGCGCGCTGCTGGTGGAACTCGCCGATCACCACGGTGTTGACCCAGGCTGCGGTTGAAGTCGCCACCACTGGCGGGCTCAGCGACCACGTCGCCGCTTCCCAGGCGCCGGTGGTCTGCATCACGCTGTCGCTGTCGCCAATGATGCCCATGTAGGGCGGCGGCGCGCTGCCCGGCGCGCAGGGCGTGGCCGCCTGGTTGAAAGCGGACGAGGCCGGCCCGGCCAGCGACACATAGCGGGTGAACGTGGCGGGAGATTCGCACCACATGCGGTTGGTCATGACCCCGCCCATCGAATGGCCCATCAGCGTGATGTCGGCCAGACCGTACTCGCTGCGGACCTTGGCGGCCAGCGCTTGCAGGAAGGCCTTGTCGTCCTGGCCCGAGGTCATCGCGTGGTTGCTCCATGAGGTGGCGCCCGGGTTGCTGGCGATGTGTTGGCCTTGGGGAACCACCAGCGTCACCTGTTTGGCGCGCAGCCAGGCCCAGTTGATCGTGTCGGCGGTGGTGCCGGCGACGCTGCTGTTCAGCCCCACCTGGTAGGCCACCGCATTCAGGTTGCGGCCGCCGCCATGCAGCAGCACGATGGCGCGCGTCGCACCGGCCGTGCGGTAGACGTTGACGGCATGCGGATGGCCCGTCACGGTGGTCGCCACCAATTGGTCCGTTGCCGTGGGCGGCGGGCTCTCGGGGCCGCCGCCACCACCGCCGCAGGCCGTCAACAAGCTGGCGAACAGTGCCAGGACAGCGGGAGTCTTGCCGCAGCGCGCGACGTCAGTCTCAGTGGTTTTCATCGGTATCAGCGGCGCGGCCGGCCATCCATCCACGCGGCACGGATCTCGCGCCCGCAGTCCACCGACGCCACCGCCGGCTTTTCGCCCGCGTCGGCGCTCAGCGCGCCGCTGCGCTGCTCGCGCGCAACGATGCCGTAGAAGCGCTTGTCGGCGCTGATCCACGGATAGAAGCCGAAGGCGCCGGGGCTGCTGAACGCACCGTCGCCGACGGCCGGGTCGTCCTCCACCCAGTGACCGAGGCTGTAGTGCCAGCTCTCGGTCGCGGGGATGGGCGTCTTCACTGCCTCGTGCGGGCAGCTCTGCGGATTGGTGCAGACGGCGTTACGGCCAAGCAAGGGGCCCAGCTGCAGCTGCCCCGTCATCAGTGCGCGCAGAAAGCGGCTGTAGTCTGCCGCGCTCGTCACACCGCCACCGGCCGGCATGGCCTGGCTGTAGCTCAGCTGCCAGCCCGGCCCCAGCGCGGGCGCCAGCGCCTGACGCACGGCCAGCGCCAGGCCGTCGGGGCCGAACGAGCCCAGGCCCATCAGCACAGCGTGCTTCTGCATGTGGCCGCCGTTGTAGTCGAAGCGGTTCTCGGTGCTCGGGTTGATGCGACCGCGCCCGTTGAGCAGGCTCGCCTGGCAGGCCGCCACGGACTGCTCCGGCCGGCACACGTGGTAGTAGGTGTAGCCGGACTGGAAGTGCAGAAACTTCACATCCTCGGCCGAGAGCTGGCCCTGCCGGCGCTCGGCGACGAAGGCGCCGTAGAGCCACTTGGACGCCGATGCGATCGCCATCTCCGTGTTGCGACCGGGACCGTTGTCGCCCGCCCTGCCGCCCACCAGTGGCTGGGTCGCGTTGCCCAGCTCCCAGTAGAAAGGCTGGGCTGCCAAGCAGGCGGCGGCTTTCTCGGCCGTCAGCCGCGCGGCAGTGGCGCGTTGCAGCGGGCCGGGGTCGGCCTGCACCAACAAGGGTGCGGCGGTGAGAGATGCCAGCAAGACGCGGTGCATGGCGGGCTCCGAAGTGGGGTGGCGCCATGCTGCCGGGCGGTGCCGGCGCAGAGGTTGCCGCGCCGGTTGCAGTGCTTTCAGACCCTGACAGCGCCGCCGTCCCGCAACGGTTTGTCATTGTTTTCCTGCGCCTGAGGGTGTGGGCCGGTCTCTAACATCCGGCCATGAGCCGCATCCTGATTGCTGACGACGAGGCCGAGCTGCGCGGCCTGCTGCTGCGCTACCTGACCGAGCACGGCCTGAACGTGCGCGCCGTGCCCGACGCCTCCGCCGCTGCCCAGCTGCTGGCACGCGAGCGCTTCGACGTGCTGGTGCTGGACCTGATGATGCCCGGCGAAGACGGCCTGTCGCTGTGCCGGCGCCTGCGCGGGCAGGGCGAGACCATTCCCATCCTGATGCTGACCGCGCGCGGTGAGCTGGTGGACCGCGTGCTGGGCCTGGAGATGGGCGCCGACGACTACCTCGCCAAGCCCTTTGCGCCGCGCGAGCTGCTGGCGCGGCTGCAGGCGCTGGTGCGCCGCCAGCAGCAGCTGGGCGCCCATCTGGGGCCGGCGGGCGACACGGCGGTGCATTTCGGCCCGTTCACGCTCTACCCCAGCCAGCGCCGGCTGGAGCGCGACGGTGTGGCGGTGGAGATCAGCACCGTCGAGTTCAACCTGCTGCGCGCGCTGGCCAGCCAGCCCAACCGGCCGCTGGGCCGCGAGAAGCTGCTGGCGCTGGCGCATGGCGACGAGCACGGCGTCAGCGACCGCAGCCTGGACGTGCAGGTCATGCGGCTGCGCCGCCTCGTCGAGGCCGACCCCGGCCTGCCGCGCCACATCCAGACCGTGTGGGGCCTGGGCTACGTGTTCATTCCGGAGCCCGACGCGCGATGAAGCTTGGCCTGTCGACACTGTTCGGCCGCAATCTGTGGCTCATCGTGGTGCTGATCGTCGTCGGCCAGATCGTCAATGCGCTGGCCTATGGTCAGTTCATTGCCAAGCCACGGCTGCGGCAGTCGGCCGAAGCGACGGCGCGCAGCCTGCAGGCCGTCGCCGAGGGCCTGAGCCTGCTGCCTGAAGACCAGCGCGCCGGCTTCGTGGCCCGCTTCAACGCGCGCGCCGGCTCAGGCTTGGACGGCCCGCGCCGCGAGCGCACCTCGCTGCTGGAGCGCGGCTTTCTGTCTGAACTGGCCCGGCAGCTCGGTGTCGCCGATGGTGAACTCGAATGGCGCCGCGAGGCCGGCGGCCTCATCGCCGTGCGCCCGCCCGGCGTGCACTTCTGGCTGGTCACGCCGTCGGTGCAGCCGGCGCACCGGTTTGCACGCATCTGGATCATCGCCAGCGCCATCAGCGGCGCGCTGGCGCTGCTGGGCGCCTGGCTCATTCAGCGCCGCATCAACCGGCCGCTGACCCGGCTCGTCGAAGCCACCCAGGCCCTGGGCGCAGGCAAGCGCCGCGTCGTGCTGCCCACTGACGGCCCGGCCGAGACGGCGGCGTTGGCGCGCGCCTTCAACGACATGGCCGAGGCACTGGCACGCGACGAGGAGGAGCGCCTGCTGATGCTGGCCGGCCTGTCGCACGACCTGCGCACACCGCTGGCCAAGATCCGCCTGGCCAGCGAACTGCTGCGCGACGCGGGCCAGGGCGACCGCGAGCTGCTCGACACGCTGGACCGCAGCCTGCACGGCCTGGACGGCCTGCTGACCCAGTTCCTCGACTACGCGCGTGCCGCCCATCCGGCGGAGCAGGACCTGCCCGGCGTTGACATCGAGCTGCGCCAGTTCCTGGCCGAGACGCTGGCGCTGGCACCCGGCCTGCCACACCCGCTGCTGAGCGACAGCCCGGCCGTGCACCTGCGCGCCCGGCCGCAGGCGCTGCGCCGGCTGGTGCTCAACCTGGTCGTCAACGCGCAGAACCACGGCGCGCCGCCCATCGAGCTGGCCTGTGGCGAAGACGGCGGCGCTGCCTGGATCGAGGTGCGCGACCGCGGCCCGGGCATTGCGCCGGGCCGCGTGGACGAGCTCAAGCGCCCCTTCCAGCGCGGCGACGCGGCGCGTGGTGGCAAGCCGGGCTCGGGCCTGGGCCTGGCCATCGTCGAGCGCATCGCGCGCTCTGAGGGCGCGACGCTGCAGCTGCTGCCACGCGACGGCGGCGGGCTCGTGGCGCGCGTGCAGTGGCCTACTTGGCGGCGATCTTGACCGCCACGGTGCCCGTCGACGTCCGTCCGAGGTTGTCCTTCAACGTGATGGCCAGGTTGTAGGTGCCGGTCACCGGCTTGGCCCAGTTGAGCGCGATGGCGCCGCTGGTGGCCGAGAAGCTCATGCCGCTGGCGGCGCCGCTGATGCCGATGGACAGCGACGTGGCGCCCGGGGCGCTGTAGCCGATGCTGGCACTCAGCGCCTTGCCCGCCAAGCCGCTGAGGCTGGTGGTGGTCAGCTTGGGCGCGGTGCTTGTCGGCGGCGTGGGGTTGCTCGTCGTGCTGGAGGTCGTGGCCGCGCCCAGGCTGGTCAGCAGCGAAATCGCGTTAGGCGTGCCCCAGCCGGTGGGGGTGTCGTAGCCGGTCTTGGCGGCACAGGTCGTGCACGTGCCGTTGCTGCCGCTGGCCACGTCCTTGAAGGCCGCAGCGTAGGCCGTCGGCACGGCGCCGATCTGCTGGTAGAGCGCCGCATGCGGCTGGCCCAGCACCGTCTTGCCGCCGGCCACGCGCACGGCGTTGGCCATGGCGATGAGGCCCGCCCACTGCGGGGTGGACAGGCTGGTGCCGCCCGCGCTGATCCAGCGCACCGCCGTCGTGCCCGGCGAGATCACCGCGACGTACTGGCCCGAATTGGGGTTGGCATTGAAGGCCACGTCGGCCACCGCGCGGCGCGCATAGCCGCCGATGCTGCCGCCCTGGTAGCTGGGCAGCGCCACATAGGCGCTGGTGCCGCCGCCGGTGCCGGTCCAGGCGGTCTCGCTGCGCGTGGCACCGCTGTAGGTGAGCGTCGTGCCGCCCACCGCAACCACCTTGCTCGACACCGACGGCCAGGACACGGCCGCCCCGTTGTCGCCGGTGGCGGCGAGGTAGGTCATGCCGCTGGCGGAGAAGACGCCGTCGTAGCTGCTCGTCCAGCTGCCTTCCGCGGCGCCAAAACTCATGGACACGACGCCTGCGCCCATCTTGTTGGCCAGGGCCACGGCGTTGGACAGGCTGGTCACCGAGGGGTCGGGCGCCTCGATGAGGACGATGCGGGCCAGTGGCGCGGTGGCGTGCGCCCATTGCACGTCCAGCGCGATCTCTGTGGCCCAGCCGCTGTCGTAGGCCGGGGCCGTGGCGGTCAGTGCGCCGGCCGTGGTGCTGTAGGCGATGACCAGCTCGCAGCCGGTGCCTGCCGCCGCCAGCGGCAGCGCGGCGTTGGCGGCCAGCGTGCGCGTGGTGCAGGTGGGCAGGGCGAACTTGGCGTTGAAAGCGGCCAGCTCGGCCACGACGTTGGGGTTGTGCCTGGCGTTGACGATGTAGATGGTCTGCCCGGCGCCCAGCTGGGCGGCTGCGGCAGACAGCGGCGGCAGCGCGTAGGCGGCGCGGATCTGTGCCGGCGTGTAGGTGGTCACCGTCGTCGTCGTGGCCATCGGCACGGCCTCGCCGTTGCCAGCGGCCAGTGCACGGCGGCGCTGTGAGTCGTCGTCCAGCGTCTGCAGCGTCAGGCCCTTGGTGGACAGGCCGGCAGCAGCTTGCGTGAGGTGCGGCTCGGCAGCGGCGCTGATGTCGGAGGGGGCGTCCAGCTCGGCGGTGGCGATGTGGAAGCTGGGGCCTGCCTCCAGGCCGTCTGCCGGGTCGAGGTCCACGCTGAGCGAGACGGCGCTCGGGGCCGCGCTGGTGTCGGTGTTGCGGTCACCGCCTCCGCAGGCGGTCAGCGCTGCAGCGGTCAGGAGGCTGAGGGTCCAGGTAAGGCGGGTGCTGCGCATGGCCGATGTCTTGCATTGAAGAGGGCCACGCATGGCAAGACCTCAGGTCTTGGCGGCCCCGCTGCCATGGCACCGAAGTGCTGTAGGCCGGAAGCTTTGCGTCCCCGCCTTTCGACGGGTTTGCCCTCTGGGTTGTGAGGGTGGTGAGCGTAAGCAAATGTCACAGGTTGCGCCTGCCGGAGTTGCGAGTGCGCGTGACTTCTGCCACGCACCGACGGCGTCTCGCGCAGGCCTGGCCGCGACTCATGCGTGTCCTGACGTGATTCGCCCATCCGGCCCCGGCCTCCCGGCCACCGGCGCCTAGAGTGCCGCCCATGGACACACCCAACCCACTTGCCCATGGCAACCGCTTCCAGCGGCGCTACTACCGCTGGGCACTGCCTTACTACGAGCGCTTCGGGCGCGAGGACCCGCTGCTGCGCGAGCGCGTCGAGCTGGCCGACATCTACCTCTACTCCCGCCGGGGGCTGGTGGCCTGGGCCGGCTGGCTGCTGTGCCTGGTCGGCGGTGCGGCCTGGCTGCACGGCCGGGGCATGGGCCTGGGCGCCGCGCTGGGCGTGGCTGCGCTGATCATGGTCGGGCTGACCATTGCCCTGCTTGGCACTTGGCTGAGGCCGCAGCAGAAATCCGGTCGCATCGTCGGCGGCTTCATGGGCGGCATGGTGATCGGCACCATCGCGATGTTGCTGGGCCTGAGCTTCGGACGCGCGCTCAGCGGCAAGAGCGCGGACCTGAGCAGCTCGCTGGCGGCGCTGCAGGCGCATGCCGCCACGTTGATCCCGCTGGGCCTGAGCTTCGCGCTGTTGCTGACCGGCGTGGCCCGGGCCGGGCGGTCGGCGCGCGACCACCAGCTCGCCCGCCTCAAGCTCGTGGCTGAGCGCGACGCTGCCGCCCGCGCCGCCGCCGAGGCCGATCTGCGCCTGCTGCAGGCACAGATCCACCCGCACTTCGTCTTCAACACGCTGGCCACGCTGCAGCACTGGGTGGACCGTCGCGACGAGCGGGCCGGCCCGTTGCTGCGCGAGCTGACCGGCTTCCTGCGGCGCAGCACCGAGCTGTTAGGCCGCAGCGTCGTGCCGTTGGCCGACGAGGTGCAGGCCGTGCGGCACTACCTCGCCATCCTGACGACGCGCCTTGACGGCCGCGTGCAGGGCGAGGTCCACATCGCGCCGGGTCTGGAGGCCGAGCCGTTGCCGCCGGGCCTGCTGCTGACGCTGGTGGAGAACGCCGTCGAGCACGGGCTGGAGCCCAAGATCGGCGGCGGTCGGCTGACGCTGGCAGCGGGCCGCGAACCCGATGGCCGCTGGTGGCTGCGCGTGGACGACGACGGCCTGGGCCTGGCGGACGAAGCCGAGGACGACGTCGGCCTGACCAACCTGCGCCTGCGGCTGAAGCATCATTTCGGCGAGCGTGCCAGCTTCACGCTGCAGCGACTTGCCGAGGGCGGCACCCGCGCCGAGATCTCCATCACTCCGGAACCCGCATGACCCGACTGCTGATCGCCGACGACGAACCCGCACCCCGCGAGCAACTGGCCGATGCGCTGGCCGTGGCCTGGCCCGAGGCGCGCATCGTCGCCAGCGCCGAGCATGGCGCCGATGCCTGGGACCAGTGGCTGGCCCACGAGCCCGACGTGTGCTTTCTCGACATCCGCATGCCCGGCCTGTCGGGCATCGACGTGGCACGGCGCATCGCCGGCCGCTGCCCGGTCGTCTTCGTCACGGCCCATGGCGACCATGCGCTGCAAGCGTTTGATGCTGGTGCGGTGGACTACCTCGTCAAGCCGCTGGACCCGGCGCGGCTGGCACACACCGTCGCGCGGCTGCGGCAAGGCCTGCAGCGCCCGGCTGTGGCGCCAGAGGCCTTGCAGCAACTGCTGGCCCAGCTCGCCGGCCAGCAGCGCCGCCCGGCCTGGCCCGACACGCTGCAGGCCGGCGTGGGCAAGGAGGTGCGGCTGATCCGCGTCGAGGACGTCATCTATTGCGAGTCCGACAGCCGCTACACCCGCGTGGTCTACAGCGACGCCGGCAAGCAGTGCGAAGCCTTGCTGCGCACGCCGCTGAAGGACTTGCTGGCCCAGCTGGACCCGGCGCGCTTCCAGCAGGTGCACCGCTCCACCGTTGTGGCCAGCGCGCAGATCGCCAGCGCGCTGCGCGACGATGACGGCGGCATGGTGTTGCGCCTGCGCGGCTCGCCCGACACGCTGACTGTGTCGCGGCCGTTTCAGGGCTTGTTCAAGGGGCAGTGATCTCCACCGCCACGCCGCTCAGCACCGCATTGCCGCTGAGCGGGTCGCGCGCCGAGTCGTCCAGCAGCGCGTTCATGTTGACACCCGGCCGCTCACGCGCCACCGCCAGCAGCACGCCGTCCAGGTCATGCCCCCAGCCGTGCGGCAGGCTCACCACGCCGGGGCTCATGTCGGCGCTGCGCTCGACGCGCGCGATCAGCTCGCCCACGGCGCTCTTGACCTTGGCGAATTCAACGAGGCCCAGACGGTCCGCGTCGGCGGGGTTGACCAGCAGCGTGCAGCGCTCCGGGCCCTTGGCGAGCACGGGCAGGTTGTGCATCCAGCTGTTGCCCGAGCGCGTGTCGCGGCGGCCGATGAGGCTGAATTCCGGTGCAGGCTCTGCCTTCACCGAAGCCAGGTCGGCCAGGATGGACAGCGGCGCCAGCTCGATCTTGCCGCTGGGCGTGCGCAGCACTTCGGGGATGCGCGGCGTCAACGCGCCGAGGTCGATACCGCCGCCTTCGACCGTGCTGGCGGCCTTGACCTTGGCGAGGTTGAGCCCGTCGGGCTTGCGGCCAAACTGGTCGCCGTAGGGGCCCACGCGCAGCTGCAGGTCGATGAGGCGCTCGGGGCCGCGCCAGGGTTGCAGCGCGCTCAGGATGGCGGGCGTGTTGTCACCGGCAAAGCGACGCACATCGGCCGCGATGGCCTCGTCGTCGAGCTGGGCCACGTCCACCCCCAGGCCACGCCCTTCCAGCAGCGCGCAGAGCCTGAGGATGGTCTGCCACTCCTGCGGCGTGCCGGCTTTGGCGTCGAACACGGGGCCCGAGAAGCGCGCGTGATTGCGGTGGCTCAGCTGCGGGAAGGCGACATCGAAATGCAGGTCCTCCAGTGGCGACAGCCCGGGCAGGATGACGTCGGCATGGCGGCTGGTTTCGTTGACGTAGATGTCCAGGCTGAGCATGAAGTCCAGCCCTTCGAGCGCCTGCGCGATGCGTGGCCCGTTGGGCGCCGACAGAACCGGGTTGCTGGCAATGGTGATCAGCGCCTTGACCTGGCCGTCGCCGGGGGTCTGCATCTCCTCGGCCATCAGGTTGATAGGTAGCTCGCCGAAGACCTCCGGCGCTCCCGACACGCGGCTCTTGCGCCTGCCTGTCGTGATGCCCTTGCCACTGCCCGGCTTGCCCTGCGTGTTGGGCGCAAAGGCGGCGGCCTTCGCGAACATCGCGCCGCCTTCGCGGTCCAGGTTGCCGGTCAGCACGTTGATGAGGTCCACCAGCCAGGAATTCACCGTGCCGAAGCGCGTCGTGCAGGTGCCGATGCGGCCGTAGACGGCGGCGCGCGGGGCGGCGGCGAGTTCGCGGGCGATGCGGCGCTGCGTCTCGGCCGCGATGCCGCAGCCGGCGGCGGTGACCTCGGGCGGGAAGGGCAGCACGGCGACGCGGGCTTCGTCCAGGCCGATGACGTGATCTTCAAGACGGCCGAGTTTGACCAGCCCTTCGTCGAACAGCGTGTGCGCAATGCCCGCCAGCAACAGCGCATCGCCACCGGGGCGGATGGGCAGGTGCTCGTCGGCGGCAGCGGCCGTCTCGCTGCGGCGCGGGTCCACCACCACGATG
>Ga0187845_1002286_pt1 | contig 10445 bp, 8 predicted proteins | sample SpaLakP09_SKY_68_FD_134515 | JGI IMG/M metagenome (GOLD analysis project Ga0187845, IMG submission 134515) | Oligotrophic lake water microbial communities from Sparkling Lake, Wisconsin, USA - SP09_SKY_68 | ecosystem: Environmental > Aquatic > Freshwater > Lake | place: USA: Sparkling Lake... | reverse complement strand
GTCGTCTACCCGCCCCACGATCCCGCGCCACCGCCGAAGTTTTCTCCGCCGCCACCACCGCCGGAGCCGCCCGCGGAGCCGCCGCCCGAGCCCCCTCGCCCCGACGAGCCCGCGCCGCCACCCACCGCTGAGGGCGACGTGCCCCGGGTGCTCTACCTGTTGCGCGTGCTGTGGCTGTGCGCCTTCCCTGTCGGCATCCTCATCGCCGGCGTGGCCGCGCTGCTGGGGCTGGAGCAGGCGCGCGAGACGCTGCTGTCGCTGGAAGTGGGCAGCGGGCAGACGGTCATGCTCGTCTTCGCCTTCTGGCTGTGGCTGCTGCTGAGCTGGTACACGAGCCGGCTGCTGCTGGACCGGCGCTTCAAGCCCGACTCGCTGGGCGAATGCACCCACCGCGGCTTTGCCGAGGGCCTGCGCCGCTGGCTGCCGCGTGCGCTCATCCTGGGAGGCGGCCTGCCGATCAGCGCCTTCTTCCTGATGCAGCAGCGCGAGCGCCTGATCGGCGTGGGCCTGCTGGCGGTCACGGCGGCTCTCTACGTCTTCGTTTGCAAGCGCCGCGCCTGGCTGCTCAAACTCGGCACCGGCTCTTGGCTGGCGCGCTGGCTGGCGCTGGACTGGCGGCGCGAGGCCATTGCCGCGATGGAACGCGAGGACCGCATGAGCACCCCGTCGCGCGTGCTCGTCGTGCTGGTGCTGCTGCTGCAATGGGCTTTGTTCGCCGCGCTGCTGGCCTGGCCTGAAGGCACCTCGCGGTCCCTGGGCTCACCCGCGCTGATGCTGCTGGCGCTGGGCAGCTGGATCGTCTTCGGCGGCATCCTGCTGACCTACGTGCCCAAGGCGCTGATCCGCGTCCCGCTGACGCCGCTGCCGCTGCTGCTCTTTGCAGCCTTCGCGCCGCTGAACGACAACCACCGCGTGGCCGACCCCGATCGCAGCGCGCCCCGCGCCGTGGCCAACCGTCAGCCTGCCGACGCCTGGGTGCAGACCTGGTTGCGCACCGTCGGCGCCGACGGCAAGCGCCCCCTGGTGCTGGTGGCCTCGGCTGGCGGTGCCTCGCGGGCGGCTTACTGGAGCAGCGCGTCACTGGCGCGCCTGCAGGAGCTGGGCGAGATGGAGGGCGTCAACTTCGCCGACTCGGTGTTTGCCGTCAGCGGCACCTCAGGCGGCGCAGTGGGCGCCGCGACCTTTGTCGCGGCGCTGGACGCCCGTCGCCAGGCCGTCGACGCCGCCGCGTGCACGCCCTGGAAACTGGTGCGCGACTTCACCGGCCAGGACCACCTCGCCGCACCCGTCGGCGCGCTGCTCTACGCCGACCTGGCCCAGCGCTTCCTGCCCATCGCCATGACCGGGGTGGACCGCTCGCTGGCACTTGAAGGTGTCTGGACGCGCGACTGGCCCAAGAGCCTGGCCCGCCAATGCGCGCCCCGCCCTGCCGCTCACCCCAACCCCTGGGGCGAGACCATGACGGCCCTGAGAGGCCGCGCCACGAATGCCGAGTGGCTGCCGCTGCTGGCCCTGAACACGGCCGCCCTGGCGCGCGGCCAGCGGGTCTACCAGAGCGACTTCCTGCTGCCCAGCGGCGACGGCATCGACCTGCTCGACCCGTCGCTCGGCCTCGACGTGGACCGCCTCACGCTCGCCCAGGCCGTGCACAACAGCGCGCGCTTCCCCTACATCAGCCCGGCGGCAGCGGTCGTCTTCAAGGAGGCGCACAAGGATGAAGAGACCGGCGACGTCGGCCGCGTGTGGGACCGCCTGGGCGATGGCGGCTACGTGGAGAGCAGCGCCACGCTGCTGCTGTCCGACCTGCTGCGCGACCTGGAGGCCAGCGGCCGTCTGCGCAACTGCAAGCCCGAGGACGACTGCGCGGCGCAGGGCATCCTGGACCGCTCGCGGCTGCGGCTGCTGCTGCTCGTCAACAACCCCTCCGAGGTGGACGACTGGCTGTGCCGCGACGCGCCCCAGGCGGCCGATGCGCAACCCATCGACGGCCGCCGCTACCGCGCGCGCAACCTCAGGGTCGACGAGGTCAGTGCGCCACCACTGGGCATCTTGAACAGCAACAGCACGCGCGGCCGGGACTCGACGGTGGAACTCATCAAGCGCATCGGCGGCTGCGGCCAGGTGTCAGAGCTGCGGCTGCCCGCGATGCAAGGCCAGCGCCCGCCTTCCATGAACTGGATGCTGAACCAGGCCTCGCGCGAGTTCATCGACGCGGCCTTGTTGCAGAAGCTCTCCGTCGCCGACTCCGACGTCGGCCCGGCACAGGCGCAGCTCAACGCGCATCTGCGTCAGGCCAAGGGCTGGCTGCAACTCATGAAGCAGTGACACCCGAGAGGGTGAGCGGGTCACAATGCCGCCCGCCATGAGAACGCTGCTGTCCCCTCTGTTCACCTCCCCTGAGCGCCGCGTCCTTTGGCGCGCGCTGCTCGCCCTGCTGCTGGTCGTCATCACCTGGCTGGCCCTGTCGCCGGCCCCGCCCAAGACCGCCGATATCGGCTGGGACAAGGCCAACCACGCGCTGGCCTTTGCATCGCTGGCCTTCACGGCCGTGTGGGCGCGGTGGCAGAAGCCGCGCCAATGGCCCATGCTCTTCTTCGCGCTGCTGACCTATGGCGGCGCCATCGAGATCGCGCAGAGCTTCCTGCCACCGCGCGAAGCCGGTTGGGACGATCTGCTGGCCGATGCCGTCGGCATTGCGATGGGGCTGCTAGCAGCCTGGCCCATCGCCTGGCTGGGCAAAGCAGACTAGGAGCCCGACAAGCTCCTAGACGCCTACAGTGCAGTGCCTCTGCACTGACATACCGTTGGCAGCAGATTGCGATAGGGTGCCAACCCATGTCGAACACCTCGCTGCCGGACCTGCTCCGCGCCACCCGCGCCCACTCACTGGCCCTCGCTGCGCCGCTGTCGGACGAAGACGCGCAGCTGCAGTCCATGCCGGACGCCAGCCCGGCCAAATGGCATCTCGCGCACACCACCTGGTTCTTCGAGACGCTGGTGCTGCAGCCCCATCTGCCGGGCTACCACGTGTTCGATGAACGCTGGCCGCGGCTGTTCAATTCCTACTACGAGAGCCTCGGCCCGAGGCATGCACGCCCCCAGCGCGGCCTGCTCAGCCGGCCCTCGCTCGACGAGGTCAAGGCCTACCGCCAGCATGTCGACGCCGCCCTGGCCGACCTGCTGCCGTTCGCGCCGGACGACTGCCTGGCCTTGATCGAGCTGGGCTGCCACCACGAGCAGCAGCGCCAGGAGCTGCTGCTGACCGACATCCTCCACGCCTTCTCCTGCAACCCGCTGCTGCCGGCGTATGACGCGGCAATGCCGGCCAAGGCGAGCGCGCCCGGGCAGGCCTGGCTGAAGCATGCCGGCGGCATCGTCGACATCGGGCAAGCCGGCGAGGGTTTCGCGTTCGACAACGAAGGACCGCGTCACCAGGCGCTGCTCGCGCCCTTCGAGATCAGCAACCGCCTCGTCACCTGCGGTGAGTACGCCGACTTCATGGCCTGCGGCGGCTACCGCGAGCCGCTGCTGTGGCTGTCCGACGGCTGGGCCACCGTGCAGGCCCAGGGCTGGCAGCGCCCGGCCTACTGGCTGGCCGACGGCAGCGTCTTCGGCCTGCACGGTGTGCAGCCGCTGGACGCGAATGCGCCGGTCATGCAGCTCAGCTTCTACGAGGCCTGTGCCTTTGCCGAATGGGCCGGCGCGCGTTTGCCGACCGAGTTCGAATGGGAGGCGGCATGCGGTTTGCCAGCCTTCGCGCAGGCGGCCGATCAAGCCTGGCAATGGACGCGCTCCAGCTACGCGCCCTACCCCGGCTTCAAGCCAGCGGCGGGCGCAGTCGGTGAGTACAACGGCAAGTTCATGGTCGGCCAGCAAGTGCTGCGCGGCGGCAGCCTCGCCACGCCCGCCGGCCACGCGCGGCCCAGCTATCGCAATTTCTTCCCGCCAGCCGCGCGCTGGCAGTTCAGTGGAGTGAGGCTCGCAAGATGAAACCAGGCATTGAATGGCGCCAGCCCCGCACTGCGGCCGAGAACGAGCAATTCGCCGACGACCTGCACGCCGCGCTCAACCGCACGCCCAAGGCAATCTCGCCCAAATACTTCTACGACGAGGTTGGCTCGAAACTGTTCGAGCGCATCTGCGACCTGCCCGAGTACTACCCGACCCGCACCGAGCTGGCGCTGCTGCGCACGCACGCCGCCGACATGGTCGCGCAGATGGGCGAGCGCGTGCAGTTGGTGGAGTACGGCGCCGGCGCGCTGCGCAAGGTGCGGCTGCTGCTGGACGCGATGCCGCGCGAGGCCGTGGAGTTCGTGCCAGTCGACATCTCCGGCCCGCACCTCCTGTCGGCCTGCGACGCCCTGGCGGGCGACTATCCCGGCCTGGCCATCCACCCGCTGGTGGCCGACTTCACGCGCCAGCACGCGCTGCCGCCTTGTTCGGAAGGCAGCCGCCGCGTGGGCTTCTTTCCCGGCTCCAGCATCGGCAACTTCACGCCTGCCGAAGCCGACGCGTTTCTGCGCCTGGCTGCGGCCGAACTGGCCGGCGGTGGGCTGCTGATCGGCATCGACCTCGTGAAGGACCACGACGTGCTGCACGCCGCCTACAACGACGCGGCCGGCGTGACGGCGGCCTTCAACCTCAACCTGTTGGAGCGCGCAAAGAACGAGTTGGGCGCCGAGTTCCCGGCCGACGGCTTCGAGCACCTGGCCTTCTACAACCCAGCCTACCGACGCATCGAGATGCACCTGCGTGCGATAAGGCCGCTGGAGCTGCAGCTGGGCGGCGAAATCTACCCGTTCAACGAAGGCGAGACGCTGCACACCGAGCATTCGCACAAGTACACGGTGGAGGGCTTCCAGGCCATGGCCGCGCGGTCGGGGTTCAGGCCGGGGAAGGTGTGGATGGATGAAAACCGCTGGTTTGCGGTGCTGTGGCTGGAGACGGCGGGCGGTTGAGGCGACTGGTGCAGAGCGCCCTACCCGGCTCTCAATGCAACGGCGGCGGCGCCTGCCCGTCGGCGGCCGGCGGGGCCTCGGCAGCGTCCTGGCTGTGCCCCCATTCACTCGCCAGTTGCTCGAAGTCGACCTCGTCCAGCTCCGAGACTTCGATGCGTGCTGCGGCATCGTGCGTCGGCACGGTGTCATCCAGGCTGCGCGCCGCCGACGCGGCCGAAGGGTGATGGCCGCCCAGCTGGCGCAGATGTTCCAGCAGGACGGCCAGGGCCGGCGAGTCGGACTGCGCGGCCACGATCTGCCCCTGGGCCAGCGCCTTGCGGATCAACTCGGCCGGCAGCTGGGCCAGGCCCGACCAACCCTTGAGGACGAGCTGGTCATGCACCCTGACCAGATGGGGCATCGAGGCCGCCGCGTCGGGGTGAGCCAGCAAGGCGATCTCGAGTTCGACGCTGACCTGAGCACTGCTGGCCGGGTCAGCCAGCCCACGCGGGCGCCGCCGCTCGACCCAGACCAGGCGCGGGCCACGATGGGTCCAGCGCAAGCTGAAAGGCCGCTGCATCAGGCCGCGCAGCCACAGGAAGCGCGAGCGCAGCGAACCGTCGCGCGTGCGGCGGCGCTCCTTGGGCGCCTGAGGCCGACGGGCTGGCGATGAACTGGGGTGGGTTCGACTGCGCATGGGCGCTTTGGCGGGCAATGCCTGAATGAGCCTCATTCTGGTGGCCCGACCGGCTGCACGGCATCCGACGAACTAGGGACAAGGGCGCCCTGCGGCGGTCAGATGGCCAGCCGCTCCCGCACCCCATCTGCCGCCATGTCCTTGCCCCGCCCGCGCATGACGATCTCGCCGCGCTGCATCAGCAAATATTGGTCGGCCAGTTCTTCGCAGAAGTCGTAGAACTGCTCCACCAGCACCACGCACAGGCCCTTGTCGTGGGCCAGGTGCTTGATGACGCGGCCGATGTCCTGGATGACGTTGGGCTGGATGCCTTCGGTGGGCTCGTCCAGCAGCAGCACCTTGGGGCCAGGCGCAAGCGCGCGGGCGATGGCGAGCTGTTGCTGCTGGCCGCCGGAGAGGTCGCCGCCGCGACGGCCGCGCATCTTGTCGAGCACGGGGAAGAGTTCGAACAACTCCTTGGGCAGCGGCGTGCCGGCAGGCTGGCTGGAGAGACCCATCTGCAGGTTCTCCATGACCGTCAGCCGGCCGAAGATCTCGCGGCCCTGCGGCACGTAGCCCAGGCCGGCGCGCACGCGCTGGTGGGTCTTGAGCTTGTTGATGTTCTCGCCGGCCAGCGTGATGGTGCCGGACGTGACGGGCACGACGCCCATCAGGCTCTTCAGGAGGGTGGTCTTGCCGACGCCGTTGCGGCCCATGACGACGGTGATCTCGCCCGCCTTCAGCTCGAAGCCCAGGCCGCGCAGGATGTGCGAACCGCCGTAGTGCTTGTGCAGGTCCTCGACCTTCAACAGATCATCGGCCAAGGTACACCTCGATCACTTTCTCATCGGACTGAACGGTCGCCATCGTGCCCTCGGCCAAGGTCTTGCCTTCATGCAAAACCGTGACCGTGCGATGCGCGCCGGCCAGCGTCGCGACGAAGCTCATGTCGTGCTCCACCACCACCAGCGAGTGCTTGCCCTCCAGGCTCAGGAACAGCTCGGCCGTGCGCTCGGTTTCCTCGTCGGTCATGCCGGCCACGGGTTCGTCGAGCAGCAGCAGCTTGGGGTCTTGCGCCAGCAGCATGCCGATCTCCAGCCACTGCTTCTGGCCGTGGCTCAACAGGCCGGCGACGCGCTCGCGCTCCTCGGCCAGATGGACGGTCTTCAACAACTCGGCCAGCCTGTCGCGCTGCTCGCCGCTGAGCTTCGCACGCATCGCAAAGCGAGCCCGCCTGTCGCCGGCCAGCGCCAGCTCCAGGTTCTCGGCGACAGACAGCGCCTCGAACACCGTGGGCTTCTGGAACTTGCGGCCGATGCCGGAACGGGCGATCTGCTGCTCATTCATCTGACGCAGGTCGAGGTTGCTGCCGAAATAGACGCGACCGCTGTCGGGCTTGGTCTTGCCGGTGATGCAGTCCATCGTGGTCGTCTTGCCGGCGCCGTTGGGGCCGATGACGCAGCGCAGTTCGCCCACGCCGATGGTGAAGCTCAGGCCACCCAGCGCCTGGAAGCCATCGAAGGCGACCTTGAGGTCTTCGACGTAGAGGGCCACGCCCTGGTTGAAGATGGGTTCGCCAGCCGTGGCGATACGGGTCAAGGCTCGCGAACGCGCCTCGGACCCGGCTTCGAGAAGCTCTGGAGTCATTTCTTGAACCTCTTCGCCAGGCCCATCAGGCCTTGCGGCAGGAACAGCGTGACGGCGATGAACAGCCCGCCCAGGATGTACAGCCAGCCCTCGGGCCACACGGCCGTGAAGACGGACTTGGTGCCGTTGACGAAGAAGGCCCCGATGACCGGGCCGATCAGCGTGCCGCGCCCGCCCACGGCCGCCCAGATGGCCATCTCGATGCTGGCCGCCGGGCTCATTTCGCCGGGGTTGATGATGCCGATCTGCGGCACATAGAGGATGCCGGCCAGCGCGCACATCACTGCCGAGATGACATAGGCGCTGAGCTTGAAGGCGACCGGGTCGTAGCCCAGGAACCGCACGCGCCCTTCGGCGTCGCGGATCGCCTGCAGGATGCGGCCCCAGCGGCTTTGCGTCAGTGCGCGGGCGATCAGGTAGCAGGCGATCAGCGCGACACCGCTGGCCACGCACAGGCCCACCTTCATGCCCGGCGTGTTCAGCGGCATGCCGGCGATGCGCTTGAAGTCGGTGAAGCCGTTGTTGCCGCCGAAGCCCGTCTCGTTGCGGAAGAACAGCAGCATGGCCGCCACCGTCAGCGCCTGCGTGATGATGGAAAAGTAGACGCCCTGGATGCGCGAGCGAAAGGCGAAGTAGCCGAACACCGCCGCCAGCAGGCCGGGCACCGCGAGCGCCAGGAAGATCTGGCCGACCAGCGAGTCGCTGAGCGCCCAGTGCCAGGGCAGCTCCTTCCAGTTCAGGAAGACCATGAAGTCCGGCAGGTCAGACTGGTACTGGCCTTCGCGGCCGATCTGGCGCATCAAGTACATGCCCATGCCATAGCCGCCGAGGGCAAAGAAGAGCCCATGGCCCAGCGACAGGATGCCGCCGAAACCCCAGATGAGGTCCAAGGCCAGGGCACAAATGGCAAAGCAAAGGAACTTACCGAGCAGGCCGACGTAGAACTCGCTCAGATGCAGCGCGTGGCCGGGCGGGAAGGCGAGGTGAAGGAAGGGCACGAGCAGCGTCAACACTGCCACGGCGATGAGCAGAGGCTTTTTCATTCGACCGACCTGCCCTTCAGGGCGAACAGGCCTTGCGGCTTCTTCTGGATGACGAGCACGAGCAGCAGCAGCAGCGCGATCTTGGCGAGCACTGCCCCTTGCCAGCCCTCCAGCAGCTTGGACAGCACCCCCAGACCCAGGCCCGCGTAGACGGTGCCAGCGAGCTGGCCGACGCCGCCGAGGACGACCACCATGAAGGCGTCGACGATGTAGCTCTGGCCCAGGTCGGGGCCGACGTTGCCGATCTGGCTCAGCGCGCAACCCGCGAGGCCCGCGATGCCCGAACCCAGCGCGAAGGCCATGGTGTCGACTTGCGCCGTATTGACGCCCACGCAGGCGGCCATGCGGCGGTTCTGCGTGACGCCACGCACCATCAGCCCCAGGCGCGTCTTGGCCAGCAGCAAGGCCATGCCGCCAAGAACCAGCGCCGCGAAGGCAATGATGGCCAGGCGGTTGTAGGGCAGCGTCAGGTTGGGCAGCAGCGCCCAGCCGCCGGACAGCCAGCCGGGGTTTTCAACGGCCACGTTCTGCGCGCCGAACAGCGAGCGCACGGCCTGCATCAGCACCAGCGAAATGCCCCAGGTGGCCAACAGAGTCTCGAGCGGGCGGCCGTAGAGCCAGCGGATGACGGTGCGCTCCATCGCCGCGCCGACGAGGGCCGCAGCCAGGAAGCTGGCCGGCAGCGCCAGCCACAGGTAGTAGTCGAAGGCGGCCGGCGCCCAGGCACGAAAGCCCTGCTGCACGCAATAGGTGGCGTAGGCGCCCACCATCAGCAGCTCGCCATGCGCCATGTTGATGACGCCCATCAGGCCGTAGGTGATGGCCAGGCCTAACGCGACAAGAAGGAGCACCGAGCCGAGGCTCAGGCCGGAGAACAGCAACTGCGCGCGCTCGCCCCAGGCGAGGCGGTCGCCGATGGCATCGATGGCGCTCTTCATCGCGGCCTTGGTGGCAGCGTCGGTCTCGCTGCCGATGCGCTCCAGCAGCAGAGCGCGCGTCGTCGGGTCGGCGCTGCCGGCCAGTTCGGTGGCAGCGGCGCGGCGCTGGGCGGCGTCGGTGGAAGACAGCTTGGCACCGGCCACCAGCGCCCCCAGTTGATCGCGCAGCTTGGTGTCGGTCTCGGCCGCCAGCGCGCGCTCGTACAGCGGCAGCTTGGCGGCGCTGGCGTCTTCGCGCAGCGTTGCCAGCGCCTTGGCCCGCACGTCGCGGTCCTTGGACAGCAGGGCCAGCCCGGCCAGCGCGGAGTCGATCTCGCGGCGCAGGCGGTTGTTCAGCATGGGCTCTTCGCCCTCGGGCGGCGCGGCGCCCTCGACGGCCACGACCGCCTTGCCCTCGCGCAGCCGCACACGGCCGTCGAGCAGCGCTTGCAGGTAGTCGGCCAGCGCGGGGTCGGCCTGGGTCACGGCCTCGTTCAGCGCGGCGACGCGATCATCGCCTTCACCGGTGGCGATGCGGGTCAGCAACTCGGGCGGCAGCGCAGCCCAGGCCGAGAAGCCCAGCAGCGCCAGGCACCAACCGATCAGAAGTCGTTTGATCATGAAGATCCAGGCGAACGAACTAGCGCCGTGCAAAGCACGCGCGCCTCTCAAGCGGCCGCCGTGGAACTGGCTTTGCCAGGCCACTGGCGGCGCCCCCTGGGGGGAGGCGCCTTGGCGCCTCGGGGGGGTCTATTTCACTTCGTGGGTTCGTCCTTCTTGCCCTTGTTCTCAGGGATGTACGGGCTCCACGGCTGGGCCTTGACCGGGCCGGGCGTCTTCCACACCACGTTGAACTGGCCGTCACCCTTCACTTCGCCGATGAAGACCGACTTGTGCAGGTGGTGGTTCTTCTCGTCCATCTTGGACGTGATGCCCGACGGCGCCGTGAAGGTCTGGCCGGCCATGGCGGCAATGACCTTGTCGGTGTCGGTGCTGCCGGCCTTCTTGACCGCTTGCGCCCACATGTTGATGCCGATGTAGGTGGCTTCCATCGGGTCGTTGGTGAGCGGCTTGTCCTTGTGGCCGGCAATGCCCTTGGCCTTGGCGTAGGTGCTCCACTTCTTGATGAAGTCGTCGTTGGCCGGCGACTTGATCGACATGAAGTAGTTCCACGCTGCCAGGTGGCCCTGCAGCGGCTTGGTGTCCACGCCGCGCAGCTCTTCCT
>Ga0187845_1002282_pt1 | contig 10463 bp, 7 predicted proteins | sample SpaLakP09_SKY_68_FD_134515 | JGI IMG/M metagenome (GOLD analysis project Ga0187845, IMG submission 134515) | Oligotrophic lake water microbial communities from Sparkling Lake, Wisconsin, USA - SP09_SKY_68 | ecosystem: Environmental > Aquatic > Freshwater > Lake | place: USA: Sparkling Lake... | reverse complement strand
GAATTTGCAGTCCCGATTCCTGTGTCGCCGGGGCGGTTATTGGCTTGATTTGCGGGCCGCGTGCTGCCGCATGGCCGCGAATGCTGACGAAAAATGCGTTTTCACCCCGCGCGGCAGCGGCATCCATCAAAGTAATCAGGGTCGCAAAGTGAACTTCGGCGGATTCCTGCTCGGTGCTGCCGAAACGGCATGCAAAGTCCCAGTAATCGCTTCCTTCCGGCAAGGGCGCGCGACGCTGGCGTGCCACGTATTTGCGCACCGTGTGCTTGCTGGCCTCGAGCCAGCGCTCGCGTTGACGCCCAGGGAGATCTAATTGAAAACTTTGCTTCACGGGCGTACTCTTTTTTAGAAATAAGCCGCGCCCGGCGGGCACGGCGTGGACTTCAGCGGTTGGCGTTGGCGTCGGCCACCGTCAGGGCGGTCATATTGACAATACGCCGCACGGTCGTGCTGGCGGTCAGCACATGCACCGGCTTGGCCGCGCCGAGCAAAACCGGCCCGATGGCAATATTGCCGCCAGCAGCAGTTTTAAGCAGGTTATAGGCGATATTGGCTGCGTCGATATTGGGCAAGACCAGCAAATTGGCATCGCCCAAAAGGGTGGAGTTGGGCATGAGCGCCAGCCGCGCATGGCCATCCAGCGCCACATCACCATGCATTTCGCCATCCACATCTAGCCAGGGCGCGTCGCGTCGCAAGATTTCCAGGGTGTGGCGCATCTTGATGGCGCTGGGCTCATTGCTGCTACCGAAATTGGAATGGCTGAGCAAGGCGGCCTTGGGCATGAAACCAAAGCGCATCATTTCTTCGGCCGCCATGATGGTAATCCGCGCCAACTCGGCGGCATTGGGGTCGTAGTTGACATGCGTGTCCACCAAGAACAGCTGACGGCCCGGCAGCATGAGCCCGTTCATACACGCATAAATGGGCACATCGCCAATGCCCCCCTGGCGTTTACCAATCACCTGGTCAATATAGCCCAGGTGCAGTGCGGTGGTGCCCCAAGTGCCGCAAATCAAGCCATCCACATAGCCTTTGTGCAAGAGCATGGAGCCGATCAAGGTCAGGCGCCGGCGCATTTCAATTTTGGCCACTTGCACCGTCACGCCCTTGCGCTCGGTCATGCGGTGGTAGCTCTGCCAGAAGTCTCGGTAACGCTCGTCGCTCTCCACGTTGACTACGGCATAGTCCTGGCCTTGCCGCAGGCGCAGACCAAATTTTTCTACGCGCTCGGCGATGATGGCAGGCCGCCCTATGAGCGTGGGCATGGCAATGCCTTCATCAACAATGATTTGCACCGCACGCAGCACCCGCTCGTCTTCGCCTTCGGCAAACGCAACGCGCTTTTTCAAACCGTTTTTCGCCGCCGCAAAAATCGGCTTCATGGTGGTGCCCGATGCATAGACAAAGCTTTGCAACTGCTCGCGGTAAGCCTGTAAATCTTCTACCGGACGCAATGCCACACCGCTGTCCGCTGCAGCTTTAGCCACGGCCGGCGCAATCTTGATCATCAGGCGCGGATCAAACGGCTTGGGAATAAGGTACTCGGGGCCGAACGCAAGTTGTTCGCCAACATAAGCGGCGGCCACGACTTCGCTCTGCTCAGCCTGCGCCAGTTCTGCAATGGCGTAAACCGCTGCGATTTCCATCTCTACGGTGATGGTGGATGCGCCGGCATCGAGTGCGCCCCTAAAAATATAAGGGAAACACAAAACATTGTTGACCTGGTTGGGGTAATCGCTGCGTCCGGTAGCCATGATGGCGTCGTCGCGCACGGCTTTGACTTCTTCGGGCAGGATTTCAGGCGTGGGATTGGCCAGTGCAAAAATCAAAGGCCGTTGCGCCATGCTCTGCACCATGTCCGGCTTGAGCACGCCACCGGCCGATAGGCCTAGAAACACATCGGCCCCAAGCATGACTTCGCGCAGCGTACGGGCTTCAGTCTTTTGGGCAAACTCAATCTTGTCCGCATCCATCAGCTCAGTGCGGCCTTCGTACACCACGCCAGCCAAATCGGTAACAAAAATGTTTTTACGCGGGACACCCAGTTTGACCAGCAGGCTCAGGCACGCCAGCGCGGCCGCGCCGGCGCCAGAGGTAACAAGTTTGATGTCCTTGAGTTCTTTGCCGACTACTTTGAGGCCATTGAGCAACGCCGCACCCACCACGATAGCGGTGCCATGCTGGTCATCGTGGAACACCGGTATCTTCATGCGCTGGCGCAACTGGCGCTCTACGTAAAAACAATCCGGTGCTTTGATGTCTTCTAGGTTGATGCCGCCAAAGGTGGGCTCCAGCGAGGCAATGATGTCCACCAGTTTGTCCAGGTCGTGCTTTTCGTTGATTTCGATATCAAACACATCGATGCCGGCGAACTTTTTGAACAAAACCGCCTTACCCTCCATCACCGGCTTGGCCGCCAAGGGGCCGATGTCGCCCAACCCGAGCACCGCCGTACCGTTGGTGATGACCGCGACCAGGTTGCCGCGGCTGGTGTACTTAAAGGCGTTATTCGGGTCTTTAACGATTTCCTCACAGGGCGCAGCAACGCCGGGCGAGTAGGCCAGCGCCAGGTCGTGCTGATTGATCAGCTGCGTGGTCGGCGCGATGGAAATTTTGCCCGGGTTGGGGTATTGGTGGTACTCCAGCGCAGCGCGGCGCAATTCGGCCCGCTTGTCAGCCGCCTGCACATCAGCAGCATTGGGGGGGGATGTGGGTACGTCGTCAGCCATCGTGCTTCCTTGGGCGCCAAACGGCATGCTTGCAGCCGGGGCGATCTACTGGTGGGAGACCGATTGTAGTCAGGGGCTCTGGCTGACTCAAATCCCAACGACCTATCCGGACTTGGGTTGCGCGCCTATCCGTCAATGCCCCCACGCCGTACGCTACAGCATCGTGGCTTTTGCCAACTCCATGCGCCGCGAACTTTGTTTCCCCGTGAGCACAAAGCCGCGTTGATGGCCGGCTTCGTCGACAAAACGCCAAGCACCACCAGTACCGGGCTCCACGCCCTCGTCTTGCGTCCACTGTCCGCTCAGGGATGGATGGGGAGCCGCCACCACAATGGGAAGTGCCGGCGTTTTCACCGCCACCGGCATCAAGGGAAATACCAATTCCGTAGTCTGCCCGGCTAAAGTTGCCGCCAAGGCTTTGGCGGCGTTCATGATGGGCATGACATAGGGCAGCACGCGCGCACCGGCGCTGGCGTATTGCGCACAGTCACCTAAGGCATACACATGGGCAGCACTGGTTTGTAAATGCGCGTCCACCACGATGCCGCGTTCGCAGGCCATGCCCGCCGCACCGGCCAGCGCGGTATTGGCGCGCAAGCCCACCGCGCTGAGTACCGAATCGACTTGCAAGTGGCTGCCATCGGCCAAAGTCGCCCGCAAGCGCCCCGAGGACGCATCTGCGTCCAGACTTTGCACCGTGGTGCCCAGATGCCAGGCCACGCCTTGCCCTTGCAAAGCCTCTTGCAACTGTTCGCCCGCCGCAGCGGGCAGCAGCAAGGCCAAGGGCCGGGGCGATGGATCGACCACATGCACACGGTAGCCACCGAGTAGCAAGTCGTTGGCGAACTCGCAGCCAATCAAACCGGCACCGATGACGAGTACAGTTTTGGGCAACGCGCCAAGCGCCTCGTGGAAACGGGCCAGGTCTTGCAAGTGATTGATGGATTGAACCTGCGCCGCAGCGCTTCCCGCCATGGGCAAGCGGATCGGGTCGGCGCCAGTGGCGAGCACCAGATCGGCGTAGCGCAATTGCTGCGGCTGGCCCAATGCATCTTCATAACTGAGCATGCGCGCCACCGTATCCAAGCTAAGCGCACGGCTATGCGACAGCAATTGCACTTGGAGGGTCTCGGCCATTTTTGCTGCGGGTGTGGTAACCAACTGCTCTGCCGAGCGCTTTTGAGCCAAGGCGTTGGACAACGTGGGCTTGGCGTAAAAGTCCGCGCTATCGCTGCTGAGCATCACGATGCGGCGCTGGGTATCGAGCTTGCGCAGTTCGCGCGCCACGGTCCAAGCCGCCAAGCCCGCGCCAACAATGACCAAGGGCAAGGCTTGCGACGCATCGGGCCCGATGGCGGACGGCTGCAAAGAAAGCTCGCTCACACCGGCACCAGTTCGAAGTCCGCCTTAGCGACGCCGCAATCGGGGCAGGCCCAGCTGTCGGGCACCTCAGCCCAGGCGGTGCCCGGCGCAATGCCATCTTCAGGCCGACCAGCGGCTTCGTCATACAAAAATCCGCACACGATACATACATAGGTTTTCATAGGCTTGTCTCTTGGGTAATCATTCATCAGGTTTTGGATGGCGGGCCTGCACAATCAGGCGGCTAATGTAGCCAAAACCAATTGGCGGTGCCGCAAGTAGCATTGTTCCGCCCTGGCCAGGGCGGCAAAACGCTGGTGGGCTTTCTGCAAAGTGCGCCAGTGCGCTTGGGCGGCCTGCACAGCCTGCACAGCCTGCGCAACAGCGGCTTCAAGCTTGGCAATCAATGCGTAAGGTCTATCGCCATTAGGGCAGACAGGCCCACTGGCGGCCCGCTCCAAGGTCGGCACACCCAAGTAAGTTCTAGAGCTTGAGTTCAAGCCTGGCTTGCAGGTTGAGGTAGCTCGGCGCTGAGTTTTGCGAGGTGTCAAGGCTTGGCAGGCCATTGGTTTGCGTCGAACGCAGGCTGCCACGACTCAGGTAATCACGCGCCAGGAGATTGCTGGCAGACAGGCGCAATTGGGCAATCGGGCTTAACACCCACAGGGCGGAGGCATCGAGCACCCATTTGTCGCCCTGCCAGATTTCCTGCGTATCCGCCAGGCGCGTGGTGTAGCCCGGCGTCCAGTTAATGTTGCCGCTTAGACGCAAGGGCAAGTTGCTCAGGCGGTAGTCAGCCCCCAGGTTGAGCGTGCCATCCGGCTGTTGCTCCAGCCGGTTGTTGGGCCCGTTGAGCGAAGTCAAGCGCGATTGCAAGAGGCTCATATTGGCGCGCAGGTCCACTGCGGGTGATTGGGGATAGATTTCACGCAGGCGAAATTTGGCTTCCAATTCCAAGCCGCTAGTGAGCGCACTACCTACGTTTTGCATGCGCGAAACCCAACGCGGCACATCTGCCCAGAGCACCGTTTCAAGCGCTGTTTGCGAGCGCATCAAATTGTCAATCTGGCGCACAAACACATTGGCACTGAGCAAACCTCCACCGGGCAAATAGTGTTCGTAAGCGGTGTCTATGCCCATGGCCAATTCGGGTTGCAAATCCGGGTTGCCCGCACTATCTGGGTGCAGCGCGCTGTTGGCGCCGCGGTCGGGAAAAAAGCGGTTGATGGTGGGTCGTGCGATCAGGCGCCCCAGATCGGGCGAGCGGTAACTGCGCGTGAAGCTGACGCGGATTTGGTCTTTGGAGGCCGAGTCGGGCCGCCACACGGCGTGCAATAAAGGCGTAAGCACCGCACTTTGGTTACGGACCGTGGCTTGGCCCTGGCCTGCGGAACCGCTGGTGTTGATGCTTTCCCAGCGCAGTCCAGCGTGGGCGGCCCAGTGCGGATTGATATCCCATTCATCCTGCGTGTACAAGGCCAGACGCCGGCTACTTGCGGATACATCACCGTCAAAATCGCCGAGCGGATTTTGGCCATCACGCAAACTGCTAGCGCTTTGTTCGCGCTGATTCACCTCCAACTCCAGGCCACTGACCAGGCTGTGTTTTTCGGCAATCAGTAAAGAGTATTTGGCGCTGCTGTTCCAGGTGTTATCGGTTTGCACCGAATCCTGCGACAAGGGCAGCCTGCCATTGGCACCGCCGCTTTGCAAGGTGCTAGCGCTGTTGTTCCAAGTGCTGCGGCCCAGGTTGTTGTTCAGTAGAAGGCGTGCGCCATGGTTCATGCGCCGGCTCCAACTGGTTCCCAGTCGCAGCATGCCAAAGCGGTTGTCGCTGGCCGTATCGCTCAATGCGTAGGGCAAAACTCCGCCGCTCTGGGTGAGTGTGCTGCTGGACTGGCCTTGGCTGTGGCTCATGATCAACATAGGCGTCAGTACCAGGCTGTCGCTGCCCGCACCGCCCCATTGCAACCTCCCGTTGGCATGCAGCATATCGCGCTGATTTTGCGCGCGCACCACTTCTTGCATGGTTTGCACAACCATGGGCGCCTCTGGCTGGGCCAAGCTTTCGGTCACCGTAGTTTTGCTTTCGTCGTTAGCGCGCTCCATGCGCGCGGCAGACAAAGTCAGGCTATAGGACATGCCATCTACTGTGTCGCTGCGCGACCAGGAGGCACCGGGCGTCACTTTGCCGTTCTCCAGGCTGACGCCTCCATTGAGGTTATTGAGGTATTTGACATAGCCGCCACGCGTGATGATATTGATCGTGCCAGCAATCGCTCGCGCACCGGTTTCGGCGGTAGGCGCGCGCATAATTTCGATGCGCTCCACCTGCTCGGGCAAGATGTCCTCCAGGGAAAAGCCGCGCGGCGCGCGCTCGCCATCGATCATGATTTGCGTGTAGCCACTGCCCAGACCTCGCATGGCCGGTGGTCCGCCGCGCCCGGGCCTGCCGCTACTGACAATGCCTGGTAAACGCTTGAGCAGTTCGCCCATGGAGCTGTCGCCATAGCGCTCGATCTCCTCGCGTCCCACCACGATTTTCGCGGCGGTGGACAGGCGCCGCGTATCGCTCTCCAAATTAGCGCGAATTTCGACCGGCTTGAGTACGTTTTTTGGCTGCGGTGGTTTCCCTGGGGTGAGCGCGGGCGCCGGGCTGCTTTGCAATACCCCTGCGTCTTGCGCGGCTGCGGAGGGCGCTGTGGGGGTCGGGGTCGGATTTTGCGGCAGCTCCTGCGCGCCCACGTGCGCTGCCAGCAAGACCAGCAAGCCATGACAAAAACGGGTTTGCCTGCGCGTCATGGTCTAGGCGCGCATTAAAGCTTCAATGGCATCGGCATCGACGGGCACGCCACGGCTGATCAACTCGCAACCTTTTTCGGTCACGATCGCATCGTCCTCGATGCGGATGCCGATGTGGTGGAACTGTTCCGGCACACCGGGTGCCGGCCGTACATAAATACCCGGCTCAATCGTCAAGACCATGCCCGGACGCAAGATGCGGGCAGGCCGGTCCACAATGGCTTGGCCGGTGAGCGCATCCTTACGGACGCTGGTGTGGCCCAACTCCGAAGGCTCGGTATATGCGCCGCAGTCATGCACATCGCGTCCCAGCCAGTGGCCGGTGCGGTGCATGTAAAACTGGAAATAGGCGCGCTTTTCAATCACGTCCTGTAGGTTTCCTACTTTGTCTTTTTCAAGCAAGCCCAAATCAAGCATGCCCTGAGCCAGCACAGCTACGCTGGCCTCATGCGGGTCGGTGAAACGTGCACCCGCATGGGTTGCCGCAATCGCTGCGACTTGCGAGGCTAAAACCAGCTCGTAAAGCGCACGCTGCGGCCCCGTGAACGTGCCGTCGGCAGGAAAGGTGCGGGTGATGTCCGAAGCGTAGCCATCCAACTCGCAACCCGCATCGATCAAGACCAGTTCACCGGGCCTGACCAAGGCGGTATCAGCCCGATAGTGCAAGACACAGGCATTGGCCCCGGCAGCCACGATGGAGGTATAGGCAGGCGACTGTGCGCCATGGCGGCGAAACTCATGCAATAACTCGGCCTCCAGATGGTATTCGCGAACCTCCTGCCCGGCGCGCAACATGCGGGCGCTGGTTTGCATGGCGCGTATATGCGCCCCAGCGCTGATTTGGCCGGCCCGGCGCATAGTGTCTTGTTCTTGCGTGTCTTTAATCAGGCGCATTTCGTCCAGCACGCTGCATAAGTCCTGCTGTCCGCCAGGGCACAGCGTACCGTAACGCACCCGATCACGCAGATTTTGAAAAGCGGTTTGTACACGTACTTCCAAACCACTGTGCGTGGCAAACGGGTACCAAGTGTTGTCGCAACCGTCGAGCAAGCCGGGCAGACGCGCCTCTAATTCAGACACAGCATAGGCCTCGTCCACACCGAGCAAAGCTGGTGCGGCTTGCGGCCCGAGGCGGTAACCATCCCAAGTTTCACGCTCCAGGTCTTTGGGCTGGCAAAACAAAATGCTTTTTCCTGTGCCCGTGATCACCAGCCAAGCACCTGGCTCTGCAAAGCCGCTCAGGTAGTGAAAATAGCTGTCAAAGCGGTAGGGGAAATCGGCATCGCGGTTGCGTCGCTGCTCCGGCGCGGTGGGCACGATAGCCAGGCCGCGCGGGCCGATCTGGGCGGCCACTTGGGCGCGTCGGGTTTGGTAGGGCGTGGTGTTCATAGGTGCGAAGGCTTAAAGGTGGAAGAATAGTTCAACGCATGCAGGCGCTCTGGCGTACCGACATCCGCCCACAGGCCGGTGTATAGGCTGGCGCTGACGCGGCCCTGGTCCATCGCAGCGCGCAACAGAGGCGCCAGTGGCGCTTTCACGCCCTGCGGATTGCCCGGTGCGATACCGCACCAAGGCGGCGCAAACAAGGTCGCGCGATACAAGCCGATGGTGCTGTAGGTGTAGCGCGGCTCCAGGCTATTGGCGGGCACATTCAGCGCCAATGCGGATGTCTGCGCGCCACTGGCATCGACCAGCCCCAAGCCAAAGTCACCTTGAGGGTTCTGCGGCGGATTGGGCACCAGCCAAACATGGGCTAATTTATCGCTCGCGGCAAAGTGCGCTACGGCGCGGGCATCAAAAGCAAAGTCCGGCGCATACACGTCGCCGGCCAGCACCCAAAAAATCGGGTCGGTGCCCAGGCCCTCGCACAGCAGGGGCAGTGCGCGCGCAATACCGCCTGCAGTTTCCAAGGCCTGGCCAAAATCCTGCCCTTCATGGGAATAGGCCAATGGCATCGGCACTTGCGCTGCGGCGCTCTTGGGATCGTGCTGCACGCCCAAGCGCGGTACAAACTGCCCGCCCAGCCAGGCAGTGTTGATCACAGTACGCGCCACGCCGGCACGGGCCAGCGCGTCCAGATGCCAACGCGCCAGCGCTTTACCTTGCACCTCTAACAGGGGTTTGGGGCAGTCATCGGTCAGCGGGCGCATGCGCTCGCCGCGCCCGGCGGCCAGCAGCATGGCGTGCACCCGCGGGGTCACGGGCAAAGACTTAGCGCCCGCCAACACTGACCTTACCAAACACCGATTGCGCCTGCCGTGGCAGACAGCGCCAATACGCCGGGTGCGCGGCGACTTGGCCTTCGAGCGCGGCAGCGGCCTGCCAGCCCCAGCGCGGCTGGTACAAAAAGGCTCGTGCCAGCGCAATCAAATCGGCGTCCCCGGCTTGCAATATCGCCTCGGCCTGCTGTGCCTCAGTGATGAGGCCGACCGCCACGGTGGGCATGCCAACGGCTTTGCGGATGTCCGAGGCAAAGCCAACCTGGTAATTGGGCCCCAGCGCAATTTTTTGCTGGGGCGACACGCCACCGCTGGAGACGTGGATAAAACTGCAGCCCAGGGCCTGCAGCTGCCGCGCAAACTCGGTGCTTTGGGCGCAGTCCCAGCCGCCGTCCACCCAATCGGAGGCCGATAGGCGCAAACCCAGCACGCCGCCATAGGCCTTGCGCACGGCCGAAAATACCTCTAGCGGAAAGCGCATCCGGTTTTCCAGACTTCCACCATAGGCATCAAGGCGCTGGTTGGCGATCGGGGACAAAAACTCGTGCAGCAAATAACCATGCGCGCTGTGGATTTCAATCGCATCGACGCCCATGGCCTGCGCACGCTGGGCAGCCAGGACAAAAGCATCACGCACCCGGTCCATGGCGGCACGGTCCATTGCTTGGGGCGGCGGCTCTAGGGGCAATTGGGACAGCGCAGAAGGGCCAAGCGTGGGCCAGCCGCCCTGTGCGCTCGCCAGCAACTGCCCACCCTCCCAGGGGACGGCGCTGGACGCTTTGCGCCCGGCATGCGCCAGCTGAATGCACACCGCGACCTCGGGCGCGAGCTTACGGGCGCGGTGCAAATGGGTGCGCAATGCCGCTTCGGTGGTCTCGTCCCACATACCGAGGCAAGCCGGGGTAATGCGGCCTTCGGGTACGACGGCGGTGGCCTCAATAGTGAACATGGCGGCACCGCTGTTGAGCAAGTTGCCCCAATGCATCAAATGCCAGTCACTGGCCTGGCCCTCTGTGGCGGCGTACTGACACATGGGCGCAACCACGATGCGGTTGGGCAAAACCAGTGTGGCATCGGGACCGCGCAGCGTGTAGGGGGAGAAAAGGGTACTCATGCAATGGGTCGGAAGTGGTATCTGGCGCATTTTGCAATGGTTTGCCATACAAGGCAGTCGGCCCGGGCTTAGCTGGGCTTTACCTGCTGTGGCGGCCAAGATGGCACAGCGCAATTGGCGCTACAGTAGACAATCGAGCGCCGGGGCGCGCTTGGAGCGCTTGGAACACCTCAGAATTTGCCAAAAATCGCGTTCACCCTGATGAAACTTTGGACCCACCTCCTGCTTGCCGCT
>Ga0187845_1002272_pt1 | contig 10508 bp, 12 predicted proteins | sample SpaLakP09_SKY_68_FD_134515 | JGI IMG/M metagenome (GOLD analysis project Ga0187845, IMG submission 134515) | Oligotrophic lake water microbial communities from Sparkling Lake, Wisconsin, USA - SP09_SKY_68 | ecosystem: Environmental > Aquatic > Freshwater > Lake | place: USA: Sparkling Lake... | reverse complement strand
GCTCTCCGCGCTGCGCTTCGGTCAACTCAACTTTCATCGCTACCCGCATGATTTTCCCTCCTTATGACAAGGATACACGCGAATATATTATAAGTCTTGTTATTTGTGACGCACTACACTAGTAAATGTGGCATAGGCATTGACGATCTCTGAGAAACTGGCGCCAGCCGGCTAGGTAGAGCTACCTTGGAAGCGGGTGCAATGCCTTCGCAATTTATTGGTGGTTACTGAGCGAGCTGCCATCCAAGTAGTCTCGCAAGACTTGTCGGACGCTAGATACATTTTCCGCAGCACCCGCGGAACCATCTGAGGCATGCCCGATCTGGTGGATACAAACAAAAAGAATCAGAAAAAGAAAATATCGCATCGTTGTTCCTGTGTTTTCTGTCGGATTGACTGGCATACACAATAAGAACGTTGCCGGGGAAATCCTAGAGAGACTGATGAGCACAACGAGACGAATGGGGTTGGAATGCGCGGCTTCATTACCAATCCTCCCCAAAAGTCGAACTTTTGTGCAGCCGGACCAGCAGCTAATGCGCATGGATGAGTGAGCCGTGCACTTCAGTGTCCTCTGCGCAGCAGGGCGATGGCGGCCGGAATCACCAACCAAAAGCCCGAGTCCGGCATCAGGATCACGCCCAAAAAGCTCATGGCAAGCAGGCCCCAACCTTGGCGGCGCAGGGCCGTATAATGCCCGATTCGCTCCAGGGATGTGATGGCCAGGGCCTGTAAGGCCAGTGGGACGGCGAAGAGCAAGAACCAGACAGCAGCGGCCGTCAACAGATCCTGCCCCACGGTATTGAAAACGCCTCGCTGCACGATGCCCAGCAGCGGCTTGTTAAGGACAAGCAGCGCGAACAGAGTGTGTAGCGCGGCCACGGCCAGCAACCAATGGCCGATCCAAACGCGTGGAGAGGTGGACTTAATGGAGCCGCTGTTTGTGTTCATGATAGAAATTCCATTCTAGAGTTAATAATCAGTCGTGCGCAGATATTGGGTTCTGCCTAAGCCTATCCACGGATTGTTGGTGCGCACCCGCGCGCCGAGCGCTCGCAACATCAGCAGCAGCCCAAGGTAGGCGCGGTCAAAGTAGGGCATCTCAGGGGGGATTGAATGTAGATAGCGCAGCGCTTGGCGCTGGCGGGGAGGATCGAGCTGAGGCATTTCTTGGAGCTGGCCGAAGTCAAAGACGTCGGTTTCGAAGGGGGCCATCTGCCAGGCCTGAGTCGCGGCTAGCGCCGGCATCAATTGCTCGCGAAAGTCCACTTCGCTCAAACTCGGCGAGATCAGGTCCAGTTCCAAATAGGCTCGCTGCACGCGCTGAAAATCACAGGGCCGGCAGAGCAAGGCCGACCAGGCGGCGCTGACGCCCGCGCAAAACGAGGAGTTGAGCAGCTTGGTACAGCCAAAATCCAACAGGCCCAAACGGCCATCGGGCATGAACAAATAGTTGCCGGGATGCGGGTCGGCTTGCAGACGTCGCAGCTCGAACAGGCTGAACAAAAAAGTGTCGAATAGCAGTTGGCCGAAATGGTCACGTTCGGCTTGGGCGGGTTGGGTCGCTAACCATTCGTTCAGATGCATGCCGGGCAGGCGCTGCATTGTCAGCACCCGCCTGCTGCTCAGATGCGGGAAGGTTTTCGGAACGACCAGACCAGGCCGTTCGGCGAGTGCTTTGCCGAACCAGCGCAGTTGCTCGGCCTCGTGTTCGTAATTGAGCTCCTCGGCCAATTTGAGCTCGATGTCGGCCAGCACGCGCCCGGTGATGGCGGCATTCGGCAGGCTGTCCGAGCCGCGCCCCAATGCCTGCAAGAGCGAGCGCAGCATCGCCATATCGCTGCCTATGGAGGCGGCCATGCCCGGGTATTGCAGCTTCACCGCGACGGCCTCGCCCTCGCCGTTCGCCAGCGTTGCACCATGCACCTGGCCTAGGCTGGCTGCGGCAAAGGCGGCCGGCTCAAACTGCGCAAACAATTGGTCCGGCCCCTGGCCAAACTCTTGCCGCAAGAGTTTGATCACAAGAGCCCGGTTCAAGGGTGTGACCTGGTAATGGGCTTTGGCCAACTCTTGGCGCATACCCTCGGGCAAAAAGCCTAATTCCAGACTGAGTAGCTGCGACGCCTTCAGCGCCGTTCCCTTGAGCTGATTCAAGGCCGCGAAGAAAATGCGGCCCAGTTTGGCTTCATGCGCGAGGCGTGCCTGCTCGGCCTGCTCCTGCGAGGCCACTAGCGCCTGGGCCCGGTGGCCTAGATGGGCGGCACCGGCGCGGGCCATCGCCAAGCCGGCGATCGCACCGCGGGCTAATCGTCCGGTACGTGGAGCCTTATCTGACATCGCTGATCCGGCGCAGCATCAAGGGAACGATCACGCCATGGACCGGGCCGACCACGCTCATATAGGCGCGGCCAAGGCGGTTGTGGATGTGCACGACGGTACTCATCTGCAGCTCGCCTGTGCCCAGCCTGAACAACGAGACCTGGACATGCAGATGCTTGTCACGGTCCTCGACAATCACCTCCCGGTCGTGCGCATATTGCAACGTAAAGATGCCGACCCGCTCGCCTGGCCGGTAGTGCGCAAACGGTTTGTGCGCATCGACTGCCGCCAGGGTGCCGAGATTCTTCAAGCCGACCCAGGCCACCACTTGGTTGCGCAGCGCCATCAGGCCATTCATCCAAGCAGGCGTGCGGGCGGACAAGCTCAAGAACTGCGCCAAGGCGCTGGCATTGGGTTCGATGCTGGCGAAACGGTAGCTGTCGGCAAAATCGGCGCCGGGCAGGGTCAGCACAATGCGGCTGCCCGCTGGCAGGTCGGTCTTCTTAACCTCGGTGCGCTTCATTTGGCGGCCCCGCACAGCCCCATGCGCGCCATCTTGAGCAGGTCAAGCAAACCATTTCCATCGCGCAGCAGCCGAGTCAACTGGCTGCGCAGCAGGAAGCCGCCGAGGTCCAGTGCCTTGTTGACGATGCCGCTGTGCAAGGCTAAGACCAGCAAGCCCAGGCTCAGATCGACTATCTGGGTGGTGTTGGCGAACTCCTCGGAATCGTCGCGCAGCCAGTAGGCGGCGATGGCGTAAACGCCGTCGGCCAGCAAGGCTGCCAAACTGGGTATGAATCCGCAGGGCGCAATTTCCCCCTTGCTTTCGGCTTGCTCCAGCATCTCGGCAAACGCTTGCTTGAGCACGGCCTTGCCCGGCAAGTCATCTCCCATCATCAACAAAGGCGCGCCCGCCACCATCTTATGGGCCAGCGCAACGAACTCACGGTCGGCCAAGAAGCGCTCCAACAAGGCGTCGATCAACAACTGCATGCGCTCCTGCAGCGTGAATTCGCCCAAGCCCTTGGTCTTTGCATTTTGCGCCAGCGCGTCCGTGGCGGCCTGCTCAAAGTAGGCCAAGACCAACTTCTCCTTGCTGGGGAAGTATTTGTAAATCGTCGCGTCGCCCAGTTCGGCTGCACGAGCGATCTGCTTCATCGTCGTGCCCTCGAAGCCTTGGGCCGTCATCAGCTCCACCGCTGTCTGTATGAGCAAGCGGCGGTTTTTCTCGGTTTGTGACTTGCTTATGCGCATTTTGTGTACCAACGATTCTTTTTACCATCTTATGCTTACAGAAATGGATAGTCAATACATTTAAATGCCAATCAAGGCATCGCACCGCTCCGTCGAAGTGATTGTGGAGATGGAGCGGGTAGGGGTTCTACGCCGGAACCCCCGAAAATTTTGTCACCACAAATCCAGCCCGGGCCAGGTCGTGGCTAGGGTCTGAGGCGCAGTGGAAAACACGGTTAAGCCAAATCGTGGAGCTACCGACCGCTGGCATGCGGCTTGCGGTGCAACACGCACGCGGCGCGCACGATGCGTTCCGGCAATTCGTGGGCGCGCGCGATCGTGGCCAATTTGTCGTCGACTACGCCGGCGAACGCGAGCAAGTCGTCGCGCTGGTTCTGCAGCGCGACGCGTACCGGGCGGATGCGACGGGGATCGACAGACTCGCGCCGGGCAAACTCGGCGACGATGAAATCAAAAATTTCTTGGCGAATGTCCAGGCTCGGGCCGGCCAACGCCAGGACGTCGTGGGCGAGCCAGGCGGTGAGCGTTCGGATGTCGCCAGCCAGAGCGTTCGCACCAGCTTCGGCCTGCAAGGCGAGCGTGATCCGGTCGGCAAGGTCCGGATCACGCTCGCCTTCCCGGTCCTCGCTTGCAGCTTTTTAGGTTGCGACTTGGCCCCCTTGGCGATGCCGGCCAGGGTGTTGGCCAGGGCCTCGCACTGATGCTGAATGTGAAACACATCGCCATGGCAGGTCTTGTTGTCCCAGGCGGCCTTCTGCCCGGCGCGCAGCCCTTGGCCGGCATCGGCGATCGTGTAGTCGGGATTCAAACCTTGCCGCGCGGCGTCAAGAAGATGAACGCCCCAGGTGTCGGCGTCACGATGTTCGACCGCGGTATGAGCCGTGGCCGATCAGGGTAAAGCCCAGCGTCAACTGACGCAGCCACGTTTTGGTAACCGGCAGCTCGAACAGCACTTCGTCGTCCGGTGCGCTTGACGCGAAGACCTTGGCAAGCGCGGTGCTGGCTTTGTTCGCTTGCTGGTAGACGAACTTGCGGCTCACGTCGTGTTGGTCGGCCAGGCCGGTGATCGTTGCCGTTCCCGCCAACGCCAGAACGGCCAGATTAAGACGGTCGGCTGCGGACAGCTTGGCTGCCGGACCGGCGGATGGATTCATGTGTGACCACGGTTCAGATGAGGGGGCAACAGTATCGCTCAACCGCAACAATCCGCGCGCCGCGTGTCACCCTCGATTGAACCACGCCGGTTTCTGCCAAGGAGCGTCTGCTTTTCAACGTGAATATTCCCCAAGTCCGCCGCGAGTCGGCACGCTTACTGAGGAATTGGCTCTCGAAGTGAGTCCCAGTTATACGCCTTTTCGATACGGTCTGCGATTTGACTCAAGAGGGCCATTCCATTGTCGCTATTGGCCATTATGACAACGCCATAACCTTTGCGAACATGTCCGGTCATCCAGGCGCGATATCCCCAGTTAGAGCCACTGTGCGTAAAGTACCAACCGTCGCCGCGCTGATCGATCGCCACGCCAATAGCGTATCGGCCAACGCCTACTGGTGACACCATTTCTCTGGCGGTTCGCTGGTCTAATACTTTTCCATTCGGGCCCCGTAATGCAGTCTGTATTTCTACGATGAACTTCGCCAAATCGCTCGGGGTGGTCCATAAACCGGAGGTGGCTTGCTCTGGATGGATGCGCCAAGGCGGCCCCATACGGCGACCGTGTTCGTCGTGTGCCAGCGCGGCACGGGAGGTGTCGTTCACAGCCAGCGCTTGCTCGAAGGAGCTATTGGACATCTGTAAGGGCGCAAGCACGGCCGATTGCATGAACTGCGCAAACGGGCGACCGCTTAACTCCGTCAGCGCAAGCTGCATGATCATCCCCCCTCCGCCCGAGTACCTGGAGGCCTCAAAAGGTGCGCGGGCGAACGTGACTTTTCCGACGTTCGATGGTGGAAGACCTTCGAGAATCTGGACGACGGTCGGCAGCGCTGCTTTCGGATCGTAACCGGGAAAACCAAATCCATCATTTGCCCCCGATGTATGGCTCAATAGCGAACGTGGCGTCACCGCTTGATTGCGCGTCAATTCCGACTTGGGAACATGCCATGACTTGAGGATTGTATTGACGTCGGCATCGAGGTTCAGGCGACGCTCCTGGGCTAGGCGCATGGTAGCCAATGCCGTCACAGGTTTGCTGATAGAGGCGGCTTGGAAGCGGGTCCCAGTGTCCAGCAGGCGACCGGTTTCTGTGTCGGCCACGCCGTAGGCTTTTGCCCAATGAATCTTGAAATCCTTGACGACTGCGACGCTGACGCCGGGGACATGGAAACGGTCCATCAGGGCTTGAAGACTCAGGGAGTCAAAGTCTGTATGGCTGGGAGACTGTGGATTTTCGATTCGGGCGATGAACGATTCCACATCATTTTGCGCTTGGGCGGCAGGCATTGCGGTCGCAGAACTGGCCAAGAGTAGCGGTGCTAAATAGCGGGCAGACGGCTTTCGACATGGGTTGATCATAGGTTTCCCTTGATGGTTTGTTGATTGCCACCTTCTTCAGTTTGAAGGCGCCATACGAACGCCGGGTTAGGCCACACTGCGGGTCCAGTAGCCAGCGACCAGCGCCGTGAGTACCGCAACCAGCACTACGGCTCCAATCCTATGTTGCACGTGATCTAGAGACTCGAATCGTTGCCAGTTTCCGGAGGATGCTGCATCTCTTCGCTTGAAGACAAGCCAGACGCAGTAGAGGTTCGCCGCGATGGCTATTGGGGCCGCTTCTGGCCGACTCCCACTGATTGTAGGCGCAAACGAAGCGGACATTCCGGGCGCAGCGTGATGTTGAAGGCCGTCCGGGGCGCCGCCATCCCTTCGGGAACGCTCACCGTGAAGCGCTGCAGCAGCATTGCCGCGATGACCGTCATCTCCGTCGTTGCCAGGTGCTGGCCCAGGCAAACTCGCGGACCTGTGCCGAATGGCATGAAGGACCCACGCAGTAAGTCCGGCGCGCCATAGTCAAAGCGCTCGGGGCAAAACGCGTTCGGGTCCGGAAACCAGCGCGTATCGTTTTGCATTAACTGTAGGGGCACCATGAACATCGTTCCAGCGGGAAGCTGCCAGCCGCCCAGCGTAATCGCTTGCATGGAACGGCGCGACAACAGTACCGGCGCGGCAGGATACAAGCGCAGTGTTTCCTGCAGCGTAGTGGCCAGGTAGGCAAGCGAGGGTAGATCCTGCGCGGTCGGCGGTCTGCCTTGCAATACCGTCTCCACCTCGCGCCGGGCCAGCTCCTGCGCATGCGGGTTTGCCGCCATGCACCAAGCCCACCAGGTCAGCGTTGCCGCCGTCGTCTCGTGGCCGGCCAGGAAAGCAGTCATGCATTCGTCGTGCACGGCCTTCAGTGGCCAGGCCGCAGGATCGTCGTGGTGCAGAACCAGCAGCCGGCTGAGCAGATCTTCCGGCCATGCATCAGGCGCCAGCGCCAGCCTTTTCTCGACGTGTCCGCTGATCAGGCGCTTGAGCAAGGCGATGCCTCGCCGCTTGGCGCGTTTCCACGGCATCCAGTCGGGCAAACTTGCCGGCCAGTACATCTCGGCATTGGCGGCTTTGGCAGTGTCGTTCAGCGCATCTTCCGCGGCGCGTGCGTCCTCGTCAATCTCACTGGAAAACATCATGCGCAAGATGACGTCCATCGTGAGTGAGGTAAGAGCGCTTTCAATAAGCCAGTCCACCTCGCCCCTGGGCCATAGTGCAAACGTCTTCGCGGCAGCACCCGCTATAGCCGGAACGAAGGCTTGCACCGCCTTAGGTGAAAAGCTTGGCTGTAAGGCGGAGCGCTTGGCGCGCCACGCCTCACCCTCGGCGGTGAGGACGCTGTGGCCGTGCAGCTGCGAAAATACGCTGATGCCTCGCTCCCAGCGGCGCAATTCCAGGTGATGGCCGACCAACAGATCGCGCACCAGTTGCGGGTCGGTTACCACAATTTGGTGTTCAGGCCACATGCGCAAATGGACCACGTCGCCGTATGCCTGGCGCCATTCTGCCACCGAGCCCAGCAGGTCACGGGACATGCGGCGTAGCAGGGTCCAGCCGGTCAGTCCGGACGGTGGCCCCGGGGGCCACATCCCCGGTGGATGGAGGGAAGGCGCGGCAGCGTTTTTGCCATGCCCGTATGGGCATTGTGGAGGCGAGGTAGTATTCATGACAGCATTGTCGACCTCGGCTGGCGTTGTGTATTGAACCGAAACGACATCACCGCTTGGGAGAAGCTGCTTGCTATACTGGCAAGCGATGAGCTCCATTCAACCACCGCTGTCAATGCTTCCGCCAGGGCCGCTGGAACGCGGCCCGCGCGCCGACGGCCACCGCGCGCCACATTCATGGCTGCGTCTGGCGCCCCCCGCATTGCAGGGCGCGCTGGTCGCCTTGGTCGGCCGCGATACGCGCTCGCTGGCCTTGACGAGTGTCCAGCGCCTATCCCACTTTCCCGCCTCACCCCTGGTGGCGATTTCCTGGTATCGCGGCCTCGATGCGGGATTGATTGGAGACAGCGCAACCGGGCCATACTGGCGACCGTTTGCGTCGCCGGTCGTCATCTCGGGCAGCCAGTCGCACCCTACAGTGAGCTGGGCCCCGAGCACGGGCCGGGGCTACATGGCTTGCTTCAATGCGGACGCGGCCCAAGCCCTGTTCGGGTTCGACCTCACCGCCATTCAGGACCGCTTTGTTCCAGCAGCCGAGCTGCTAGGCGCGCAATGGGCCCCTCTCTGGGATGCGCTCCTGGCCAGCGAAGATGCCGCCCTACTGCCGGTGTTGGAGAACCATCTCGCCGCGCCGTGGCAGGCTTTGCAGGGCAGGACGGGCGCACAGCCTTCGCTGCGCCAGATGGGCAGGCACTGGGTCGAGCGCCTCGCGTGGAAGGCCCAGCAATGGAGCGGCGTGCACAGTACGCGTCATGTGGAACGGCGAATCAAGTCATTCAGTGGCCGCTCCCTGCGCGAGTGGCAATCGCTGGTCCGTACCGAGGATCTGTTCTTCGCCGCGCGCGATCGCTATGAGGCCGGGCAGCCGCTGGACTGGGCCGGCCTAGCGCAGTCTGAGGGCTTTGCCGACCAGGCGCACATGAACCGGGCAGCCAAGCGGATTACCGGTTTTTCTCCCGGCGAATTCGCGCTGCGGTTCATCGAGGACGAATCGTTCTGGATGTATCGGCTATGGGTTTGAACGCGGGTTCGGGTGGCGTTCCTCCGCCGGCATAACGCAGTGTTGACCGGCCCGCTCGCTTGCACGCGCCGAGCAACAAATTAAAAAGCATTTTTCTAACAAGATTTCTCTTGAGATTTAAATTCCGCGAATGTCTGCTCATGGCCGACAGCACGCGGTCACGGCCGTGGCGCCATCAATGCCTGGTGCCCGGACCAGGAGAATCATACTCGCGACATTGCCGGATTGCCACATTGTCGAAGCGGACGGTCGCGGAACTGCGGCGATTGCTGCCTCCCGTTAAGGGTTGTCCGATGCCGGCCGCCGTCACAGGCCCGAACTGATGCACGCGAGCGTCTCCGGCCGGCGTTGGGCAAGCCGCGAAGGAGGAAACCGCGGGGCGTGTTGTTGTCGTCAGCCTTTGCCAGCGGCTATGGCGATTTGAATGGTGTTGGTGCCTTGGTAGGCGTCGATTGAGGCGGCCGTTCTGGTATCGATTGCGCCTTGCTGGATCTTTATGATCGTGAGATGACTGTCGGGGCCACGGCAGGTCGCTTGGAATCGGATCTTTTTGATGCGGAAGACAACGCGCCTCCGCATCGGCCTTGACCAATGAGCTGAATGCTGCTCCCGCGTGCTAATAGGGTATGTAACGTTCATGGCGGAGCGCCTTGGTGTCGCGCTGGCGCTTGAATCGGGCGCATTGGCAAGAAGATGGCCGTGATCGCCATTGGCGCGCCACAGTGGCGACAGATGAACGTTGGCGCAATCCGATCGGTCGTCTGTGCTTCGGCGACGGGTGCTGGTACCTGCAGCAGTGCGCGCGCCAGCGCCAGGTTTGCTCTGCGTCCTGCGTTGGCAAGCATTCCGTAGTGCCGGATTCGATGGAACCCCGTGGGCAGGACATGTAGCAGGAAGCGGCGCATGAACTCGTCCGCGCTCAGCGTCATCGTCTTATGCATTGCATCCTTGGCACGATAGTCTTTCCAGCGGAACGTCACGCCACGTTCGTCCATGGCCACCAGGCGCCGGTTCGAGATGGCCACCCGGTGCGTGTAGTGCGATAGATAGGCCAATACCGCTTCGGGTCCGGCGAATGGGCGCTTGGCATAGACCACCCACTCGCAGTGCCGTAACGGCGCCAGCCAGTCGGTGAAGGCGCGCACCTCCGCCAGCCTGGCATACTCGCCCTGTCGGTGAGATAGTCCGCATGGTTGTAGGTGCGGCGCACAGCATTGGGTTCGGCATGGGCAATCTGCCGCTCAATCCAGTCTGCCCGGTAGCCCAACTCGTTGAGGCGCGTACTGCCGGTGGTGCGCGTGGCGTGCGGACTGTACTTGCCGCCCCATCCAAGCGTGTTCAACATTTGACGAAAGGATGCCACGGCCATCGGCTTTTCTCTATCGTCGCGACCGGGGAACACGTGTGCATGGCGGCCAGTAATGCCTTGCAGCGCGCGTAGCGCCTCCACAGCCTGCACAGGTAACGGCATAGCATGTGCCTCTCGCTTTTTCATCCGCTCCGCAGGAATGCGCCACGTCGCGGCATCTAGGTCAAAATCGATCCACTTCGCTTCTGCGGCTTCGCTGGGCCTGCACAACGTCAACCACATCAGGCGAAAAGCAGTGAGCGTTTCGTGGCGACCACCATGACTGTCGATATCCCGCAGGAGGGCGCCAATCTCATCCACCGAAAGGGCACGCTTGTGCTGCGTCTTATTCGCTGGCAACGCCTTGCG
>Ga0187845_1002270_pt1 | contig 10515 bp, 7 predicted proteins | sample SpaLakP09_SKY_68_FD_134515 | JGI IMG/M metagenome (GOLD analysis project Ga0187845, IMG submission 134515) | Oligotrophic lake water microbial communities from Sparkling Lake, Wisconsin, USA - SP09_SKY_68 | ecosystem: Environmental > Aquatic > Freshwater > Lake | place: USA: Sparkling Lake... | reverse complement strand
TCCGCCCCGGGCCACCAAGAATTCAACAAAAACGCCACCTTCGGGTGGCGTTTTTGTTTTCAGAGCACATTAACTCTCCTGGCTTGCAGCAAGATCCTGACGCAGCAGACTTACCATCTTGTTATGATGGTCCTCCACCTGCGCATCGCCCCAGCCACCAGCTTTGGTCATGTCCGCCATCAGCTTAAGCTTGGGGCTTTGCCGCACAATCTTCTCCCAGCCGATTTTGACACGCGGCAGATTGTTACTGAATTTGGAATTCGCACTCACGCTGACCAGCGCAAGATTGCCAAGCTTATGCAGGTAATTGCTGCTCAACACTTCGCCCGACTGCTCCTTGTCCGGATGCTGAGGATAGAAGTGCTCGATCGAAGTTCTGAACTGAAACTTGAAATCCCCTTTGTCAGACTCGCTCAACAGCAAAAAATCGAGATAGGTAAAGACGATCCGGCTAATCTCAAATCCTTCCGGCAATGAGTTGGTATCAAGCGGAAAACTCTGCCTTACCTTGGCGCGGGCATAACGCTTGAGAAAATCAGCCAGCGCCACATGGCTGACCGCCTGCGGCACCTGGCCATTCAGCCAGCGCAGCACCTGTGTAATCCAGTGCATCGTACGGGGCGAAGTGTAGGTAATCCTCAGCATGGACTGCAGCAGCAGAACATCGCGGGTATGCGTATCGGCACTGCCATCTTCCTCCTGCACGCCTGTCACCCGCGCAAAGACATGAATATAGGACGGGCTAGGTTTGACTTCTGTTCCGCCTTTCTTGAGCCGCTGTAGGGACCAGTCGCCATCATCTTCGCTGCTACTGGTGAACTGACGCTTGACGATGAAGGCATCGAACAGGTTACGGCACTTCAGCAAAGTATAGGCAAACCGCTGCACCCATCCGGGCGCCTCTGCGCCTGCCCGCCTGAGGGATTCATCGAACACCTTGATCAGACGCTTGTCGTCCAGCGCGCCTTCGTCTTCTGCGGCATCGCCATCCAGCACTTTTAGCACATGCAGCAGAAACACGGGAAAATCGAGGGTCGAACGGAAGCGCTCACTACCATCATCCTGCGGATCCTTCTGCGCATCCGCAACAGCGTAGCGCGCCAGCGCCTGCTCGATGGTCAACGCAGCAACGTCAGCCTGCGCTGCCGAATTCGCCACACACAGCGCTTGCCGTTCCTGCATCAAGCCGACAAAGTCGGGCGCCTGCAGCCATGACCAGTCAGAACCAAACAAGCGACTGCGCAAATTCTGATCGCCACGGGCCAGCGACATCTGCACATAGCTATCCATGTCGGCACAGGCATCCCATATCCACGCGAAGCATGTCCGCTGCTGTCCGTCCAGCTTGCTCATCAGGCGGGCCTTGACGATATCGACTTGCCGAAGCTGCTGGCCACGGGTGTTCATGATCTCAAAATAGCGATTCAGGTCCGTGTTCAACGGCAGCGTAGCGCGCACTACCGTCACCCGCGCACGCAAAAAGTCGGCAAACCGGGCCCGATCCCCATTCAGTTCGGCATGCTGCTTGAAGAACTGCTGAATAATCCCGTATCCGGCATAAATCCCGGCATCGGCATCTCTGCTGCTCTGCGCGCGGCTGGCAGCAGCACGTTCCTGCGCCACCTGATGCAGGGCTTCAGTAGCCCGTGCACGCGATTCGTACTGCAGGCGTCCCGAATGGCCAGCCAAGCCTCTCTGATCGGCGCCATCTTCCTGCAAATAGGTCAGCAGCAAATACAAGGTCGTCAGACGCTGCTGTCCATCGATCACCTCGTATATTTCGCGCCCTTCGCGCCGCACTACTACCAGATTGCCAAGGAAATAGTCATCCTGCGCACGCATGGCATCGTATACATCGCTAATGAGCTGTTCGATTTGCTCCGCCCGCCAGGCATAGTTGCGCTGATAAACCGGAACCAGATAATCATCCAGGAACAGTTCGCCAATGCATAATAATTCTGGCGCCAGTAGCTTTTCCATTATTGCGGCCTCGCCATAAAACTCTGTAGCTCCTTCTCATGCTCCTCGCTCACTGGACGCGGCGCCTCAGCCAGATGATGTATCGCGCTGGCGTTGATCGCATTACGCAGCACGATGAAGGCCGACGACTGGCTATCGCCCTTGCCGCGGGCGCGATTGTCAGCGGAGACAAACTGCACGCGCAGTAGCTCTAGCCTCAAAGAATAGGCCCACACAAATAGCTGCTTACGTGCGGCCTGCATGTCCGTCGTACCAAATTTATTGGTATAGCTTAGCAAGGCCGCAATAAATAGTTCGTAGACATAGCGGTAGCGCGCATGCTCGCCACCAAATTTCCCGAACCCGCAGGCGGCGACTTCCTGTTCCAGCAGCTGCAATTCATTCAGCATGAAGCCCACCATTTCGAAAAATGCGCGTCCCGCAATAACCGGAGCATCAAGCTGGAAGCGGCTGCGGCCGGCATCCCGCGCATCCAGTTGGGTGTTGGCTGCCCAACCATTCAACATCGGCAACACCGCTTGCGCCGCTACGTGGTAGCGCTGCTGCGGCGTCAGTGCGTGCGAAGGGAGCACTGATATGCCTTTGAACACACCGATGTCCTGCGCCGAAAATTCCAGCGCGCTCTCCCCACGCGACCATTTGACGATTCTGTAAAGGAAAGTCGAAAACAGGCGGTCCAGATCACCGTCACTGACTGACTCCCATGCTTCCACGATGGCGACCTTGGCCGCAGCGGACTCCTCACGCATCTCGCGCAGGTGGTGGGCTTTCAGCAAATCATGTGGAGCCAGCGCTTTGCCACGGTAATTCTGGGAGTCAAACACGCGGAAGGCTTCATCAATATCGTCGGTAACAATCCGTACCATCTGACATTGGTGACAAATGAAGCTCAAATAATCGCTCCGCCTATCCAACTGCGCAAGACGCTGTTGCAGCGCCACCCATACCTTAGACACCGGGGTTTTCCCCTGCCCCGGCAAATGCATGGGGAACTGCGCCGGATCGAGCAGCGCAAGTATCATGCGCAAGGTCAGCAGACGCTGCTGGCCGTCGACGATAGACAGTCGCCCGTTTTCCTGATGCAGAATGATGGCGCCGAGAACGTACGGCACATCTTTCCGCACTTGGTCGTGCAAGGCATTCCAGACGTCGTCGACAAGCTGCAAGGCCGTGGCGACAGTCCAGCTATACGGCCGCTGATAATCAGGAATGCTTAGATTCTGCTGCAGCAGTGCCGCTACCGTCACTGCGCTAACGCCATCAACCTTGTCAATTGCCATGCATTCCACTTTCCAGCCAATTTACCAACTACCAATTGTACTGCCGGGACCATGCTACCGTTAGTTTTACCGTAGGTATCAATCCATCCGCACGGCGCAAGCGGTGGCACCTGCGGCCAGCCCCAGACGGGCAATAGCGCTACCGATCAGCTGCAGCTGATCGTCGAGGAATTCGCCCTTCGCCAGCGTGGCACGGAAACCGCCACGCTCCAGATTGGCCACCAGACAGGCCTCCCCCTCAGCCCCGCTCGCGCCATGCAGTGCCACATCCTGTGCCGACACCACCGAACGCAGCATGGCCACGCGCGCTTCCGCAATCGGCCCGCCGTCAAAAATATCGACATAGGAATCCACATCGAAGCCTTCCGCCACCAGTATGCCGAACGGCAGTTCGCCATCGGGATGCAGCTGGCCCATGGCCCACTGGGCATCCTTGGTCAGCAGCGACACATACACGGGATTGCGCGGCATCAGCTCGGCGATGTAGCTTTTGGAACGCCCGCCCGTGCGCTGCTCCGCCTCCGGGAACGGCATCTTGAAGAAGCGATGACCGAGCGCATCCCACACCGGACTATTGCCCTCGTCGTCGCACAGGCCGGGGTTCTCCGCGCCTATGCGTTCGGCAAACAGGTGCGGATAGTTACGGATGAACAGCAGCCGGCCACGCGACAGCAGCTGCGGCGCCAGCGTGTCGGTGTATTCCGGCTCGATGTAGAAGGAACTCAGCAGCGTATGGCCTGACAGGTCTTCGCACAGCCGCAGGGTGTGCTCGCGGTTGGTGATACCAAGTTCCTCGCTGCCGTGCACGAGAAACTCGTTACGGTAGCAATAGAAGCGTCCATTCGAAGCGGCACTGGCGACGATGCCGCTGGTGCCCACTACCCGCCCGGCCCGTAAATCTTCCAGTACGAAGTGATAGATCTCGTCGCCGGTGGGCGGCTCGCTACCGGCAAACGCCTTGAGCGAACGCTCCACCCGCGCTGCCAGCCGCGCACGATCGGGCTTCAATGTACGGATACTGAAAGTCGCAGCGCGCGAAAATTTCTCGATGACGTCGAGGTCATCGAGCGTGGCCGGACGCAGCAGGTAATCCATGTGATTCATTCGACATCCTCTCCGGGATTTTCAATCTCGACCAGCGGCATGGTATGCCGGGCACGTTCCTCCCGCGGAGTGTAACCAAAATAATTGCGGTAGGTGGTAGAAAAATGCGAACCCGAGGTGAATCCGCACACCAGCCCCACCTGCAGTATCGACAGCGTGGTCTGTTTGAGCTGGCGGCGTGCGTGCTTGAGGCGCAGTTCGAGGTAGTAGCGCGAAGGTAAAGTATCCAGATGCTGGCGGAACAGACGCTCCAGCTGGCGGCGCGATACGCCTACCAGCTGGGCGATATCCTCTGCCGGTAAAGGCTCGGCCAGGTTGGCCGCCATCAGTTCCAGCGCTTCCTTGAGCCGTGCCGAGGCCACCGCTGGCTGCGAGGAAGCGGGCACGGGCTGACGTTCGTCGCCGCTGCGCATACGCTCCAGCCCCAGCGCCACCGCTACTTCCGCCGCAAAAATACTGCCATGGCGCTTGCTCAGCCAGTGCAGCAGCATGTCCGTCACGGCAGCGCCAGCACCGGCGCTGATGCGGTTGCGGTCGAATTCGAACAGCCCCGTGGTAAACACCGAACCGGGGAAGCGCTTGGCGGCTTCCGCCTGTATCTGCCAGTCGATCGCGGCGCGATAGCCTTCCAGCAGACCATGCTGGGCCAGCAGCTGTGCACCTGCGCCACTGGCCCCCACCGTCCAGCCAGTATCCGAACCGAAGCGCTGTAACTGCTGCGCCAGACTATGGCTGGCCGCCACACCCAGGCGCTCCTCATGGCGTTCGTCAGCTATCAGTAACAGCAGGCCACCCTGCTCCCCATGCAGCTGCTCCAATGGTTCGGCAGCCAGCGACAGGCCGCACTGGGTGCCGACGCTATCGCCTTCCACGCTGTACTGGCGCAGACGGTACAAGGGCTCGCCTTCCACCTCATTGGCCAAGGCGAACACAGAACGCACCGCACCCAGAGCGAACAGCGAGAAGCCGGGTAGCAGAACCAGTGCAATCGAACAGGGGGTTCCCATACTGTCTATCCTAACGCCGCCCTACCCAGTTAAGCCGACAACAGCGGGCCGCTGCGCAGTGCCACCTTGCCGGCCACTTTGCTCAGGCGCGTGCCGGGACCCACGTAGCGCCGGTTTTCACGCGCGAAGTAATAGCCGTCTACCGGCGCCAGCAACTGCTGCACCTTGCCGCTGACAGGGTCGATCAGATCGATAATCGGATCGCCGGCACGCACTGTCTCGCCCAGTTCGCGCAGATACACCACCAGCCCGGCCGCAGGTGCGGCAACCGGCATGCAGCCTGCCAGCGGGGTCGGTTCACAGGCCGGCGGTACCGGCTGCGACAGCGGCCCTGCCACGATGCCCTGCAGCCGCAGGTAGTCGAGGATGGCGGCGGCATCGTGCGCTGCCGTGGCGTGGTTGACGTCGATGTAGCCGCGCAGTTCGATGGTTACCGCCACACAGGCCAGCGGAATCGGGAAGCGCCCCCCCGCAAGTGCGGCGATATCCCACCAGATGCGCGAACAGGCTTCATCGAAAGGATCATCGCCCGATTCGGTTTCCAGCAAGGCCACATGGGCACCCAGCAGGCCCGCCAGCGGCGCCACGCGCTCCCACAGCGGCGTACCCGCGTACATGTGCAGCAGCGCTTCGCAATCGCAGTGCAGGTCCAGCACCACATCGGCATCGGCGGCCAGCCGCATCAGTGCCAGCCGCTGGGCCGAGAGTTCGTCGGCGGCAGCCAGATCGCGCTGGCCATCGGCCAGGCTGGCACGGATGGCGGCACGGATCAGCTGCTGGTTGCTCTGTTCATCCTGCCCCAGTTGCGACTGCACGCGCTGCCACACATCCTGCGACAGGTTGTGGAACAGGCGATTGAAGTTCTGCCCCGTACGCAGATCGAAACGGCCCTGGCTGGTGCCCAGCAGGGTCTGCGCCAGCCCGACGGGATTGGCGGCCGGTACCAGGATCACTTCGCCCAGCAACTGGCCCTGCTGCTCAAGCTCGGCCAGCGCCGAGCGCAAATGATGGGCCACCAGCATGCCGGGCAATTCGTCCGCATGCAGCGAAGCCTGTATATAAGCCTTGGGACCCTTGCCCTGCTGGCCGAAGCGCAGATAGTTCAGACTGCGGGTGGTTCCGGCAGCAGGGGATGGCAGCGCAATAGTGATCTGTTCCATGAGAGTTTTCAGTGTGCAGTCAGGTGTGTAGTCAGATAGTCGGCAGCCAGACTGGCGAGCGCGCGTACGCCCGTCAGCAAAGCTGCTTCGTCAGGGTTAAAACGGGGCGAATGGTTGGCGGCCCACTGTGCCGGGTCGCTACCAGCCGGATTCACTCCAAGAAAGAACAGCATGGAGGGAACCTGCTGGCCATAATACGAGAAATCTTCCGAGGTGGTGCTGGGCGCCACATCGCTCAGCAACTGCGCACCGGCCACGCGCTGCAGGCTGGGCAGCATCTGCGCTGTCAGCGCCGGATCGTTCCACGTCACCGGATAGCCTGCGTCGAAGCTCACTAGCGCCGTGGCGCCTGCCGATGCCGCCAGGTTTTCCGCCGTGCGTTTTATCTGCACCAGCAACTGCTCGCGCACAGCAGGATCAAAGCTGCGGATGGTACCGCTCATTTTCACTTCGCCGGGTACGATGTTGGCGCGCTGGCCACCATGCAAGGTACCGACTGTAATCACGGCTGGCGCCACAGTCAGATTGGTCTGGCGGCTAACGATGGTCTGCAAGCCCAGTACGATCTGCGCTGCCACCACCACCGGATCGACCCCGTTCCACGGCAGCGCGCCGTGGGTCTGACGGCCCTGCACGGCAATCTCGAAAGTGTCGCTACTGGCCATCAGCCCGCGCGCGCGGGTGGAAATAGTGCCGGTAGGCTGAGGCGTGATGCCCACATGCAGGCCGAACATGGCCGACACTCTCGGATTCTCCAGCACGCCGGCCTTGACCAGACGTTCGGCGCCATTCGGTTCATTCGCCACGCCTTCCTCGGCCGGCTGGAACACCAGCTTGATGGCGCCGGACAGCTGCCCCCGCATGTCGGCCAGCACACGGGCCGCACCGAGCAGCATGGCCACGTGCATATCATGGCCGCAGGCGTGCATGACGCCCACTTCCTTGCCGCCGGACTGCACCCGCTCGCGCGAAGCAAACGGCAATCCCGTCTCCTCCGTGACGGGCAGGCCATCCATATCGGCGCGCAGCGCGACCACGGCGCCGGGGCGCCCCGTGTCCAGCAGGCCGACCACGGCGGTTTCGGCCTGACCACGCGTGACCTTGTAGCCCATGCGGCTCAATTCTCGCGCCACCAGATCGGCCGTGCGGCGCTCGTGAAAAGCCAGCTCGGGATGGGCGTGCAGGTCGCGCCGCCAGTTCACCACTTCGGGCAGCACTTTAGCGGCAGCGGCATCTAGCGCAGCGTGCAGCGTCAGCGACTGGACTGCCGAAGGCGGGTCCGGCAGCATGGCGCGGGTCTGCTGCCCTGCTCCTGCCGCATATGATGCTGCCTGCGTTGCCGATGCTGATGCCGGTGCCGCAGCAGGTGCCGCTACCTGCGCCACCGCGTTTGCACACAGCAGCAGCGCCGCTAGACTAATTCCTGATTTCATTTCCACGCCTGATAGAAGGGAACCCTGATGCGTATTGGCCGCACATCGAGCCGCGCATCGAAGATAGAGTACTCGTTATCGTCCAGACCTGCATTATCCCAGCCATGGGTGTGTTCATCGCGCCGCAGCATGAACTCGAAGCCCAGTTCCGGCGCAGGATCGGCCACCGGTGCATCAGGCAGCTGCTCCAGATCGAAAGCAATGCCGCGGATATGGTCGCGCGGGCCGTCCACCAGCTGCGTCAGCGCGCGCAGTATGGTATTTTCGCCCAGCATATCCGTGTAGGCCGGACGGATGTTTTCGAGATCGGAAACAAAGCCCGGCTGGCGGAACTTGATCTCGCCATGCGCCTGTTTGGCCGCCAGCACCTTGCCCTGCAGTTGGGCGAGGTCGTAGCGGTCGCCGTTATCGAGATAGGAAATCCGCACATTCTTCACATGTACCGGCCCCGGCTCGCGCTGGGCCTGCCGCAGATCCACCAGCAGCGCACCGCTGGCGCCGACGATCTCGATCTCGCTGCCGTGGATGATGGCTGCCGTGTCTTCGTCCACTCCCAGTCCCACCTTGTAGCCCTTGGCCAGCATCAGCGCCAGCATGCGTCCTACCCGTCCACGCTTGAGGAAGTGCTGATCGATGAACAGCTGGTCGCCGACAAAGCCCAGCCCCCGCTCGATCTCTTTACCATCGCGCATCACGCCCTTCATCACCTGCACCGGATTGAGCGCATCGCGGAACATCACGCTACTCATGATGGCGGCACCGGCGCTGCTGCCTGCAATCACGCCACCACGTGCCTGCAGCTCGCGCACCGCCTGCAGCACGGGGGAAGCCACGCCGCCGGGATTGAGCACATCTGCCGTGCGTTCCTGCGCACCACCGGTAAAGAACACCGCCGTCGCATTGCGGATCTTCTCGATGTTGGCCGGATCTGCCGCTGCCCTGCGGGCCGATTCCAGTGTTTCGCCTTTCCACATGGGGGAAATTTTCAGCAGCTCCGCCTGCGCGCCGCGCCGGCGCAATTGTTCCACCGCATTCGCGCCCGAACTTTCCGGCAGCGACGAGGAAGTGGGAATCACCACAAAGCGCGCTGCCGTGCCACCCGCCAGCTGCACCAGCCGCTGGCGCACGGCTTCGTTATTGTCACGCACGGCACCACCCATCGGTATGACCGTACCCACCACAGGCTGGAAGGCCAGCGCCTGTGCAGACTCTTCTGCCTGTGCAGAACCGGCCAGCAATTGCGCCGTCAGTTGGGCTGCACACAGCAGCGATAGCGACCAGGATTTCACAGCGATAGCCTTTCACGACGAGGGAATTGGCGCTTATGTTGCCATTGATCCGGCAGCTATTGCCGGCATCACCCGGCCGTTTGCGCACATTGGCAATTGCATGTCGCACTGTCGGAAGTCCGCAACAGCTGATTACTGATTAGATTGCAACAATGCGACACGGCATTTTCACAGAGCGACCCATGCGCCGTCCGATGCGCGCAAGTACGGCTGTGCTGCATACACTGAAAACGTTCCAAAAATACCAAGCCTATCGGGGCGGCGCAGGCGTGACGCTTGCGTATAAAAACCCACTTCAGAGGACTGATCGCATGAAAACACCTAGCAAGCACGAAGCGTCCGCATTCCGCCGTTCCCGCTGTACCCATGCCGTACTGGTCGCACTGGGCATCATGAGCCTGAACGCACAGGCACAAACCATGCAGCGCGTGGAGATTACCGGCTCCAGCATCAAGCGCATCGAAGGCGAGGCCGCGCTGCCGGTGGAAATCATCAAGCGTGAAGATATCGACAAGTCCGGCGTGACCACCGCCGCCGAACTGCTGCAGAAGATCTCCTCCAACGTGGGTGGCCTGACCGACGGCGCCAGCGTGTCCGACGTGATGGGCGGCCAGCGCGGCTTCAACGGAGCCAACCTGCGCGGTCTGGGCGTCTCCAGCACGCTGGTACTGCTGAATGGCCGCCGCATGGCCAACTTCGCCAGCCCCGGCGACAACTCGGGGGTGGATCTGAACAACATCCCCGCCGGCGCCATCCAGCGCGTGGAAGTGCTGAAAGACGGCGCCTCGGCCATCTACGGTACCGACGCCATGGGCGGCGTGATCAACTTCATCACCCGCAAGGATTATCAGGGCGGCGACGTCAGCGTGTATGCCCTGGGTACGGGCGAAGGCGGGGGCGGCAAGCAATCAGCTTCGCTGTCGGGCGGCTACGGCGATATCAGCACCGACCGTTTCAACATCTTCGGCGCACTGGACCTGCAGCAAACCAGCCGTCTGGCCAGCTCGCAGCGCAAGTTCATGCAGGAGTACAGCCTGCCTGACCGACTGTCACCGCAGCTGTCGAGCACCACCTTCCCTGCCAACGTGGACCTGACGGCAGCCCAGCTGGCACTGCTGAACAAATCCAGCTACCTGAAGGGCTCCGGCCCCGGCGGCACGTGGGTGCCTTCGCCTGGCCGCCGCGTCAACTTCGGCAAATCTTCCTGCGTCGACGGCAGCCCTAATGTAGTGCGTCCACTGGGCCCGGGCGGCACGGAAGGC
>Ga0187845_1002268_pt1 | contig 10521 bp, 12 predicted proteins | sample SpaLakP09_SKY_68_FD_134515 | JGI IMG/M metagenome (GOLD analysis project Ga0187845, IMG submission 134515) | Oligotrophic lake water microbial communities from Sparkling Lake, Wisconsin, USA - SP09_SKY_68 | ecosystem: Environmental > Aquatic > Freshwater > Lake | place: USA: Sparkling Lake... | reverse complement strand
TCGCGCGGCGCAAATTCCAGATAGCGCTTGCAGGCCGCCATCAGTTCTTTCAGCGGATATTTCTTGTTCAGCGGGATCAGACCATCGCGCAGCGCATCGTTGGACGCGTGCAGCGACACGGCCAGCGCTACCGGCACTTCCTGCGACAGCTTGTCTATCATCGGCACCACGCCCGAGGTGGACAGGGTGACACGACGGCGCGACAGGCCGTAAGCGTTATCGTCCAGCATCAGCTTGAGCGCGGTAGCGGTAGGCTCGAAGTTCAGCAGCGGCTCGCCCATGCCCATCATCACCACGTTGGTGATCTGGCGTTCGCCTTTCGGGCCGGGCTCGATGCCTTTGGTGCGGCGCAGTTCGAATTCGGCCATCCACAGCTGGCCGATGATTTCACCCACCGTCAGATTGCGCGAAAAGCCCTGCTTGCCCGTCGAGCAGAAGCGGCAGTTCACGGCGCAGCCGGCCTGGGTGGAAATGCACAGCGTGCCGCGGGTTTCTTCCGGAATGTACACGGTTTCCACGGCATTGCCGTTGCCCACGTCCACCAGCCATTTACGCGTACCGTCACTGGAAGTGTGGTCGCTGATGATGGCCGGCGCTTGCACGTAGGCGCGGGTCTTGAGTTTGTCGCGCAGCGATTTGGCCAGATCGGTCATGCTATCGAAGTCCGAAGCTCCGAACTGGTGTATCCAGCGCTGCAATTGCTTGGCGCGGAACGGCTTCTCCCCCAACTCGGCGCAATAAGCGGTGAGCTGCGCGGGATCGAAGTCCAGCAAGTTGGTCAGAGGTGCGTTCACGGTGTTGCCCATTCTATGTAAAACAAACTCAACTACAAATGAAAAACCGTTTCTGCGCGCCGCGCCAGGCACAGCGCGGCAGAAACGGCGGTACAGCCAGTATTAAGCGCCGAAGAAGTAGGCGATTTCTACTTTAGCAGCTTCAACAGCGTCCGAACCGTGAACTGCGTTCGCGTCGATCGAATCAGCGAAGTCAGCGCGGATGGTGCCCTTGTCGGCTTTCTTAGGATCGGTAGCGCCCATCAGTTCACGGTTTTTCAGAACGGCGTTTTCGCCTTCCAGAACCTGGATCATGACTGGGCCCGAAACCATGAAGTCCACCAGATCTTTGAAGAAGCCGCGCTCTTTGTGAGCAGCGTAGAAACCTTCGGCATCTGCACGCGACAGTTGCTTCATTTGAGCAGCAACGATCTTCAGACCATTGCTTTCAAAGCGGCTGTAGATTTGGCCGATGACGTTTTTTGCAACTGCGTCTGGTTTGATGATCGACAGGGTGCGTTCGATTGCCATTTGAAAAACTCCAATAAAAAGAAAGGTTTAAAACAAAATTGATAACTCAATCAACCTTTAATTTTACCATAGAACACCCCAACTACCGAGTATCGGGGTCAGATAGGATTGCTTTTGCGGCAATTTTACCGTCCCGGAACGTATTTTAAGGCCACCCTAAGGGGCAAACACCCCGATCTTTGCGCAATTTTGCACAGACATGCTATGCTTTTGGCAAGCAGTACTTGAATCACCAAGAGGGAGATAAGCTCATGAATAATATGCAAAATACGTACGATCTGTCGTCTAGCCGCCAGCGCGTCCAGCACAAAGTGCTGCGTAATACCTACTGGCTGCTGGCCCTATCCATGGTGCCGACCATCTTTGGCGCCGCACTGGGCGTGTCGCTGCACCTGCCGCTGGGCGGTGGTCTGATGGCCCTGCTGTTCCTCGGCATCGCCTTCGGCTTTATCTGGGGCATTGAGAAAAACAAGGATTCCGGCATGGGCGTAGCCCTGTTGCTGGGCTTCACCTTCTTCATGGGCCTGTGGCTGACCCCGCTGCTGTCGCGCATCTTGGGCTTCTCGAATGGCGGCTTCCTGATCATGACGGCCTTCGGCGGTACGGCGTCTGTATTTGCCGTGCTGGCCAGCATCGCGACCGTGTCCAAGCGTGATTTCTCGGGCGTAGCGAGCTGGGCTTTTGCCGGTCTGATCGTGATCCTGCTGGCTTCGATTGCTAATATTTTCCTCGGCATTCCAGCGCTGGCCATCGTGATCTCGGTCGTAGCGATCGCCATCTTCTCGGCCTACATCCTGTACGATGTGCAGCAGATCGTGAACGGCGGCGAAACCAACTACATCCGCGCCACCCTGAGCATCTATCTGGACATCTATAACATCTTCGTCAACCTGCTATCGCTGCTGGGCATCTTCGGCGGTAGCCGCGACTAAGCTAGTTCGCACCTCAACAGAAAGCCGGCCTCGCGCCGGCTTTTTTTATTCCGTCGCCGCCCGCACACCTGAAGGCAGCCCTGTCGAAAGGAGCCGCGCAGCCACGGAGTTCAATTGACGATGACATAAAAACGGCCGAGGATAAAGCCATGGAGCAGACTTTTACAAAACTGGAAGCGGATCTCGAAATGATCAAGGCCGATCTGGCAACGATCAAATCACTCTATGCAACTAAAGCTGACCTCGCACAGGCGACATCCGAGATACATGTGGAGATTGCAGAGTTGCGCAGTGAAATGAACGCAAAGATCGATCGGATGCAGAGTGAGTTGAATACTGATAAACGCGAATCCCTTTGCGCCATCAGTATGTAGGCTGGTGCTGCAGCACGACATCTTGGCGCTAAGGTTCGTAAAAAGGCGGCTCCAAATTTTCTCTGCTAGCTTTCCCGAAGCTGAATTCACAGTTCAGGCACATGAAATTGTCGAGAACATTTTCATCGACAATGTCGCCCAGCGCGGCGCCGGCCGAGCCGCCTGCAGCACCACCAATAAGGGCACCGACGATTGCTCCAGCTACACCGCCGACAATCGCACCGGGCGGCCCTGCAACCAGCCCTGCAACCGCGCCAAGCTCTGCTCCGCTTGCGATGCCTGCTGCGCCGCTAACGGCACCGGCAATCACACCGACTGCGCAAACAGCTCTTCTTGCATAACCCTTAATGGCAATGCGGTCGCCCCCGCACTTCGGGCATGAGGGTGTCATTCGTCAGGACTCCTTTTTGGGGCCAGCTTGGGCTGATAAATTCGATTCTGAATTTGTTCTCTTGTAGTGATCGAGAACGGCTCTACGTCTTACTCGCTCCATGTAGGGGACAAAGCTGGCTGCTGAAAGAAAACCGGCCGCGAATACGATGGCAAATGCGGTTAGGTGTTCAAGTGGGGACGTGGTTGGCCGCATGATAAATCCTTCAAAAAGAATGGTTGAAATGAGATGAACAGCAGTACCGTCTGCGTTAAACAAAGAGGGCATAACTCCGCAGCCGTCATGGCTGCGGAGTTATGCTCATCTATTAAAAGTGCTCTGTCACATCAAGCACAGGTAAGTCATGCCCATTTCGGGCCGATCAATTCCCTACACTCATCACAACGATATAGATTCGAAATTTTCTTGATCGATACTTCCTTCGATGAGGCATCGCAGACCTTAGTATCGAGGCAGAAGTTAAGCTGCTTTCTTGTACTGCGCTTGACGCAGCCCAACTCGTCCGGTGACGAAACAACCGACAATTGACGGGCACGCTCATTCCCACTTTGGAGGCCATATGGCAATCGACGTTTACTTGTACATCGACGGGATCAAGGGCGAATCCGCAGACTCCGCGCATCAGGGCTGGATCGAAGTAACCGCCGCTCAGTGGGGCGTAAAGCAGCCCAAAAGTGCGACCGCATCGACTGCCGGCGGTCACACGGCAGAACGGAGTGAACACCGGAATTTGACTATCAGCAAACTCGCGGATCTGTCCTCTCCGTTGTTGCTGCAGACCTGTTCCGCAGGTCGCACGATCTCAAAAGCCAAGCTGGAATGTATGCGGGCCGATGGCCAGGGCGAGCGCGTTAAGTATTACGAGGTCGAGTTAGAAAATGTTCTGATCGGCAACATGGACCAGGTCGTGCATGAAGGCGATATCCTTCATGATTCGATTGGTCTGAAGTTCTCGAAGGTCCATTGGAAATACACCCAGCAGAAGATTGGTGGCGGCGCGGGAGGCAACACCTCTGGCGGCTGGGACTTGGCGGCCAATCGCATTGTGTAACGGAGGTTGCCATGCTCGAAGTCCAACCCAGAGATTCACGCGACTATTTCATGCTTCCCCAAGCGCCCGCAGATGCGGGCTACTACGTGTATGGCACTCCACTCCGAGGTACGGGACAATACGGTCATCCAGCACTGCTGTCAGTGCTTTTCTTCGTTGAGCGGGAGTGGCAAGCCATCGATAGTCGTAAGTTTGGAGTCGGTAACATTAGCCTCGCTGGCGGCGGCAAATACGGGAAGCATGACAGCCATAAGGACGGTTTGCAGGTGGATGTTCGGGCACTTCGTCTGGACGGGCATCATTCGCCAGTTACGCGATTTGAACACGAGTATGATCGGGAGGGCACGGAAAAACTTATAGGTTTGTTTTATTCCCATCCATCAGTCAGGAAAGTTCTGTTCAATGACACCGCCATCCCCGGAGTTAAACCGTGGGAGGGCCACGATGACCACTTTCACGTGGATATACGGGCGGTGATGAAATGAGAAGATTGCTACCTTTAATTGGCGGGCTTGCGGTGATTTCGCTGGCTTATGCCGGTGAAAAAGAGTATTGGCCTGCGCCGTCTAAACCTCTTAAGGCTGCTGAATACACGATCTACTCTGGGGAGCTGGGAAATGAACAAGCGCCCACAAAAGATGACCGGAAACTAGCTATCGAGATTAGCGGGCAAGCAGCGAAAGAAATTTTCGACTCGATCTATCCTGATGCCAAAGTAACTTGCAGCGGTGAGAAAGGCGAGCGGCTCCGCAGAAAGGGGAATATCTGGTGCTCCCTTCACGCCAACGAAGGATATCGCTGCTTCCTGGGTTACAACCTTCGCACGGGGCAAAGCATTTCTGGCGGAAGTTGTTGACAGGCAGATTCGATCTGACACCATGTGTCCGTTGACCTACAGCGTCCGCCCTGACTCGGATAGTCCGTCGTAGTTCGCACTGTGTGTCGAGCACTGGACCCGCCCTGGTTATCGCACGCCCCAGTCCACCTCACTAGCTGAAAGTAATGCCCGTGGCCAATAGAGCACCTTGTGATAATTGATGAGCATCTTAGCGCTGCCCACGTGCTATGTTTGATTGGTCAGCTATGCCGCTACTTAAAACAGTGATGAGCTCGGTGCTCCGTCGGATCGATGCCAGTATCACGCAAGAATTGAAGCGGTGCCCAGGCAAAACGAGACATTCCAAAATTCCGCAGCCAATTTTGTTGTTTTATACCTGCAAAGGGAAAACAATGTCAAATTGCAAAACAAAGAAGAAAACTAGGAGTGGGGGGAACTGCTGGTTTTCTATCGTTGCAAGCATTGCACTCTCCATCCACACTTTGTTGCTCCCATCATTAGCCGCAGCCCAAGAACAACGAGAACCTATCCTTAGACGCTCCGCAAATAGCTAATGGAGTATAGGAACACTTGGCCGTCCCGGCAATACTGAGAAAATAGTTCCTCAGATCGATTTTAATCCCGACGCTAAAGCAAAGAAGGTCGTGCCTTCGGAATGTGATGCGCTGGCAAGACTAATGCTCGATGCTGAAGCGCTCGGGATAGGGGGGCGTTGGATAAGGACCTCGCTAAAGCTCAGGCTGAGTTATGCGCCATCATGGAGAAAAAGAACCAAACGGACAGTTCTTGCCCTAGAGATATCGTCGAGAAAAAAGCACAGATCGTGGACTTTCTTGCACAGCAACAAGCAGCGGACAATCAGTGGCTAGCTGAACGCCAAAAAGAGCAATTAGCGAAATGGGAACAGGATCGAGCTGTACAACTCAAGAAAGCTAGTGACGAGAAGAAAGTGAACCCCTTGGATGAGCTACAGCCCTTCAACTTAGACGTCACAATCACGGAAACCGCTCCTGGCTCTGCATTTCTCAAATTCATAGGCTCGGTACTCAACGGAGCAAAAGCGGATCTTGTGGCGGAAGTGAAAACAAAAGCTGAATCGTATACACCGGCAGAAAAGAGCAAAGCCGCAGATGACCTAAACGCTTTATATGCTGATGCAGCTACCAAAAAGGCCGCCGTTGAGGGGCAAATCCTAAAAATCAACGCCGAATCAGATGAAAACAAGAAAGCTGTCCTGGCACTAGATCTTCCCCAACTGAAGATCCAGGCAAACGGCGCCTTCCGAAAAGCGGGTCTGGCCGAGCCATATCCTGGCATTGCACCATGATGATCATGACCGTTTCAGCTAGTCACACAAATTTACAATTGTCTAAAAACACGGGAGAGCATTATGCAGAAACTGAAATATCGGGCGCTGCGTCCGTTCTTGGACCAGAACATTGTTCAGATCATTGGCAGTGGAGAAATCAAAGCTGGAGTTAAAGCTCATTTCCGCTATTTGCTTCCTGACGGAAGTGGAATTCCCCAGCTCAAGACTGTATTCGAGGAATCGCCAGGGCAAAATATTGAAGTCCAGGTTCCGTGCCATATAGAGGCCGAGCTTGAACTTTCGACTGCATACAGTCTGCTGAGGATCTTGGGTGAAGATAAGCCCATTGATGTCCAACTTCCCAGCATCGTTTCGTCAGATGGCGGTGGCAATATTCCGTCGCCATTTAATTCGCAGTGACCGGCACAGGCCGAGCCAGTGCAAACAACAGCTATTCAAGACATTCTTGGGGGCGCATCCTGTGAGTACCAATCCAATTATGATTTGATAGTTGAATCGATAGCTTGCGTGGAAATTATGGATAAATTTCCAATAAAATCAATTGGTTAGCACGGCATTCTGGCGGAAACGGTGAGATTCGAACTCACGAACGGCGCAAACCGTCGGCAGTTTTCAAGACTGCTGCCTTCAACCACTCGGCCACGTTTCCTGAACGAGCAACATTATACATTCTTCATCCGCAATTGTGGCGCTTTCCAGCGCCGCGGGCTCAGGCTGCGCGGCTAGCTTGCTCGCTCGCCAGATTCTGCCGCATGGCCAGTTCAAAGGCATCCGCCTCCAGCGGGCGCGAGAACAGATAGCCCTGCACCTCGTTGCAGCCGGACTGACGCAGGAATTCCAGCTGCTCCGCCGTCTCGACGCCTTCGGCGATCACCTTGTGCTTGAGCTGCTGGGCGATGCTGATAATCGTGTTGGCAATGGCGCAGTCATTGGCATCTCCGGGGATGCCGATCGTAAAGGAGCGGTCGATCTTCAAGGTATCGATGGGGAAGCGCTTGAGATAGGACAAGCTGGAATAGCCGGTGCCAAAGTCATCCAGCGAGAGCGTCACGCCTAACGCCGTGATCTGGTCCATGATGCCGATCACGCGCTCGATATTATTCATCAGCGTGCTTTCGGTAATTTCCAGCTCCAGCCATTCCGGCGCCAGACCATAGCGCTGCAGTGTGGCCTGCACCCGCCCCGGCAAGCTGGCGGTAAATTCGCGCGCCGAAACATTCACCGCTAGCCGCACAGGTGCCAGCCCCGCCAGATGCCAGCGCTGCGCCTGTGCACAGGCCTGCTCCAGCACCCACTCGCCTACCTGCACCACCAGTCCCGTCGCCTCTGCCAGCGGAATGAACTCGCCCGGCGGCACCAGCCCGCGCTGCGGATGGCGCCAGCGCACCAGCGCTTCGGCGCCGATGATGCGGCCACTGGCGATGTCGAATTTAGGCTGGTAATGCAGCAGCAGCTCGCCGTTGCTCAGCGCATGCCGCAACCCCGTTTCGATGCGCATGCGTTCCTGCATGCCCTGATTCATGTCCTGACTGTAGAAGGCCACGTGATCGCCCTCGGCGCCGCCCTCCTGCTTGGCGCGGTACATGGCGATATCCGCCAGCCGCAGCAGGGTCTCGGCATCGCTGCCATCCTGCGGATACACGCTGATGCCTATGCTGCCACCCACCCGCAGATCATGGCCGTCGATCAGGAAAGGCGTATTCAGCGTTGCCAGCAGCTTCTGCGCCACCATGCTGGCCTCGAAGTGCTGGCCGATATCGAACAGACCGATGGCAAACTCGTCGCCCCCCAGCCGCGCCACCAGATCCTGATCGCGCAACACCGCACGGAAACGCCGCGCCACTTCGCACAGCAGCCCGTCGCCTATCTCGCGCCCCAGTGTGTCGTTGATCAGCTTGAAGCGGTTGAGGTCGATGAATAGCACGCAGCCATGCAGCTTGCTGCGCTGGGCCACCGTCAGCGCCTGATCGACCAGCTTGGTGAGCAAGGTGCGGTTAGGCAGATTGGTCAGCGCGTCGTAATACGCCAGATGGTGTATCCGTTCTTCCGCCTGCTTGCGCTCGGTAATATCGGTCAGGTAGGCAATCAGGCCGATGGGACGGCCGTTCGGATCGCGCAGCGGCGACAGCGACAGGCTGGCCCAGAATACCTCGCCCGATTTTTTTTTGCGCCGCACCTCCATCAGCCGCCCACCCTGCTCGAGGAAGGTATCGTCGATGCTCTCGTCTTCGTCTTCGTAGAGGAACAGAATGTTACGGCCGACGGCTTCCACCGAGCTGTAGCCGAACAGCCGTTCGGCGCCCTTGTTCCAGCTGATGATGAAACCGTTCATGTCCATGGTCAGCACGGACTCGTGTATATGATCGAGTATCTGGGCCTGATGCTGCAGCTGGTTCTCCACCTGCGCAAAGGCATGGGTGGAACGCTGGGCCAGCGACTGGGTATGCAGCACACCGGCGGCCAGATGGGCCAGCGCGGTCAGATGAGAACGGTCCAGATCGGTGTATTCGGCCCGCCCCGACACCACGAAACGGCCGAAAGTCTGCGCCTCGTAGCTGATCTCCTGCGTCAGGCTGGGCACCGCTGCATCATTGGCGGCCAGCACTTCGATCACAGGCGGCTCCAGCAGCAGCGCCTGCTCGTCCACGGGGATGAATTCGCCCAGCGGGCTGTGCATCACAGCCCTGACGATGCGCCCTAACTCCTCGCTGAGTGCTGTGCCGCGCAAGCGCAGCACCGCGTCACAAAGTGCCGCGCTGTAACTCAGAAAATCGGAGGATGGAGGCGCGAGCATCGCTTATATATTCCGGCTCACCTGAATGGCCCACTGGTAGGCTTGCAGTTGCGTAGTCCAGTAGGCTGCCGGTTCTATCCCCGCCTGCTCCAGCGCAGCACGGTCCGGCCGTTCCACCAGTTTGAGTAGTTCGCCCAGTGCGCCGCCGCGGTCCAGCAACGCCATCACCACATCGAGATCCAGGCTCAGGGCGGCGACAATTTCCGTCATCGGCATATCGAGCAGCACATCAAGCAGCGAGAACACGCCCGTCACAAAGGCCATGTCGAGCTGGTCGCGGTCCCATTCCAGCGCCTTGCCCAGCGCTTCCATCTGCGCAGCCCGCACGGCAGCCAGCGGCAGCAGCGGATTGGCCTTGCCGTCATCTTGCTGGCGTGCGTACAACAGCAGTTGCAGCCAGCGCTGCAACTGGCGCCGGCCCAGCACATTGATGGCCTGGCCGAAGCTGTGGATAGGCGAACTGAGCGCGAACGCAGCCGAGTTCACCAGTTTCAATAAATGGTAGGACAGTGCCGGGTCCTGCTTGAGCAGCACTTCCAGTTCGCGCGAATCGGCATCGCGGGCCAGCAGACCCAGCAGCGCCAGCAGGCGCTTGCGCGAAGTGCCATCGTTGGCATTCAGGTCACGTGGCGGGTGCAGGGCAAAATCGCCGCTGAACCACGCAAAGCCTGCTTTGGCGCATTCGGCGATGCGCTGTTCGCTCTGCATATTGCTGGCCAGATGGGGACCGGGCTGGCCGATCAGCGCCAGCACGGGCGGCAGCGAACTGGACGCGTCATACATCAGCGATTTGGCCCCGCTCAACGTGGCTGCCATGCCGGCCAGACCATCGATCATGATGCGGTAGCCTGCTTCCGTGTAATTGGCCAGCTTCTTCTGCACTGGCACATCAGCCACGGCAGCGGCCGGCACCCGCAGGATCAGGCGGTTAGGTGGCAAGCCTTCCAGATGCGACAGTTCCAGCAGGGCTGGCTGCGGCACCGGCAGGATGCAATCGAGCGGCATGAGGGCATCAAGCAGGTCGCTGGTTTTCAGCAAAGACAGCGCATTCTGCCAGATATCGCCTGCGTCTTCGGATGGCTCTACGGTTAGCGCCACCCACTCGTTGTGCGCATTGGAAACCGCTTGCAACGCTACCAGCGGGAATAGGCTCGATTCAGACGCAGACATCAGATTCTCTTGGATAGTTGAGCTCACAATCTTAGTGGAAGAATGGACATAAAGCAATCAATTACCATCTGGCAGGATTGCATTTGTTAATAAGACCAATATAAGACCAAAAAAGCCACGAACACAGGGCAAAAAAATAACCGAGCAGCAATATAACAGAGTTTTTCCAGCAAACAGGCACAGTTGAAAATTGCTCAACGGAATTAGAAGCAAGACTCTGCTTTCTTTGCAACAATACCCAGTCTAGCCGTGCTGCACAGCAAAGCGGATCAGTTCCGCCTGCCCTTCGATGCCCAGCTTGCGCTTGATGTTGAGACGGTGCGTTTCTACCGTGCGC
>Ga0187845_1002264_pt1 | contig 10531 bp, 9 predicted proteins | sample SpaLakP09_SKY_68_FD_134515 | JGI IMG/M metagenome (GOLD analysis project Ga0187845, IMG submission 134515) | Oligotrophic lake water microbial communities from Sparkling Lake, Wisconsin, USA - SP09_SKY_68 | ecosystem: Environmental > Aquatic > Freshwater > Lake | place: USA: Sparkling Lake... | reverse complement strand
AGCTAAGACAAGTGCTTTGCCAATTCCATACTTAGTAAGCCATTTTTGGGTTGCAGCAACCTTGTGCTGGTTAAAGATTCTTCCATCTGGTTTATCAAATAACTTCTTGCCATATTTTTCACCAAACCAGTAGCCAACTGTGCTGCCAAAGATCGCAGCAAATGGTGAAAGCACAAAGAGCAAAACTGGATCTAAAGAGGCGTTACCCAAAATTGCAGCACCTGAACCCGAGGCAGCAACTCCTGCAATAAAGAGCAAGGAGTCACCCGGGAAAGCTAGACCAACTAGCAGACCAGTTTCGGCGAAGATGATGGCCAAAACTCCGACTAGGCCCAGATCACCAACGATTGAATTGGCATCAAAAAGGTTCATGACGCGGAGGCTAGCCTATGCTTCCGCCGTGTCACTAGACCGCGAGTATCGCCCACGCTTGCACTTCACCCCTGCGAAAAATTGGATGAATGATCCCAATGGTTTGGTCTGGCATAAGGGCGAGTACCACCTATTTTTTCAGCACAATCCTTTTGGAACTCAGTGGGGACACATGTCCTGGGGCCATGCGGTCAGTAAGGACTTAATACAGTGGGAAGAGTTACCTGTAGCAATTGCCGAAGGTGATGATGGCGCAATATTTTCCGGAAGCGCAGTCAGCATCGGTGATGAGATAGTCGCGTTTTACACACGCCACACAGAAACAAATCAATCCCAATGTATTGCACGCAGCTCAGATAACGGCCGCACCTTTGTTAAGTTTGAAAATAATCCAGTCCTTGATGAAAACAAAAAAGATTTTAGAGATCCAAAAGTATTTAAGTACCAAGATCATTGGATTATGTGTGCCGTCCAACCGTCGGATCATCAAGTATCTTTTTATAAATCTCTAGATTTAATTACCTGGCAGCACTTAAGTGATTTTGGGCCAGCAGCAGCTATTGGCGGCGTATGGGAGTGCCCTGATTTATTTCCAATAATGTTTGAAGGAAATGAGTATTGGGTTTTGTTGGTCTCACTCAATCCTGGTGGTTTGTGTGGATCTGGTACTCAATACTTTGTTGGAGATTTTAACGGAACTACCTTTACACCCAAATTCTCAACTAATGAACCTCGCTGGTTAGATTATGGAAAAGATAATTATGCGGGTGTAACTTTTAATAATGAACCAAATGGAAAAAGAATCCTTATTGGCTGGATGGCTAATTGGGAATTTTTGAAAGAACATCCAGAAACTTCATGGACAAATGCGATGACTATTCCGCGAGAACTGGGATTAGCAAAATATGCAGGTGAAATTGTTGTAACCCAACAACCGATGTGTCCACCCACCTATGAAATTAAAATGCCAATGCCAGATACAGGAGTTGTTGGGTTGCAAGGTTTTGTAAAAGTTGGATACGACGCAAATAGAAAAGTTATTTTCATTGATCAATTTGAGGCACCATATGATGTGGATGCAGAAGATCTGCATCTCAGGGTTGTAATCGACCAATCCTCGGTTGAGCTATTCACGGGCGATGGAATTAGATCGATCACTGTTGCGATATTTGTGCCCGTGGGCACACCGCGCGGTTTAACTAGGGTTACGGAATAAAGGAGTCCAAAAAAGAGTGGGAACTGGTTCGCGCTTCTCTGCATGTAGATGTTTCACGACCACAAACCCAGGCAGACCTCTATGGACTCTAGCCATTTCTATCGGAGTGTGAAACAGTTTGACCTGCAGTAATTGAAATCGATTTCATGAGTTGGGATTTAGTTGTTAGAGATGAGACGTCGATGATTAAAACTTCAAATTGGCCCGTTTTAAAGTCGTACTCTGGACAAAATTTAAGAAAAATTGCTTTACCTCTCGGTGGCATCGGTACAGGCACTATTTCATTGGGTGGCAAGGGGGACTTACGAGATTGGGAAGTGGTCAACCGCCCCGGAAAAGGTTTTCAGCCTGAATATTCCTTTTTTTGCATTCGTGCTGCGGTGCCTGGCGAAAAACCACAATTGAAGATACTCGAGGGACCGATTGATCCAAGTGATTACGAAGGTGCTTTTGGTGCAAAGGTGAATCATCATGGACTACCTAGATTCCGTGAATGTAACTTCGAAGCCGCATATCCATTAGGACAAGTAATTTTAAGTGATCCTGATTTTCCAGTTGATGTCCGTCTGAAAGCTTTCAATCCATTGGTCCCTACGGATATTTCTACTAGTAGTGTCCCGATGGCTATTTTGAAATATATTGTTGAAAACAAGTCTTCTAAACCTTTAGAAATATCTATATCAGGCCATCTTCAGAACTTTATTGGAGAAGACGGTTCTATTAATGAGCTCGTGGCAAGCAAATCTCATCCATATCGAAATGATGCTCATTCATATCGAGAAGGGTATGAACTATTTGATAATTTTAATACATATTTACAGGAACAAAACGTTAAGGGAGTTTTTCTTGATAGTCACGGTGTGTCAAAGGAATCAGAAAGATACGGAACCCTCGCGTTGGCGATTCTAAATGGGCAAGATGTGACCTATCGAGATGCCTGGGCAAACTACTCATGGGGCGACGCATTGCTCGAAATGTGGGACGATTTTGCAGAAGATGGCAAACTTTCAAACTTAGTTTCTGAATCTGACACAGTACCTGAACAGGTAAGTTCCGAGGAAAAACTTTTCAAGACACCTCTCCCCGTGGCATCTATCGCTGATTTCAGAGTCTTACAACCTGGTGAAATCACAGAGTTTAATTTTCTTATTTCCTGGAGTTTTCCAAATCGTCATGCTTGGTTAAGCACCAAAGATGGAGATATGTCAGAGGCTCCATACAGCACAGACGTTGTAGGAAACCATTACTCAACGTTGTATAGGGATGCTTGGGATGTAGTTATGCAACATAAGGATAATTTAACGCGCTACGAAATTGAAACTTTGAAATTTGTACAAGCGGTTTGCGATGCAGATATGCCTGAAGCAATTAAAGAAGCCGCTCTTTTCAATTTAAGTACATTGCGTTCACAAACTTTATTTAGAACTTCAGATGGACATTATTTTGGTTGGGAAGGGATCGGTGACCACAACGGGAGTTGTCACGGAAGTTGTACACATGTTTGGAATTATGAACAAGCTACCGCTCATCTATTCGGCGCTATGGCCATGGATATGAGGGAACTCGAGTTTACAGAAGCGATGCACGCTAATGGGTTGATGAGTTTTCGAATTGGCTTACCGCTTGAGAAGTATGCAAATGTTTGGGGAGTGGCTGCCGCAGATGGGCAAATGGGGGCCATCATGAAGTTATTTCGGGAGTGGCGATTATCCGGCGACACGGAATGGCTGCGAAAGCTTTGGCCGGCGGCAAAAATTGCTATGGAATTTTGTTGGATTTCCGGAGGCTGGGATGCTGATCAAGATGGAGTCATGGAAGGTGCCCAACACAACACAATGGATGTTGAGTACTTTGGCCCAAACCCCCAGGTGGGTTTGTGGTATCTCGGTGCGCTAAAAGCAAGTTCAAAGATGGCAATTGCTGTTGGTGATCAAAACTTTGCCGACAAATGTAGTGATTTGTATAGCCGCGGGAGTGCTTGGATTGATGCGAATCTATTTAATGGGGAATATTATGAACAAATAATCATTCCTCCAATGACAGTAAGTGCAATTGCAAAGGGTCTCCGGCATGAATCTGGCGCTACGAATATGGCTGACCCTGAATTTCAAATAGGTAAGGGCTGCTTAATCGATCAATTGGTGGGGCAGTACTTTGCGGATGTTTGCGGCTTAGGCAATTTGGTTGATGTTGAAAAACAGCGCATAACTCTGGAAAGTATCTATAAGTTTAATAACCGTAATGAGTTCTATTCTGAATTTAATCAAATGAGAAATTTTGTTTTAGGTGATGAAAAAGGATTACTGATGGCTTCCTATCCACACGGCAGTCGACCAAAAAGACCATTTCCATATTTCAATGAAGTCATGACTGGATTTGAATATACAGCTGCAATTGGAATGATCTATCAAGGTCTTGCGGATAAAGGAACTCAAGTTATTGAGAATATTCGCAGTAGATATGACGGCTATAAACGGAATCCATTTAATGAAGCCGAATGTGGTTATCACTATGCCAGAGCAATGGCTAGCTGGGGAGCGCTACTTGCCTGGACCGGGCAACAATATGATGCAGGAGATGGTTTCCTCACCTTTACAAGTGTTACATCAAAACCAATTCCGTGGTTTACCGGATTTGGCTGGGGAACAATTCAGCGGAGTGGAAACAAATTACACTTGATAGTAAATGCTGGCCAAATATTTTTAACTCATATAGGTGTTGGAGGATCCGTAGTTAGAGCCCTGCCGAATTCAGGTTTCTTTGTTGCCGGCGAGAGTCTCGAATTCTGAATCACTCAATGCTCTCAATTCAGAGTAATTCTGTTGACAGATTCTGATGAAGTGTTAACCTTCAGGAAAATCATGGAATCGATTACAGGAGCCTGAGATGCAAGAATTGTTCAATGAGTATGAAGCTAGAGTTGAACTTGCTATTTCCGCGGCCCGAAACACCCTTGAAATAGAGATTGCTGCGCTTAAAGATCTAAGTAGCAGGTTCGAACCTTCCGCAAGACAGGCCTTGGAATTACTTTTCAATTGTCGAGGCCGAGTTGTCGTCACAGGTTTAGGCAAGTCCGGTCTGATTGGTGCAAAAATTTCAGCTACTTTTGCAAGCACAGGAACACCTTCTTTCTTCCTGCATTCCACCGATGCTCTTCATGGAGATTCAGGCGCTTTAGCACCAGGAGATGTTCTACTTGCAATCTCAAATTCAGGAGAGACGGCCGAGGTTTGCGCCTTTGCTCAACTAATGAGTGACTTCGGAGTTCAAGTGCTGGCAATGACAGGAAGCAAACAATCGACTTTAGCTAAAATTGCGAATGGAGTTTTAGATATTTCAACCGCACGTGAAGCAGATCCTTTGAATTTAGCGCCAACATCTTCAACAACTGTAACTTTGGCGCTAGGAGATGCGATCGCTTGCGCACTTATGGCAGCTCGTAATTTTACTCCCCAAGAATTTGCACACCTTCATCCGGCAGGTGCCTTAGGCAAGAAGTCCGAGTTATCTGAATTTATAGGTAAAGAGCCTTGAAAGGCCGAGTTTGCGTATTAGGAAGTTTTATGATGGATCTTGTTGTCTATGCACCTCGGCGACCAGAACAGGGAGAAACTCTTAAAGGAAGTAATTTTAAAACAACCCCAGGCGGTAAGGGGTTTAACCAAGCAGTTGCAGCTTCACGAGCAGGTGCACGCACAGCAATGTTAGGCAAACTAGGGTCTGATACCTTCGGTGATACATTTCTAGAAGTTCTTGCAAGCGAAGGTATTAATTCCACTGGAGTTACAAGAGACAGCAAGATAGGAACAGGTGTTGGATTTCCAGTAGTTACTCCAGATGGGGATAATTCAATTATTATTATTCCGCTGTCAAATGACCTAGCAGATGACGAATATGTTTATCGCCATGCAGACCTAATTCAAACTTCTGACGTACTGTTGCTACAGTTAGAATTACCACTGTCTAGCGCCATAGCTGCAGCGCGAATTGCAAAAGAATCTGGTGCAACTGTTGTTCTCACACCAGCGCCAGTTACTTCGGCAGAAGCTCTCAATGACTTTATAGGGCTTGTAGATATATTGGTACCAAATCAAGTAGAAGCTGCTGCCCTAGCTGTTTCCAAAGAGGGTAATGAAGATCAGGCAAAATTCTTGATGAAGAAGTTTGGGTGCAAAGGTGTTGTAATCACTCTTGGTTTAAATGGTGCATTTGTAACAGATGGCTTATCGGTACAGGTAATACCCGCTCCTAAAGTGGAAACTGTAGATGCTGTAGGTGCAGGCGATACGCTTTGTGGGTATTTGAGCGCTCAGTTAGCTGTGGGAAATGACATTTTTGAAGCAGCTCGATACGCGATCCATGCTGCAAGTCTTTCCGTAACACGGCCAGGTGCTGCACTTGCTGTGCCGCTAGCAAGTGAAGTTACAAGTTTTGTTCAGGCCCTATATGAATGATTCTGCTTTGAACTCTATTTCACGGTTATGCAAGCTGCAAACTCGTTCAATTAGTCCAGAAAATTTTGATAGTTCAGCTGGCGGTGGCGGACGGGCAATAGATGGAACTGGCGCGAGTTGCGCTCGCGATCTTGGCCCAACATGGAAGATCTCTCCAAGTGTAGATATCAAACCGGGTTAGCCGGTTTTTGCCCAATAACGACACGATTTTGCATTCTTTTACGCTCACTGAGGTATGTAAAAAACCGCAAAAACCTCGAAGAATCTTTGGCAAAGCGTTATCAAAAAGATATTTCTTAACACCTTATCCCTAGTACGGTAATAGCGGTGAGAGGCACTCTTGTGTGTCTTGTATCCCTTTCGAAAGGACCATTAATGAAGAGATTAAAAGCTGCGCTCGTCGCAGTTGCAGTTGCAGCAGGAACAACTGTTGCAGTTCTACCATCAGCAAATGCTGCTGAAGAAGTTACAATCTTTGGTGCATTCAGTGGCGATCAGCAAAAAGGATTCGAAGCTGAGCTTGCTGCATTCGGTGCAGCAAACGGAATTAAGATCACATACACGGCACTTGCTGCATACGACACAGATATTCGCGTAAAGGTAAAGGCCGGACAGGCTCCAAACATTGGAATGTGGCCACAGCCAGGCGGATTGCTTGAGTACTCATCTGTTCTAGAACCAATCGACTCATTGAAGTCAGTTGATCTAGCAGGAATCAAGAAGACTCTTGTTCCAGGATGGGCAAACCTTGCAACTAAGGGTGGAAAGACCTACGGTCTTCCAGTTTCAGCAAATGTTAAGTCACTTGTTTGGTACAACCCAGCAAACTTCAAGGCTGCAGGATTAACTGTTCCAAAGACAGATGCAGAAATGACAAAGCTGACAAACACAATCAAGACAAAGAAGCTTGGATACCCATGGTGTCTCGGTATTGAGTCAGGTGGCGCAACAGGTTGGGCTGCAACTGACTGGATGGAAGAGTACGTTCTTCGCTACGGCGGAGAAGCTGAGTACACAGCATGGTGGAAGGGCAAGCTTGCTTGGTCATCACCAACAGTTCAGAAGGCTGCAAAGAAGTTCGCAGAAGTTGCACTAACACCAGGTAACGTAAACGGTGGCGGTAAGGCAATTGCAGCTACTTCCTTCGGTGCAACTGATAAATTATTTGCGACGGATAAAACCAAGTGCTTTATGTTGCGTCAAGGCTCTTTCATCACGGGCTTGTTCCCTGATGCAGTCAAGGCTGAGTACGCAGCAAATAACTTCACACGCGTAGGCGTATTCAAGCTTCCAGCACCAGCTGGAACAACTGATGCGGTACTCGGTGGTGGAGATCTAGCTGCAGCATTTGATGCAAACCCAGCAACCCAGAAGGTGCTTAACTTCATCCTCTCTGACAAGCTTGGTCAAGGCGCAATGTTTTCTATTTATCCGGCCTATCTATCAGCACACAAGACATTCCCAAGTGCTGGTTACAAGAACCCAATTACAAAGAACATTGCTGGGATTCTCTCAACAGCAAAGTTGTTTGGATTTGATGGTTCAGATCTAGCTCCAGCAGTTGTTAACGCAACTGAGTGGACAGAATTAACAAACTGGATCGCAGGCAAGAAGACTCAAAAGCAGGCATTTGATGCAATTGATGCTTCATGGAAAAAGGCTTAAGCGTTTAGCTTTAGCTAAAACCAGAGTGTGATAATCAGCGCCAGTGGATTCTTTCCACTGGCGCTGATTGCACTAGAATTACTTTTAATCAGATGTAGGGAAGTCCAATGAAAGATTTGTTCACCGCTTTACAGGCCGTAATTGCCGGTATTGCGATCACTGCTCTCATTTATTGGCTTCTTAATCTGTTGATTCACCGCTTTCCTGAAAAAATAAAGAAAAAAGTTGAGCCCTACGTTTTCATTGGGCCAGTTCTATTTCTAATCGGAGTCTTTATTGTGATTCCGACGCTTCAATCGATTCGCCTTAGTTTTATGGAGGAAGAGATTGATGGATCAACAACCTGGGTTGGCCTACAAAACTTTAAAGATTTGTTCGCTGAAGAGTATTTCCCAAGCATGGTCGTTAATAATCTTATGTGGATTGCAATTGTGCCATTGTTAACCGTTTCTATTGGGTTGGCGATTGCACAGTTTGCCAATAATGTTGGTGCCAGATCTGAAAAGATTTTTAAATCAATATTTTTCATGCCAATGACAATTTCTTTTGTTAGCGCAGCAGTCATTTGGCGATACATCTATACGTACGCACCCGAAGGTCAAGATCAGATTGGGCTACTCAACAATTTGTGGGTCAAATTAGGTGGTTCCCCCAAGCCTGGTTCCAAATTGAAACATTTAAATTTAACAACCTCTTACTTATGGTGATTCTGATCTGGCTTAGTGCTGGTTACTCCATGGTCCTACTGTCTGCAGCAATCAAAAGCGTTCCTGAAGACACCTTGGAAGCCGGGCGCGTTGATGGGGCTAATACAGGGCAAATCTTTTTTAAAATTGTACTTCCACAAATTTGGCCAACAGTGGTGGCAGTCTTTATCACCGTATTGATCGGTGCCATGAAGATCTTTGACATTGTTCTAGCCATGACTGGCGGAAATTACAACACCACAGTTTTAGCGCAAACCTTCTACCTTGAGTACTTCATTCGGGGAAATACCGGAAAAGCTATGGCGGCGGTAGTTATTTTGATCTTTGCGATTATTCCAGTGATGGTTTATCAAGTTCGTCATTATCGAAAGTTTGAGGCTGCACGATGAGTTTTTCAAATGGGAAAACAAGGAATCATGGATCGTTCTTAGTTTTAGTCCTACTAGCTGCACTCTGGTTAATACCAACCGTGGGGTTATTTATTACCTCTCTTCGATCCAAAGATGAAGCACAAAAAAGCGGTTGGTGGGATGTGCTGCTCAACCCATTTTCGCAAAACTGGGATATCAGTTCGTACTCCACGGTCTTAACTGAAAACAGATTAGGAGCCAGCTTTATCTCTTCATTAGCTGTAACTATACCCGCCACAATCTTGCCTCTTCTGTTTGCAGCATATGCGGCTTTTGGATTTACATTTCTTACCTTTAGAGGTCGAGAATTTTTCTTTTCAGTAATTATTGGATTACTTGTTGTTCCAATCCAAGGTGCATTGGTTCCAGTTTTAAAGATGTTCATTTCATTTACCGATAAGACTGGAATTGAAATTTCTGGGCAATATGCCGCTGCCTGGTTTGTGCACTCGGCATTTGCGATGCCACTTGCTATTTATATTTTGCGTAATTATATGATGACGATCCCAAACACATTAATTGAAGCCGCGCGCATAGACGGTGCAAGCAACTTCGCGATTTTCTGGAGACTTGTTCTTCCGATCTCTGTTCCGGCGTTGGCATCCTTTGCAATCTTCCAATTCCTGTGGGTGTGGAACGATTACCTGATTGCTTTTGTATTTGTCGGAACTGAACGACCTGTATTGACATACACATTGCTAACATTGCTGGGTCAGTACGGTGAGGGCTGGCAAGCTGTTGCTGCTGGATCCTTCATTAGCCTTTCTGTGCCACTGCTGGTCTTCTTTACCCTGCAGCGATACTTCATCCGGGGTCTAACCGCTGGGGCAGTGAAGTAGATTTTTACGCCTAATATGCACTAATAGATATGTGTAATTTGCCTTAAATAGCCCTTCCTGACCTACACTTCACCAGTCTCGCGCCTGACCCTCGATTTAGGGCGCCACAACTCCAATGGAGGAGAACCTATGCGTGCTGCAAGCACCGTATCGCTGGTCCAAGTGACCGGATCTAACCTGACATATGCCTACATCGTTCTAGGAATTTCCCTAGCCGCCCTTGCTATCGCCTACGGCCTACGCGCCCAGGTACTAGCGGCAAGTGATGGCACCCCCAAGATGCGCGAAATCGCAGAAGCTGTGCAAGAAGGAGCTGCTGCGTTTTTATCTCGCCAGTTCCGCACACTGTCCTACTTTGTGGCAATCGTATTTTTCCTTTTGTTCGCACTACCTGGCGATGCTGAAATTCGCATCGGCCGTTCAATCTTCTTCCTCCTAGGTGCCGCCTTTTCTGCGCTAGTTGGATACAACGGTATGTGGCTTGCTGTGCGCGCAAATGTGCGCGTAGCAGATGCTGCTCGTAACAAGGATGGCCAAAAGGCTGTGCAGATTGCTTTCCGCACAGGTGGCGTCGTTGGTATGACAACTGTTGGTCTTGGACTTATCGGTGCCTCACTTGTTGTGATCATCTACCGCGAGAACGCACCAGCTGTTCTTGAAGGCTTTGGTTTTGGCGCAGCAATGCTTGCGATGTTTATGCGCGTTGGCGGCGGAATCTTTACAAAGGCAGCAGATGTTGGTGCTGACCTTGTCGGTAAAGTTGAAAAGCACATCCCAGAAGATGACCCACGTAACGCAGCAACTATTGCTGACAACGTAGGAGACAACGTTGGTGACTGTGCTGGTATGGCTGCAGACTTGTTTGAGT
>Ga0187845_1002263_pt1 | contig 10532 bp, 3 predicted proteins | sample SpaLakP09_SKY_68_FD_134515 | JGI IMG/M metagenome (GOLD analysis project Ga0187845, IMG submission 134515) | Oligotrophic lake water microbial communities from Sparkling Lake, Wisconsin, USA - SP09_SKY_68 | ecosystem: Environmental > Aquatic > Freshwater > Lake | place: USA: Sparkling Lake... | reverse complement strand
AATCTCCTTCTTCTAATCCTTTATATTCTTTTAGTGGTCCGATCCCGCAATCAAGGCTGGTACTACGCATTTTCTCTCTTTCAGCTTTGTGTGGTTGTGAAATTCATTCTTTTTTCCACCACAGGCGGCCATACCGCAAATAGCCCTTTGGATGAGTGGTGGATCTACGGCATAGGCCTAGCTGTGCTTTCTTCGCTCAACTCTCAAAAGGATCTAAAAGAGTTGAAGCCCGATTTTACTGAAACAGCTTCTATCAACAGATAGATCTTTTTATACATTCATGCCAAGAACTGAACGCTATTTCCGCTCGCTGATTACAGGGTATGGCGCCACGGTCATCACTTCACTATGTGTTTTAGCTTCTGTCCCGCTGGCTCTTTCGTTTATCTCCACTGCAAGTTTCGCTATCTGGGGATTAATTGTGCAGGTATCCGGCTATCTCCTGCTTGGTGATTTAGGAGTTTCGAGTGCGGTCGGTAGACTTCTGATGAACCATCTCCAATCACGACCCTCGGAGCAATATGGTCAGATTTTCTTTGCAGGTTTAATCAGTTTTGTTGGCCAAGCTTTCGTAGTTTTTGCGATCGGGATCGGATTTGCTTTCTTCGGTCCAACCATTCTTGATATTCCCGCCGATATGCGCTCCGATTTTACACGACTCATGATATGCCAGACATCGATTATTTCTGTATTTTTCCCCTTGAAAACCGTGACCTACGCTTTCGTCGCCCAAGGCCGTTACGAGTGGATTAATGTTTCTACTGCTTTGGGCGGCATCGTTTCTCTGCTGGCGTTATTCATCAGCTTTACATTGGGGCTTGGGCTCGGTGCTTATGTCGTGGCTGCGATTGCCGAAAGCGTACTGATCTGCTCCATTCAAATTGCGATGGCGTCGAAATCCGGTCTCCTCCCAAAAAAGCGGGAGTACTTCCTTCCAGAAAAGCAACAGATTTTTGCCGTTTGGGAAATTGGTTGGGATATATTTCTCGTTGGGCTAGGAAACAGGCTTTTTTATACAAGCCAGAGTTTCCTGTTAGCCCGTTTCGCCGGGCTGGACTCCGTCGCCGCTTGGATCATCGGGTCGAAACTATTTTATTTCGGCCGCGAAATGCTATCCAAAGCTGCTTTTATGGCTGGCCCCCCACTCATGTCTCTTTACCTTGAAGGTCTCAGAGCCAAGGCAGAACTTCGCTTAGCACAGATTTCGAAAGTTTTAGGTTACTGTGCGGCGATCTTCGGCGGATTGCTAATAATCGGCAACTCGCTGTTTGTTGAATTATGGTCAGGAGGCAAAGTGTTCTGGCCCAAAACTAGTAACATTGCCTTAGCTGCACTTCTAGTTTGCAATGCTTTTTCTTTTTCACTCATTCATCTGCTTGGGATGGAACTTCGGTTTAAAGCCCTTCGATATATAACTCATTTAGAAGCAGCCTTCTTCATTCTCTCATCTTGCTACTTTGTGCCACGCCTCGGCCTATCAAGTGTTGCGCCCTTGATGCTTCTTTCGACGCTACTTTTCTCGATGCCTTATCTTTTTTATTCTTATATTCGTTGCTGTCGGCAGTGGCAGTCGTCCCGTACTCTTCGCATTTCATTTGTGTTGCGTCTTATTTTACTTTTGTGTTTTGCATCTATCTCCACTTTTCTTTTTTCAGAGTCTCATCTTTCGTTTTCGGAGTTCCTAGGTATTTTTGTTTTTCTCTCAGGCTGTTTGTATTTTATTTGGCTAGATCTGCGCAATGAATTTGCTTTTCTGAAAACCCAATTTTTCTCTGCATTTGCAGAATAACTTATGAAGAAAAAGATTTTCATCATATCACCGAGTTATCCTTCGTCTTCTGACTCGGTCCAGAGTATTTTTGTCCAAGACCAAGCACGGGCGCTGTCTCGGGACTACTTTGTTTGTGTTGCTGTGCCAGAGATGCGCGGGTGGCGCTCGCTTGATTCTTCTTTGTTAAGATCGACTGTTTTAGATGAATACGACGGCGATATTCATATATTTCGAGATTGCCAGTTCGCTCGGCTACCTTTTATTTCGCGGGTTGCCGCTAGTGCGCTTGTTCGTTCTGCCGAGATGTCTTTCAAGCGCTTTACGCACTTGTTTGGAAAGCCACATCTTATTGTAGCGCACTTTACGCTACCATCTGGTTATGTCGGAGCACTTTTATCTCAGAAATATAATGTTCCGCTAGTAATTCACGAACACGCAAGTCGCTTCTCCGATTTTCTGCAAAACCCTATTTCCCGAAAGTGGGTTCGGTTTTCATTCCAACAGTCCTTGGTGGTTATTTCTGTCAGCCCCTACTCCGCTGGCGCTTTGCAAGAGTTTTATCCAAATTTGAACGTTAAGATTTTAGGAAATATTGTTGATACAGATACTTTTAAACCCGATTACGACAAAGTTACTTATGGTAAAACAACTTTTCTTAGCGTAGGCAGGTTAGCCGATCAAAAGGGCCTAGTCTATTTGCTTCAGGCAATTGCAATACTTCACAATCAGGGCCACGCCTCTTTTTTAGTCAACATCGTTGGTGATGGTCCTCTGCGCGATTCATTACAACAACTTGCACTCGATCTTCATATTTCGCACCTTTGCAAGTTTCACGGGGCTCTAAAACGGCCCGCGATTGTTCCTTTCCTTCATAAAGCAACAGCCATGGTTCAGGCGAGTCTTGACGAGTCATTTTGCATTACTTTAGCTGAAGCTCTTTCAAGCGGCGTTCCTGTAATTTCAACCCGCTCTGGCGGTCCTGAATATTTTGTCAATTCAAGCAATGGAGTATTAGTAGATAAAGCTGACTCCGTTGCCCTCGCGGATGCGATGTCTCTTTTCATTGACCGAAAGATTTCGTTTGATCCACGCACTCTGCGAGCGAGTATTGAGAGTCGCTTTGGGGTGGATAGCTTCCTTCGACAGATTTCAGACATTTATGATCCGGTTATCAAAAATGGTCAGGCTCAACGTTATAATCGCTCTACACATCTCCACCAAGTCGCGAAGAGTGTCTAATCCTCTCCTTTAATCCAATCATTTTTTTATGTGCGGAATTTATGCCAAAATTGAGTCTAGCAAGGTGGTTGCTCGAGAGATTTTCCCTGTTTCTCATCGAGGTCCTGATTTTTTCGATTCCAGAGATTTTATAATTGGGGATAGCAGACTCACTTTAGCTCACTGGCGCCTGGCGATTATCGATCTTAAAAATGAATCCAATCAACCATTTGAAAGCACAGATACGGGCTCATGGATCGTTTTTAACGGGGAGATTTATAATTATCGCGAATTGAGAACCTTAATATCGGGTAATTTTAGAACCAAAAGCGACACGGAAGTCTTACTTGCAGCCTACGACAAATGGGGGGTCGAATGCCTGAAATACCTTCGAGGCATGTTCTCTTTCATAATCTTTGATCAGAAAAAGAATCAGCTCTTTGTTGCGCGGGACCGGTTTGGAATTAAGCCCCTTTATTTTAAATCTTCTGAAACTTCCTTAGAAGTTGCATCAGAGATCAAACAACTGCTGGTCATGAATCCTCAAATCAACCTTACTCGTGCACGTGATTATTTATTTTTCGGAGCGCAAGATCATTCCGGCGAAACTCTTTTTCAAGGCATTCAACAGGTAAGGGGGGGGCAATACATGTTGGTGGATTGTAAAACTCCAACCACACCATCTTTGAGGACATGGTACAAACTTCAGGAATCTTCAGGCTACGATGGCAGCTATGAGGATGCCCAAGAGAAGTTTAGGGAAACGTTTTTCCAATCAGTTTCTCTGCATCTTCAAGCAGATGTTCCGCTTGGTTTTAGTCTTTCAGGCGGATTAGATTCTACCTCGATTCTATGTACTTCTGGCCTTGTTTCAGACTCCTCGAATAATCCACCGCTTTCTTTTAATGCGACTTTTGGTGACGTTGGATTAAACGAGTCTGCCCTCGCTTGCCTGGCGGCTGAAAAAGCTAACTCTCTTCTATCGTTTGTTTCTCCTAACCCACAACTCCTTGAGAAAATCATGAATTTGACATTCTATCATGATGAACCGATTCCAAACGCATCTATTATTTCCCAAGATGCAGTTTACAAGGCTGCTTCAGATGCTGGTATTAAAGTAATGTTGGTGGGGCAGGGTGGCGACGAGGTTTTGGGGGGCTACGAGGACTTTGCTTACCCTTATATTGCACATCTTTTGCGTCAAGGCTCGTTTTCAGCGGCATTGAAAGAGTCACTTCTTTTTAAGCGACTATGTAGCTTTTCGCTATTGGGTGCCTTTAAACGTTTCTTTATCACCACCGCTCCCACACGACCTTTTCTTTCCCTGTATCATACTTTTTTATCCTCAAAGAATAGCTGGGCAGATTCTGCTTTTTTCTTTAAAGATCTCCCTTTCATAAATCCTTGGCAGGATTTCGCTCAAAGATTTCCTTTGGGCACTTTTAGAGACCAATCAGAATTTATGATTCAGACTTCATCGCTTCCTAAATTATTGCATTGGGAAGACCGCACTTCCATGGCTCATAGCATTGAGTCCCGTATTCCATTCTTGGATCATGAACTTGTTGAATTTTGTCTTTCTCTTCCTCCTAGTTTCAAATTCCAGGGTGGTGTCACAAAAAGAATTCTCCGATCAGCGCTTTGCGATCTACTTCCTGCTCGTGTCGTAGGTCGTTTACAGAAGACCGCCTTTGCCGCCCCAGAAGAAAAATGGTTACGTTCTAACGGTCAAACACTTCGAGAGGAATGTATTGCTGGTGCACGTTTTTTACCTCATGTCTTTTCTTTGCGTGGTGTTGAACTGCTAATAAATAATTTCCTATCTGGAGGATCTTATGATCCAGTAATTTGGAGAATTTTTACTTTTAGTATTTGGGTTCGAGTCTTCGGGTGTCGATAGCGGGTTCTCTTTGACAATTTTAGGCGCTTACAATCCCTCGGTCTTTCCATCACGATTGATATCAGGCCATGTCGTTCGATCAGATTGACTGTTTTCCAATCGGCGTGATTTCATAAACCCTGAAGGCAGGACGCTTTCTCGTTTCTCCACAGTGGGCGAACCCAGACCCGCCACTTCCATTTCGTCTGGGCTCAGGACGCTCTTCTCCTAAGTGATCTTCTTCTAGGCATCGCCCGGCATTTGGATTTCCGCATGCTTCTTCCTGTGCTGGGCCGTATTAGGGATTCTTGCCTATAAAACATTCATGAGGACACAGGTCTCCAATAAACTATAATGCGCACAGTCCGCACCTTAAGAGCCCCTTAACTTGTCACCCCGGGGTGACAAGTTAAGGGGCTCTTAAGGTGCGGACTGTGCGCATTATAGTTTATTGGAGACCTGTGTCCTCATGAATGTTTTATAGGCAAGAATCCCTAATACGGCCCAGCACAGGAAGAAGCATGCGGAAATCCAAATGCCGGGCGATGCCTAGAAGAAGATCACTTAGGAGAAGAGCGTCCTGAGCCCAGACGAAATGGAAGTGGCGGGTCTGGGTTCGCCCACTGTGGAGAAACGAGAAAGCGTCCTGCCTTCAGGGTTTATGAAATCACGCCGATTGGAAAACAGTCAATCTGATCGAACGACATGGCCTGATATCAATCGTGATGGAAAGACCGAGGGATTGTAAGCGCCTAAAATTGTCAAAGAGAACCCGCTATCGACACCCGAAGACTCGAACCCAAATACTAAAAGTAAAAATTCTCCAAATTACTGGATCATAAGATCCTCCAGATAGGAAATTATTTATTAGCAGTTCAACACCACGCAAAGAAAAGACATGAGGTAAAAAACGTGCACCAGCAATACATTCCTCTCGAAGTGTTTGACCGTTAGAACGTAACCATTTTTCTTCTGGGGCGGCAAAGGCGGTCTTCTGTAAACGACCTACGACACGAGCAGGAAGTAGATCGCAAAGCGCTGATCGGAGAATTCTTTTTGTGACACCACCCTGGAATTTGAAACTAGGAGGAAGAGAAAGACAAAATTCAACAAGTTCATGATCCAAGAATGGAATACGGGACTCAATGCTATGAGCCATGGAAGTGCGGTCTTCCCAATGCAATAATTTAGGAAGCGATGAAGTCTGAATCATAAATTCTGATTGGTCTCTAAAAGTGCCCAAAGGAAATCTTTGAGCGAAATCCTGCCAAGGATTTATGAAAGGGAGATCTTTAAAGAAAAAAGCAGAATCTGCCCAGCTATTCTTTGAGGATAAAAAAGTATGATACAGGGAAAGAAAAGGTCGTGTGGGAGCGGTGGTGATAAAGAAACGTTTAAAGGCACCCAATAGCGAAAAGCTACATAGTCGCTTAAAAAGAAGTGACTCTTTCAATGCCGCTGAAAACGAGCCTTGACGCAAAAGATGTGCAATATAAGGGTAAGCAAAGTCCTCGTAGCCCCCCAAAACCTCGTCGCCACCCTGCCCCACCAACATTACTTTAATACCAGCATCTGAAGCAGCCTTGTAAACTGCATCTTGGGAAATAATAGATGCGTTTGGAATCGGTTCATCATGATAGAATGTCAAATTCATGATTTTCTCAAGGAGTTGTGGGTTAGGAGAAACAAACGATAGAAGAGAGTTAGCTTTTTCAGCCGCCAGGCAAGCGAGGGCAGACTCGTTTAATCCAACGTCACCAAAAGTCGCATTAAAAGAAAGCGGTGGATTATTCGAGGAGTCTGAAACAAGGCCAGAAGTACATAGAATCGAGGTAGAATCTAATCCGCCTGAAAGACTAAAACCAAGCGGAACATCTGCTTGAAGATGCAGAGAAACTGATTGGAAAAACGTTTCCCTAAACTTCTCTTGGGCATCCTCATAGCTGCCATCGTAGCCTGAAGATTCCTGAAGTTTGTACCATGTCCTCAAAGATGGTGTGGTTGGAGTTTTACAATCCACCAACATGTATTGCCCCCCCCTTACCTGTTGAATGCCTTGAAAAAGAGTTTCGCCGGAATGATCTTGCGCTCCGAAAAATAAATAATCACGTGCACGAGTAAGGTTGATTTGAGGATTCATGACCAGCAGTTGTTTGATCTCTGATGCAACTTCTAAGGAAGTTTCAGAAGATTTAAAATAAAGGGGCTTAATTCCAAACCGGTCCCGCGCAACAAAGAGCTGATTCTTTTTCTGATCAAAGATTATGAAAGAGAACATGCCTCGAAGGTATTTCAGGCATTCGACCCCCCATTTGTCGTAGGCTGCAAGTAAGACTTCCGTGTCGCTTTTGGTTCTAAAATTACCCGATATTAAGGTTCTCAATTCGCGATAATTATAAATCTCCCCGTTAAAAACGATCCATGAGCCCGTATCTGTGCTTTCAAATGGTTGATTGGATTCATTTTTAAGATCGATAATCGCCAGGCGCCAGTGAGCTAAAGTGAGTCTGCTATCCCCAATTATAAAATCTCTGGAATCGAAAAAATCAGGACCTCGATGAGAAACAGGGAAAATCTCTCGAGCAACCACCTTGCTAGACTCAATTTTGGCATAAATTCCGCACATAAAAAAATGATTGGATTAAAGGAGAGGATTAGACACTCTTCGCGACTTGGTGGAGATGTGTAGAGCGATTATAACGTTGAGCCTGACCATTTTTGATAACCGGATCATAAATGTCTGAAATCTGTCGAAGGAAGCTATCCACCCCAAAGCGACTCTCAATACTCGCTCGCAGAGTGCGTGGATCAAACGAAATCTTTCGGTCAATGAAAAGAGACATCGCATCCGCGAGGGCAACGGAGTCAGCTTTATCTACTAATACTCCATTGCTTGAATTGACAAAATATTCAGGACCGCCAGAGCGGGTTGAAATTACAGGAACGCCGCTTGAAAGAGCTTCAGCTAAAGTAATGCAAAATGACTCGTCAAGACTCGCCTGAACCATGGCTGTTGCTTTATGAAGGAAAGGAACAATCGCGGGCCGTTTTAGAGCCCCGTGAAACTTGCAAAGGTGCGAAATATGAAGATCGAGTGCAAGTTGTTGTAATGAATCGCGCAGAGGACCATCACCAACGATGTTGACTAAAAAAGAGGCGTGGCCCTGATTGTGAAGTATTGCAATTGCCTGAAGCAAATAGACTAGGCCCTTTTGATCGGCTAACCTGCCTACGCTAAGAAAAGTTGTTTTACCATAAGTAACTTTGTCGTAATCGGGTTTAAAAGTATCTGTATCAACAATATTTCCTAAAATCTTAACGTTCAAATTTGGATAAAACTCTTGCAAAGCGCCAGCGGAGTAGGGGCTGACAGAAATAACCACCAAGGACTGTTGGAATGAAAACCGAACCCACTTTCGGGAAATAGGGTTTTGCAGAAAATCGGAGAAGCGACTTGCGTGTTCGTGAATTACTAGCGGAACATTATATTTCTGAGATAAAAGTGCTCCGACATAACCAGATGGTAGCGTAAAGTGCGCTACAATAAGATGTGGCTTTCCAAACAAGTGCGTAAAGCGCTTGAAAGACATCTCGGCAGAACGAACAAGCGCACTAGCGGCAACCCGCGAAATAAAAGGTAGCCGAGCGAACTGGCAATCTCGAAATATATGAATATCGCCGTCGTATTCATCTAAAACAGTCGATCTTAACAAAGAAGAATCAAGCGAGCGCCACCCGCGCATCTCTGGCACAGCAACACAAACAAAGTAGTCCCGAGACAGCGCCCGTGCTTGGTCTTGGACAAAAATACTCTGGACCGAGTCAGAAGACGAAGGATAACTCGGTGATATGATGAAAATCTTTTTCTTCATAAGTTATTCTGCAAATGCAGAGAAAAATTGGGTTTTCAGAAAAGCAAATTCATTGCGCAGATCTAGCCAAATAAAATACAAACAGCCTGAGAGAAAAACAAAAATACCTAGGAACTCCGAAAACGAAAGATGAGACTCTGAAAAAAGAAAAGTGGAGATAGATGCAAAACACAAAAGTAAAATAAGACGCAACACAAATGAAATGCGAAGAGTACGGGACGACTGCCACTGCCGACAGCAACGAATATAAGAATAAAAAAGATAAGGCATCGAGAAAAGTAGCGTCGAAAGAAGCATCAAGGGCGCAACACTTGATAGGCCGAGGCGTGGCACAAAGTAGCAAGATGAGAGAATGAAGAAGGCTGCTTCTAAATGAGTTATATATCGAAGGGCTTTAAACCGAAGTTCCATCCCAAGCAGATGAATGAGTGAAAAAGAAAAAGCATTGCAAACTAGAAGTGCAGCTAAGGCAATGTTACTAGTTTTGGGCCAGAACACTTTGCCTCCTGACCATAATTCAACAAACAGCGAGTTGCCGATTATTAGCAATCCGCCGAAGATCGCCGCACAGTAACCTAAAACTTTCGAAATCTGTGCTAAGCGAAGTTCTGCCTTGGCTCTGAGACCTTCAAGGTAAAGAGACATGAGTGGGGGGCCAGCCATAAAAGCAGCTTTGGATAGCATTTCGCGGCCGAAATAAAATAGTTTCGACCCGATGATCCAAGCGGCGACGGAGTCCAGCCCGGCGAAACGGGCTAACAGGAAACTCTGGCTTGTATAAAAAAGCCTGTTTCCTAGCCCAACGAGAAATATATCCCAACCAATTTCCCAAACGGCAAAAATCTGTTGCTTTTCTGGAAGGAAGTACTCCCGCTTTTTTGGGAGGAGACCGGATTTCGACGCCATCGCAATTTGAATGGAGCAGATCAGTACGCTTTCGGCAATCGCAGCCACGACATAAGCACCGAGCCCAAGCCCCAATGTAAAGCTGATGAATAACGCCAGCAGAGAAACGATGCCGCCCAAAGCAGTAGAAACATTAATCCACTCGTAACGGCCTTGGGCGACGAAAGCGTAGGTCACGGTTTTCAAGGGGAAAAATACAGAAATAATCGATGTCTGGCATATCATGAGTCGTGTAAAATCGGAGCGCATATCGGCGGGAATATCAAGAATGGTTGGACCGAAGAAAGCAAATCCGATCCCGATCGCAAAAACTACGAAAGCTTGGCCAACAAAACTGATTAAACCTGCAAAGAAAATCTGACCATATTGCTCCGAGGGTCGTGATTGGAGATGGTTCATCAGAAGTCTACCGACCGCACTCGAAACTCCTAAATCACCAAGCAGGAGATAGCCGGATACCTGCACAATTAATCCCCAGATAGCGAAACTTGCAGTGGAGATAAACGAAAGAGCCAGCGGGACAGAAGCTAAAACACATAGTGAAGTGATGACCGTGGCGCCATACCCTGTAATCAGCGAGCGGAAATAGCGTTCAGTTCTTGGCATGAATGTATAAAAAGATCTATCTGTTGATAGAAGCTGTTTCAGTAAAATCGGGCTTCAACTCTTTTAGATCCTTTTGAGAGTTGAGCGAAGAAAGCACAGCTAGGCCTATGCCGTAGATCCACCACTCATCCAAAGGGCTATTTGCGGTATGGCCGCCTGTGGTGGAAAAAAGAATGAATTTCACAACCACACAAAGCTGAAAGAGAGAAAATGCGTAGTACCAGCCTTGATTGCGGGATCGGACCACTAAAAGAATATAAAGGATTAGAAGAAGGAGATT
>Ga0187845_1002260_pt1 | contig 10537 bp, 11 predicted proteins | sample SpaLakP09_SKY_68_FD_134515 | JGI IMG/M metagenome (GOLD analysis project Ga0187845, IMG submission 134515) | Oligotrophic lake water microbial communities from Sparkling Lake, Wisconsin, USA - SP09_SKY_68 | ecosystem: Environmental > Aquatic > Freshwater > Lake | place: USA: Sparkling Lake... | reverse complement strand
TGGAAGTAGGATGCGGCTGGGGCGGGTTTGCCGAGCAGGCCGCCCTGCAGGGCATACATGTGCACGGCGTAACGATCTCGCCATCGCAACTGGCGATCGCACGCCAGCGCCTGCAGGCGCTGGGGCTGCAACAGCGCGCCCAGGTGGAACTGTGCGACTACCGCGATCTGCAGGGCAGCTACGATGCCATCGTTTCGATAGAAATGTTCGAAGCTGTGGGCGAACAGTACTGGCCCGAATACTTCCGAACCCTGCAGTCCCGCCTGAAGCCGGGCGGTCAGGCGCTGGTACAGTCGATCACCATCGGCGAGCAGCATTTCGACCGCTACCGCAGCAGCACCGACTTCATACAGGAGTACATATTCCCTGGCGGTATGCTGCCCAGTATCGAGCGCTTTGAACAAGGGGCGCGCCGCGCCGGCCTGCAGCCGCAAGGACGCCACGCTTTCGGGCCTGATTACGCCGAGACCCTGCGCCGCTGGGATCATCAGTGCCGCGCCACCCGCACGCAGATTGCGGAACAGGGTTTCGATGAACGCTTTCTGCGTATCTGGCATCTGTATTTTGCCTACTGCGAAGCGGCCTTCGACGAAGGCCGTACCAACGTCGTGCAGTTCCATCTGCGCAAAGTCTGAACGGGAAGCACATCATGACATTCCGTCCCAACGCCTGCATCACCGAATGGCGCAGCCAGCGGGTGTGGCTGATAGGCGCGTCTAGCGGCATCGGTGCTGCGCTGGCCCAGGAGTTGCTCGGCGCCGGTGCGCGGGTGGCGCTGTCGGCCCGCCGCGTCGACCGTTTGCAGGCCGTAGCGGCTGCCGCACCGGCTGCACTGGTCGCACCGTTCGACATCCTCAGCCAGAACGATTGGCAGCAGCGCTACCAGGAGGTCTGCCGCCGTTTTGGCGGCGTCGATCTGATCGTGTTCTGCGCCGCCGACTACCACCCTGAACGCAGCTGGCAGGTAACCGCCGAAGGTGCCGCCCGCACGCTGGCGGTCAATCTGGGCAGCGTGTACACCGGGCTCGCTACCGTACTACCGGACATGCTGGCACGTGGCAGTGGCGGCATCGCCATCGTCGCCAGCGTGGCCGGCTACATTGGTCTGCCCAACGCCACGGTGTACGGCCCCAGCAAGGCCGCGCTGATCAATCTGGCCGAGCTGCTGTATGCCGACCTGCGTCCGCGCGGGCTGGGAGTGTACCTGATCAATCCCGGTTTTGTGCAGACGCCGCTCACCGCCAAAAACGATTTCACCATGCCCGCCCTGCAGACACCGCAGGCCGCCGCCACGGCCATACGCAAGGGCTTGAGCGCAGGAGCGTTTGAAATCCATTTCCCGCGCCGCTTTACGCTGGCGCTTAAACTGCTGCGCTGGCTCCCCTACCGCCTGCGCTTCGCCCTGATGACGCATTTTCTGGTGACAGCATGACCATCGCTACGCCTTTGCTCGACTGGTACGCCACGCTTACCCCACTTACGCTGCACCAGGCGCAACGCTACTATGCGCCCGATGCACGTTTCCGCGACCCGTTCAATGATGTGCAGGGTGTGGCGGCCATCGTCGCCATCTTCGAGCACATGTTTGCCAGCACCGAGCAGCCGCGTTTCGTCATCGTTGACTGCATCGTGCAGGGGCGGCAGGCGTTCGCCACCTGGACTTTCATCTTTGGCCTGCGCGGCCAGACTTATCAGATCGAGGGCGGCAGCCATCTGCGCTTCGACGCGCAAGGACGAGTGAGCCATCACCGCGATTACTGGGACGCAGCGGAGGAACTGCTGCAAAAACTGCCGCTGGTGGGTGGGCCGATACGCTGGCTACGCCGTCAGTTCCGCGTGCATGCCCGCTAGCGCGCCGAGCGCTGTGCTGTAGCGCTATCGTCTATCTCAATTCCCTAATCTGCTATATGTTTTTCCCATGACTACCAATGCCGGCCGTACTTCCCTCGCCTATCAGCTGATCTGGTTTCCCCTCACATTCGCCTGCGCTGCCATTGGTGCGCGCGCGTCGATTTCTGCGCCAGCCTTCTATGCGGCATTACAGCAGCCCTCGTGGGCACCGCCCGCGTGGCTATTTGGCCCCGTATGGAGCGTGCTGTATCTGCTGATGGCCATCGCAGCCTGGCGCATCAGCCGCCACCCATCAGGCGAAGCGCGCTCGGCGTTACTGCTCTATGCTGCACAACTGGTCCTCAATGCGCTATGGAGCTGGCTATTCTTTGGCTGGCATCAGGGCGCGCTAGCTTGGGTGTGCCTGCTGGCCATGTGGGGACTGATACTGGCCAGTATCATGCGCTTTTACCGGCTAGAACGGCTGAGTGCCGCGCTGCTGTTGCCGTATATCGCCTGGGTCAGCTTCGCCGGTATGCTGTGCTACACCATCTGGCGGCTTAATCCGGCACTGCTGGGCTGAGCATGGACACCACCCTCAAGCTGATACTGGGCGACCAGCTCAACTGTCAGCACAGCTGGTTCCGTCACACTAGGCCCGACGTGGTGTTCGTGCTGATGGAAGTACGGCAGGAAACCGACTACGTGCTGCACCATGCGCAGAAAATCATCGCCATCTTCGCCGCCATGCGCGACCTGGCAAGGCAACTACGGGCCGCAGGCCATCGTGTGCACTATCTGCACATCGACGATGGCGATAATCGCCAGTCGCTACCGGCCAATCTGGACTACCTGATTGCTCACTATTCGGCCAGCGCCCTGCACTGGCAGGCCCCCGATGAATACCGGCTGGACCAGCAGCTCAGCGCCTATGCAGCGCAATTGGCGATCCCCGCGCAGATGGACGATACCGAACATTTTTATACCAGCCGCACTGACGCAGCGCGCCATTTCGATGGCCGCGCACGCTGGCTAATGGAATCATTCTATCGCCAGATGCGCAGCCGCCACGACGTGCTGATGACGGCCGGTGGACAGCCGCTGGGCGAACAGTGGAACTTCGATCACGACAACCGTGAGTCCTGGCCCGGCCTGCCGTGGGAACCATCTGACCAGCGTCCACATCATAACCATAGTACCCTGTGGCAGAGCATACAGGACGCGGGCGTAGCCAGTTTCGGACAGGCACAAGCTGACGACTTCCGCTGGCCACTCAACCGCAGCGAAGCGCTGGCACAGCTGGACGAATTCATCCGCATGGCCCTGCCTCATTTCGGCCGCTTTCAGGATGCCATGAGCAGCAAGGCTTGGCGGTTATTCCATTCGCTGCTGTCGTTCGCAATGAACAGCAAAATGCTGGATCCGAGAACTGTCGTCGCGCAGGTCGAGGCGGCCTACCACGCGGGGCGAGTACCGCTGGCTTCAGCGGAAGGCTATATCCGCCAGATTCTGGGCTGGCGGGAATACGTGCGCGGCGTGTACTGGCACCGCATGCCCGGCTATGAGCAGCTAAACGCCTTCGGCCATCAGGCCCCCCTGCCGCACTGGTTCTGGAGCGGCGACACACGCATGCGCTGTCTGGCGGCTGCGGTTGGCCACTCGCTCGAACATGCGCACAGCCATCACATTAACCGGCTGATGGTGATCGGGAATTTCGGTCTGCTGGCGGGACTGTCACCACAATCCCTGCACACATGGTATCTCGGCGTGTATATCGATGCCTTCGAATGGGTAGAACTGCCCAACACGCTGGGCATGAGCCAGTTTGCCGATGGCGGTCTGCTGGCCACCAAACCCTATGTGGCCAGCGCCGCCTATATCGATCGCATGAGTGACTATTGCAAGGGTTGCCACTACCAGAAGAAACAGCGCATCGGCGAGCGAGCATGTCCGTATAACGCGCTGTACTGGGATTTCTTCCAGCGTAACGCGGCCACACTGAGCAAAAATCAACGTCTGGGCATGGTTTTTCAGCAGCTGCGCAAGATGGACCGCAATGCACTGGCAGAACTGCAGGAACAGGCGGCGCGCACCCGCGCCACGCTGGAAAATCTCTAAAACGGCTGATCCCGTCTGCGGGACAGAAGCGCGCGTTAATGATAAGATGCTGGCTCGCCAAATTTACCCCCATCCGGGTATGCGCGGTTTAAGGATTCAAGGTTACACATGCTTGCGGATTTACACTTTCTAGTCGTTGATGATTTTTCAGGTATGCGTGCCGTGATCGGCAACCTGCTGAGGGACCTCGGCTATGGCAAAGTTACCGAAGCTGCCGATGGACGCGAAGCACTGGCCCGTCTCAACCACAATGATTCGGTCCCGCCCATTAACTTCATCATTACTGACTTGAACATGCCGCAAATGGATGGGCTGGAACTGCTCAAGACTGTGCGGTCGACCCGCGAATTCCGCAAGATGCCGGTGCTGATCGTCACGGCCGAGGGCAAACGCGACAATATTCTCTCCGTTGCACAGGCGGGCGCCGACGGCTACATCGTCAAGCCGTTCACCAGCGCCACCCTCAAAGAAAAGATTGAAAAGATCGTGCAGAAGCGCAGCGTTGCTGCCTGACGCGCTCTGCACCAATCCCTCCTGCCTGGCCCTGTTTTAAACGGCAGCCAGCGCCTGTTCCAGATCGGCCAGTAAGTCATCGATATGCTCGATACCTACGGACAAGCGTACGGTATCGACTGTCACACCCGCTCTAGCCAGTTCCTGCTCATTGAGCTGGCGGTGCGTGGTCGAAGCAGGATGGCAAGCCAGCGACTTGGCATCACCGATATTCACCAGACGGGTGAACAGCTTCAGTGCATCCTGGAAGCGGGCTCCCCCTTCCAGTCCACCCTGCACGCCAAAAGTAAGCAAACCGGACGAGCGTCCGCCTAGATATTTCTGGGCCAGTGCATGGTCGCGATGCCCTTCCAGCCCGGCATAATTAACCCACTGTACTTTCGCATGCTGCCCCAAGAACTGCGCCACCTTCTGGGCATTTTCCGTAATCCGTTCCATGCGCAGCGCCAACGTTTCTATGCCCTGCAGAATCAGGAAGGCGTTGAACGGCGAAATCGCAGCACCGGTATTGCGCAATGGCACGACGCGGGCGCGGCCTATGTAGGCGGCAGGTCCCAGCGCCTGGGTGTACACCACGCCGTGATAGGACACATCCGGTTCGTTCAGACGCTTAAAGCGCTGCGGATGATCGGCCCACGGGAATTTGCCGGAATCGACAATCGCCCCGCCGATCGAATTGCCATGGCCGCCCAGATACTTGGTCAGCGAATGCACAACGATATCGGCGCCATGCTCGATGGGACGCAGCAGATACGGTGACGCCACCGTGTTGTCGACGATCAGCGGGACACCATGCCGGTGGGCGATTTCCGCTATCGCCGCGATGTCGGTGATATTCCCCAGCGGATTGCCGATCGATTCAATGAATACGGCTTTGGTGCGCTCATCGATCAACGCTTCAAACGACGCCGGATCACGTGCATCGGCAAATCGCGTGCTGATGCCGAACTGCGGCAAGGTGTGGGCAAACAGGTTATACGTACCGCCGTACAGGGCCGAGGCGGAAACAATATTGTCGCCCGCTTCGGCAATGGTCTGGATGGCATAGGTAATTGCAGCCTGGCCCGAAGCCAGCGCCAGCGCCGCAATCCCGCCTTCCAGCGCGGCAACCCGCTGCTCCAGTACATCCTGGGTCGGGTTCATGATGCGGGTGTAGATATTCCCCTGCACCTTGAGGTCAAACAGATCGGCGCCATGCTGGGTATCGTCGAAGGCATAGGCAACCGTCTGGTAGATCGGCACCGCCACCGCGCGCGTAGTAGGGTCAGGTTGGTAGCCGCCATGCACGGCTATAGTTTCCAGCTTCATTCGGTCTCCATTAAGTGGTGAAATTACAGCACCCCACCAGCTTAAGACCGCCCCTTCATACACTCAACGATTTAAATCACACATCGATATGTAAAAAACATCTTAAGCGGCGCCCCGGCGCCGGCTAGTCGATGCCCAGCTGGCGCTGGATCTGCTCCAGTGCGACTCCCTTGGTTTCGGGTACGGACAGGCGCACCCACAGCAACTGCAGCACCATCATCTGACAGAAGAACAGGAAGATCCACGATGCCTGGGCAGGCTGCTGGTTAGCACCCGACCATTCCACCATCTTCGGAAACACTGTGGTCAACATGGCGGCGAACACCCAGTGCGTGGCGCTGCCCAAAGTCTGGCCCTGTGCGCGGTAGCGGCTGGGGAAGATTTCGGAAATCAGTACCCAGATCACTGCGCCCTGCCCTACGGCATGGGCAGCGATAAAAGCGAAAATACAAGCTGGTACGATGCTGAAATGCCCGGCCTGGAAAGCCCAAGCGCACAGGCCTAGCGAGACAATGTAGCCCAGCGAACCGATGTAGAGCAGACTGCGCCGCCCCAGACGGTCGATCAACCAAAGCCCTGCGAAGGTGAACACCAGATTGGTAATGCCTATGCCCACCGATTGCAGCATGGCCGCCTTGGCTCCCAGTCCAGTCAGCGCGAAAATACGCGGCGCAAAGTACAGAATCGCATTAATACCGGACAGCTGATTAAAGAAGGCCACCAGAAACGCCAGCATGATCGGTTTGCGCAAGCGCCAGCTCCAGAAGCCGCTGCTGCTTTGCGCCGCTTCTACGGAAGCGCTTTCCATCGCATCAGCCTGCGCCTGCAGTTCAGCGTCACTGCATTGGGGTTGGATCAGATGCAGTACGGCCAAAGCGCTTGCCCGGTCACCCTTGCGGGCCAGCAGCCAGCGCGGGCTTTCCGGTAGCGCCAGGCAGAACAGGGTGTAGAGCACGGAAGGCAGCGCCGCAATGCCCAGCATCCAGCGCCAGGCATTTTCACCGGTCCCGGCCAGCGCGGCATTGGAAGCGAAAGCCACCACAATGCCGAACACGATGTTGAACTGGAACATGCCGGCCAGCCTGCCGCGTAGTCCTGATGGAGCAATTTCGGAAATATACAGCGGAGCGACAATGGTTGAGATCCCTATCCCTATGCCGCCAATAAAACGGGCAACGATGAAAGTGCCGACATCATTGGCCAGCGCACAACCCAGTGCGGACAGGATATACAGCACGCCTATCCATTGCAGCGTGGCACGCCGTCCCAGCCGGTCAGTAGGCCAGCCGCCCAGCAGCGAACCGAGTACCGTGCCATACAGCGCCGCGCCCAAAGCCAGTCCGTGCATGCCGGCGCTGAGTCCCCACAGTTTCTGGATGGTTTGTTCTGCACCAGAAATAACCACGGTATCAAAGCCGAACAGGAACCCTGCCAGTGCCGAGGTGATCGCCCAGAAGAACAGCTTGCCGGTGAGTTGTTGCGGTACTGCGCCGCCTATGCTGGTGCTGCCAGCAGCATTGCCATGATGTAGTTGCATACAAGTGATCCGTAGAGTTGGATGGACAAGCATTGCAAAGCGGCATGTTTAAGGGCGCCCGCAGGAGGAAATCGGTAAATTCGGAAGCAGTATAGCGATATTTTTGTAGTTTTACTACATTTTGAAAAAAGTTGCCGCAGAAAAACGACACGCGCCTAGGGCTGACAACCGCATGCATGGACCTAGCGCTTTAAGGCGAATATTTGCGCCAACGCCTCATGCAAGCGGTCATAGCGAAAGACAAAGCCCGCTTCGAGCGCGCGAACGGGGATAGCACGCTGCCCGCCGAGCAGCAACACAGACATCTCACCGAACAGAAGACGTAGCAACCACCCCGGCACCGGTAGTAGTGCAGGCCGGCCCAGACAGGCTGCCAGCGCGTGAGTAAATTCGACATTGCGCACCGGCCCTGGAGCGCAGCCGTTGTAGACGCCGCTGCTGCCGCTTTGCGTCAATAAATGATCGAACAGACCCAGCAGATCGTCGATGTGTATCCATGGCATCCATTGCTGGCCAGACCCTAATCGTCCGCCTACGCCCAGCCTGAAAGGTGGCGACAAGCGCGCCAGCATACCGCCGCCATGAGCGAGTACGGGGGCGATACGTACGATGGCGACGCGTGTTCCGGCTTGCGCCGCCTGTTGCGCTGCCGATTCCCACGCCGCACAGAGTTGCGCGCCGAAATCAAGGCCGGGTGTGATGCTTGCTTCATCCACCTTGGCGTCGCCGACGTCACCGTACCAGCCCACGGCCGATGCCGAAAGCAGCAACGGCACCGCAACAGACCGTGACGCCATCCAGCGCACCAGCTCCTCAGTGGCATCGACGCGGCTCTGCCACAGCAAGCGCTTGCGGGCGGGGCGCCATGGACGGTCCGCAATCGGCATGCCAGCCAGATTCAACACTGCGTCGGGCAGGTAGTCAGGCATCAGCTCAGCCAGACTGCCGATGCCGCGCGCACCAGAGCACAGCGCGGCGACCCGCGCTGGTGTGCGGCTCAACACGGTCAGCTCATGTCCCGCAGCCTGCCAGCGCAAGCACAGTGCACGCCCTATCAGACCGGTGCCGCCGGTGATCAGTATCTTCATTGCTCACGTGCCTCCTGTCGCTGCTGCCCTGGAGCGAAGACTACGCCGGCAGCGCTCTGAGCAGTACACAACCTGCTCCCAGTTGCGCTCCCATTTTTTTCGCCAACTAAACGGCAAGCCGCAATGTCGGCAGGCTTTCTGCGGCAGATGCAGCTTTTTGTGCACCATGCTGTCAGGCGCGGCCCAGCACCGAGGCAGAAGCAATCAATTCATCCACCAGCGCCATCGAACTGCTGCCCGGAAGCTGGAATGGATCAAATACGGGCAGCGCAGAATAGCGCAGCAAGGTCGCCGGATTGAGACGATCCAGATTGGTCTGCCCCATGGTCCAGGCAGCGTAACGCCGTTCGGTAATTTCACCATAGTGCAGCAGCACTACATCCGTGTGCCGGGTATCGCGCTGGATGCGCGAGAACAGCCGGTTCACCTGCTCGCGGCCACCTTCCAGCAGCTGCAGGAAATAGCGGTCGCCGTGACAGAGCACGCCGGTAATTCCCTCGTGCGGATTGTGCAGGCGGGCCTGCTGCAGAATCACGCTCACGGTGGCAGCCGTTGTGGTGCTGGCAGCGCGGCTGGCGTACAGAAGTTGGACTAGCATGGCGGCTCCGTATCGTGAAGGTTAGCGTTTAATGAGGGAGAGGAACTCCCGGCGCAAGGCCGGGTCCTTCAGGAACGAGCCGTGCATCACACTGTTTACCATCAGCGCATCAGTATCCTTGACGCCGCGCCAGTGCATACAGAAATGCTCGGCTTCCATGATGACGGCCAGACCGTCCGGCTGCATTTTTTCCTGCAGCAGTTCTGCAAGCTGCACCACCGCTTCTTCCTGTATCTGCGGACGATTCATCACCCACGCGGCCAGACGGGCATACTTGGACAGCCCAATCAGGTTGGAATGCTGGTTAGGCATCACGCCTATCCACACCTTGCCCATGATGGGACACAGGTGGTGCGAACAAGCGCTGCGTACCGTAATCGGGCCGATGATCATCAGCTCATTGAGTAGGGCGGCATTGGGAAATTCCGTCACTGGCGGAGGTGCGGTGTAGCGCCCGCCGAAAATCTCCTGCAAATACATCTTGGCCACGCGTCGCGCTGTGCCCTGCGTGTTGTGGTCGCTGACCGTATCAATTACCAGGCTTTCCAGCACGCCTTGCATGCGGGCGCTGACCTCGTCAAGCAACTGCTCCATCTCGCCCGGCTCGTTGAAGGCAGCAATATTGTCATTGGCGTGGAAGCGTTTGCCGCTGGCCGTCAGCCGCGCACGGATGCGTTCGGATACGCTCAGGGACTGGTCTTCGGCAGTAATAGGCAGATAGTTCATATGGCCGCTTTCAGGGTAAAAAACGCCATGCGGTGAGGCACCGCACAGCACGACAGACACATGATACTACTGCTCGGTAATTTCTGCTACCAATCAGTAACTCAATTCACCATCCGTTCTGCCAGCATGATGGTGGGGGATTGGTATTTCTGCTCATCATTAGGGGCAGCGCCGAGGCATCCGCAACGCGCAGTCCCTGCAAGCCATGCCCCCGCTACTGTGGATCAACCACGGCCATCGCATCCTGTCCCATCTTGCAGGTTCCCACAGCATGATAGATGGTGTCGGCACCTGCCCGAATAGCAGCGGCCAGTGCCGCCCGCGTCGCGCCCGCCGAGCCGCCACCTACGATGACGTAATCAAACGCCATCGTTTACTCCCTGCTGCTGGAAGGCAGCCATGCCGCTGGCAAGGTTGGCGCGTGCCGCCAGCTGGCGCTCTGCAGCGCTGGCGTAGTGACTATCCCATGCCAGAACCTTGGGCGTCATCAGGCGGTGCCAGAGCGGCGGAATCAGCGCGACCACGATGGTTGTCAGGTAGCCGCCTATCATCATCGGCGCATCGGGATAGGGTTTGAGATCCTGATACGGCACCTCACCCTGCGCATGGTGGTGCGAATGGCGCGTCAGGTTGAACATGGTCCAGGAACTGAGGCGGCGATTGGTATTCCATGAATGGCGCGGCTGCACCGGCGTAGCAGGATCGCGCACCATGCCGTAGTGCTCCATGTAGTTGACCACTTCCAGCAAGGCCTTGCCGAATAGCGCGCACAGCACGAAATATCCGGCCACCAGCGGCCCGCCCGCCAGCCATGCCAGC
>Ga0187845_1002258_pt1 | contig 10539 bp, 10 predicted proteins | sample SpaLakP09_SKY_68_FD_134515 | JGI IMG/M metagenome (GOLD analysis project Ga0187845, IMG submission 134515) | Oligotrophic lake water microbial communities from Sparkling Lake, Wisconsin, USA - SP09_SKY_68 | ecosystem: Environmental > Aquatic > Freshwater > Lake | place: USA: Sparkling Lake... | reverse complement strand
TTCGAGTCGCCCAAGCAGGCAAGCCACGGCGATTTCGCCTGCACGGCTGCCATGCAGATGGCCCGCCCGCTGAAGAAGAACCCACGCGAACTGGCCCAGGCGCTGATTGATGCGCTGCAGCGCCGCCCAGCCGTGCAGCGTTGGGTCGCCAGCATGGAAATCGCCGGCCCCGGTTTCATCAACCTGCGCCTGACCGACGCCGCCCGGCAGGCCGTGGTGACCGAGGTGCTCAGCGCCGGCGAGACCTTCGGCCAACAGCCGGCCAATGGCCAGCAACTGATGATCGAGTTCGTCTCGGCCAACCCGACCGGCCCGCTGCACGTGGGCCATGCCCGCCAGGCGGCGCTGGGCGATTCGCTGTGCCATCTGTTCCAGACCCAGGGCTGGAAGGTCCTGCGGGAGTTCTATTACAACGACGCCGGCGTGCAGATCGCCACGCTGGCCGCCAGCACGCAGAACCGCCTGAAAGGGCTGAAGCCCGGTGACGCCGACTGGCCGGAGGCCGCCTACAACGGCGACTACATCCAGGACATCGCCGACGACTTTCTGGCCAAGGCCACCGTCAAGGCCGATGACCGCGAGTTCACCGCCTCCGGCGACCCGACCGACCTGGACAGCATCCGCCAGTTCGCCGTGGCCTACCTACGCCATGAGCAGGACCTGGACCTGCAGGCCTTCGGTCTTCACTTCGACAACTACTTCCTCGAGTCAAGCCTGTACAGCAAGGGCCTGGTCGAGGCCACCGTCGCCAGGCTGATCGCCTCGGGCAAGACCTTCGAGGAGGGCGGCGCGCTGTGGCTGCGCACCACCGACTACGGCGATGACAAGGACCGCGTCATGCGCAAGCAGGACGGCAGCTACACCTACTTTGTGCCCGATGTGGCCTATCACATCAACAAGTGGGAGCGCGGCTACAGCAAGGTCATCAACGTCCAGGGCACCGACCACCACGGCACCATCGCCCGCGTGCGCGGCGGCCTGCAGGCGGCCGGCGTGGGCATCCCGCTGGGCTACCCGGACTATGTGCTGCACAAGATGGTGACGGTGATGAAGGGTGGCCAGGAGGTGAAGATCTCCAAGCGCTCCGGCAGCTACGTCACGCTGCGCGACCTGATCGACTGGACCAGCCGCGACGCGGTGCGCTTCTTCCTGATCAGCCGCAAGGCCGACACCGAGTTCACCTTCGACGTCGATCTGGCGCTGAAGCAGAACGACGAGAACCCGGTGTTCTACGTGCAGTACGCCCACGCGCGCATCTGCTCGGTGATACGCCAGTGGGGAGGCGACGAAAGCACGCTGGGCCAGGCCGACCTGAGCCTGCTGACCGCGCCCGCCGAGGCCGCCCTGATGCTCAAGCTGGCCGACTATCCGCGCATGCTCAGCGGCGCCGCACAAGACCTGGCCCCGCATGATGTGGCCTTTTATCTTCGCGATGTGGCCGGGCTGTTCCACAGCTACTATGCGGCCGAGCGCTTCCTGACCGATGATGCGGCCCAGACCCGCGCGCGCCTGGCCCTGCTGACGGCCACGCGCCAGGTCTTGCGCAATGCGCTGACCCTGCTGGGCGTCAGCGCGCCCGATGTGATGTCCCGTGAGGTGGAGACTGAATGAGAACTTCTGCGAACAAGGCCCCGGCCGACAGGAAAGGCGGCTCTCAGAAGGGCGGCTTTGTGCTGGGCATGATCGTGGGCCTGCTGATCGGCCTGGCAATAGCACTGGGCGTGGCGCTGTACATCACCAAGGTGCCGGTGCCCTTCCTGAACAAGGTGCCGCAGCGCACCGCCGAACAGGACGCAATGGAAACCGAACGTAACAAGAACTGGGATCCAAATGCGCCGCTGGCCGGCAAGAACGCGGCCAAGGCGGCCAGTGGCATGGTCAGCGTCCCCAGGCCGGAGACCGCGGCTGCGCCGCAGGTGCAAGCGCCCGTCGCCCCGTCGCCCGTGGTCACGCCCACCCCGATGCCGGCGGCGTCCAAACCCGCACCGGCACCGGCCGCCGCCTCGAAGGCCGCCGCAACCCCCGCCGCTGCTGGCACAGATCCCTTCATGTACTTCGTCCAGGCCGGCGCCTATGGCAAGCCCGATGACGCCGAACAGCAGCGCGCCAAGCTGGCGATGCTGGGCTACAGTGCCAAGGTGTTCGAGCGCGAGCAGGCAGGCCGCACCGTCTATCGCGTACGCTTGGGGCCCTTCGACAAGAAGGACGAGGCCGAGGCGCAGCAGCAGAAGATCGAGGGCTCCGGCCAGGAAGCCCAGCTGGTGCGCGTACAACGCTAAATTGCCGGCGCCCCGGAACAAAGCCGGCTGGCGCGACTCCACTGAAGCACTCCCCTCCAGACAGGACACCGAACGAACCGTCGTGACTTCTCCACCCGCTTCGCACTGACCACCCTGGCCGGCGCCCTCCCCGGCCTGGCCCTGGCCCAAGGTGGCCCGGTAGAAGGCCGCCACTACCAGAAGCTGGGCACACCGGTGCCGGTGGCGGCGGGCAAGATCGAAGTGGTCGAGTTCTTCTGGTACGGCTGTCCGCACTGCTTCGCCTTCGAGCCGGTGGTCGAAGCCTGGACCAAGCAGTTGCCCGCCGATGTGGGCTTCCGCCGCTCGCACGTCGCCTTCCGTGAGAACACCAAGACCCACCAGCGCAGCTTTTTCGCGCTGGAGGCCCTGGGACGCGAAGCCGAGTTCCGGCCGAAGATCTTCAACGCCATCCACCAGCAGCGCCAGCAGCTCGACACGGCCGACAGCATGGCCGCGTTCCTGGGCAAGAACGGCCTGGACCAGGCCAAGTTCCTGGAGGTCTACAACTCCTTCAGCGTGCAGTCGAAGTGCCAGCAGGCGGTCAAGCTGTCCGAGGCCTATCGCATCGATGGCGTGCCCGCCATCGGCGTCGGCGGCCGCTTCCTGACCTCGCCCAGCATGGCCGGCCAGGGCGCTGGCGAGAACGTGGCGCTGCAGCAGGCGGTGATCACGGCCAACGTCCTGATCGACCGCGTGCGCGGCGGCAAGGTGTAAGGTCAGCTCGCCTTGCGCAGCCATGACAAAGGGACGCCGCGAGCGTCCCTTTGTCGTTTTTGAGCGCCCAGCGGGCACAAACCCTGGTCTAGAATGGTCTGCAAGAACTGTGCCGCCATGCCAAAGCCCTCCAAACTCCTGCTTGCCCTGATCGCCGTCGCCGCCCTGCTGCCCCTGGGCACGCGCGCGGAAAAGGCCGACCGCCTGAAAGACCTGACCATAGAGGCCGATCAGCGCAGCGTGCTCGACCTGATACGCCGCCACTACGTCGTCAACGGCAATGTGGTGATGAGCCAGGGCACGCTGACGATGCGCGCCCACCAGGCCGAGGTGCGCGAGACGCCCGATGGCTACAAGAACGCGGTGCTGACCGCCGGAGCCGGCCAGATGGTCAGCTTCCGGCAGAAGCGCGATGGCGTTGACGAGTTCATCGATGGCTCGGCCGAACGCATCGAGTACGACAGCAAGCTGGAGACCGTGCGCTTCATCGGCAACGCCGTGGTACGCCGGCTCCGCGGCACGGCCGTGGCGGACGAGGTGACCGGCGCGCTGATCACCTATGACAACCTGGCCGAGGTGTTCTCGGCCGCTGGCGGCGCCACACCGGCGGCCAACGGTCGGGTCAAGATGACCTTGGCACCGCGCAACGCCGAGGCCGCCGCATCGGCCGCCACCGGCGCCAAGCCGGCCAGCGGACGTTGAATACGCCGATGAGCAGCCCGGTGCTGGAGTCCGCAAGCGCTCCGCGCAGCCGCCTGGAAGTGACCGGGCTGCAGAAGAGCTACGGCATGCGCAAGGTCGTGACCAATGCGCACCTGGCCGTGCACAGCGGCGAGGTGGTGGGGCTGCTGGGGCCCAACGGAGCCGGCAAGACCACCAGCTTCTACATGATCGTCGGCCTGGTGCGGGCCGATGCCGGCGAGATCACCATCGATGGCCAGAGCGTGCAGCGCCTGCCCATCCACCAGCGCGCCCGCCTCGGCCTGAGCTATCTGCCGCAGGAGGCCTCGATCTTTCGCAAGCTCAACGTCGAGGAAAACATCCGCGCCGTGCTGGAGTTGCAGATCGGTCCCGACGGCAAGGCGCTGCCGACCCAGCGCATCAACGAGCTGCTCGAAGGCCTGCTGCACGACCTGAGCATCGAAAAGCTGCGCGACAGCCCGGCCCCGGCGCTGTCGGGCGGCGAACGCCGCCGCGTCGAGATTGCCCGGGCACTCGCCACCCAGCCGCGCTTCATCCTGCTGGACGAACCCTTTGCGGGCGTCGATCCGATCGCCGTGCTGGAGATCCAGCGCATCATCCGCTTCCTCAAAAGCCGTGGCATTGGTGTGCTGATCACCGACCACAATGTGCGCGAGACGCTGGGTATCTGCGACCGCGCCTACATCATCAGCGAGGGCGCGGTGCTGGCCGAGGGCACGCCGGGCGAGATTGTCGAGAACGCCGATGTGCGCAAGGTCTATCTCGGCGAACACTTCCGGATGTAAGCGTTCAATGTCCCGGCCATGAAGCAGTCCCTGCAGGTACGCCTGTCACAGCATCTGGCGCTGACGCCTCAGCTGCAGCAATCGATACGTCTGCTGCAGCTCTCGACCCTGGAGTTGCACCAGGAAGTCGAGCAGATGCTGGAGCAGAACCCGATGCTGGAGCCCGAGGACGACGGCTTCGAGGCCGGCGCCCTGCCCGAGCGCATCGAGCCGCTGCACAACAGCACCAGCCAGACCGACGAGCCCAGCGCCCGCGAAAGCGCGGACGGTGCCGGCGACGAGCCCAGCGCCGAGTTGCAGGCCGGCGACTTTGGCGGCACCGAGCGCGAGGACTGGGAGAACGGCACCGAGCGGGAAGACTTCGACGGCATCCGCGAGACCCCCGGCAGCAGCAGCGGCAATGGCGAGTCCGACGACGGCATGGACCGCGAGCAGCAAAGCCCCGGCATCAGCCTGCAGGAGCATTTGCGTGCGCAGATGGCCGGCATGCACCTCAGCGCGGCCGACCGCGCGGCGCTGATGTACCTGATCGAATCGCTGACCGAGGACGGCTATCTGCTCGACCCGCTGGAGGAACTGGCCCAGGCCCTGGCCTCCGACGAGCCAGACAGCCAGGACGAGATCCTCGACCAGCTGCGCTGCGCCTTGAAGTGGCTGCAAAGCATGGAGCCGCTGGGCGTGGGCGCCCGCGACCTGTCCGAGTGCCTGCTGCTGCAGCTGCGTGCCCTGCCCCGCAGCCAGGTGCAGATGATTGCCATCCTGATCTGCAAGCAGCATCTGGAGCTGATGGCGCGGCGCGACCACAAGCGGCTGATGGCCGCCACCGGCGCCGACGAGGACCTGCTGCGCGAGGCGCAGAACCTGATCACCTCGATGGAGCCCAAGCCCGGTCGTGCGTTCAGCCACACCGAGGCGGCAGCGATCCAGCCCGATGTGCTGGTGATGCCGGTGGGCAAGGGCTGGAAGGTGGTGCTCAACCCGGATGTGATGCCCAAGCTGCGCATCAACGAGCTCTATGCCCGGGCGCTGCGACAGCAGCGCGGCGGCGCCAGCGGCTCGACCCTGGGCACCCATCTGCAGGAGGCGCGTTGGTTCATCAAGAACATCCAGCAGCGCTTCGACACCATCCTGCGCGTGTCCCAGGCCATCCTGGAGCGGCAGAAGGCCTTCTTCACCCACGGCGCGCTGGCCATGAAGCCGCTGGTGCTGCGCGAGATTGCCGACGAGCTGGGCCTGCACGAGTCCACCATCTCGCGCGTCACCACGGCCAAGTACATGGCCACCCGCTTCGGCACCTTCGAGCTGAAGTACTTCTTCGGTAGCTCTCTGAACACCGAGGCCGGCGGCAATGCCTCCAGCACCGCCGTGCGCGCGCTGATACAGCAGTTCATTGCCGCCGAGTCGCCGACCAAGCCGCTGTCCGACAGCCAGCTGAGCGATATGCTGGACGAGCAGGGCATACAGGTGGCGCGGCGCACGGTGGCCAAGTACCGCGAGGGCTTGCGGATCGCCCCCGCCAATCTTCGGAAACAACTCTGATGTCATTGAGGCTCAGACCTTGCCGTACCCGGCAAGCTCTGGACCCAACTGACTAAAAACCTTGTGGTTCAGACCGCGTAGCGCTCTGGACCCAACTGCCCAGGTTCGCGCGATGTTGGCCAGGCCCGATAATCGGGCATGTCCGAAGCCCCCTTCCCCACCACCTTCTCCCTGTTCCTCCCCTGCGCCGCCGGCGTCGAAGCCCTGCTGGCCGAGGAAGTGCAGGCCCTGCTGCCCGACATCCCGGTCAACACGCTGAAGGGCGGCATAGGCCTGAAGGGTGATCTGGACGTGGTGATGCAGCTCAATCTGCACAGCCGCCTGGCCCAGCGGTGCTGATACAGCTGACCGACGGCCCCTATTTCGACGAACACGCGCTGTACACCCTGGCCTGCCGCATCGACTGGACGCAGTGGATCACCCCACACCAGACGATACGTGTCGATACCACCGCTCACCGCTCGCCGCTGCAAAGCCTGAACTTCGCCACGCTGCGCATCAAGGATGCGATCTGCGATGTGTTGCGCGACGCCACCGGCGAGCGGCCCAGCGTCGATACCCGATCACCCGATCTGTCGGTGGTGCTGCATCTGGGCCCGGAATGGGCGACCCTGTATGTGGACAGCTCCGGCGAACCGCTGTTCAAGCGCGGTTGGCGCGAAGACAAGGGTGATGCCCCGCTGAAGGAGACCCTGGCCGCCGCGATGCTGGCCGCCGCCGGCTGGAAGGGCACACCCGAGGCGGGCGGCGCCCTGCACGACCCCTGCTGCGGCTCGGGCACGATTGCCATCGAGGCCGCCCAGATCGCTTGCCGGATGGCGCCCGGCATGGGCCGCCGTTTTGCCTTCGAGCGGCTGCTGCCCTTCGCCGGCCTGCGCTCGCGCTTCCAGCAGATCAAGGACCAGGCCAAACTGCGCATCCGTCCCTGCCCGGTGCCGATACACGCCAGCGATGTGGCCTTCCGCATGGTCGATTTCGCCCGCCGCAATGCGGAGCGCGCCGGTGTGGCCCAGTACATCCAGTTCAATGGCGGCGATGCCCTGGAGCGCCCGGCTCCCGTGCTGCCCGAGGGCATGCCCGGCACCCTGATGATGAATCCGCCCTATGGCGAACGGATCGAGGTGCGCGGCAAGGCCGGCGCGGTACAGATGAGTCGCGATGCCGGAGGCTCCGAGGCGCGCGATGCGGGCGATGACTTCTTCCCCCGCCTGTCGGCCCACTGGAAGCGCGCCTACACGCTGCAGACCCCGGGCTGGACCGCCTATCTGCTGACCCCGACATGAAGCTGCCGAGCAAGATGCGGCTGAAGGAATCGCGCCGGGTACCCATGTGGAATGGCCCGATCGAATGCCGCCTGTTCAAGTTCGACCTCGTTGCAGGCTCGGCGCGTACGCCCAAGCCGACGGCCGAAGCAGCGCCCGAATGATCAGATCGTCGCGCCCAACCGCCCCAGCAACTCGTTGACGCTGCCCAGGCCGCGAGGTGGCAGATGGCCGTGCGGCGTCAGCTTGTTGACCGCGTCGGGCAGCAACTCACTCATCCGCACCGCCACCTCCAGCTCCGACAGGCCCAGCTGATCGGCCATGCCCTGCAGGGTCTCGCGGCCCAGCACCTGCTGGATCTGGTGCGGCTCGACCGGCAAATTCTCGCCGGGGCCTATCCAGGAATCCACCAGCTCACCCATGCCACTGGACTCGAACTGATCCACCAGGCCGGTGACGCCCTCGCCCGGAGCGTCATGCCCCAGCAGGCCTGCCACCGCACCCAGCTCCGAATTCTCGAAGCCATTGCGGCGGGACAGGGCAATCAGCACGGCGTTCAGCAGTCCCATCATGCGTCTCCGGTTGTGTTGACGATGCGCGGGGGTGGACAACGAGTATTGCCGAGTTTCGGCCTATTTCAAGTCAATTCAAGGGCCGGGGTGTAACAGTCTAAACACGCGCCAGTCTGGGGCGTGTCGCCAGCCAGAGCAGCGCAAGGCCGGTGGCCGCCAGCGGCAACAATGAACCCAGATTCATCCAAGTCCAGCCGCCGGTGGTGACCAGGGCGCCGGAGCTGAACGAGGTAACGGTCATAGTGGCATAAATGCAAAAATCCATCGCGCCCTGGGCGGTGGTCTTTTCCTCGGGCCGGTAGGCCTGGGTGAACAGGGTAGTGCCACCGATGAACAGAAAGTTCCAGCCCACACCCAGCACCAGAAGCGCACCGACGAAGTGCATCAGGTCAGTGCCGGACAGCGCAAACATCACGCAGGCCAGGTTCAGCAGCACGCCGATGCCCATGATGGGTAAAGCCCCGAACCGCTTGATCAGGCTGCCGGTGAAGAAGCTGGGCACGAACATGCCCAGCACATGCCACTCCAGCACGATGGCCGCGTTATCGAACGGATGGGCGCACTGCGCCATCGCGATCGGCGTGGCGGCCATCAGGAGATTCATCACGCCATAGCCCAGCGCGCTGGCGGCGATCGCCACCACGAACACCGGCTGGCGCATCAGCTCGCGCACCGTGCGGCCCGCCGCGGCCCCAGGGGCCGCCACCGGCAGCGGCGGAAAGCGAATGAAGGACAGGGTCAGCAGCGACAGCAGGGCCACGGCGATCAGCACCAGATAGGCGCCGGCAAAGGGCTGGCTGAGCAAATCCTTGCTCGCCTTGGCCAGATTCGGCCCGGTGACCGCGCCCATGATGCCCCCGGCCAGCACCCAGGAGATCGCCCGCTCCTTGAAGGCCGGCGCCACCAGTTCGGTGGCGGCAAATCGATACAGGCCGGCGTTGGCGTTGTAATAGCCGGCAATCACGGTGGCCGCCACCACCCACCAGAACTGCTGGGTGCTCGCGGCCCAGGCGGCCAGCGCACAGCTGAACATGGCCACCACCAGGCCCGCCTGGAAGCCGCGCTTGCGCCCCCAGGTGCGCTGATGGCGGGCCACCAGTGGCGCGAACAGCGCCCCGCCGGCCACATAGCCGCAGACCGGCAGGGTCGCCATCCAGGCCTGCGGCGCCAGCGCCAGACCGACCAGGCCGTTGATGGCGATGAAGGTGACGTTGTTGGTCAGGAACAGGCCCTGGCAGAAGGTCAAAAGCAGCAGTTGCGGATTCATGAGGTCTGCAATCCCAGCCAGGCCAGCACGGCCAGCGGCGCGGTGTCGGCACGCAGGATGCGCGGGCCCAGCGACGCGGCCTCGAAGCCGCGTGCGCGTGCAGCCTCCTCCTCGGCCGGGCTCAGGCCGCCCTCGGGGCCGCTGAGCACCAGGGTGCTGGCGGCGGCCCGCTGCATCAGTTCGGCCAGGGGCCTGGCGGCCGCAGGGCTGAGCAGCCAGCGGCGCTGGGCAGTAGCAGCATCCAGTCCGGCCAGCCATTGCGCCAGATTGCGCACCGGCGCGATCTGCGGCACGCGGGTGCGGCCGCTTTGTTCGCAGGCGGCAATGGCCACGCCCTGCCAGTGGTTGATTTTTTTCTCGGCCCGCTCGGCGGCCAGGCGCAGCACCGAGCGCTCGCTCATCAGCGGCTGGATGGCGGTTACGCCCAGCTCGGTGGCCTTCTCGACCAGGAAGTCCATGCGGTCATTGGCGGGCATGGCCAGGGCCAGGGTGATGGCCTGCGGCAGTTCGCGCTCGATCACGTCATGCGCGCCAATCATCACCTCAACCTCGCTGCGGCCCATGCGGGTGACGGTGGCGGCCCGTTCACCGCCCAGGCCATTGAACAGCGTCAGCTCGGCCCCGGGTTGCAGGCGCAGCACCTGGGCATGGCGGGCGGCGGACGGGGGCAGCAGCAGGGTCACGCCGGCTTGCAGCGGCGTATCGACATAGAGGCGGGAGGGCATAGGGGGAATTGTGCCCGACGACCGTGGCAGCTCTGCACAAGCCCATGGACCATGGCCCGTCGCAATCCGGTTCGTGATTCCTTTGGCCGATGCCGGTTGAGGCCTGCTTGCCCAGAATCGAATCATCCGATCTGTCACCCGAAGGACCCCCATGCCCAGCCCAAGCCGAACCTCCATGCTCGAAACCATGATGCTGATCCGTGCCCATGAGGAGAAGCTCGCCACCATCGCCGGACAAGCGCCCGGCACCTGCACCGCCGTCGGCCAGGAAGCCGCTGCCGTCGGCGCGGTCATGGCCCTGCAGCCACGGGACCGCATCCTGACCAACCACCGCAGCGCCGGCCATCTGCTGGCCCGCGGCGCCGACCCCGGCCGCCTGATGGCGGAGGTGATGGGCCGGGCGACCGGCTATTGCAAGGGCAAGAGCGGTTCACTCCATGTCTCGGCGCGCGAGCTCGGTGTGGTGCTGACGTCCACCATCGTCGGCGGCGAGCTGTCGCTGGCCACCGGCGTGGCCCTGGCCCAGAAGATGGGTGGCGCCGGCACCGAGCCGGGCGGCATCACCACCGTGTTCTTTGGTGACGGCGCGGCCTGCGAAGGCATCTTCCATGAGTCACTGAACCTGGCCGTGACCTGGCAGCTGCCGGTGCTCTATATCTGCGAGAACAACCAG
>Ga0187845_1002255_pt1 | contig 10547 bp, 9 predicted proteins | sample SpaLakP09_SKY_68_FD_134515 | JGI IMG/M metagenome (GOLD analysis project Ga0187845, IMG submission 134515) | Oligotrophic lake water microbial communities from Sparkling Lake, Wisconsin, USA - SP09_SKY_68 | ecosystem: Environmental > Aquatic > Freshwater > Lake | place: USA: Sparkling Lake... | reverse complement strand
GGCCTGGACCCCGCGCTGCTGGAGGTCGAGATCACCGAGACCGCTGCCATGACCCACATGGACCGCGTGCTGCCCCAGCTGGCCCAGTTGCGCGAGGCCGGCGTGGGCGTGGCCTTCGATGACTTCGGCACCGGCCAGAGCTCGCTGACGCTGCTGCGCCGCCTGCCCATCACCACGCTCAAGCTGGACCGCAGCATGGTCGACCCCTTGCCCGAGCCCTCGGCCGGCGCCGTTGTGCGCGCGGCCTGTGTGCTCGCCGAGTCCCTGGGCCTGGCCATCGTGGCGGAGGGCGTCGAGACCGAAGCCCAGGCCGCCGAGGTCGAGCGCCTGGGCTGCACGCACCTGCAGGGCTGGCTGCTGGGGCGGCCCTTGCTGGCCGAGGCGGCCGGCGCGCTGCTGGTCAGCGGGCCCTAGCGGGTCACTGGCGGGCCCTTAGCGGGCCATCAGCTCGCCCATTCGGATCGCGCCGCCGGGCTGCCAGGCGTCGTTGAACTGCAAACCGCTCTTCTCGAACAGCATGACGACCGTGGAGCCCAGAAGGAAGCGGCCCATCTCGTCGCCCTGCGCCAGCGTGACCTGGCCGGGGGCGTAGTCCCATTCGCGCACGGGCCCGCGCCGGCTGACGGGTCCGTGCCAGACGGTTGTCATGCTGCCCACGATGGTGGCGCCCACCAGCACCAGCACCCAGGTGCCCAGCGTGTCGTTCTCGAACACACAGACAACCCGCTCGTTGCGCGCAAACAGCCCCGGCACGCCACGGGCCGTCGTCGGGTTCACCGAGAACAGCGCGCCCGGCACATGCACCATGCGCACCAGGCGCCCATCGGCGGGCATGTGGATGCGGTGGTAGTCCTTGGGGCTGAGGTAGAGGTTGGCGAAGAGGCCGTCCTGGAACTTGGCGGCCAGTTGCGCGTCGCCGCCCACCAGCGCCGTCGTCGAGAACGCCTGACCCTTGGCCTGGAACACCTGGTCGCCCTGGATGCGGCCCACCTGGCTGATGGCGCCATCCACCGGGCAGATCAGCGGCGCCTGCGCCAGCGGCCGGGCGCCGGGCTTGAGAGCGCGGGTGAAGAAGTCGTTGAAGGTCGCGTAGGCGGTGATGCTGGGCTCGGCCGCCTCGGCCATGTTGACGCCGTAGCGCGCCACGAAGCGCCGGATCGTCGACGTCGTCATGCCGCCGCGCGGCTTGCTCGCAATGCGCCCGGCAAGCCGAGTCATGGCCCCCTTGGGCATCAGGTACTGGGGAAGAACTTTGAGGCGGTTGGACATGGCAAGGGCGCCGAGAGAGGGTCGAGGATTCTAGGAACGTGCCCGGTCGTCGGTCGCAGGGGAAATCGCCAGGGTGGCCGGCGTCGCGTCGCAAAGGCATCTTCGGTGCAGGAGCCTCCCCAGAGGTGAAGCTTCACGCAGGCTACTCAGGGAAAACTCAGTGTGTTCCGAGCTGGCACCGCTGAGATCATCGCGCCCGCCTTCGAAAGGTGGCCCATGAGGCCAACAAACAATCCTTGTTAGGGAGAGATCATGCGTTTTCGTTTCATGCCCGTCGCCGTGATGGGCCTTGCCTTCGTTCTGGCTGGCTGCGCCGTCACGCCGCCGCAGCAGCCGCTGGCGATGCAACCCACGTCGCTGAAGGCTGATGCTGGCCGCATTGGCGTCGCGATGAGCACCGTCCCCAAGGTCGATACACAGTTTCCCGGTGCGGGCTGCCTGCTGTGCCTGGCTGCCGCGTCGGCCATGAACTCGTCGCTGACCGACCACGTCCGCACGCTGCCGCCCGAAGAAGTGCCGGCGCTGAAGGACCGCGCTGCGGCGCTCATCAAGGCAAAGGGCGGCACGCCCGTGGCGCTGGCTAATGCGCTGGACGTCAATGCGCTGCCCAACTTCAGCGGCGACGCGCCCAACGTTGCCCGCAAGGACTTCCGTGGCCTGAAGGACAAGCACCAGGTCGACAAGCTGCTGATGATCCAACTCGACACCATCGGCGTCGTGCGCAACTACTCGGCCTACATCCCCAACGGCGAGCCCAAGGCCGTCTTCAGCGGCACGGCCTACCTGGTCGACCTGAAGACCAACGCGCTGGAGTGGTACCACCCCTTCAACGTCACCAAGGCCGCCGATGGCAACTGGGACGAATCGCCCAAGTTCCCGCGCATGACCAATGCCTTCTTCCAGGCGCTGGAGCAGGGCAAGGACGAAATCCTGCGGCCGCTGCAATGAAGCGCGCCGGGCTGCTGGCCGCCGGCCTGCTGATGGTGGGGGTGCTGCTGCCCTCGGCGCGGGCAGACGACGAACTCGCGCTGCGCTGGTCCGCCCAGGCGGGCGCGAAGCCGACGTTCCGGGGCGTGCTGAACAAGGACGGCGCAGGCATGGGGGCCGGCGGCATGCTGTACCCGGCGCCCGGCCTCGTCGGCCTGTTCGCGGCCGTGCTGGCGCATGCGGCGGTGAACTCGAGCGTGCAGAGCGCTGAGATGCGCAAGCTGCAGGAAAAAGCGGATGAGGTGCTGAAGCCCTACTCGGGCGCGCTGGATGCCATCGCCGTGGACGACCTGTTGACCCAGACCCGGGTCGCGCTGGCGCCGCAAGGCTTGGCCGTTCGCCCCGGCTGGGTGAACGCCAACCTCGAGCTCACGCCAGTGTTCCTGATGACGCAGGACCGCCGTGCCGTGCTGCTGGACGTCGCCGCGCAGTTCCACGACGGCACGAGCGGCCGCCCGCGCCAGCTGGGCATGCGCGTCGTTTCCGACCCGCGCGCCCACCCGGCGGAGGGGCAGGACGACTGGGCGAGCCACGAAGGTGCGCTGAAGAAAGTCTGTATCGAGCTGCTGGCCCGTGCGGTGCGACACATGTTGGACAGCGTGGACCCGGCCCGGCCTGCGCCGGCGCCTGCTGCCGAGCGCACGGTGCGCTTCACCGAAGGCGGAGCGTTGCGCATGGAGCGCTCCAAGGTGCTGGAGCAGCGGTGCGGCCGTGCGCTGCTGCTGACGCTGTCGGACACGCTGATGTCCGTTCCCCTGTCAAACGTGGCCGCGCTGGACGCCGAATGCAACGCTGCGGCCGTGCCGGCGCCGCTGGCCGTCGCCGCGGAGTAGAGAAGCGGAGGCCCGGCGGGTCGATAAGATCGACCGGGTCCCATGGCCCTCGTTCACAGTTCCTTCTATCGCTTCACGCCGGTGGCTGATCCCACCGCCTTCGCCACCTGGCTGCGCGAGCTTGGTGCCTCGTTGGCGCTGGGTGGCGTCGTTCTGGTGGCCGAGGAGGGCGTGAGCGCAGCCGTTGCCGGCGAGGTTGATGCTGTTCACGCCTTCGAGACCGAACTGCAGGCGCAGCCTGGCCTCGCCGCCCTGCACTTCAAGCACAACGCCTGCGATCGCCGCCCGTTCAGCCGCTTCAAGGTCTCCGTCAAGCGCGAGATCGTGGCCTTTGGCGTGCCTGGCGTCAGTGCCGAGGACACCGGCACCCACGTCAGCCCGCAGCGCTGGCGCGAACTTCTGGCCGACCCCGACACCGTCGTGCTCGACAACCGCAACACCTTCGAGTTCAAGCTCGGCCGCTTTCGCGGCGCCATCGACCCCGGCGTCGCCCACTTCCGCGACTTCCCGGCCTACGTCGAGGCGCACCGCGACGAGTGGCAGGGCAAGACGGTGGCGATGTACTGCACCGGCGGCATCCGCTGCGAGAAGACGGCGGCGTGGATGCAGGAGCGCGGCTTGCGGGTCGCTCAGCTGGACGGCGGCATCCTGAACTTTCTCGAAGCCTTTCCCGATGCGGCGGCCGATTGGGAAGGTGAGTGCTACGTCTTCGACAAGCGCATCGCCATCGACGCGGCCGGGCGGGAGACGGGGACGACGGCTGAGGAGGTCTTCAGCGACCCGGCGGATGCCTGGCGCCTTGCACGAGCCAAGCGGTTGGACCCGGCTGCGGACGATTGATTCCCCCGGCACGGAGCAAACCTTCCGGGCGGGCGCGCGTGCGCCGCAGCTCAAACGTCGACAATGCCACCGCGCGCCGCTTGCGCGCACTGAATCCCTTCATTCGATGTCCCATCTGATCGTCCACGGCGGCACGCCCCTCTCGGGCCGCATCACCCCCTCGGCCAACAAGAACGCCGTCCTGCCCATCCTGTGCGCCACGCTGCTGACCAGGCAGCCCGTGCGCCTGCGCGGTGTGCCTGAGATCACCGACGTGAAGAAGATCGTCGAGGTCTTCCGCAAGCTCGGCTCGCAGGTCGAGCTGGACTTCAAGACCGGCATCCTCGATGTCCACCACCGCGACACCCACTTCGACCCGGCCACCGACCGCCTGCCGGAAGAAATGCGCTCGTCCATCATGCTGGTGCCCGGCCTGATGGCCCGTTTCGGCGCCGCGCGCATCGAGGATGACGTCAAGGGCTGCACGCTGGGTGCCCGCGAGATCGACCCTCACGTCGAGGTGTTTCAGCGCTTCGGAGCCGACGTCGAGCGCCTGCCCGACGGTCTGGTGCTGAAGGTCGACCGCCCGCTCAAGAGCAACGACCACTGGACCGACTACGCCTCCGTCACGACGACCGAGAACTTCGTGCTGTGCGCGGCGCTGGCCGATGGCGTCTCCACGCTGACCAACGCCGCCAGCGAACCGCATGTGCAGGAGTTCTGCAATTTCATGTCGTTGCTGGGCGCCAAGATCGAAGGCCACGGCACGTCCAAGCTGAAGATCACCGGCGTGCCCGAGCTCGGCGGCGCCGACTACACCTTCACCGAAGATTTCCACGAGATCGTCACCTTCCTGGCGCTGGGCGCCATCACCGGCGGCAATGTGCAGGTCAAGAACGGTGCGCCGGAGATGTTCCCGCTGCTGGACCGCACCTTCGCCAAGTTCGGCGTGCAGATCGTCCATGAAGACGGTTGGAGCCGCTGCGTGGTGGACGGCCCGCTGAAGGTCAAGGAGCCCTTCACGCGCAACATCCTGCAGAAGGTGGAAGCGGCGCCCTGGCCCTATGTGCCGGTGGACCTGCTGCCCATCTTCGTGGCGCTGGGCGTCAAGGCCGAAGGCAGCGTGATGTTCTGGAACAAGATCTACGACGGCGCGATGGGCTGGACGTCGGAGCTGGCCAAGTTCGGCGCCCATGCCTTCCTGAGCGACCCGCACCGCATGATCACCTTCGGCGGCAAGCCGCTGAGCCCGGCCGAGGTGGAGAGCCCCTACATCATCCGCGTCGCCATCGCGCTGCTGATGGTTGCGGCCAGCATCCCCGGCAAGAGCGTGATCAAGAACGCGACGCCGATCCGCCGCGCCCACCCGAACTTCGTCGAGCACATCGGCGAACTTGGCGCGCGCATGGAGTGGGTCGAGGGAGATTGAGTGTTGCGGTGGTCCTGGGCCTTCGTGGCTCTGATGGCAGCGGCGTTTGCGCACGCCGACACCATCCGCTGGGTGGCACAGGACGTGCCGCCTCATTTCACCTTTGTGCAGGGCCACCCGCCGCGCTCGGTTGCCGAGCTGGGTTACGGTGAGCTGGATGGCTTCATGCGTGTGCTGCTGCCGCGCATGGCCGGCGTGCAGCATGAGTTCGTCGAAGCCAGCACGACCCGCTATGAGGCGCTCAGCAACAGCGGCGAGACGCTGTGCTCCACGCTGCATGTGCGCACGCCGGCGCGGTCGGGCTGGCTCTACTTCTCTCACCTCTACCCGCCGCTCGCGTCGCGTGAGATCCACGTCGTCGTGCGGCGCGCGGCACTGGCCAAGCTCGCCGAGGGCCGTCCGCTGAATGGGGGGCTGGCGTTGGCCGACCTGCTCAAGCGGCCGGACCTGCGCCCGCTGCTGGCGCGCGATCGCGCCTTCGGCCCGCAGATCGACCAGCTGCTCGCCACTGCGGTCGTGCCGCGCCTGGCCGTTGGTGCCCAGGTCAGCACCCAGCTGTTGAGCATGCTGCGCGCCGGCCGCATGGACTACACGCTGGAGTACCCGTCCGTCGTCCATGCCTACCTGAAGCAGGCGGGGACCCCGGAAGCTCTCGTCGCCCTGCCGGTGGCCGAGGGCCGCAGCACGCACCTGGCCACCGTGTCCTGCAGCCGCACGCCTCAAGGCCTTCGCCACATCGAGGCCATCGACGCCGCCGTGCGGGCCCTGGCGCAAGAGCCCGACCGCGCCGCCTGGGTGCGGCAGTGGCGTGGCGACAAGGTCGACCCGGCCGACATGAAGCGCCTGAACGCCTACATGGACGAGCGCGCCCGCGGCGGGCCGCGCATCGAGTGAGCCGGCCGGCCAAGCCTGAGCTGCCTCTGCGCGACGGCGTGGCAGCCAGCGCCGTCTTCTGCCCGCCCGGGCCATGGGCGACAACGGCCGCCTTTCTCGTCGAACGTCTGCCGCGTGTCGACGACTGGCCCGAGCGCCTGGCGCGCGGGGACGTCGTCGACGACGACGGCCGCGCCGTCGGCGAGGCCTACCAGCCCAACCGCCGCATCTACTACTGGCGCCATCTGGCAAATGAGCCTGACGTGCCCTTCGCCGAGCGCATCGTCTTCCAGGACGAGCACCTGCTCGTGGCCGACAAGCCGCACTTCCTGCCCGTCACGCCCAGCGGCATCTACGCCCGCCAGACGCTGATGGCGCGGCTGCGCCACAGCACCGGCCTGGCCGACCTCATCCCCGTGCACCGGCTCGATCGCGAGACGGCGGGTCTGGTCGCTTTCAGTGTGCGGCCGCAGGACCGCGATGCCTACCATCGGCTGTTCCGCGAGCGCGTCGTCGACAAGGTCTACGAGGCCATCGCGCCGTGGAGCGAAGGCCCCTGGCCACGCGTCGTGCGGCATCGCCTCGAAGAGCCCGACACCGAGCAGTTCCTGCAGATGCAGGTCGTCGACGGCGAGCCCAATGCCGAGACGCACATGGATCTCGTCGAGCGCCTGCCCGCTGGCCTTGCCCGCTACGAGCTGCGCCCCCACACCGGCGCGCGCCACCAGCTGCGCGCACAAATGAACGCGCTCGGTCTGCCCATCGTCGGCGACCGCATCTACCCGCTGCTGCAGCCGCACGAGAACCCGCCGCGCTTCGATGCGCCGCTGCAACTCGTGGCTCGCGAGATCGCGTTCACGGATCCGATCACCGGCCAGCGACGGCATTTTTCACGCGACACCGCGACAATCGCGCCGCCATGACACGACCCCTCGCCCAGTCCCGCCCCGCTAAACGCGGGCATGCCCGGTCGGTCCCCCGTGGGGACGGCGATGCTTGCCGGATCGACCGGAAATCCCATCGCCTATGCGGGCCGGCTTGGGAGCGGCCCGGCGCTCGGCCTGTTGGACAACTGGCATGAACGCGCCTACTCCCCAAGACGAAGTCCAGGCACTGCGCCGCAAACTGCAGTCCCTGCTTGAAGCCGCCACCGCCAATGAACGCAAGCTGGACCGCTTCGACGAACTTGAGCGCCGCCTGATCGCCGTCGGCTCCATGGAAGAGCTGGTCAACCTGCTGCTGGTGGAATGCCGCAGCGACTTCGGCCTGGACGCCGCCGAGCTCTGGCTGCTCGACCCCGACGGCGAATTGAGCCGCGCGCTGCCCAGCCTGCCCATGGTCAAGGCGCCGCAGCTGCTGGACAGCCACGCGCCGCTGAAGGACATCTTCGGTGCAGCCCGCACCACCCGCCTGATCGGGCCCGGCCATGGCGAAGCGCTGCTGGCCAAGGCCTTCGGCGACGGCACCACGGTGCGCTCGGCGGCGCTGCTGCCGCTGATCCGCCAGGGCCTGCTCATCGGCAGCCTGCATTTCGGCGCGCGCGACCCCGAGCGCTACGACGCCATCTCGGGCACCAAGTTCCTGGATCGCCTGGCGGCCATCGCTGCCATCGCCATCGAAAGCATGCTCAACCGTGAGCGCCTGCGCCGCGCCGGCATGACCGACGGCTTGACCGGAGTGCACAACCGCCGCTACTTCGACCACCGCAGCCTCATCGAGTTCAGCCAGGCCGTGCGCCACCGCTACCCGCTGGCCTGCCTGTTCCTGGACATCGACCACTTCAAGGCCATCAACGACGGCCACGGTCACCCGGTCGGCGACGAAGTGCTGCGCCAGGTGGGCGGGCTCATCCTGCGCTCGCTGCGCACCGGCGACCTGGCCGCGCGCTACGGCGGCGAGGAGTTCGTCGTGCTGCTGCCGCGAACCGACCAGGCCGGGGCCCGCGAGGTGGCCGAGCGCATCCGCCTGATGGTGCAGGAAGCGCCCTTCGTCACGCCCGAGGGAGGCACCGTCAGCGCCACGCTGTCCGCCGGCCTGGCCATGCTGCCGGCGGGCGCGACGAGCTTTGCCGAGTTGCTGAGCGCGGCCGACCGGGCGCTCTACGAAGCCAAGCGGGCAGGGCGCAACCGCACCGTGGCTGCGGACGACAACAGCGCGGCCACTGCAACTGCACCATGAGCCTGTTGCCGCGGTGGCTGTAGAGCTTGCCGAACAGCCTGGCCAGCGTGGCCGGGGCGACGCGGCCGACTCCGACGTGAATACCCCCACCCCCTGACAAACCCCGAGCGGATGAGTCGCCCAGGGGGCGGTGCGACTGTGACAATTTGTCTCGCAGTCGCCGCTTTGCCATGAGTACCGATTCCCTTGCCCATTCCCAGCACGGCCAGCACGGCCAGGACGTCCCAAGCGCCCAGCACGACGCAATGCCGCGCCGTCTGGGTTCGCTGCGGCTGCGCCTGGGCCTGTGTGTGCCGCTGCTGACGGCGGCCATCGTTGCCGTCTTCGAGTGGAGCCTGGGCAGCTTTGCCGTCCCGGCTGAGGGGCTGGCCCGCACGGCCTGGTTGGTGTTGCTGCTCAGCGCGGCTCAACTGCTGCTCGTCGAGGCCATGTTGCTGAGGCCGTTGCACCGGCTCGCGGCGGGCTGCGAGGCGATGGAATCGGCCCCCGTGCCGCTGACGCCGGAAGAGGCTACGCCGGCGCCGGGCCTGGCGGCGGAGCTGGACCGCATCGGCCACGCCATGCGCCGCGCGCGCGGCTCGCTGTGGCAGCAGGACCAGGACGCCCGCGAGTTGCGGCGCGAACTGACCCATCAACGCCTGCTGCTGGAGCAGGCCCAGCATGCGCTGGAGGCCAACCAGCGCGAGCTGGCCAGCCTGGCGCGCACCGACGCCCTGACCGGCATTGCCAACCCCAACGCCTTCGACGAGGCGCTGCGCCGTGAGTTCAAGCGCGCCCAGCGCCAGCGCGGCCTGCTGGCCCTGGCCGTGCTGGACCTGGACGACTTCAAGCGGTTCAACCAGCAGCATGGCAGCGATGTGGGCGACGAGGCCCTGAAGCGCGTGGCCAGCCTGCTGAACGAGCGCTTCAAGCGCGACACCGATGTCGTCGCCCGCCTGGGCGGCGAGGAGTTCGTCGCGTTGCTGCCGGGCTTCGGCATGGCCGAGGCGCAAGGCGTGCTCGAGTTGCTGCGCGAGGACTTGCGCGCGCTGCACCTGCCTGATGGCCAGGGCCACCTGACGTTGAGCATCGGCCTGGCCGCGCTGAGCCCGGCCCACCCCTACCTGAGCGCCCAGGCGCTGATGCAGGCGGCCGACGAGGCGCTCTACATCGCCAAACACGCCGGTCGGGACCGGCTCAGCCTGGCGGCTTGAAGCCCCTCGCCCGGTCTCGCCGCGCTGAACGCCGGCGAGCCCAGTCGGTCCCCCGAGGGGACGGCGATGCTTGCGGCATTGAACCGCAAGCACATCGCCAGACGGGCCGGCTTGGGAGCGGCCCGGCGCTCGGCCCGGACGCTTCAGCGACCGTGTTCCTGGGCAGCCAGGAGTTGTTCGTTGACGCGGCGCGCAGCGCGCAGCACCAGCGTCTCGTCCAGCTGCGCCTGCGGTGCGATCTGGCTGGCCACTTCGTCGAGCATCTCGGGGTGCAAGAGCAGCGCCCACGCCACGGTGGAGATGGCCGCCACGCTGCGGCGGGCCAGGCTGTCGGGCATGGTCAGCGAGCCCTGGATCTCGACATGGTGGCGCACGCTGGCCACGGCGGCAGGCGCCAGGCCCCAGCTCTCGCACAATGCGGCGCCCAGCGCGTCATGGCTGACGCCGAAGGCCGTCTTCTCCAGTTCCACCAGCTCGGCATCGCGCGGCGCGGCGCGCAACATGGCCGGGTAGTGCGTCGGCGCGTGGCGGTAGAGCACCGCCTTGCCGCATTCCTCGAACAGGCCGGCCGAGTGCGCGGCCCAGGGGTCCACGCCCAGCATCTGGCCCATGCGGCCCATCAACAGGCCGCGCTGCGAGGCGCGTGCCCAAACGGATTCCAGCTCGGCTGCCGCCGGGAAGGCAGCGCGCAGGCCCATCTCGAAGGTGATGGCTGCGACCTCGCGCATGCCCAGGTAGGTCAGCGCCTGGTGCACCGTCTGCACGCGGCCGCGCAGGCCGTACAGCGACGAGTTGACCGCCTTCATGACGGCCGCCGCCAGCGCCATGTCCGTCTCGACCAGCGCCGACATGGCCTGCAGGTCGATGTCCTCGGCCGCCATCAGCAGCGAGAGCTTGACCAGGACCTCGGGCTGGGTCGGGATCTCGATGTCCAGGTTGCGAAGTTGCGGATCGACGGGCATGGTG
>Ga0187845_1002253_pt1 | contig 10551 bp, 8 predicted proteins | sample SpaLakP09_SKY_68_FD_134515 | JGI IMG/M metagenome (GOLD analysis project Ga0187845, IMG submission 134515) | Oligotrophic lake water microbial communities from Sparkling Lake, Wisconsin, USA - SP09_SKY_68 | ecosystem: Environmental > Aquatic > Freshwater > Lake | place: USA: Sparkling Lake... | reverse complement strand
GGCGACCTGGGCATCGCCCTCACCGATGTGGTGTGCATGGACGCCTTCCTGGCCGATTTCGACCTGTACTTCGCCAAGCTGTTCGATGGCCTGCGCCACGACAGCGGCGACCCGATCGAGTGGGCGGACAAGGCCATTGCCCACTACCGCAAGCTGCGCATCGACCCGGCCACCAAGATGCTTACCTTCAGCGACGGCCTGAGCGTGGACAAGGCACTGGAGCTGCACCGCCGCTACAGCCCGCACATCCAGGTGAGCTTTGGCATCGGCACCCACTTTACCAATGATATGGGGCTGGAGCCCTTGCAGATCGTGCTGAAACTGGTTAGCTGCAATGGTCAGCCGGTGGCCAAGCTGTCGGACAGCCCGGGCAAGACCATGTGCAGCGACCAGACCTTCCTCGCCTATCTGCGCCAGGTGTTCAAGGTGCCCCAACCGGACTGAGCCTCAGCCTTGCAGCAGTGCCAACAGGCGCTGCTGCGCATCCGCACTCAGACGCTCCCCTGCCAGTGCCACGGTGCGCTCGCCCAGAGCGCGGTAGGCCGGCTGCCAGTTTGCCGGCAGCACCGCCAGATGGCGCGCCACGGTAGCCACATCCCCCCGCACGACAGGCCCGGTCAGCGCGGCCTGCGGCCCCATGTTCAGCGCATTGGCCAGACTACCCTGCATCAACGGCCCCAGCAGGGCTGGCAACAGCTGTTCGTCCACGCCGCCTTGCCGCGCCAGCTGGCGGGCCATGTCCGTCAGCGTCACCAGATAATTGGATGCCACCGACAGGGCCGCGTGGTATGCCGCCTTACCACCCGGAGCCAGCGCAAACGGGCGTGCACCGATGGCGGCCGCAAAATCCCGCAGCGCCACGCATGCCGCCGCATCGCCCTCCAGCGCGCACATGGTGCCGGCAAATTGCTCGATCGCCCGCGCCGGGTCAGCAAAGGAAAACGCCGGATGCAGACTGGCGACATGCGCACCCGCCGCACGCAGCGGCGCCAGCAGTTCGGCTTCGGCAGCACCGCTGGCATGGAATACCACGCAACCGGGCCGCACCACACCGCTGGCCAGCAAGGCCTGCGCCACACCGGCAATGGCGTCGTCCGGTACCGTCAATAGCCACAAATCTGCTGGCTGCAAGCCGTCCAGCGCCAAACAGGCACGCCCGGCACCGATGAAATCCACCGCAACCGTGGCCGATGCAAGGCTGCGCGCCAGGCAATCCACCACCCGATAGGCCCCGCTGCCCACCGCCAGGCGGCCCAGGGTACGGCCCACGCGGCCGGCCCCGATGATGTTCAGACTCTGCATTCCAGACTCTTTCTTGACAGTCACAACGGCATGGCAGACCATGCCGCTACAATAATTTTGCTTAACAGCATTTTACTCGCCACGACCACACTCCCGGGGAGCCAGAGCCATGAAGCTGGTGATTTTTCTTGGCGTCATCGCCATCATCCTGTTTTATTTCATCACCCTGTACAACGCGCTGGTCAATCTCAAGCATACGGTGGCGCGCAGCTGGGCCAATATCGATGTACTGCTCAAGCAGCGCCACGACGAACTGCCCAAGCTGGTGGAAGTGTGCAAGCAGTATGCCCAGTTCGAGCAGCAGACCCTGAGCCGGGTGATGGAAGCGCGCGCCGGCGTGGCGCAATACGCCCAGAGCCGCAATATGGAAGGGCTGGGCCACGAAGAAGGCAAGCTGCGCGGACTGATCGGCCAGCTGCTGGCCGTGGCGGAGGCCTACCCCGAACTCAAGGCCGACCAGCAGTTTGCCCATTTGTCCGAGCGCATCAGCCAGCTGGAAGACAATATTGCCGACCGGCGCGAACTGTATAACGACGCAGTCAACCTGAACAATGTGCGCATCGAGCAATTTCCCGATGTGCTGATCGCCCGCCTGTTCAATTTCCCCAGCGCTCGCGCCCTGCAGTTTACCGCGGCAGAAAAGCGCGATGTCGATCTGCACCAGCTGTTTCAGCAGGGCTAAAGCATGCTGTGGCTCAGTTCACAGTGGACCCGCAGCGGTTGGGCTGCCTTCAGCCTGTATCCCCTGCTGGCTTTCATCGGCCTCAAGCTCGGTCTGCATTCTTTCCTGCATGGCGTACTCCCGGCACTGCTAGCCTGCGGGCTGATCGGCTGGTGGCTGAATTATCGCCGCTACCGGCTGATTGCCGACACGCCTACCGCCCATGCCGTTTCCGCGGCACTGGGCCATGTGGAATTGTGCGGCGTCGCCCGCAATCACCCACAGGCGGCCAATTACAGCCCCTATTCCGGCCGCCGCTGCGTCTGGTATCGCTGCTGGCGCTATGAAAATGACCGTCGCGGACTGAATGGCAGCACGCTGGATCTTTTCGAGCGTGGCAACAGCCTGCCCTCGCTGCCGGAAAACTCCGAACTTTCCTTCCTGCTGGTAGATGGCAAACAGGAGGTCATCATCAATCCGGAAGGGGCCGAGGTCATTGCTCCGCACCGCGAAAGCTGGCAGGAGGGCAAGGAAACGCTGGTAGAGGAATGGATAGCCGAAGGCGACCCGCTCTACGTGCTGGGCCAGTTGCAAAGTCACGGTGGCAGCCGGCCGGATCTGCAGAGTTTCCGCCAGGATGTCGGCGCCAAGCTGGCGGAATGGAAACAAGACCAGCCCGCCCTGCTGCGCCGCCACGACCTGGATGGCGACGGCAAGATCAGCGAACAGGAATGGCTGCTCGTGCGGGCAGCGGCCGAGCGCGAGGTGCGACAAAACTACCAGCAGCTGGCCAGCACACCAGCCACCCTGCACATCAGCAAACCGGATGACGGCAAGCCCTACCTGATCAACACCCTGCCACCACGGCAGGTAGCGCGCAGTTATCGCCTGCGCGCCTGGCTGCATGCGCTGGCAGCGCTACTCAGCTTCATCGCCTGGCTGCACAGCGGTCTGTCCGCCTAGTCAGGGCCATGCAATGGCCACAAGCAGCGCAGACTTTCACTGTGGCAAGTGCATGACAAGGCAATTCCACCTATCATTAGCCAGCCTGCATACCTCGCAGCGACAAGAGCGCCACAGCGCCGGGAGACACGCATGATCCGCCTGATTTATTCCAGCGCCCTCAACCCCGCCTATGCCGTGCAGGAACTGCACGGCCTGCTGGCCAGCTACCGGGCGCGCAACCAGCGCATGGGCATCAACAGCCTGCTGCTGCTGATGAACAAGGACTTCCTGCAAATGCTGGAAGGCGAAGAAGCAGCCATCGATGAACTGTATGCTTTCATCCAGCAAGACAAGCACCATTTGCAGCTGACCTTGCTGTCACGCGAAACGGTGAGCCAGCCCAGCTTTCCCAATCAGCCGCTGGTTTTCGTCGATACCGAGGAGCTGACACGCAAGCTGGGCCACCCGGTGCACCTGAGCAATATCGCGCCGCACGGCGAGCTGGACCATGCCGAACGCGCCAAGCGCTTTGTGCAGGAATTCATCAGCGGCAAATGGCACCACCATCTGCCCAATGGCCAGAACCCTCAGGTGGTTCATCGGCGCTGATCCGGCGCGCAAGAAAAAGGCTGCCGGATGGCAGCCTTTTTTATTGGCAGATCACGCTTACAAGGCAGCGGCCTGCAGTGCCTGATCCACATCGGCCAGGATGTCGTCGATATGCTCGATACCGATGGACAGGCGAATCAGCTCGGGACGCACCCCGGCCTTGAGCTGCTCTTCCGGCGACAGCTGGCGGTGGGTGGTAGACGCCGGATGGCAGGCCAGGCTCTTGGCATCGCCGATATTCACCAGGCGGGTCACCAGTTGCAGGGCATCGATAAAGCGGCCACCGGCCTCGATGCCACCCTTGATGCCGAAGGACAGAATGCCCGACGCACGACCGCCCATATACTTGTCCACCAGCGCCTTGCTGGGGCTGCCCGGCAAGGCGCCATACTCCACCCACTCCACTGCCGGATGGGCTTGCAGGCGCTCGGCCACCTTGAGTGCATTGTCGCAGATGCGGTCCAGCCGCAGCGCCAGGGTTTCGATGCCCTGCAGGATCAGGAAGGCATTAAACGGCGAAATCGCCGCACCCATATTGCGCAGCGGCACCACGCGGGCACGGGCGATATAGGCCGCCGGCCCCAGTACCTCGACATAATTCACGCCGTGGTAGCTGACATCCGGCGTATTCAGGCGCACAAAGCGTTCTTTATGCTCACCCCAGGGGAATTTGCCGGAATCGACAATGATGCCGCCAATACTGGTGCCATGACCGCCCAGGTATTTGGTCAGGCTGTGTACCACGATGTCGGCACCATGCTCGAAGGGCCGGCACAGATAGGGCGACGGCACGGTATTGTCGACAATCAGCGGCAGGCCGTGCTGGTGGGCTTCTTCGGCAAAGGCGGCAAAGTCCACCACATTGCCCAGCGGGTTGCCCACCGACTCGCAGAACACCGCCTTGGTCTTGTCATCTACCAGCTTGCTGATGGAGGCCGGATCCTTGTAATCGATGAAGCGCACTTCGATGCCCAGCTGCGGGAAAGTGTGGGCAAACAGGTTATAAGTGCCGCCGTACAGCGTGCTGGTGGCAATGATGTTGTCGCCGGCTTCGGCAATGGTCTGGATGGCATAGCTGATGGCCGCCATGCCGGAGGCTACTGCCAGCGCACCGATACCGCCTTCCAGCGCCGCAACGCGCTTTTCCAGCACATCGGTAGTGGGGTTCATGATGCGGGTGTAGATATTGCCCTGCACCTTGAGGTCGAACAGGTCGGCACCGTGCTGGGTGCTGTCAAAGGCATAGCTGGTGGTCTGATACAGCGGAACGGCCACCGCCTTGGTGGTGGGGTCCGGGCTGTAGCCGCCGTGCACGGCCAGTGTTTCCAGTTTCATCTTCTTCTCTCCTGTGGCTTTACGCCTGTTGCATATCGGCCTAACCATACCGGCAGCAGGGACGGAAGCCAAGCCGGATTTCCTGCAAAGCTTATGAATTTTCGCGGCAGAAAAGCAAATGGCCAGTCAAAGACTGGCCATGTCTGGCAACACGCAGCACAGAAAGGAACTAGACGGCTGGCAGTGCCTGCACCGGCGCCATATTGGCCAGCACCCGCTCGAAGGGCTGGCGGAAACGGCTGGACACATAAGGGGCCAGGAAGTACAGCAGGCTCAGACAGCCCTCGCGGGCCACTACCTGTGCCTCTTGTGGGCAGCGGGCGATGTCAGGCCGGGCAATCCAGCCGGTTTGCAACAGCTGGAAATTGCGCGCCAGAAAACCGATCTGCACGTCGTCGCCTTCCAGCATGCCCTGATCGCGCAGCTTGAAAAACAGCTTTTCCACGCCACGGCTGATCAGTCCGGCCTCGATCTTGCTGTAGCTTTCGCGCAGCGACTGATTGACGGAAAACAGGCTGGAGATGCTCTGCGGGATGAAACGGAAGGTCCACAGATGGCGCAATACCTTTTCCAGCAGCGACACCAGCCCCTCGATAGAGGCATTCACGCTCAGCTCGCCGGCGGCATTGAGGTAATCAGCCATGCCTTTGGAGTAACGGCGATACAGCTCGTTGATGATGTCTTCCTTGCAGGCAAAGTGGTAGTACAGATTGCCGGTGCTGATATTCAGATAGCGCGCGATGTGATTGGTGGTGACGCTACGCTCGCCCTGCTGGTTGAACAGCTGCAGGCTGGCTTCGACAATGCGGTCAAAGGTTGGACTTTTGCTTTCTTTACGGCTCATGGCAGGTTCTTCCCGATGTGCGGAACCCCGGGACAGACTGTTCCCGGCACCCGCTGCGTCTGTGATCGACAAACACCCGCGTATGATACCGCAAGCCAGCCGCTGCCAGCACCTGCTTCGCAGTAGGCAACTGCGCTCGCAATAGAAAAAGGCAGCGTTACGCTGCCTTTTCTGTCTGCGTCTGCGCTTACTGCACGCTTACTGCACCAAAGTTGACGCGACCAAAGGGGTTGGCAACAAAGCCGGCCACTTCCTTGCGCTCCAGCACATAGGCGGTGGGGTGAGCCAGTGGCAGCCACAGCGCCTGATCGCTGATCTGCTTTTGCGCCTGCAGGTAAAGCTTGCTGCGCAGGGCAAAGTCGCTGGTTTTCTTGCCGTCGCTGATCAGCTTGTCCAGCTGCGGATTGCAGTAGCGGGCGAAGTTGGTGCCCGACTGCACCGCCGCGCAGGAAAACTGCGGGGTGAGGAAGTTGTCCGGGTCGCCATTGTCCCCGGCCCAGCCCATGAACAGCAGATCATGTTCGCCCGCCTTGCCGCGCTTGATCAGCTCGCCCCACTCGATCACCTTGATCTGCGCCCGGATGCCTACCTTGGCCAGATCAGCCTGCAGCAGCTCGGCGCCCGCCTTGGGGTTGGGGTTAAGCGTGCTGCCACTTGGCCTTACCCAGATGGTGGTGTCAAAACCATTGGCCAAGCCGGCCTGCGCCAGCAGTTTTTTCGCCCGTACCAGGTCTTGCGGGTAAGGCTTGATGGCCTTGTTATAGCCCCAGGTATTGGGCGGATACGGCAGGGTGGCGGCAGTGGCGGTGCCATCGAACACGGTTTTCAGATAGGTGTTCTTGTCAAAAGCCAGGTTGATGGCCTGACGCACCAGCACATTGTCAAAGGGCTTGTGCTGGCTGTTGATGGCGACAAAGGCGGTCATGAAGGCAGGCGTTTGCAGCACGCGGATCTTGCTGTCGTCCTTTACGGCCAGCACGTCTTGCGGCTTGGCGGAGAGCGCCAGCTGGCACTCGCCGGCTTTCAGCTTTTGCACCCGCACCGTGGCGTCCGGGGTAATGGCATAGACCAGTGCCGACACCTTGGGCTTGGCGCCCCAATAAGCCGGATTGGGCTGGTAGCGCACCACGCTGTCTTTCTGGAAGCTGCGCAGCACGAAGGGCCCGGTGCCGATGGGCTTGCTGTTCAGCTCGGCCTGCTTGCCCGCGACCAGCAACTGGCCGGCATACTCGGCCGAGTAGATGGAGGCAAAACCCATGCTGAGCGTGGACAGGAAGGTGGACTCGGGGTAGTTCAGCTCGAAGCGCACCGTGTTGTCATCCAGCTTGCTCACCGTCTTGATCAGCTTGGGCAGCTGCATGGACTGGGCATGCGGGTAGCCATTGGCTGCAGTCTTGTACCAGGGGTGCTCGGGGTTGAGCATGCGCTGGAAGGTAAACACCACGTCGTCGGCCGTGAGCTTGCGTGTGGGTTTGAAATAGTCGGTACTGTGGAAGGCTACGCCCGGACGCAGCTTGAAGGTGTAGCTGAGGCCATCGGCACTCACCTGCCAGCTGCTGGCCAGTCCCGGCTGCAATTTGCGGCTGGCGGCATCGTACTCCACCAGGCGGTTCATCAGCACATCGGCCGAGGCATTGGTGGTCACCAGCGAGTTGTACTGCACCACGTCGAAGCCTTCCGGATTGGCATCGGTACAGACGGTAAGCGGTTTGGCGGCCAGCGCCAGCGGGCTGGCCAGCATCAGGGCCAGCGCGAGGGTTCGCAGAGTCATGTTGGTCTCCATGCGGGGGAAGGCCGCCATGCGTGCGGGGCCCCGCTTGGGCATCAGCTTAAGGGAAGATGCGGCAAAATCAAATGACGCATTCCCGCTAAGCTTATTCACCATCAGCATCACACCGGGGCGGTGCTGTGCTCCAGCAATTCGTTGAAATGTGCCAGCGATACCGGCCGGCTGCACAGATAGCCCTGATACTGCTGGCAGCCCTGCTGGCGCAGCCAGTGGAGCTGGGCGTGGGTTTCCACCCCTTCGGCCACCATATTCAGCGAAAGAATGCGACACAGGCTGGTGATGAGCTGCGGAATCGCCGAGCTTTGTGGCAGGCCAGAAATAAAGGAGCGGTCAATTTTCAGGGTATTGAGAGGATAGTTCTGCAAATAGGCCAGATTGGAATAGCCGGTGCCAAAATCATCAATGGCAATGGCAAAGCCCATGGCGCGCAAGCTGGCCAGCGTATCCAGCGTGTTCTGGTCATGTGCCAGCAGCAGCGATTCGGTAATTTCCAGTTCGATGGCGGCGGCGCGACAGGCACTGGCTTGCAGAATCTGCTGCAAGGCATCCGGCAGCGCCGGATCAGCAAACTGGCTGGCCGACAGATTGACCGACACCTGCAAGCGCCTGCCCTGTACTTCCCAGCGGGACAGCTGGCTGGCGACCTGTGCCAGTATCTGGCGGTCCAGCTCACGGATCAGACCACTTTCCTCGCACACCGGGATGAAACTGTCGGGAAACAGCAGGCCACGCTCAGGATGCCGCCAGCGCGCCAGCGCTTCGGCGCCGACGATTTCGCCAGTGAAGCAATCCACCCGTGGCTGGTAGAAGGCTTCGAATTCGCCGTTTTCCAGTCCGCGACGGATCTCATACTCCAGGGCTAGACGGGTGCGCGCCCGGGCATCCATCGCCTTATCATAAAACTGGATGCCATTGCGGCCGGCATCCTTGGCGCTATACATGGCCAGATCGGCATGCCGCATATGGCCCTGGATATCCTCGGCGCCATCCTGGCACAGGCTGATGCCCACCGAGGCCGTCAGCCTGACTTCCTGTCCGCGCAACCATAGCGGCCGCGCCAGCGCCTCGACCATGGCAGCAGCCAGCACGGCGGCCTGTTGCTGCACTTGCGGTGCACACAGCAGCACCAGGAATTCATCCCCACCCTGCCGTGCCAATTGCTGATGCGGTGTCAGCAGTGCTTTCAGCCGCTCGCCCATCTGCACCAGCAGCAGGTCGCCAAAGGCATGGCCCAGGCTGTCATTGATATTCTTGAACCGGTCCAGATCGATACACAGCAGGGCCGCTTGCCAGCCCTGGCGCTTGGCCTGCTGCAGCAGCGCCGGATAACTCTGCAACACGAAATTGCGGTTGGGCAGGCCAGTCAGGGTGTCGTGCATGGCCAGGTAACGGGCGCGGGCTTCGGCATCTTTCAGCTCGCTGACATCCACTTCGCTGATCAGCACGGCGTCTGCGCCGGACACCGCATCGCGACAATGGCGCGCCGATACTTCGTGCCAGCGCTCGCCATGGCGGGTCATCACCTGCGCCACCAGCCGCCCCTTGCCTTGCTGCTGCAATTGCAGCTGTAACAATTCGCGATCGGCAGCATGGATCAGGTGCGCCTGCCAGCTCTCGGCCGGATCGACCACTTTCTCACGCGCGGCCGGATTGCGGTACAAGGCCGGGCCATCCGCCTGATAAAGGGTGATCAACACCGGCAAGTGCAATAGCGCCTCGGCGCTACGCAGGGTGTTGGGATCGGCCTGCAATTCGCCCAGGGCCTCACACAACATCATCATGCTGCCCTGATGGCGCAGGCCGCTGAACACCACTTGCAGACTGCGCGGCTTGCCATTGGGGTAGAGCGTCCACGATTCGGAAAACTCCATGCCGAAACGCTCGAAATCACTCTGATACTGACGCAGGCGACGCGCCACCGACTCGGACATGTCGCGCCCCATGTCGCGGCCACGCAATTCGTCCAGCGTGGTGGCATCCCACACCTTGAGTGCCTCGGCATTGGCCCAGTACACCCGCTGCCGGTCGATATCAAACACCCATACCGGATGCCGCAGCCTTGCCAACAAGGCAAAACGTGCCATCGTTTCTTCAGTAAGCGATGTTAGCTCGTGCAGCATAGCGACTTTCAACCTGATCCCAACATGAATATTGCCGTCGTGTTCATTGCATCCTCCCCCGGCAGTGGAAGGACGGCTATTCTAGCAACCATCCACCATGAAGCTGCTTTTTTTAAGATAAGCACTAAAAATAAATCACGCTTTTTTAACAGCCACAGCTTGCCAGCGCCATTTTTTCATGACAAACAACTGTGGCAGAATATCCTACCCACCGCATAGAGTATTTGCTCCAGAGCAAAAGCAGGCGCTTAAGCATGACAAAATCCCACCCCTCATCAGCAGACCGACAAGAAAAAACCCCGCTCGCGCGGGGTTTTTGCATAAGCGGCGGGCGGTAGCCCGCAGGGCTGATTTACAGATAGCTGTCGGTGCTGGGGCAGCTGCACACCAGGTTGCGGTCGCCGTATACGTCGTCGATACGGTTCACGCTCGGCCAGAACTTGTTTTCCAGCACGTAAGGCAGCGGGAACAGACCGGTTTCGCGGCTGTACGGACGGTCCCAGTCGCCAGCGATGTCAGCCTTGCTGTGCGGTGCATTGCGCAGCGGGTTGTTATCCGCCGGCCATGTGCCGTTCTGCACCTGGTCGATTTCCTGACGGATGGCGGTCATGGCGGCAATGAAGCGGTCCAGTTCGGCCTTGGGTTCGGATTCGGTCGGCTCGATCATCAGCGTGCCCGGTACCGGGAAGCTCATGGTCGGCGCGTGGAAGCCGTAGTCCATCAGGCGCTTGGCCACGTCCACTTCGGTGACGCCACTGGCGGCCTTGAGCGGGCGCAGGTCGATGATGCACTCGTGCGCCACACGGCCATTGGCACCGCTGTACAGCACCGGGAAGTGCTCGCCCAGCTTCTTGGCCATGTAGTTGGCGGACAGTAGCGCGTTTTCGGTAGCTGCCTTCATGCCCTCGGCACCCATCATGCGGATATACATGAAGGAGATGGGCAG
>Ga0187845_1002251_pt1 | contig 10552 bp, 6 predicted proteins | sample SpaLakP09_SKY_68_FD_134515 | JGI IMG/M metagenome (GOLD analysis project Ga0187845, IMG submission 134515) | Oligotrophic lake water microbial communities from Sparkling Lake, Wisconsin, USA - SP09_SKY_68 | ecosystem: Environmental > Aquatic > Freshwater > Lake | place: USA: Sparkling Lake... | reverse complement strand
GACAGGTTCCGGATGTGGCCCACGGCATCCATGTTCACCGTGCCGCCGTCGATGGCGACGTCTTCGGCGTCCCATTGTTCGCCATGCCAGGCCAAGGCGCACCCGGTCAGCGACAGACCCAGCAGCTTGTTGGACACGCCGCGCAGCGTCAGGGTCGAGTCCCTGAAGGTCGAGCCGCGCAGGGCGCAATCGGCCATCGTCGATTGGGTGATGGCCCAGTTCGTGGCCGTGACGTGATCGACCTCCAGCCGCATCAGGCGGCATTGGTCGAACGTGACCCCGTCGCCCTCCGCGCGCTTGAGGTCAGCGTCATGGATGTTGGCCTTTTTGAGCGTCGTACCGCTCAGCAGCTCCCCGGACGCGAACATGACACGGTGGAAGAGCGCGTCGGTGGTGTCCTTGTCGCCGCCTCGATTGTGGAAGGCGCTTGCGACATTGACCGCGAAAGTCTTGTCGTCGCGCGCGTAGCTGCCCAGGAAGCCGATCATTTCTCGGGTGATGCTGTGGCGGGCGAGCTCGGTGATCGCGGTGAACCGCGTCGCCACCTCGACCAGGAAATACTGCGCCACGAAGAACTCGAAGAACGACTTGTGACCAAACCGGACCGAGCCGTCGTCCGAGAACGACAAGAACGAACACAGCCGGATGTCGGTGACGCTGCGTTCCCGCAGCTCGCGTTTGTCGATCTCCCCCTGGGATTTCTTGACTGGGATCGGGACGCGATCCAGCGCCTCATCAACCTCGGTCGCGGTCAGTTCGATCGAGCCCTTGCGCAACATGCTCATCGCCAGTTCGCGGCAGGCAGCCAGCCGAAGCTCGGGCTTGAGGTATTGACCGCCTTGCCGGCCGCCGCGCTTGGATCCGTCACGGGCCGCGCAAATCTGGGTGTAGAGATCGTAGAGCGTCGAGGGCCCGATCGAGGCCGTCTTGTCGGCGGGATTCAACGTGCCCTCGACGATGGTCACCACGATCATGTTGAGCAGCAGCGGCCGGCTCATCAGATCGCGGATGTCGTAGATCTGCTCCAGAAACGTCAGCGTGCTCTCGATGTCCGTCCCGGTTTTGGCGACCAGCTCGGCTTCGAAATTCTTTAGGTAGGCCAAGACGCGGTCCCGGGTGAGGGGAAGGAGCTGAAGCGTCGTGCGCAGGCTAGAAGTCGACAGCGTCTTGCGACCGGAGATGTCCAGGCGTTTGAGCAGGTGGTTGGGATCGATCGGCGACTTGTCGAGCCGCTCGAACGTCGCCTTGGGGTCCAGCAGGTGGTTGAAGGCCTCGTTCATTTCCCGGAACGAGTTGAAGTAGGTGGGGCGGGTGGAGAGGATGCAGGGCGAGGGGCTGGCCAGCAGAGAGAGCAGGTGCTTGAGGTAGCCGCCGCGTTCCCGGGCTGTGGCGCCGGTATGGATCTCGTCGAAGCCATCCAGCAGCACGACGAAGCCGCCCGATTCCAGCATGGACTTGAACACCGACTGGGTGGTCGTGATGTACTGCAGGTCTCTCAGCGAGGCGTTGATGAACGACCATTGCGATCCGTGGCTCAGCAGGCTGCGGAGCGGAAGCTTGATCGGATACTTGCCCCTGCCGGTGTCGATCCGGGCCTTGGCGAAGTCGTAGAACAATCGGTCCACCACCGTGGTCTTGCCCGAGCCGAAGTCGCCCACCAGGGTCATCAAGCCTGAATTGTCGCTGGCCCAGTCTTTCAGATAGGTCGCCGCGTCGCCGATGGTTTCGGACCGGTCCTGGTTCGCCTGGCCAGGCAGGGCGATGTACTCCTGCGAGATCGCTTTGCCCTCGTAGTCGGCGCAGCACCGGTACAGGGCTTCGGAAGTCGAGAAGATCTCGCTCTCCAGGTCAGCCAGGGTCAGGAGCCTAATGGTCTTGCTGTCGACGACCATGCCCTTGGCGAGACCCGAATAGTGGGTGTTGCACACCATGACCGCGCCGTTGATCAGCCCCTTGGTGATCAGGCCCTGGGCGGTGTTGATGAACGGCTGAACCTCGTTGACGCCGACCGCGCCCTTTTCTCGGAACTTGGCCTCGACGGCGTAGGTGGAGATGTTGGCCCCGGGCGTGTAGCGGCTGACCAGCATGTCGATCTGGTGATTGGCGACGACGGCGTTGCGATCAATCTTGTAGCCGAGCGCCTCGTAGCAGGTGGCAACCTTGCTCTCGAAGGCGCCGCCGATTTCGGCCGTGGTCATGGACTCGTGCATTTTTGCCCCGGCCTGGTTTATCGCCGCCATCGACGCGCGATGAATCGCGATCTAGGTGCAGGATCGCCCCTAACGTGAAATGAAGCTAGGCTGTACAATTGGTTGTTTGCTCGCAGTGGCTTTGGCGGTCACGTCTTCTGGCCGCCCATCTTGAGCAGGTTTTTCCAGCAGCGTTCGGTTCTCCGATTGCGCTTGACCATGTAGTCGCCGACGCCCTTGAGACGTTCGAGCAGATCTATCTTTTAAGTCGCTGGTTCACCCCCAGCGACAAAGCCGCAGGGTTCGCGAAGGTCGGGCTTCTGGAGCGATACCAACGTCCGCAATTGGCGCGTCCCGGCCAGGTGCCCGACCTCGGAGGGGCCCACTGGGGAAAGTGCTCTTGGTTGCTTTTCAAATTTCAATCGACTTTTAGTGGCGTTTCGAGTATCGGCGTTATCAAATGGTGTTCGCGCGCTCGCGATCTAAGTCCGGGGGGCCTTATGACCAATCGTAGCTTGTTCCCACAGGGGCGCGGTAGCCGCGTCGTTAGATGGTTGAAAGCCGGCGCGTTCATTTCCGGAGCGGTGACCCTAACGCTGGGCCTTAGTGGGTGCACGACCAGCGCGTCCTTGTCCTACGGCTTCTTCGGGCCGAGGGCACCAGTTACGCCGACGATTGATGAGGTCCAAAAACAAGCCATGGAGATTGCCGCAAAGGTCACGGCTGCGGGGGGAGCTGTCGATTACGTGCAGGCGGGCTACTACACGGTCGACAAGGCCTGCGACGCCTATTTCGACAACCTGACCCTGATCCAAAACCAAACCCGCTTCACCGGAGACTCAGTGACGGCGGCCGGTACGGCAGCGTCCGCCACTGAGGCGCTGCGCAAGAACACGGCGGTCGCCGCCCGGCAGCTGGCGCGCATCGCTGCAGGCACGGCCTTGACCAGCTCGGTGATCAGCGCCTTCGACAACCGCGCCCTGATGACGCCCTATGCGTCGGAGACCAAGACGTTGATCGTCGAAGCGCTCTATGCCTTTCGGCGGGACAATCCGGCGAGCGCAGTCCAGAGCAGAGCCGAGGCGGCCCTGGTTGTGGAACGCTACGCCGAGATCTGCACCTATTCGGGGATCACTCGGTACGCCAAGCTTGCCTTGACCCGAGCGCCTTCGGATCCGAGCAAAACCCCGTCAGCCACGCCGACAACCCTCAGCAGCCTTGAGGACGCCGCGGCGATAAGCATCTCTTACCTGCTTGGGGCCACCGACAAGCGTCTGACTGACCGTCAGCTGGCCATCGTGGGCTACTACGTGAACGTCAAGCCGGACGCCTACAAGTCCGCAGGCGCAGCTGTTTCGCTGCTAAAGGAGTTGCCGGCTAGTGTGCAGGCGCAACTCGCGCCTGCCGGAAAGCCAGCCGATCCGACAACTGACGCCAAGGCCAAGGATGCAGCGGCCAAGGCCGGACCGATCCTCGCCCAGCTGAGCGACTCGAACGCAGCGTTCAAGGGGCTGATCGAACAGGTGGGTAGAGAATACGACACGGCGGCCGCCGCGGAGAAGAAGGCCGTAGCGGCCGGCCAGCAGGTCGAGACCGTCCTTTCGCCGGCTCCTAAGACCTCCACCCCTCAGCCAGCGGCGCCGCCAGTTGTGGCTCGACCGGTGCGCCTGCAATGAGGGGGCGCAGCGTTGCCGCGCTGATCCTGCTGGGCACGACGCTCTGCGTCGGAGAGGTTCAGACGCGTGAGCACCTTGCTCGCGCGCTTTACTGGAATACCCCCCCCTATGGCGCGATGTCGGCGGCGGCGATGGATGCGGCAATCGCCGAGCTGACCGCGCGCCACATCGATCGGGTTCATCTATGGCTTAACGACCAGCCGACCAGCAGCATGATCTGCACTGACACCTTCCAGTATGTCGGATGGTCCGAGGCGACGCTTGAAGCGTTCGCCAGTCGTCTCAAGGCGGCCGGACTTGGCGTTGTGCTGACGCTGAGCCCTTCAGCCCCAACCGAATCTTACATCGCTTCTTTGAGTGGCCCCCTAGCTCTGGCCAAACGCACGGGCGCCGACGTTGAGTTCGATCTTGAAGGAAACTGGACTACGCACTTCGGGCCACAGAACTGTGGCCCCTTAGGTCAGCCGCCCAATCTGCCCGAACTCGAGAGGCGCATGCTTGAGGTCTCCAGGGCGACAGCCCCCGGTGTTCAGATCGGCGTTTCTATCCAGCCGCGATACTACGAATCCCACAAGGTGATCGTACAGGGCGCTGACTGGGTTTCACCGCAGCTCTACGAGATGTCGGTCGATACGATGCGCGCGAGTCTGGACAAGCTTGAGAACATTTACTCGGTCAAGGCCTTGTGGCCAGCAGTTCGCGTCGACACAACCCTGGAGAAGTTCATTCCGGCGGCGAAGGGGGCGGCGGGTTTCGCTGAGAACGATCCGAAGGTCCGGGGCGTAGCGTTCTGGGGGCGCAACGAGCTAACCTATGTGGATCGCTGGCTCACCCAAAAGCCCTGATCGGGCTCGGAAGGGTTGGTCGGGGATTTCGGATTTGCGCGACTACTTTTTTGGGGGGGGGCGGCGATGCAGATCGCCGAGGTAACTCACGGCCCCCGGATCGTTGATCACAGGGGCGCCAAGAGGTGTCGACGGGCCGAGGATCAGCTGATCATTGGGTCTTGGGCCCTGAGAAGTCGATGTAGTCGTCCTTGACCGCGCCCCCAGCGTCAACTGCCATGACATAGCCGTCGTGAACTAACGGCAGTCCCATCCGCGATTGTGATCGTTACGCCCTTCAAGGCAGGGAAGTAGAGTACCTGGCCCTGATGAACTGGGGCATCAGCCCGCACCGCGTTCGGAACGGGCCGTAACCGTGGAAGACAGCTATGGTTCCCCATCACTAGAACGGCCCCCATAGTGGGCTCCTCTTAGCCTTCAAATCCTACTCTAGTGCCTGAGGGACCGATCAAACGCCCGCGCCACTCTCGGGGCCTCATCGGACGCTGACCGCGCCAATGCGCCGCAGAACCGAGAAAGGCACGAAACCTGGACCGCTCAAGACCGTCGTGATTGGCTGAATTTGACGACAGGAAGATCATTCGCTCGTCGAGCAGAACGGGAGGCTCGCCGTCCCTCCCTGTTGTTTGCGCGTAGAGCCGCAAAACCACGAACTTGGCCAGATGATCGGCATCAAAAAGAATGTACTGGCCATCGCGGCTGGTGAAATCCATCAACACCGACAACGCCCACAAATTCTGCCCCGTGACCTCCTTGCAGGGGGCGAAGCCGCCGCCCCTGCAAGTCATCTCTCGTGCCTCAATCACCCCCAACAGAGGGGAGCGCGACATTTGTTAGCTCAGCAACGCTAAGGGCGAACGGAAGCCGAACGCGTCAAGTTCAGGCCGCACCGCGCTTTCGGCGACCCAGGGTCAGGTGTCTGCGCCCCGTTGTCAGCGCCGCGGCCTGGTCCCAGAGGAAGTCACCCGAAAACGCGATGTGCTCCCATCCGACCGGCGAGGTGTGGGCGAGTAGATCGTCGGGGGCAGGCTCGCCAGCAGCCCGCAAGTGATCGATTGCATCCGCCATGTAGGTCGAGTTCCACCAGACGATGGCGGCGATCACCAGGTTCAGGCCAGAAGCGCGATACTGCTGAGCGTCACGGCTCCGCTCGGAGATGCGGCCCTGTCGGAATGTGCAGATGGCCTGCGTCAGCGCATGGCGCTGCTCGCCTTTGTTGAGACCCGCCTGGCAACGTCGCCGAAGCGCCGGGTTCTCGAGCCAGTCGAGCATGAACAAGGTCCGCTCGATCTTCCCGACCTCCTGGAGGGCGACGGCAAGCTGATTTTGCCGCTCATAGGCGGCGAGTTTGCGCAGCATGGCCGAGGGGGAGGCGTGGCCAGCCTTGAGCGAGGCGACCAAGCGCATGATCTCGCCCCAGTGCTCCTTGACGACATCGGCCCGCACCTTCCTGCCCATGATTGGGGTCAAGCCGGTATAGGCCGATGGCGGGCCGATCGAGACTAGCCGCCGATCTTGAAAATCGCGCAGCCGCGGGCAGAACCGAAAGCCCAGCAGCGTGCAGAGCGCGAAGACATGGTCAGTCGCGCCGCCGGTGTCGGTGTAGTGTTCCGCGATCTGTAGGCTCGTGCCGTGGTGGAGAAGTCCATCCAAAACATAGGGCGCTTCGTGCGTGGCCGCCGAGATGACGCGTGCATGGTAGGGCGCGTGCTGGTCGGAGACGTGGGTGTAGAAGCTGAAGCCCGGATCGACGCCATAGCGGGCGTTTACCTCGCCGGCGCCGCCCCCGCGCTTTCCCGACCGGAAGAACTGCCCGTCGGAGCTGGACGTCACGCCGTCGCCCCAGACGGCTGAGATCGGCAAGGCGTGATGGGCGTCGATGATCCGCGCCAGCGCCGCTTTATAGGTGTCATCTCGAATGAAGGCGTCCGCCGTCCAGACCAGTTGGTCTCGGGTCACGCCCTGGCTAGCCTGGGCCATGCGCGCCAGGCCCAGATTGGTGGCGTCGGCGAGAATGGCCGCCAGGAGCGCATTCTCGTTTGAACAGGGCTCGCCGGTGCGCAGATTGGTGAAGGCCTTGAGGAAGCCGGTATCCCGGGCGACCTCATGCAACAGCTCTGTCACCCGGATTTTCGGCAGCATGGCGTCGATCCGGTCCGCGAGAACGTCGGCTTCAGGCGGCGTCGCGAGCCGTACCGGACTGATGTGCAGCCGACCGTCCCGCATCTCCACGCCTTCCAGGCGCCCACGTTGGAGGCGATGCGCGAAGCGCTTGAGCCGCCAATCCAACTCCTGGCTACGGCCGTCGAGCCAGGCCTCAGCGGTCGCCGGCAGTCCAAGCTCAGACGTGATCGGTTGGGCTTCGGCCGGGGGCAGCATGTAGCTGTCGAACTGGCGATAGGCCGTCGACCGCTCGACCCAGACGTCCCCTGAGCGGAGTTTGTTGCGCAGGTGGGCCAGGGTCGCGGTCTCGTACAAGCGCCGGTCTACACGCCCCTGGCCATCGACAACGAGGGCACGCCATTCCTTCTTGAACGGCATGGGGGCGTCGGACGGCGCCGCGCGCCGCCCGGACCTATGCAACTGCCGAAGCACCTCGATCGCGGCGAGCGTCTTCTCGCTCCCGCGCGCGGCCTTGAACTCCAGCGCATTGAGCAAAGCAGGCGCGAACTTTCGCAGGCTGGCATATCGATCGGCGGCGCGGACGAGTGGATCGACGTCCGCAGTATCGGCGATCTGGGCCACCTGATCCCGGACCCGAAGCAGCTTGCTCCAACCTACGGCCTCATCGAGGGCTGTCATCGGATCAGCGTCGGTTTCGGCCGCCGTGGCCAGCGCATCGATCGTGCCAAGGAACAGACGCATCAGCCGGGCGACGTCTTTGGCGGTAGAGTTGTACTGCCGCTCCTGGGCGTTCTTCCCCCGGGTGAAGGCCGCACCGATCAGTCGATCGGCCATTTCAATCGCCGCGTCGGTGAGGCGCGCTTCGAGATCGATCAACAGCGCGACCACGGTCGCGCGCCGGCGGGCGAGAGTGTAGCGGTCAATGAGATACGTCGGAGACAGGCGGCCCTCGCGCACCAGGCGGCGCAGCCGATCTGGATGGATGCGGTCCCCGGCGTTGCGGGCGATATCGAGGGATCGAACGGCGCTGAGTTTGTCGAGGATCTCGCGGACATGGTCAGGCTTGGGGCTGGTCGGAATTGTCCTCAGCGACTTCAGGCGTGTGAAGCCCGTCTCTGGATCGAGGCTCAACAGGTCATCCAAGGCCGCCAGCTGCTCCGGACTCAGGCCGGCGAGCAGGGCGTCGTGGACGCGCTTGCGCGCCGTGGCTCGGCCGGTGATGCCGGCGCGCTCGATTGTAGCCGTCGCCGGCAGCATGATCGCCTTGCCGCGAAGCGCGGCGACAACCGCGCCGGCGATCAACGCGCCCTTGTCCGTCGACCAGGCGGCTGAGGCCGCTGCGTCGATCATCAGGCTCAGGTCCGTCCGCGCCGGCGGGCGAAGGCCGAGCGCTGCGCCGAGTTCGCGAGCATGATCGGTCATAGTCTGCTCGCGAGCCGCATAGTCGGCCAGAGCCGCCGCTGGTAGCTGCAGTTGGCTGGCGATGAAGCTGACAAGGGGCTCCAAGTCCACGCCGGGCTGCTCGGTGACTTGAGCCAGGGTCAATCCTGGATGGCGGATCAGGGCGAGCTGAACCGCAAACCCCAAGCGGTTGCGATCTTCGCGCCGGGCTTCGATCAAACCAAGATCCGCTAGCTCAAAGGTGTAGAGGCGCGCCAATGCGTCGCGATCGACAGGAACCCCGAAAAGCTGGTGCCGCTCTTCGGCGCTCAACAGGTCTCGCCGCCCCATGATCGCCCTCCGGCCACCGTTTCATGGCCATAGAGCAACGCGGGGAGAACGACGTAAATGGGCGAGCAAAAGCGGCAGGGCAGGGGGCTCAACTACCAGCGCGTCACTACCGGCTGCAGGTTCGCGTTACGTTCGCCCTTAGCGTTGTTCAGCTAACAAATGTCGCGCTGCCCTCTTGGTCAGCCAGCGCAAGGTGTTGTGCGCCGCCCCAGCCTATCTCGAGGCGAGGGGCGGTGCGCCCCGCGCGCTGAGCGACCTCTGCGGGCACGAGCTGCTGACCTATTGGCGCAACGACTACGGCTTACCCTGGCGGCTCCCTGACACGACCGGCGCTCTCGTCGACGTGCCCGTGACGTCGCGGCTGCGCTTTGACGATCTCGAGGTAATCGCCGACGCCGCCGTGGAGGCGATGGGGCTGGCTTGGCTGCCCGACTGGCTCGTCAGCCGCCACCTCGCCTCGGGGGAGCTTATCGAGCTGTGGAGCGATCGTCCAAGTGCGATGCTTGAGTGTTACGCCGTCTGGCCTTCGACCAAATATCTGCCTCTGCGTTCGCGCCTGGCGATCGACGCGTTGGTCGCCGAGTTGCCCAAGCGCCTGGACGCCGCCGCGATATCTTAGTGACGCGACCTCGACGGGGACCGCTGCACTAGCGCAGCGTTCCCCTTGCAGGACGGGTGTCAGCCGCGGCTGTTCATGCGCTCGAACAGGGCTTCGCCCAGGCGGCGATTGTCTGCCGAGATGCCGACAAGGATCTCCTCCTTGTCCGCTGCCAGTTGCGCAAGGGTCTCGGCTGCGAAGTCCGCTGCCGGCATCATAGGACGGCTGGCCGCCCCCGCGCTGCGTGTGTCGCCACCCAGGCCCGTATCGACGATCGGCGGCGCCAATTCGACCACCCTGACACTGGTCGCCTTCAGCTGATGGCGCAGGCTGAGTGTGAAGGAGTGCATGGCCGCCTTCGTGGCGCAATACACCGGCACGTCGGCCATGGGCGAGAAGGCCAGTCCTGACGTGACATTGATGATTGTCGCCGCCGTCTGCCGGCGCAGGGTGGGCAGAAGCGCGGCGATGAGATGGATTGGCGCGGTGAAGTTTATCGCCACCTCCTGGTCGAGGGCTTTGATCGCCGTCGCGTCGCCAAAGTCACGACGGTATTGCACCCCGGCGTTGTTGATCAGAACGTTGAGACTTGGATGGCTGGCCTCCAGCCATTCGACCATCGCGGCGCGACTGCCGGGGTCGGCGATATCGCAGACGCGGGTGATCAGCCCCGGCGCGTCCTGCTGTGCTTTTGCGAGAGCGTCCGCGTTTCGGCCGCAGGCGATGACGTGGTTGCCGGCCTCAAGGAGCTGCTTTGCGAGCGCCAGCCCGATGCCGCTAGCGCCGCCTGTGATGAGGATGGTGTTGTCTGTGAGTTTCAAGATCGTGCGTCCTTCCAACGAATAAGGAAGGTGCGCCGTCGATGGCATGAGGCGATCAGCGGACACACCTTCGCAACCGGCAAGCCGGGGCTCGGTGTCGCGGATGCCCGAGAGGGAGAGTTGCCATCCGTCAGGACGACGACCGGGCTACCATCCGGTCAGCACTCTTTCGACAAGCGCTTTTTGGCAGAATCCGTGACAAAGCGCAATCATCTGGCCGGGTCTCCAGTGCCACGAGATCAATCACGACGCGCTTACGGAACGCTCGCTAGAGTCCGCTTCCCGCCCGCGATCCAATGTCTGCCATTGGCGCAGCCTTGCCTTCAACGGACGCGGCCTAGCCTAGGATGTCGTATTATCCGCCGCCCGGGGGAGGGAGTTTAGAAGACATAAGTCATTGAAAACATTGAATATTTGGCGTATAATGAACATTATCGGAAGAAATTGTACGTCGTCAGAAGTTTTGGGACAGCCGGGCTGCGGATTTAGCGGAGTGTTGGCCTCGTCTGGGGTTGATATCTAGGCGGCGATTTTGCGGTGCTGCAAGCGCCGATGTTCGAGTGTCTGG
>Ga0187845_1002250_pt1 | contig 10558 bp, 6 predicted proteins | sample SpaLakP09_SKY_68_FD_134515 | JGI IMG/M metagenome (GOLD analysis project Ga0187845, IMG submission 134515) | Oligotrophic lake water microbial communities from Sparkling Lake, Wisconsin, USA - SP09_SKY_68 | ecosystem: Environmental > Aquatic > Freshwater > Lake | place: USA: Sparkling Lake... | reverse complement strand
TCGCCCAGTTCACCGGCGAGGTCAAGCGCCGCGCCGAAGTCCAGGCCGGACGCGGGTTCGAGCGCGCCGTCTTCGGGCGCCCGGTGTTTTTCATCGACGACAATCCGGCGGCCGACAAGCTGGCCGAAGACACGCTGGCCGAGGTGGCGCGTCAGGTGGGCTTCCGCGAAATCGCCTTTCAATACGAGCCGATCGCCGCCGCCTTCGACTACGAATCCCAGATCGACCGCGAAGAACTGGTGCTGATCGCCGACATCGGCGGCGGCACCTCGGACTTTTCGCTGGTGCGCCTGTCGCCCGAACGCGCCCTGAAGGCAGAGCGGCGCGACGATATCCTGGCCACCGGCGGCGTGCACATCGGCGGTACCGATTTCGATAAATACCTGAGCCTGTCGTCGGTCATGCCCCTGCTCGGCTACCAGAGCCTGATGAACAATGACAGCGCCATTCCGTCGAGCTACTACTTCAACCTGGCCACCTGGCACACCATCAACCTGGCCTATACCAAGAAGATCTGGACCCAGCTGGCCGACGTGGTGCGCGATGCGCGCGAACCGGACAAACTGGCCCGCCTGCAGCGCCTGATCGACGAGCGCGCCGGCCACTGGCTGGCCATGAAGGTGGAGGAGGGCAAGATCGCCCTGTCCGACGCCAGCAGCGCGGCGCTCGACCTGGACCGCCTGTCGCCGCCGCACACGGTGCAGTTGCAGCGCAGCAGCTTCGAGGAATCGATCCAGCACCTGGTCGGCGCCATCGACCAGACCGTGCTGAAACTCTTGGCCGATGCCGGCGTGCCGGCCGGCGCGGTGGACACGGTGTTCTTCACAGGCGGCTCGAGCGGCGTGCGCATGCTGCGCGAGCGCATCGGCGCGCTGCTGCCGCAGGCGCGCAAGGTCGAAGGCGACCTGTTCGGCAGCATCGGCGCCGGCCTGGCCCTCGATGCAGTACGCAAATACGGATAGCCATGTTCGAACACCCCATCGTCATGCTCGACTTCGAGACCACCGGCCTCTCGCCCGCCATGGGCGACCGCATCACCGAGGTGGCGGCCCTGCGCATCGTGGACGGCCGCGTCACCGAGCGCTTCGTGTCGCTGATCAATTGCCAAGCGCGCATTCCTTCCTTCATCACGCAGCTGACCGGCATTTCCCAAGCCATGGTCGATACGGCGCCGCCGGTGTCGCAGGTGCTGCCCGCCTTGCTCGACTTCATAGGCGGCGACGCGCTGGCCGCCCACAATGCCAGTTTCGATGAAAAATTCCTCAAGGCCGAGGCGCAACGGCTGGGCATGCAATGCGGCCACGCCGGCCTGGTGTGCTCGCTGAAACTGTCGCGCCGCGTGTTTCCCGGCCTGTCCAGCTACAAGCTGGGCCTGCTGTCGGGCCAGCTGGGCATCCGCTTCCGCAGCGCCGCCCACCGCGCCGAATCGGATGCCGAAGTGGCGGCCGAAGTGCTCATACATATCAGTAAACACCTGGACCGTGCATACGGGATCGGCCCCGTCGACCCGCAGTTATTGGTGTCCTTGAACAAATTAAGCGCGGCCAAGGTGCCCGATTTCCTGCAGAAATTTGCATCTGCAAATAAATCGTCGGAATCGGCTTAAGCGCCTTACAATATCGCCGATGATGCGATCGACCTTGTTCCGTGTGATGCTGTCCCTGCTTCTGCTGGTCTCCCAGCAGATGGCGACGGCGCACGCCCTGTCGCACTTGACCCGGTCCGACCAGGCCGGGCAGGTGCAGGCGGTACAGGGCCAGGACCAGGACCAGGACGACCTCTCCAGTTCCTTCGCCCAGGACCAGACCTGCAACCAGTGCCTGGCCTTCGCGCAACTGGCGCTGCCGATCGGCTGTTCGCACCGTGCCTTCGCCGCACCCGAGCTGGTGTCCATGGCCGTCGCCAGCGCGGAAGCGCATTCCGCCATTGCCCGCACGCGGCTGGCATTCCGTTCGCGCGCACCTCCTCACGCCTGACAGCAAGCCTTTCCCACTAGCGCAACATGACCGCACGCGGTCGTACTGCCATTGACTGTCAATTTTGTTTGCCTGAGGTTTTACCATGCACATCCCACGTACGCTGCTGGCCAGCGCGGTCCTGTCCGCCCTGTCCTCGTTCTCCCATGCCCAGACCGCGCCGGCTCCTGCCGACGACGACGCCGTCATTCCTAAAATTATCGTCACCGCCACGCCGTTCGGCCATGGTGAAAGCGACCAGATCCTGGCCCCCGCAAAGATCCTCGGCGGCGACGAGCTGCGCGACAAGCTCGGCGCCACGCTGGGCGAAACGCTGTCCCATGAGCTCGGCGTGTCGGCCTCGTCCTTCGGCGCCGGTGCCTCGCGTCCCATCATTCGGGGCCTGGAGGGCAGCCGCGTCAAGATGCTGGAAAACGGCATGGGCGTCGCCGACGTGTCCGGCCTGTCGAATGACCATGCGGTGTCGGCCGACGGCGCCACCGCGCGCCAGATCGAAATCCTGCGCGGCCCTGCGGCCTTGCTGTACGGCTCCGGCGCCATCGGCGGCCTGGTCAACGTGGTCAACGAGCGCATTCCGGCGGCCCTGGAAGACCATGTCGGTGGCCAGGCGGAAACGCGCTACAGCAGCGTGGACCGGGGGCGCGCCGCGTCCGCATCGGTCGATGGCGCGGCCGGCATGATCGGCTTCCACCTCGACGGCAGCGTGCGCCACGCGGACGACTACAAGATTGCCGGCCGGCGCGACCGGCGCGATCCGCAATCGGCCGGCGGCACGCTGGCGCAATCGTTCACTCGCCAGGAAACGCTGGGCGCGGGGGCCTCGGTGGTGGGCGACTGGGGCTATGCCGGCGCGTCGGTCTCGACCCTGGATCACCTGTACGGCATTCCCACCATGGAAGGCCCGCGCATCGACCTGCAGCAAAGCCGCTACGACATCATCAGCCAGTTCAAGGCGCCGCTGCCGGGCATCGACTCGCTCAAGTTCAAGCTGGGCTATACCGACTATCAGCACGAAGAGCTCAACGAAGAGAACGAGGCGGAAATCCGCTACACCAATCGCGCCTTCGAATCGCGCCTGGAAGCGAGCCACGCAGCCGTGGCGGGCTGGAGCGGCACCCTGGGCATGCAGACGGAAAACACCCACTTCGCCGGCCAAAGCACCAGCGGCGGGCCCGATACGGTGCCGATCACGCACTCGACTGCGACCGCCGCCTTCCTGGTCGAAGAGCGCGTCTTCGGCGCCGTGCGCATCAATGCCGGCCTGCGCCTGGAACAGGTGAGGCGCAAGCCGGTTACCGGCCTCGACCGCAAGTTCAGCCTGTCCTCGTATTCGGTGGGCGGCTTGTGGACCCTGGCCAAGGGCTACAGCACCGGCGTGACCGTGTCGGTGGCCCAGCGCGCGCCGACGACCGAAGAACTGTACTCGGCCGGTCCGCACGAAGCGACCGAAACCTTTGATATCGGCAACCCGAACTTCCGCAAGGAGACGTCACGCAATATCGAATTGTCGCTGCAGAAAACCCAGGGCCCGATCCACTGGAAGGGCAATCTGTTCCTGAACAAGGTCAGCGACTTCATCTATGGCCACGTGACCGGCGTGCTGCTGGACGACGACTTGCGCGAACGCGTGTTTTCGCAGGCCAATGCCAGCGTGCGCGGCGCCGAAGCCGAGCTGGAATACAATCCGCATGGCCTGGGCTTGTCGCTGCGCGGCTTTGCCGATACCTCGCGCGGCAAGCTCGACGCCGGTGGCAGCCTGCCGCTGCAGCCGGCCACCCGCATCGGTGTGGACGCGGCCTACCGCACCGCGGCATGGCGCGCCGGCGTGTCGCTGGTGCAATCGCTGAAACAGGATCGCCTGGCCAGCTTCGAAGACAGCGCCACGCCCGCTTACACCAGCCTCAACGCCAACCTGTCGACCACGCAGCGTTACGGCAAGCATGACGTGACCTGGTTCCTGCTCGCCAAGAACTTGCTGAACGAAGACATCCGGGTCTCGACCTCGGTGCTCAAGGATATCTCGCCCCTGCCTGGCCGGAACTTTGTGTTCGGCGCGCGCGCCAAGTTCTAGGCAGCCTCGTCCGCGGAGAACTTTCCGCTCGCTACCAAACCCCGCCGATCAGCTCAACGGCGGGGTTTTTTCATTGGTTGAAGTCGCTTCCGGCGACGCCGACGCTTGTGCGCAGTCAAATCCCGGCGCGCTTGTTACCTTAAAATTTTAGCAATACTTCTCAGGTCGCTTGGCTGCCTGGGCGGCGCCACTCTTTCTGCGTTAACAACGGCCTCGGGCCGGAGGGTCAGCATGAACCGCCAAAACATAACGCGTGAAAACTACCAGACTTACATATGGTTTCGCCAGGCAGCCGAGCGCGGCGATGCCTATGCCCAGTTCAACCTGGGACTCATGTACAAAAAAGGCGATTGCATCGAGCGCGACTACGCGCATGCATTCAAATGGCTGCGCCAGGCAGCCCTGCAGGGCCTGGCATTCGCCCAGAACCATCTCGGCGCACTCTACTACAACGGGCGCGGCGTCGACCGCAGCGACGCCGAAGCGGCCTACTGGTTCCGCCACGCCGCCGAACAGGGCGACGCGTCGGCCCAGCAGAACCTGGGCCAGATGTACCGGAAAGGGCGCGGGCTCGAACAGAACCACGAACTGGCCCTGGCCTGGTTCTACCGCGCGGCCGAGCAGGGCGTGGCCAGCGCCCAGAGCCTGCTGGCCGAATGCTATCTGTTCGGCCACGGCGCCCCCATGAACTACCCGCTGGCCATGGCCTGGTTCCGCAAGGCCGCGGTGCAGGGCGAAGCCATCGCCCAGCTCAATCTGGGCCTCATGTACAAGCGCGGGCAGGGCGTGGAAGCGAACGATGCGCAGGCGCTGTGCTGGTTCCGCCAGGCCGCCGCCCAGGGCAATGCCGTGGCCCAGCGCCAGTTGGGCGTGGCCTATGCCGAAGGCCTGGGCGTGCGCGCCGATCCCTTGCGCGCCTTCGCCTGGCTGCAGCGGGCCGCCGACCAGGGCGAAAAGGATGCGCAATTCAATCTTGGCGTCATGCTGGCCAACGGCCAGGGCGTGGACCAGGACGAGGAAAAAGCCCTGGCCTGGTACCTGCGTTCGGCCGAACAGGGACATATGCTGGCCCAGTACAACCTGGGCAGCATGTACGCCAACGGCCGAGGCGCGCCGCGCGACGAGCTGCGCGCGCTGGAATGGTATCGCCGCGCAGCCGACCAGGGAGCACCCAACGCCCAGTTCAACCTGGGCGTTATTTATGCAACAGGCCAGGGCGTGCCGCGCGACGAAGCCCAGGCCGCGCGCTGGTACCGCATCGCCGCCGAACAGGGCGACGCCTCGGCCCAGAACAACCTCGGCGTCATGTATGCCAACGGGCAGGGCGTGCCGCACGACGATGGCCTGGCCGTGTTCTGGTATGGCCAGGCAGCCGAGCAGGGCCACGCGCTGGCGCAGTACAACCTGGGCGGCATGTACAGCACCGGCCGCGGCGTGCCGCGCGACGCCGTGCGGTCCTATATGTGGATGCTGCTGGCGGCCGACGCCGGCGACGAAACGGCCAGCGCCAACAAAAGCATCGTGGCGCGCCGCCTCACCCCGTCCGAGCTCGGCTCGGCGCTCGACCTGTCGCGCCAGTGGCAGCTTGCCCACGGCAGCCTGGGCAATATTCGCGGGTCTTGACGTTCAGGCAAGCGCGCACAAAGTTCTGCACGGAACTAACTGCCAGACGCTACAATAAGCCGGTACGCTGCGGATTCCCCGCCAACCACCGACTGCCTGCGACCATGACAACCGCTCTCCGCTTTTCCAGCCTGGCTTGCCTTTGTTTCGCCAGTGCTTCCGCCTTCGCCACCGGCGTGGCGGTCCAGGTCAATGACAGCAGCGGCAAGCCGCTGGCCGACGCCGTGGTGGTGGTCGATCCGGAAGCGGGCGCGGCCATGCCCAAGCATTTGAAGCCGGCCGAAATCGAGCAGCGCGGCCTCAAGTTCCTGCCCTTGGTCAGCGTGATCCAGACCGGCAGCAGGGTCGCGTTTCCAAACAACGACAAGGTCAGGCACCACATCTATTCTTTTTCGCCAGCCAAGAAATTCGACCAGAAGTTGTACTCGGGCGTTGCGGCTTCGCCACAGGTGTTCGACAAGGCCGGTACCGTGGTCCTGGGCTGCAATATCCATGACCGCATGATCGCCTACGTGAAGGTGGTCGATTCGCCCTATTTCGTCAAGACCGACGCGTCCGGCCTGGCCCGCATCGAATTGCCGGCGGCCGGTAAATACACGGTCTCCGTCTGGCACTACAACATGGTCGGCCAGGCGGCCGAACAGGGCGCCCTGGTGAAAGCGGGCGACAGCGCCGCGCTCAGCTTCAAGCTCGCCATGAAACCGCCGGTCCTGGAGGCTGAGACTGGCAGTCCGGGATACTGATCGATGAAGCTGCGTTTCAAAAGCCTGGAACGGCGCATCGCCACGCTGTTCCTGGTCCTGATCATCGTGGTCCAGGTCCTTGGCCTGCTGGTCATCCAGCAAGGCATCGACAGCAATGCGCGCGCCTCGATCGCCACCGAACTGCTGAACGGCGAAAAAGTGTTCCGCAAGCTGATGGAGCAAAGCGCCCAGACGCAGCGCTTTTCCGCCCAGGTGCTGGCGCGCGATACCGCCTTCGTGCAAGCCATCGGCAATGGCGGCGAAGACGACCGCGCCACCATCGAAACGGCGCTCCAGAACAGCGGGGATCGCGCCAAGGCCGACCTCACCATGCTGATCGACGGCGAGCGCCGCGTCAGCGTGTCCACCGGCCTGGCGAAAGGAGCCAGCCTCGATCCCCTGGTCCTGGGCCTGCTTGACCGCGCCGAACAGGCCAACGGCGCCAGTGCCGTCACCATCATCAACAGCAAGCCGGTGCAGATCGTGGTCATGCCGGTCAAGGCGCCGATCACCATCGCCTGGGTTGTCATGGGCTTTACCATCGACCGCGACATGGCCGTCGACATGCAGCAGCTCTCCGCGCTGGAAGTGGCCATCGTCACGCGCGAAAGCGGCGCGCCATGGAAGGCGGGCGAGTCGACCCTGGCGCCGGCGCTCATGGCCGGCGCTGCCGCGCAGCTGCAAGGCCAGTCCGAGGCGCAGGCAAAAACCTTCGACATCGAGATCGGCGGTCATCGCTACAGCGCCCGCATGCTGCCGATCGGCCTCGATGGCAAGCGCGCCGCCAGCGTCATGCTGGCCCGTTCGATCGACGACGCCACCGAGCAGTACACCCGGCTCGAACGCACGCTGCTGGTGCTCACCGTGGTCGGCATTGCCGTCGCCGCGGTGGCCGCGATCCTCACCGCCAAGCGCATCGCGCAGCCGCTGCGCGAACTGGCCGGCACCGCGCGGCGCCTGGAACGGGGCGACTACCGCGGACAGATCGACGTCAGGCGCGAAGATGAAATCGGCGCCCTGGCCAAGGCTTTCAACAGCATGCGCGAAGGGATCGCCAAGCGCGAACAGGAGATCCGCCGCCTGGCGTACTGGGACACCCTGACCAACCTGCCGAACCGCGCCCAGTTCGTGGTGCTGCTCGACGAAGCCCTGGCCGAAGCGAAGCGCCACGAGCATGCCGTGTTCGTGCTGATGATGGACCTGGACCGCTTCAAGCACGTCAACGACGTCATGGGCCACAATTTCGGCGACGCGCTGCTGCGACAGGTGGCCGAACGCCTGACGCTTCGGGTCACCGAAGCGCATCCCTCGGGCCATGTGGCGCGCCTGGGCGGCGACGAATTCGCGGTGCTGCTGCCGGCCACCAGCCTCGACAACGCCCAGGTGGTGGCGGCGGGCATCCTGCGCGTGCTGGAAATGCCGCTGTCGCTGGAAGACCAGACGGTCGATATCGGGGCGGGCCTGGGCATCGCCGGCTTCCCCGACAACGGCAGCGAATCGGAAGAGCTGCTGTCGATGGCCGAAGTGGCCATGTACGCGGCCAAGCAGCGCAACGACGGCGCCATCGTCTACGATTCGGCCATGGACAAGGCCAGCGCCAAGAGCCTGGGCCTGCTGACCGAATTGCGCAACGCCATCGAGCGCAACGAATTCCGCCTGCACGTGCAGCCCAAGATGAAGCTCGATACCGGCGAAGTGGTGGGCGCCGAAGCGCTGGTGCGCTGGGTCCATCCCGAACGCGGCACGGTGTTCCCGGACGAATTCATTCCCTTCGCGGAGCAGACCGGCTTTATCCGGGTCTTGACGCGCTGGGTGCTGGACCGCTCGGCAGCCCTGTGCCGCGAGCTGAAAGAGCAGGGCGTCGACCTGAAAATTTCGGTCAACCTGTCCACGCGCGACCTGCTGGACCAGGACCTGCCCAACAAATTCAACGACATCCTGCTGCGCCACAGCCTGTCGCCGGCATCGTTCTGCCTCGAGATCACCGAGAGCGCCATCATGGACGACCCGGTGCGCGCCCAGCAGACGCTCGAACGCCTGCATGCCATGGGCGTGGACCTGTCGATCGACGATTTCGGCACCGGCTATTCGTCGCTGGCCTATCTCAAGCGCCTGCCGGTGGACGAACTGAAGATTGACAAGTCCTTCGTGCTGAACATGGAAAACGATATCGGCGACACCAAGATCGTGCGCTCGACGATCGACCTTGGCCACAACATGGGACTGCGCGTGGTGGCCGAAGGCATCGAGAGCGAAGCCGTGTGGCGCCTTCTGGCGGCGCTGGGCTGCGACCAGGGCCAGGGCTATTTCATGAGCCGCCCGATTCCGGCCGGCGAACTGGCGGCGTGGATCGCGAACTGGGCGCCGCCGCTGCGCTCGGCGCTTCCCGCAGTGGGCAACGCGCCAGCCACGGTTTCCTGAAATCGCGCTATCATCTTGCGGGGCATCGCGCCCCGCACCGGCAGCGCCGCCACCCGGCCTGCCGTCTTCGACTCTTTACCTAAAGACGGAATCTCTATGCAAATGACATATGCATCGCTGGTCGTCGGCCTGCTCGCCTCCATCGGCGCAAACGCACTGGCCCAGACCACTTGCCCGGCCGGCGCGCCGATGGTGTACCCGGCCTCGAAAATGGTGGAACAGAATGACGTTTACCACGGCACCACCATCGCCGATCCTTACCGCTGGCTGGAAGACGCCAACAGCGCCGAAACCCGTGTCTGGGTCGATTCCCAGAACGCGGTCACCCAGTCTTACCTGGGGCAGATCGGCGAGCGCGCGAAGATCAAGGAACGCCTCACCAAGCTGTGGAACTACGAGCGTTACAGCGTCCCGTTCAAGGAAGGCGGACGCTATTTCTACAGCCGTAACGACGGCTTGCAGAACCAGGCCGTCCTGTACACCATGAAATCGCTGTCGGACGCGCCGCGCATGCTGCTCGACCCGAATACCCTGGCCGCCGACGGCACCGTCGCGCTGGCAAGCACCACCATCAGCCCGAACGGCAAATACCTGGCCTACGGCACCGCTGCCTCGGGTTCGGACTGGAACGAGCTGAAAGTGCGCGACATCGACACCGGCAAGGACCTGGACGACCACCTGAAGTGGGTCAAGTTTTCGAACACCGCGTGGACCCCGGACGGCAAGGGCTTCTTCTACAGCCGCTACGACGAACCGGCCGAATCGGCCAAGCTGGCAGGCATCAACTACTTCCAGAAGATGTACTACCACGTGCTTGGTACGCCGCAAAGCGCCGACGTGCTGGTGTACGAGCGCAAGGACGAAAAGGAATGGGGCCTGACCGGCGAAGTGACCGACGACGGCAAATTCCTCATCGTCACCGCCAGCAAGGGCACCTCGCCGAAGGTGCGCATCTTCTTCAAGGACTTGTCGAAACCGGATTCGAAGATCATGCCGCTGATCGACGCCTTCGAAGCGTCGTACAACTTCATCGACAACGACGGCCCGGTGTTCTACTTCACCACCGATAACAAGGCGCCGCGTTCGCGCGTGATCGCCATCGATACCCGCAAGCCTGCCGCAGCAGACTGGAAGCAGGTCATCGGCGAATCGAAGGAGACCCTGGTCGGCGCGAACATCGTCAACAAGCAGATCGTCGCCGAATACCTGGCCGATGCACGCAGCCTGGTGCGCGTGACCGACCTGAAAGGCAAGCAGGTGCGCGAAGTCAAACTGCCTGGCATCGGTTCGGTGGGCGGCTTCGGCGGCAAGCGCGGCGATACCGAGACCTTCTACTCGTTCGCCGGCTATACCAACCCGACCACCATCTACCGCTACGACATGAAGAGCGGCAAGAGCTCCGTGTTCCGCCAGCCGAAGGTGGACTTCGACCCGAGCCAGTACGAAACGCGCCAGCAGTTCTTCACCAGCCGCGATGGCACCAAGGTACCGATGTTCATCGTCGCCAAGAACGGCCTGAAGATGGATGGCGCCAACCCGACCTACCTCTACGGCTACGGCGGCTTCAACATCTCGCTGACCCCGTCGTTCTCGCCGGCCAACCTGGCCTGGATGGAAATGGGCGGCGTGTTCGTGGTGGCCAACCTGCGCGGCGGCGGCGAATACGGCGAAGCCTGGCACGAAGCGGGCACCAAGCTGCAAAAGCAGAACGTGTTCGACGACTT
>Ga0187845_1002248_pt1 | contig 10562 bp, 6 predicted proteins | sample SpaLakP09_SKY_68_FD_134515 | JGI IMG/M metagenome (GOLD analysis project Ga0187845, IMG submission 134515) | Oligotrophic lake water microbial communities from Sparkling Lake, Wisconsin, USA - SP09_SKY_68 | ecosystem: Environmental > Aquatic > Freshwater > Lake | place: USA: Sparkling Lake... | reverse complement strand
TGGCGCAAGTCTTGGACAAGCCGCTGACGGGGGCGGCGGCCGTGCAGGTCAGTGCAGCCTGGGTCGCAGCTCCGCCGACTTGCACCTGGACGGCTACCAACGCACGCGGGCAAGTGGCGAGTTATGTCGAGGTGCTCAGCACGGTGGCTGGCACGCCGCCGGCCCCATCGATCACAGGCGCGACCTTTTCTCCCGGCACGGTTACAGCGGGTGGCAATTCGCAGCTGTGTTGGAACGCGGCCAACGTGCCTCGAACGACGGTCAACTGTACGCCGCACTATGACTATCAATACGACGGGACGTCCACGGGCAACGGAGTCTGTGGCCCACCTGATCGCAAAGCCGTGTCGGCGGGTGACGGCGTGTGCACCATCACGGGCTTCAATGATGCGGGTGCAACCACGGTCTTGAAGGTCAGCATCAAGGTGGTGGCAGCGCCGGTCATTTCTTCCGCGAGTTTTGCCTCGAGCACCGTGACACAAGGCAGCGCCAACAGCTTGAGTTGGACGCTCGGTGGCGGCGCCGTGTCGGCCTCTGTCAGCTGTTCTGGCGTAGCGTCCGGTTCTGGCACCACGAGCCCCTTGACGATCAGCACCACGGGCATTGGTACTGGCACTTGCCTCATCAAAGCCGTCAATACCTTGGGTAGCGTCGTTGAGCGCGCAGTCAGTTACAGCTCGGTTGCCGCTCCCTCCATCAGCGGCGCGACGTTCTCTCCCGCCCTGGTCACAACCGGTGGCAATTCGCAGCTGTGCTGGAACGCGGCCAATGTGTCTCGAACGACGGTCAGCTGTACGCCGCACTACGACTATCAGTACGACGGGACGTCCACGGGCAACGGCGGCTGTGGCCCACCCGATCGCAAAGCCGTGTCGGCGGGTGACGGCGTGTGCACCATCACGGGCTTCAATGAGGCAGGAGCGAGCACGGTGGTGAGGGCCAGCATCAAGGTGGTGGCAGCGCCGGTCATTTCGTCTGCAAGTTTTTCCTCGAGCACCGTGACGCAGGGAAGTGCCAACAGCTTGAGCTGGACGCTTGGCGGAGGTGCCGCGTCGGCTTCTGTCAGTTGCTCTGGCGTGGCGTCCGGTTCGGGCGCCACGAGCCCCTTGACGATCAGTACCACGGGCATTGGCACTGGCACTTGCGTCATCAAAGCCGTCAATGCCGCGGGGGCTGTTGTGGAGCGTGCCGTCAGCTACAGCGCGGTGGCTGCGCCCTCAATATCCGGCGCTTTCTTTAACCCTGCGAGCGTGAAAAGCGGTGCCGCCTCGCAGCTGTGTTGGACTGCGAGCAATGTAAAGAGGACGGTCGTCAACTGCTCTTCTCAGTACCTGTATCGCTACGACGGAAGTGCCACTGGTCTCGTTTGCGGACCGGGTGATACCAAAACGACCGGCAGCGGCACTGCTACGTGCACCATCACTGGGAGCAATGATGGCGGTACGTCCGAGCAGCGTGTTTCGCTCGAGGTCATGCCATAGGCAAGAGTTTGGGGGGCGTATCGAGATGTTCGCGTCCAGTGATGCGGTCGTGGTGGGGCGGCCTGGAGACCCTGGGCAAGACCTGGCACTCGCATTTCCTTGACCACGCCCGCCGCTGCCCATCTGGCGGTCCAACATGAACGGTGATTCTTGGGCCGCATCTCAACACATGGGGACTTTCAGGGGTGCGGAGTGGCCTTCGGGATTCGGTGCCTCGGTATCGGCCCGGTTGCTGCAGCGCACGCCGCGTGCGCTGCAGCTGCTGGTCCCGAGCTGAATACGGCCGCCAGGGCTGCATCGCCGGAGCTGTCACCGCGGGCTAGGGCTTGCTTGGCGCGCAGCATCTCGTCGCGGCTGGTGCAGCGCACGCTGCGCCCTAGCAGGCCGGCGCTTGCTGTCAACAAGGTGCCCGAGCGGGAGCACGAATTCGACCTTTGCGTCCGGGCTGGCGCTGACCGGTGCGCAGCCTTGCTTGTTCTCGCCCAGCGCGGACGGCGCGTTGGCGGCGCGTTGGTGATCTTGCTCTGTACCGGCCTGGGCGCTTGGCTGCGTCGTGCACGCCTGCGGGCGACAAATCGGGTAGAGCCCTGAGGGATTCGCTGCTGCGCCGTCGCGGTGATCGTTCGCCAGCGTGCTTCATCGGACGCCCGCGTAGCTCGTCAGATGGGCGGCATTGGAGCCGACTGCCTGCCAGATGATGCAGGCATCGACCAAATGAAAGGGCTCTTTGATGAACACCGAAAAACAAACCGGCCGCCTGATCGGCGGGCTCTTGCTGCTCGCGCTGCTGCTGGGCATGTGGAACAACTTCGGCCTGAGCACTCCGATCTTCGCTGAGCCGGGCTGGCTCCAGAACGGCGCGCAAATGCCCGCGCTGTTTGGCGCCAGCGCGGTGCTGGGCGTCGTGACCAGCCTGATGATGATGGCCGTCGCCATCCTGGCTTGGCCCATCCTGCGCCAGACCAGCCCTTCACTGGCGCTTGCCTATGTCTTGTTGAGCGCCATCGTCGTCGCGACCAGTGCGGTGGAGCAGACGAACTTTCTGGCCATGCGCGCCTTGAGCTTGCAATACGCGAAGAATCCGGGGCTTGACACGGCGCTGTTCGAACTGATGCGCGGCATGGTGGCGGCTGCCCGCCACGGCATCCACTACATCGACAAGCTGATCGGCGGTACTTCGGTTTTTGTGTTGTTCCTGGCCATGTCTCGCTCCAACTTGGTGCCGCGCATCATCTCCGCACTCGGACTGGTGGCCGCTCCCATTCAGATGGTGGGTATTTGCTCGGCGCTGTTCATGCAGCCCATGAACCTTGCCGTGCTGGCGCCGCTCGCCTTGATGCTGCTGGTGTTGAGCCTGACGTTGCTGGTCAGAGGCTTTTCGGCCAAGGAAGCTGCCGCTCGCGGCAGCGGTCTGCAAGCCGCCTGACTCACAGCAAGGCGGCCACCATGGGCAGCAGAACCTGCGAAATCATGAAGGCGCAGAACATATAGGGGAAGGCCACCAACAGGATGCGCAGCAGGGTGCCCCAGACCGACCCGCCATAGACCTTGTACTGGGCCCGGCCCAGGTAGACCAGCAACCACAGGCTCAGCCCCAGCCGTGGCCAGCCCCAGGGGAACAGCAGGGCCAGGATCCAAGCCAGCAAGATGCTGCAATGCAGATAAGCGCCTTGCACCAAATGCTCGCCATAACGGCGGGGGCGTTGCGGGTAGCGCTTGCTGCGCCCCAGGTAAGCCAACTGCATCAGCGCTGCGTAGACCGGCAGCAGGGCGAACAGCACATAAGGGCCCAAGCGCAGCGAGCCGCTCTTGATCTGCTGTAGGCGTTCGGGGCGGCTCAGTCCCTTGTAATGCAGCACCCGCTTGCGCAAGGGATCGGCAATCGGTTTTGGGGCGTCTTCGAGAATCTCCAGCCAGTTATCGCTGATCGTCGGGCCTGATGCCGGCGGGCGGGCCTTGGAGGCCGCAGCTTTGGCGGCAGCAGGGGCAAGGGCAGAGGCGGCCGAAGCGGCAGCGGGCGCTCGCTGTTGCTGCTCCGTGCTGCCCGCCGCACTGTCCTCCGACGGGTTGTCGGCGGTCAGGCGCAAGACCGCAAACAGCAGCAGCGAGAGCACAAAAAACAGCCGCGCTGGGCGTACAAAGTAGCGCCTCCTTCCGGCCAGATAGGCCTGGGCCAGCTCCCCCGGTTTGACGGCCAGATGCCACAGCGTTCGCCCCAGGCGACCGTCCAGCGCCAACAGCCGCCCGCCGGTATGGGCCAAAAACTCCCCCACCGATGGCAGTTCGAGCTTGGTCTCCTGGCCGCAGCGCGGGCAATAGTCCCAGTCGGGTGCGCCGAGTTCCGCACCGCAGTTGCGGCAGGGTGTGATGCATTGCGCGGTATCGGTCCGATCTGGCAGATCTTGCATCGGCATTTCCTTGCTGGAGCAAACAGGGGCCCGCCTTGCGCCAGCAGACAGTCGACCAGGTCGAAGGGCCCGCCGCGCCACCTCGCGCGGTGTATAGGGCTTATCGACTGTACCCGCAGCCGGGATAGCTCCGATGACCGGCATATGGACCCTGAAAATAGGGCAAGACTGGCACCGGGGCCGGGCCATAGCGGCTATGCTGAAAAAGCATCATCAGGCTCCCCTGACCGTCTGGACTTCATGGACATGCAAGCAAGCCCAAGCGCAAGCGAAAGCGGAACGCAGCCTCAGCAGGGCAAGCCTCCGGCTTTTCGGCTCTATGCCGGCGCCAGCTCGATTGTGCTGATCGCCTTGCTGGCCGCGCTGTTTGCCATCTGGCATCTGCGCCAGGAGATGGAGTCCCGCTTGAACAGCGGCACGCAGCATTTGGCGCGGGCGCTGGAGGGCACGTTTGACGGGCTGATCAACACCCTGGACGTGGCTCTGCAGGCTGCTGCCGACGAGATCGCGCATCAGCAGGCCCGCGGAAAGCCTGACAAGGAGGTCATTGACGCGCTGCTTAGTCGCCAGCAGCAGCGGGTGCCCCATGTGGCTTTTCTGCGCGCCACCGATGAGCTGGGCCAGGTGGTCTATGGCCTGGATGATCCCTCCACCAAGGCCTGGATGGCTGACCGCGAGTTTTTCGTTCACTTGCGTGATGACCCCAGCCTGGGCCTTTATGTCGCCAAGCCGGTCATCGGGCGCATTGACAAGCGCATGCTGTGGACCTTTGCGCGCCGCATCAAGCGTGCCGATGGCGGCTTTGGCGGCACGGTGTATGCATCCATCCCCTTGCCAGACCTGGAGCAGATGCTGGCGCAGATCAAGATGGCGCCCGGCGGCTCGATCGCCTTGCGTGATCGGGACCTGGGTCTGATGGCGCGCCATACCTTCGGTCTTGAAAACCCGATTCCTTTTGGGTCGCAAACATTGGCCGATCCCTTCAAGCAGGCATTGCAAGTCAACGCCCAAGAGGGCAGCTATATCAGCGACGGCTCTGGTGTGGATACCTTGAGTCGCAGCTACTCTTACCGGCGCAGCCAGAAGTATGGCTACGTGGTCAACGTCGGACTGGCACGCGACGAAGAGTTGGGGCATTGGCGTGCCCAGGCTGCCATCTTGGGCGCTCTGGTGGCGGCCCTGGCATTTTCACTGTTCAAGCTGGTGCGTCAGATGCATCTGGCAATGCGGCAGCAAAACGGCTTCATTGCCTCGATGCAGGCGAAAGAGGGGGCCTTGCTGGCCGAGCACCAGGCTTTGATGGACGCCGAGGCGCAGCATCTCAATTTGCTGCGCAAGCTGGATGCCGGCATCGTGGTTCACGCGGCCGACACCCGCATCCTTTTCAACAACAGCCGGGCTGCCGAAATTTTGGGGCTGTGCGATGAGCAGATGCAGGGTCGCATGGCGGTGGATCCGACCTGGTGCTTTCTGGACTCGGCCGGCGTGATTTTGCGCCCCGAGCAATACCCGGTCAGCGTGGTGCTCCAAACCGGCGAAGCGCTGCGGGACATGGAGTTCGCCATCAAGAAACCGGGCAAGCAGTCATTGACCTGGGTCTCGGTCTCGGCTTTTGCCGATCTGGATGCGCAGGGGCGCATCGACAAGGTGGTGGTGAATTTCTATGACATCAGCGCCCGCAAGGAGGCCGAATTCGTCTGGCGCTGCGCCTTCGAGAGCGCTGGCGACGGCGTCTGGGATCTCAATTTGGAAACTGATGCGGCGCAGTACTCGCCGCGCTATCTGGACATGCTGGGCTATTCCGAGAGCGAGTTCCCCTCGACCCAGCAGAGCTGGCTGAACTTGATCCATCCGGAAGACAAAGCCCGGCTGCAACAGGCGCTGGACGACTATTTGCAGCGCCGCGTTGAGGTCTATGCGGCCGAATACCGCCTGCGCTGCAAGAACGGTGACTACAAGTGGATCTATGCGCGCGGCAGTGTCGTCAGCCGCAGCGCCGAGGGGCTGCCGCTGCGCATGGTCGGCACCCATACCGACATCACCACCTTGAAGGCGGTCGAAGAAAAGATCTGGCTGCAGGCCAATTACGACGGCCTGACCCATCTGCCCAACCGGCAGCTGTTCCATGACCGGCTCGATCAATTGATCAAAAAGGCACAGCGGGACGAAGAACGCGTTGCGGTGTTGTTCATCGACCTGGATCACTTCAAGGAGGTCAATGACACCTTGGGTCATGATGTTGGCGATGAGTTGCTGGTAGAGGCCGCTTCGCGCATCAAGGATTCGGTGCGCGACTGCGACACCGTGGCCCGGCTCGGCGGCGACGAGTTCACCGTCTTGCTGCCGGAGCTGCATGACCTGGCCGTGATTGGGGCTTTGGCGCAAAAGATCATCGAGCGGGTCTCGATGCCTTACCTGCTGCGCGGTGCGGAGCTGCATGTGTCGGCCAGCATCGGCATCGCCATCTATCCCGACGACGCGACAACGGTGATCGAGCTGACCAAGAATGCCGACCAGGCCATGTATGCGGCCAAGGGGCAGGGGCGCCACTGCTTCCGTTTCTTTACCCGCACCATGCAGGACGACGCCCTGTTGCATATGGTCTTGGCCAGCGATTTGCGTCATGCCTTGAGCGCCGGTCAATTGGAGCTGCGCTACCAGCCCATCATCGATCTGGCCAGCGGCGAAGTGCACAAGGCCGAGGCCTTGCTGCGTTGGTTGCATCCGACGCGGGGGCAGATCCCGCCGAATCAGTTCATTCCCAGCGCCGAAGAGACGGGCTTGATCAACCCGATCGGGGCCTGGGTGATGCGACAGGCCATCGAGCAAATCGTCGATTGGAAGCAGCGGCTGGGGGCCGAGTTTCAGATCAGCGTCAACAAGTCACCCGTGCAGTTCCTGGCGGACCGGCACCTGCAGGAAGACTGGCTCAGCCACTTGGAGCAGGTCGGTTTGAGTGGCAGCAGCATCGTCGTTGAGATCACCGAGGGCGTGTTGATGGACACCGATATGCGTGTCACCGCGCGGCTCTTGAACTACCGAGACCAAGGGGTTCAGATGGCGATCGACGACTTTGGAACCGGCTACTCCTCCTTGTCCTATCTGAAGAAACTCGATGTCGACTACCTGAAGATCGACCAGTCCTTCACCCGCAACCTGGCGCCCGATTCCCATGACCTGTCGCTGTGCGAGGCGATCGTGGTGATGGCGCACAAGCTTGGCATCCAGGTCATCGCCGTGGGCGTCGAGACCGAGATGCAAAGAGAGCTGCTGCGCCAGATCAACTGCGACTTTGCGCAAGGCTATTTGTTCGCCAAGGCGCTGCCGGCGCCGGAGTTCGAGCAGCTGTTCTTGCCGCCAGCGCCGGCTCGGTAGCGGGGCTGATCAGGCAGGCTGGTTTTGCTTGCCCACACCCGGGCTGGTCGTACCTGGGCTCAGGCGGCCTGCAAGCTGCGAGCCCGTTTGCGCTTGTGCGCACCCCAGGCCGTGTGGCCAAGCCAGAACAGCAGCAGGCCCAGGATCAGCAAGGCCGGCACCATCAGCAAGCCGGACTTTTGCACCGCCTTCGGGAACACCTGCGGCTGGCCCAGGAAGAGCGAATTGGCGGCGATGAACAAGGCCACGGTCATGCGCCAGAGATGGCGCGCCAGCCGGGTCGCACCGGTGACGGCGCGATTCAGAATCAAGCGCAGATCGCCTACGGCGGCCAAGCTGCCGATGATGAGGAACATCACAAAGGCGGCGCCAGGCTGGCCGTCCAGCATGCCGCGGGGGGTCTGTGAGGCCAGCCAGAAAAAATAGGCACTGGCGGCGACCACGCTCAAGGAGATGGGCAGCAAGCCATGGTCGAAGCGCCCGATCTGCCCGGGCCTGTGTTGGACCGTCATCCACGAGCTCAAGACCAAATAGAAGGTCAGGATGCCGGCAATCACCGAGGCGCGTTCGGGCGTCGGCAGGAAGGGTGCGACGACGGCGCCGATGCCGGACATGATCAGCATCGAGATGACAAAGATCTTGCCGATCAGGCGGTGCAGCGGTGTGCCCTTGCGGAACACAAAGGCGGCCGCGCCAGACAAGATGCCGACGCTGCCGGCGCCGATGTGCAGATACAAGACCGCGGCGGCGGCGGCATGAACGAGAGGGGAACTCTCGGGGCTGATGTAGAGGGTGGCCATTGTCAATAACTCCGAAATTCAGTGGATAGGGTTTGCTGTTCTTGTTTTGTTCACTTCGGCTGGCGCTCGAAGAAGGCCCAGATCATGGCCGCGCCGTTCGGCTCCATCGGGGAGGGGCCCAAGAGCCGCGGGCGTTGGGAGTAGGGCTGTGGCAAGCCATGTCCGCCGCCATGAATGCTCACCAGTTCGACCTCGGCCTTGCCATCCTGGCTCCAGCGGTTTTGCTCGACGCGCACACCCTCGGTGACGGTTTTCTCACTCGTCAGGGGCTCGCCGGCCAGCTGAGCCCAGTTCGCAAAATACTGCGCCGAAGCGCGTGAGGAAACAATCGGGCCGCCCTTGTAGAACAGGCCCAGCAGATTGATCTCACCGCCGGCATAGGGCACCAGCGGGTCCTCCGTGCCGTTCATGATCATCACCGAGGTGGCTTTTTGCGCCGCCGGCTTGCACTGGAAGTTCTCAGCTGCCGGCACATTGGCGACCACGGCGGCTACGGCCTTGTAGCGGCTGGGTTGCTCCAGAGCCAGGCGCATCGCCATCGAGCCGCCATTGGAAACGCCGGCCGCAAACACGCGCGCAGGGTCGAGCGCCAGCTCGCTGACCAGTTTGTCGACCAGGGCGGACAGGAAGCCCACATCGTCGCCGCGGACGCCGTTCAGTTCCTTGTCGCCGATGCGGCTGCAGTCGTTCCAGTCGGACGCGTAGGCCTTGGGATAGACGACGGCAAAGCCATGCTGGTCGGCCAGGCGTTCAAACGCGTAGCCGGTGCCGATGCGAATGCGTTGTGGGCCTTCGCCCGATCCGTGCATCACCAAGACCAGCGGCGCGCCTTTGGGCAGGTCCTTGGGCACATAGGTCCGGTAGCTGTGTTTCACACCGGCCACTTCAATCGTGCCCTTGCTCAAATTGCCGGACAGCTGCGGCAATGCGGGCTCGGGCGTGTAGAGGAAGTAGGCGAACAGGCCGGCCAGCACAGCCAGCAGGGCGGTCAGGCCCAAGAAGCCTTGCAGCAGAACACGCAGAACTTTTTTCATGACAAGGCTTTCTTTGGAACAAGGGGGTCGACTGTGCCTGTCGCCCAGGGCTGCGGCCAAGCCATGCCGGATCGGCGGCGCCCTTGCAGGGACGAGCGACGCCCGGCCGCGACCAAAGGCGCCAGCCGCTGTTGTTCCGCCCTTGATCGGCCCGTCGCGCGATTCGTCCCGCCGCATCGTGTCTGAAAGCCCGGGTCGCGTGGCTCGTCTGAGCGCCTGTTTTGGCGGGCGGGTCGCTCAACACAATGGCATTGCCTTCTCGAATTCCGCAGCGCCGGCTTGTTCCAAACCCGCTGCTTCAAGCCACTCACTCAATAGTCAGTCGACCATGAACACTCAGTTTTTTCCAGCTCGCCACAGCTCTTCGATTCACAAAGCCATGCTCACGCTGGCGCTGGCCGCCTCTATTGGCAGCGCCCAAGCCGCCGTCTTCAAGGATGCGCAGCTGGAGTCTCTGCAAGATGCCGGCAAGTTTGTCGAACTGGAACAAGTGGCGCAGGCCCGTCTGAAGACCAATGCCGCCGATGCCGAGGCCAGCGCAGCCCTGTCCTTGGCCTTGAGTTTCAGCGATGCCGGCGACGGCAAGCGCCTCGAGTCCGGCGCCAAGCAGGCCAAGCTGTGCGTCGAGCAGCACCCGAACGTTGCGGTTTGCCATCTGGCCTCGGCACAGAACCTCGGCTTGCAGATGATCAGCATGGGCATGGCCAAGGCCATGCGCAGCGTGGGGAGCTTGAAAGAGACCTGGATCCGCGCGCTGGAGTTGGAGCCGAGCAGCTTCACGGCCCGTGTGCAGCTGGCCAAGCTCTATCTGACCGTGCCCGGCATGATGGGCGGCAGCGTGTCCAAGGCCAAGGAACTGGAGGCCGCCGTGCGCAGCAGCCAGCCCGAAACGGCGCGCATCATCCGTGTCCATATGGCCGCCGAAGACAAAAAATGGGCCGAGATGGAGAGCGAGTTGCTGGGCGTCAAGCCGAGCAAGGATGGCGCCATGCTGGACGAGGTGCGCGAGGCCACCATGCAGTTGGCGCGGGTCTATATGAAGGACAACAAGGATTTGGCCAAGGCCAAGAGCCTGTATGAAGGCTTGCACCGCGACCAGCCGAACAAAGCCAATGGAAGCTATGGCCTGAGCCGGGTCTACGCCGCGCAGGGCCAAACCGACGAGGCGATTCGCTACCTGGAGCGGGCCAGGACGCTGGGCGGTGCTGACGAACTGCCCGTCGATCACCGCCTCGGTGATGCCTATCTGGCCAAGGGCGACAAGGCGCAGGCCAAGGCAGCGTACGAGCGTTTCATTGCCAACAAGCGGGCCAACCCGGCCAATGTCGAGGACGCTCGCAAGAGCTTGGCCAAGCTCGGCTGAAGCTGAAGGAAATACAAATGAGCGATCAAGACGTCCCCCTCTGGCGCCTGAATCTGTTGCGCGCCTTCTATTTGCTGATCACGGTCGGTCTGGCCAGCAGC
>Ga0187845_1002246_pt1 | contig 10564 bp, 15 predicted proteins | sample SpaLakP09_SKY_68_FD_134515 | JGI IMG/M metagenome (GOLD analysis project Ga0187845, IMG submission 134515) | Oligotrophic lake water microbial communities from Sparkling Lake, Wisconsin, USA - SP09_SKY_68 | ecosystem: Environmental > Aquatic > Freshwater > Lake | place: USA: Sparkling Lake... | reverse complement strand
TCGGGCAATGCGGCGCTGCTGCGCGGCGGCAGCGAGGCGGTGCATTCGAATCGCGCGATCCATGCCGCCATGGTCGCGGGCCTTGCCAGCAAGGGCGTGCCCGAGGCGGCGGTGCAATTGCTGCCGACGCAGGACCGCGCGGCGGTGGGCGCGATGCTGACGGCGGCGGGGCTGATCGACATGATCGTGCCGCGCGGGGGCAAATCGCTGGTTCAGCGGGTGCAGGATGATGCGCGCGTGCCGGTTTTGGCCCATCTCGACGGCATCTGCCACACCTATGTTCACAGCGCGGCGGACCCCGAGATGGCTTTGTCCATCGCGGTGAACGCGAAAATGCGCCGCACCGGCATTTGCGGTTCGATGGAAACACTGCTGCTCGATGCCGCCTTCCCCGGCTCGATTGCGGTGGTTCAGGCGCTGCTGGATACGGGTTGCGAAGTGCGCGGCGATGCCCGCGCCTGCGCGCTCGATCCGCGCATTGCGCCTGCCAGCGAGGCGGATTGGGACACCGAATATCTCGACGCGATCCTGTCGGTGGCGGTGGTCGATGGGGTTGAGGCCGCGATTGACCATATCGCCCGCCATTCGAGCCATCACACCGATGCCATCATCACCGGCGAAGCGGCGGTGGCTGAGGAATTCCTGCAACGCGTCGACAGCGCGATCGTCATGGTCAATGCCAGCACGCAATTTGCCGATGGCGGCGAGTTCGGCCTTGGCGCGGAAATCGGCATTGCCACGGGGCGTTTGCATGCGCGTGGCCCGGTTGCTCTGGAAGGGCTGACGACCTATAAGTGGCAGGTTCGCGGAACCGGACAGGTCCGACCCTGAAACCCAATCCTCAACACATCGGCCTCATGGGCGGGAGCTTTAACCCCGCCCATGGGGGCCATCGCCGCATCAGCCTCCTGACGCTCGCCGCGTTGGGGCTGGATGAGGTGTGGTGGCTGGTGTCTCCGGGAAATCCGTTGAAGCCGCAGGCGGGCATGGCTCCCCTGCCCGCCCGCGTGGCCTCGGCCCGTGTGCAGGCGCGCCGCGCCCCGATCCGCGTTTCGGCCATCGAGCGCGAATTTGGCACGCGTTATACGGTTGATACTTTGGCGCGCATTCGCCGCCGCTGGCCAGCAAAATGTTTCACGTGGATCATGGGCGCGGACAATCTGGCGCAATTTCATTACTGGCTGCGCTGGCGCGATATCGCGCGATCTATGCCGATTGCGGTTATTGCCCGTCCGGGCTATGATGCTCGTGCTGTTGTCAGTCCGGCAATGGCGTGGCTGGGCCGATTCCGGCGGCCTGCGGCCAGTTTGAAAAAGCCGGCTGGATGGAGCGCGCCAAAGCTGGTGCTGTTGCGTTTTGACCCCGACCCTCGTTCGGCCACTGCCATCCGGCAGGCCAATCCGATGTGGGCAACGGGCGACATCGCGCCATCGCTGCGGGATGGCCTGACGCGGCGCAGGATTGCCCATAGGGGACGGGCATGATGCGGCGCGAAACGGCCATAAACGTTTCACATTGATCAATTCGGCACCCCGCCTCCAGCCGGAGCGGGCCTGCCACCAGAGAGGAGTTATTCTGACTTACATGCCCGATCCTATCACCCCTTCGCCCGCCATCCCGGCGGCGAAACCCGTTTCCACGCTGCCCGATGCCGAACCCGGTTCGGTGCATGCGCTGATCCTGCAATCGCTTGACGACGATCAGGCGCAGGAAATTGTCTCCATCCCGCTGGAAGGCAAGACCTCGGTGGCCGATCACATGGTGATCGCATCGGGCCGTTCCACGCGTCAGGTGGCCGCGATGGCCCAGCATCTGTCCGAGCGCATCAAGCATGGCGGCTTTGGCCATGTCCGCGTCGAAGGCCTGCCTGCCGCCGATTGGGTGCTGATCGATGCCGGCGATATTGTCGTCCATCTGTTCCGTCCCGAAGTGCGCAGCTTCTACAATCTGGAACGCATGTGGGGCTTTGACGGACCCAGCGGCGCGGCTTGATTTCTAAGACCTGAGGGCGCGCAAAAGGACGGGGCTAGCGCAATGCTGTTGCATATACTGGCCCGTGGGCGGATTGCCCGCTCGCCCGAAGGAGAGATGCTGGACCGCTATTTGAAGCGGATTGTCTGGCCGGTGAAACATACCGAATTGCCAGACCGGGGCGGCACGATTCCAGCCCTTGCCACCCCTGCCCGCCGCGTGATGCTCGACGAGCGCGGGCGCCAGCTTTCTTCGGAAGAATTCGCCGCCATGCTGGGGCGGTGGCGTGATGATGGCGTGCGTGAGGTGCGCTTTGAAATTGGCGCGGCCGATGGGCATGGCGATGCCGGGCGCGCAGAGGCGGATTTGCTGATCGCCTTTGGCGCGATGACATGGCCGCATCTGATGGCCCGCGCCATGCTGGCCGAGCAATTGTGGCGCGCCACGGCGATCCTTTCCGGCCATCCCTATCACCGGGCGAATTGAGCGATGCGGCGCGGGGCTTTGATCATCGGGGCTTTGCTGGCCACGCTGATGCATTCAGGGGCCGGCGCGCAGGTGACCAATGTTCTGGATGATCCGGGGCAGGCGAGGCGCGATTGGACGCAGGCGCAGGCGCAGGCCAACACGGCGCGGGCGCGCGCCGAGCGCCTTGAAAAGGAGGCAAATCGGGCCGCAGCCACGGCGGACAAAGCTGCCCGTGAAGCCGCCGCTCTGGCCGCGCGGATTCAGGAGGCCGAGGCGCAGATTCTGGCTGATGAAGCGCGTATCCGCATCATTGAGCGACAGCGCAAGGATCTGCGCGCCGAACTGGCGCTGCGGCAAAAGCCGCTCGTGGAACTGACCGGTGCGTTGCAGCGGCTTTCGCGCCGCCCGCCTCTGGTGGCTTTGCTGCGCCCCGGATCGCTGGCCGACAGCGTGCATACGCGCGCGATGCTGGAAAGCATGTTGCCGCAGGTCCAGCGCCGCACCGCCGCGCTGCGCAGCGAACTGGCCCGCGCACGCACCTTGCAGGAACAGGCCAAGGGGGCCGAAGCCGCACTCCATGGCGAGATTGCGCAATTGAACACCCGCCGCCGCGATCTGGGCGCGATGGAGGCAAGCCAGCGTCAGGCCGCGCGCGAGGCCAATGGCGGGGCAAGCCGCGAGGCTGAACGCGCGCTGGCTCTGGCGGAAAAGGCGCGCGATCTGGGCGGTTTGTTGCAGGGGTTGGAGGAAGCCGCCGCCTTGCGCGATCGTCTGGCTGCCTTGCCCGGCCCGGTGTTGCGCCCGGCGGCGGGGCATATGGCCAGCGAGGCCTCCTTTGCCCCCTCGCCCAGCCCGACGCCGACTGCTTTGCCAGATTTCCTGCTGCCGGTGACGGGGCAGCTGGTTTCCGGCTTTGGCGATGCTTCACGTGGAACCATCGCGCGGGGTATCACCATGGCCGTGCGGGCGCAGGCGCAGGTGGTGGCGCCATCGGCGGGGCGGGTCGCTTTTGCCGGGCCTTTCGCCGGTTATGGCCAGATCATCATTATCGACCACCCGGCGGGCTTCACCAGCCTCATCACCGGCCTTGCTGCTCTCTCGGCGCAGGTGGGCGACAATGTGGTGGCCGGATCGCCTTTGGGCACGGCAGGGCCGGGAAAACCGCAAATCACGCTGGAATTGCGAAAAGATGGCAAGCCGGTGAACCCTCTTGATCAACTGCCGCGTTAATTCTTGCAAGTAAGGGCATCTGGCATTCCTTGCCCAACCCGGCTAGATTCCCCAGCGAATATCCAGAAAGGCCCCCCATGCGTTCACGTTTAGCCACTATTGCCCGCGCCGGACTTTTGCTGGGGGCGGTGGCGATGGTGCCGGTGGGCACCGCAGGGCTGGCGGCGGTCGATGGCCGCGTTGCGCCGCAATTTGCCCGGCTTTATACTGTCTACAGCCTGATCAAGGCGCATTATGTCGATCAGACCGATGACGAGAAACTGGTGAAGGGCGCGATTGACGGCATGCTCTCCAGCCTCGATCCGCATTCCTCCTATCTCGATGGCTCCAGCCTTGAACGGCTGCGCACGATGATCGACGGCGGCTATGCGGGCCTTGGCATTTCGGTGGTGCAGGAGGATGGCGCGGTCAAGGTGGTCAGCCCGATGCATGGCAGCCCGGCCGAGCAGGCAGGGGTCAAGCCGGGGGATTATATCACGCATCTGGATGGCAAATTCATCGTTGATGGCGATCTGGACGATGCTGTGGCCAAGATGCGCGGGCCTGCGGGCTCGCAGATCAAGCTGACCATCTATCGCCCCGGTCGCGAGGAGCCGTTTGACCTGACGCTGACCCGCGCGGTCATCACGCTGGAGCCGGTGACGGGCAAGCTGGAGGGCGGCGTCGCGGTGATCACCGTGAATGAGTTCAGCCATGACGTGGGCCGTCTGGTGTTTGAACAGATCCAGAAGCAGCGCGCGGCGGCGGGTAACCGGCTGACCGGGGTGGTGCTGGATCTGCGTTCGAATCCGGGCGGCGAATTGGATGAGGCGGTGGCGCTGTCCGATCTGTTCCTGAGCGGCGGTGTGGTGGTGTCCCAGCGCGGGCGTCAGGCGGGCGAGAATGCGGTCTATCGCGCGGAAACCTATTTCCCCGGCGATCTGGTCAAGGGCCTGCCGGTGATTGTGCTGATTGACGCCGGTTCGGCCAGCGCGTCCGAAATCGTCGCGGGCGCGTTGCAGGATCAGCATCGCGGTTTGATTATGGGCGAGCGCAGTTTCGGCAAGGGCAGCGTGCAGACGATGATCCCCATCGACAGCGCGCATGCGGTGAAGCTGACCACGGCGCGCTATTACACGCCTTCGGGCCGCAGCGTGCAGGAAGGCGGCATCGAGCCCGACATCCGCGTGCCGCAAATCTCCGACCCCGACACCCGCAAGCGCAGCGAAAAAGCCCTGCGCGAGAGCGATTTGCGTCGCCATCTGGTCAATGAAAAGGGCGTCGATGACAAGAAGCTGGAGAAGGACACCGCGCCCGATCCGCGCTTTAAAATGACGCCGGAAGAATTGACCGCCAAGGGCATCAAGGATTTCCAGTTGTGGTATGCGCTGCAAACCATCGGCCGCACGACGCTGGCAAAGGGCAAGTGAGATGAAGCGTAATCTAAATCGGGCCAATCTGGTCGCTCTGGCGGTGCCTTTGGCGCTGCTGGGCGGGGCCTATGGGTTTCAGTATATTGGCGGGCTGGTGCCTTGCGAGATGTGCTGGTGGCAGCGTTATGCCCATTTTGCCGCGCTCGGGCTGGCGGTGGCGGCCTTGGTGCTGCCGGTGAAGCGGCTGTTCGTGGCGCTGTCGGGGCTGGCTCTGGCGGCGGCCTCGGCGATTGGCGGCTATCACGCGGGCGTCGAATATGGCTGGTGGAAGGGTCTGACCGCATGCACCACCACGGTCAGCTTTTCCAATGGCGGCGATCCTCTGGCCGCGATCATGGCCGCGCCGGTCATCCGCTGCGATGTGGTGCAATGGAAGCTGATGGGCATTTCGATGGCCGGGTTTGATTTCCTGATTTCGGGCGCGGCGGCGCTGGTGGTTTTCGCGCTGATCGCGCGCAAGGAGCGTTGAGATGGTGTCGGAACGCGTGAAGCGGATGGTGCGTGTCGATCAGGCGGGCGAATATGGCGCGGTGCGGATCTATGTCGGGCAATTGGCGGTGATGGGCGATCGCGGCCCCCATTCGGCCAAGATCCGCGAGATGGAAGCGCAGGAAGTCGATCATCGCGCATGGTTCGACCGGCTGATCGTCGAGCGTCAGGGGCGGCCCACCCTGTTGCAGCCGATCTGGCATGTCGCGGGTTTTGCGCTGGGCGCGGTAACGGCCTTGATCGGGCCGGAGGCGGCGATGGCCTGCACCGCGGCCATCGAGACCGAGATCGACAAGCATTATACCGAGCAGCTCGAAGAACTGGGCGAGGAAGACCCGGAACTGGCAGGCCTGATCGAAAAGGCGCGCGATGATGAGCGCGAGCATCGCGACACCGCCTTTGCCAATGGGGCGGAGCGGGCGCCGGCCTATCCGCTGCTGTCGGGGGCGATTCGTCTGGGGTGCCGGTTGGCGATTCGGTTGTCGGAACGTATCTGATTTTGCTCTGGCGCAAGCCAAAGCGGCCTGACTTCAGCTAACATTCACCCGCTATCGCAGATGGCTGGACAAGCCTATATTGCCGAAAATCGCCTTAGGAGCTGTTGCCATGTTTCGCCCGATTCTCATCTCCTTAGCCGTTCTGGCCCCGATGGCCGCCTTGGCCGCTCAGCCGACCGGCACGCAGGTTTCCGCGCCGGGGGGCGAGCGGGTCAATATGGTCATCATCTTTGGCGACGATGCCTGCCCCCAGGGCAAGGGCGATGAAATCACCGTCTGCGCCCGCAAGGCCGAGAGCGAGCGCTATCGCATCCCCGAACCGTTCCGTGAAAACACCGGGGGCCCCAAGAACGAATCGTGGAATAACAAAGTGATCGCTTATGAGCGTGTGGGCTCAACCGGCGCGCAGAGCTGTTCGCCGGTGGGCGCGGGCGGGCAGACGGGTTGCGTCTCGCAATTCATCAAGAACGCCTATGCCGAGCGCAAGCAGTCGAGCGACGTGCAATTTTCCAAGATGATCGAGGCCGAGCGCGAAAAGCGCCTTGGCAAGATCGACGATGAGGCCGCCCGTACCCAGTCCGATGTCGAGGATGCGGAAAAGGTCTATTTTGCCCGCAAGCAGAAGGCCGAGGCCGAAGCCAAGGCGAAACAGTCCGGCCCTACCGCTCCGTAATCAATCGCGGATTTCGACCCAGACGGGCGCATGGTCGCTGGCTTTTTCCCGGCCACGATGCGCCTTGTCCACCCCGCAGGACACCAGTCGGTCCGCCAGTTCGGGCGAAAGCAGCGCGTGGTCGATGCGGAAACCATGGTCCTTTTGCCATGCGCCCGCCTGATAATCCCAATAGGTCCACACGCCGCCGTTGGGATTGTGCGTGGCCAACGCATCGGTCCAGCCATCATGCAGCAGGCGCAGATAGGCATCGCGCGATTCGGGCTGCATCAGCGCGTCATCGGCCATCGCCTTGGGGTTCCAGATGTCCTTGTCGGTGGGGATGACGTTGAAATCGCCCGTCACGATGGCCGGGATTTCCAGTGCCTTCAACTCCGCCATCCGTGCGCGCAGGCGCTTCATCCAGCGCAATTTGTAATCGAATTTCGGCCCCGGTTGCGGATTGCCATTGGGCAGATAAATGCCCGCGATCCGCACGCCCCTCACCTCGGCCTCGATATAGCGGCTCATTTCGTCCTCAGGCTCGCCTGCAAGGCCGCGCTGGGTCTCGATGGGCATCACCCCCCGGCCAAGGATCGCCACGCCGTTAAAGCCCTTCTGGCCGTGCCAGATCGCCTGATAGCCGATCTTCTCAAACTCATCGGCCGGAAAGCCCTCGTCCTGCGTCTTGATCTCCTGAAGGCAGGCGACATCAGGCTGCGTCTCCTCCAGCCATTCCAGCAAGCGCGGCAGGCGGGCCTTGATGCCGTTGATGTTGAAGCTGGCGATTTTCATGTCGGGGGCGGTCCTTGGGCATGCGGGTTTGTGCCTCCGGCGGGCAAAGGGACTCGTCCCTTTGCAATCCCATGACTGGGATGGTGCTGGTGGCAATGTCAGCCTTCTTTACCGCCGGAGGCAATAATTGAAAGCGGCTTCGCCGCATAATGCCCCGCCGCAAACCATGCGCCACCCCAATAATGGGATTGCAAAGGGCCGCCGCCCTTTGCCCGCCGGAGGTACCCTTCCCTTAACCCTCAAACCGCAAACGAAGACCCACACCCACACCCCGCCACCGCATTGGGGTTTTCGACCTTAAACGCCGCCCCGCCCAGCGACTCGACATAATCGACCACGCAGCCGGATACGAGATCGAGGCTGACCGCATCGACGACCAATTTGACGCCATCGGTTTCAACGACCGTGTCATCGGCCTCGACGCTTTCGGCCAGACCATAGCGATATTGGAAGCCCGAGCATCCGCCCCCTTCGACCGCGAGGCGCAGGGCCGCCGGTTTGCCCTGTTTTTCCGCGATCCACGCGACTCGGGCTGCGGCGGAGGGGCTCAAGGTGATGGTGGGGGCGCTGTCTGTCATAGGCCCAATGTAGGCGCGCGCCCGTCCACTCGCAAGGCGGGCGCGCGCCCATCAATCCAGATGGCAGGGGTCACGCCATCTGAATATAGTCGCGCAGGGCGTCTGCTTCGCCCTGAATGCGGTCGATCCGGTATTTCACAAGGTCACCGATCGAGATAAAATCGACCATCCGACCTTCGCGCAGCACCGGCAGATGGCGGATACGGCGGCGGGTCATCAGGCCAAGTGCCTCAAGAACCGAGGTTTCCGGATCGACGGTGATCGCGGGCGAGGTCATCACCTGACCCACCACCATATCGAGCAGGGCGGGGCCATGTTCGTTGAGCCGCGAGATCACATCGCGTTCGGAAAAGATCCCGGCGATGGCATGGCCGTCGAGCACGGGGATCGCGCCGATCCTCCTGTCCGCCAGCAGCGCGATGGCATCGCGCACTTTCATTGACACGGTGCAGCCTACGACATTTGCGTGGCGACCATCGATCAGACGGGCAATCGTCATGTTTCCTCCATCTCCCTTTTGCCGGGTTATTATGTCTATTTGTATGAGTATGACATAGGCCCTCGGGCTTGGAAAGTGGGGAATTGCGCGGCATTTCGCGCTTGCCCCGTTAACTGTCACCCTTGCGCCACGCTTGCCAATTGCTTGCGTGTGGCGGGTCAAAAGCGCATGACAGCACGCGATGACCAACCGCTCTCCCTTTTCCGACACGGCCATGGCGGCTGCCGCCTGGGCGCGGTTTCGCCGCATCATGCGCTGGATGTTTCTGGTGACGATGACCACGGTGATCGGCGCGTTGACCGTCCTGTATAGGCAGGAAGGCATGGTCAGCCCGCATTTCTATATTGCGGTGGCGATCGGGATCTCTTTTGCGATGTTGTTGATGTCGGCGCTGATGGGGCTGGTGTTTCTCTCCAACGCCAGCGGGCATGACGCGGATGTCACGGCACCGCTGCCCAAGAACGACAGTGGTGACGATCAGGATTTGAGCCGGTAATCCTCGACCGGCACGCCGCCGATGATATGTTCCTGCAGGATGCGTTCGAGCACGTCCTCGGTGCAGGAATGATACCAGACGCCATCGGGATAGACGACTGCCACGGGCCCGGCAAAGCACACACGCAGGCAATCGGCCTTGCTGCGCATCACCCCTGCCTCGGTCAGGCCGAGTTGCTTGACGCGCTTTTTGAGATAGGCCCAGGCCTTGCTGCCCACGGCGGGGGTGCAGCATTCGCCCTTTTGCGGCTCGGCACATAGGAAGATGTGGCGCTGAACGCCGCCCGGCGCCGCCGCGCCCGCCTTGGCCAGAGCAGCCTGAGCCAGCGCAATGTCGTCCGGCTTTACCGACATTTCCAGACCTCGATCATTTCCCGCAGACCCTCGGGCAAGGGCGCGGCCTTGCCGTCCACCACATGCACCGCCACCGCCTCGGCCAGCGCCACCGGGCGGCCGTTTTGCGTCAACAGGTGCCGCAAACGCAGGCTGCGCTCGCCCACGGCAGAAAGGCCGGAATGGACCTGCAGGGGATGCGGATAAAAGGCCTGCGCCAGATAATCGATGGTCAGCGAAACCACCATTGTCTGCGCATTCTTCGGGATCGCCTTGGCAAAGCCGCTGGCGCCGTGAAAGCGCACGCGGGCATCCTCGATGATCGCGGCCATCGCCACATTGTTGATATGGTTGTTGGTATCCAGATCCGCAAACCGGGTCGTCACCTCGCAGACATGCGGGTAACCGGCGGGATCGAGCAGCGCGGGATCAGGTTTGGCCATGCCCCTGCCCTATCAGGCCAGAGGCATCAGGTCGAGATATCAGCGCCCGTTTGAACATTCGCCGAAAGAGGGCTGGTGCCGGGGCAAATCGCGGAGGCGATTTGCCATTTCACAAAGAATCTCAGCCCTTCTTGCCGACGATCTTGGCGATTTCGGTGGCGACCATGAGTTCTACCATCGCGGGCAGGTTCTGATCGAGCCATTCGCGCAGCGCGGGCTTGAGCAGATCGGCAACCAGCCCTTCGAGCGAGGTTTCCCCGCTGCGCACGATTTGCGGGCGCGGGGTGGGCTGCGACATCATGGCCAGAGCGGCCAAAGATTCGCGCATCGAGGAGATGGCGGGCTCGCTGATGAGGTCCGACACGGGGCCGGCGGGCGTGGGTTCCTCGTGGAAATACTGATCCGAATCAGCCAGATCCAGCACATCATCATGCTGCGATTCGGCCACATTCACGCGCGGGGCGCGGGTTTCGGTGGTCACGCCGCGATTGTCGCGCGCAATGACTTTCTTAATCGAATCAAGAATTTCCTCGACCGAAGGTTCGCCCTGCACGCGCATCGAATTAGCCCCTAGAAAACGCATTATCGCCGAAACCGGCCCTCAATTGCCAATTGTTGAACCGTTCTGGGCTTGTGTGTCAACGGTGCGCGTGGGTTTGCCCGCGCCCTGCACCGTGTCATGACCCCAGTCGGTCAGTTCGC
>Ga0187845_1002244_pt1 | contig 10572 bp, 8 predicted proteins | sample SpaLakP09_SKY_68_FD_134515 | JGI IMG/M metagenome (GOLD analysis project Ga0187845, IMG submission 134515) | Oligotrophic lake water microbial communities from Sparkling Lake, Wisconsin, USA - SP09_SKY_68 | ecosystem: Environmental > Aquatic > Freshwater > Lake | place: USA: Sparkling Lake... | reverse complement strand
GCACTGGGCTATACCGTAGGGTATGCCGTGTCCCGGCTGGTGATGGCCGTGTTCACCATCGTGCTGGTCAACGTGTTCTAGCTGTCTTGTTCTTTCTCCTTTCGGTCGTCGTGGTTCTGCCATGACCTTGCCACGCAGATGACCCTGCGTGGCTTTTTTGCTTGCTATGTTGCGGCGCAATAATTATCGGGTGATTGTGGGATAATGCGCCCGCCATGGCTGCAACAAGGCCGGTTTTTCCAGTCAGACGGGTGTGTCCCGGAGTTGGTATGAAGCGAACCCGTTTTTATCTTTATCTGCTGTTTTCCATGCTGCTGTCGCTGCTGGCCGCCTATGCGGTGTACAGCATCAGCTGGCAGCAGCTGTTACAGCAGCGGCAGCAGGAGTCGGCACGGCGGCTGGCACGCAATGCCGGCTTTCTGGAGCACGAGGTGGACAAATACGGCCTGCTGCCGCTGGCCGCATCGTATAACGACACCCTGCGCGAAGCGCTGCTGCAGACGGCCGATCCGCCACAGCTGGCCCGTGCCAATGACTACCTGCTGCGGCTCAATCAGGGGGCCGGCTCCTTGCAGGCCTATCTGATGGACAAGCAGGGCAAGGTGATTGCCTCCAGTAACTGGCAGCAAAAAGACAGCTTTGTCGGGCGCAATATCGCCTATCGTCCGTATTTCCAGCAGGCGGCGGCCAACCGCATCACCACCTTTTACGCCGTGGGCACCACCGGCAACGCGACGGGATTTTATCTGGCCACCGGCATCTACCAGGGGGGCGAGCGGCTGGGTGTGGTGGCCATCAAGATCGGGCTGGAACAGCTGGAGCACATGTGGGGCAATATCGTGGAGCCCTTGCTGGTGTCGGATTCCAACGGCGTGGTGGTGCTGTCATCGGTGCCGGAATGGAAATACCACGCCACGGTGCCGCTCAGCTTTGACGCCCGGCTGGCACTGGAAAAAGCCCAGCAGTACAACAAGCAGATCATCAAGCCGCCCATCTGGCAGCGCAAAAGCGTGCTCAACAACCAGGCCATGCTGGTGCAGATGGGGCAGGGCCGCACTCGGCACGAATTTCTGGCCATCAATCAGACCATCCCGGTCAGCGGCATGACGCTGACCATGCTGCTCGATACCCACGAAATACACAGCCTGGCGCTGACCCGGGCGCTGGCAGTGGCGGTGATGGTGGGCTTTGCCTGCCTGCTGTTGCACTCGGTACGGCTGTGGCGCATGGGCATCAAGACCCAGGCCGAGGCCCGCCGCGCCCTGCAGCGCGCCCATGACCAGCTGGAAGAGCAAGTAGAACAGCGCAGCAGTGAGCTGAAACAGGCCAATGCCAGCCTGAAAATGGAAATCGAAGAACGCATCCAGGCTGCGCGCCAGGTGGAGAACTTCCAGAACGAGCTGATCCGCACCGAAAACCTGGCGGTGATCGGCCAGCTGTCCACCGGCATCGCCCACGAAATCAACCAGCCGCTGGCTGCCTTGTCGGCGCTATCGGCCAATACCGTGCGCTTTCTGGAAATCAACGACCTGGCCACCGCGCGGACCAATCTGGAGCGCATTACCGACATCGTGGCGCGGCTGGGTGCGCTCACCGAGCAGCTGAAATCCTTTGCCCGCCGCCCCAGTGGCGAACGCGAATCCGTCGCGGTGGCACAGGCCGTGGATAATGCACTGTTCCTGCTCAATCACCGGCTGAAGAAAACCCTGATTCGGCTGCAGCTGCCCGCCCAGCCGGCAGATATCGTGGTGCTGTGCGAGGCGGTGCGGCTGGAGCAGGTGCTGGTCAATCTGGTCAGCAATGCCATTGATGCGCTGCAGGAAGTGGCCGACCCGCTGATCGCCATCAGCTGGCAGCGCCAGGACGACATCGTACGCATTCAGGTGCGTGACAATGGCAGCGGCCTGTCGGAACAGGTCAGACAGCATATTTTCGAACCCTTCTTTACCACCAAGAAAACCAGCGGGCTGGGGCTGGGCCTGGCGCTGTCCTCGGACATCATCAAGGCCTATGGCGGTATATTGTCCGCCGACAATCACCCGGATGGCGGAGCGGTATTCACCATCACGCTCAGACAAAACAGGCAGGAGTAAAACATGAGCAATCTTCAGGTACTGGTGATCGAGGACGACCAGGACGTCCAGCTGGGCTATGTGCAGGCACTGGGGCTGGATGGCATCCCGGCGCAGGGCTTCGATTCGGTGGAAAAGGCCCGCCGCGCCATTGGCCGTGATTTTGCCGGCATCATCGTCAGCGATATCCGCCTGCCCGGCATGGATGGGCTGGCCTTCATGCAGGAACTGCTGGCCGACGATCCCGACCTGCCGGTCATCCTCATCACCGGCCACGGCGACATCGCCATGGCCGTGCAGGCGATGCGCGACGGCGCTTACGATTTCATCCAGAAACCCTTCCTGCCACAGGTGCTGGTATCGGTAGTGCAGCGCGCCATGGAAAAACGCCGGCTGGCACTGGAAGTACGCCAGCTGCGCCGCCAACTGGCCGCATTTGGTGGCCTGGAAAGCCGGTTGATCGGCAACTCCAATGTGATGGCCGAACTGCGCCGGCTGGTGCAGGGCGTGGCGGCCACCCCCACCGACATCCTGATCAATGGCGAAACCGGTGCCGGCAAGGAACTGCTGGCGCGCTGCCTGCACGACCTGTCCGGCCGTACCGGCCCCTTTGTGGCGCTCAACTGCGGCGGTCTGCCGGAAACCCTGTTTGACAGCGAAATGTTCGGCCACGAGGCCGGTGCGTTCTCCGGGGCCAGCAAGCAGCGCATAGGCAAGATCGAATACGCCCAGAACGGCACGCTGTTTCTGGATGAAATCGAAAGCATGAGCATGCCGATGCAGATCAAGCTGCTGCGCGTGCTGCAGGAGCGGGTAATCGAGCGGCTGGGTTCCAACCGGCTGATTCCGGTGGACTTTCGCGTGATTGCCGCCACCAAGGCCGATCTGTCCAAACTGGCCGATGAGGACAAATTCCGCGCCGACCTGTATTTCCGCCTGAACGTGGTCACGCTGGATCTGCCACCCTTGCGCGCCCGGCGCGAGGATATCCCGCTGCTGTTCGACTATTTCGTCAGCCAGTCCGCCCTGCGCATGAACCGCCCGGCACCGGCCATCACCGCAGAAGTGGTGCGCGACCTGATGGCCTACCACTGGCCGGGCAATGTGCGCGAGCTGCGCAACCAGGCCGACCGCTTTTTGTTGGACCTGAAAATGGTGCCGGGCACCGCCGCTGCCGACTCCCAGCTCACCCTGCACACCGCAGTGGAATCCTTCGAAAAGGGCATGATTGCCGAAGAACTGCGCAAACAGGGCGGCAATGTTTCCAAAACCGCCGAAGTGCTGAAAATCGCCAAGACCACGCTATTCGACAAGATCCGCAAATACGATCTGGAAGAAAAGTAAGCCTGGCCGCACGCCACAGGCAAAGCCAGCAGTTGGGCAGATCACCGCCGGCTGCTGGCTTTTTGTTAGCCGCACGCCTTGTGTTTTGAGTGGGTTGGCATCACCCATCTGCCATCTGTTGAAATAAATGAATCTTATATTTTCAGTGATGCATGATATTCGTGTGCAATATTGTCAATATTGAACCATATCTGGTTTCTTCCATTGTTTTTTGCCATATAGAGGCAGGCGTCCACTTTGTTTATCAAATCATCGATTGATTCGTTCTGTTCAAAAGCAGATACGCCAATCGAAACCGTGATGGAAATGGCTGGGGCGGAGATCAATTCGTGTTGCTCGATATCAATTCTGATTCGCTCGGCAATTTCCAGTGCTGTTTTCAAGTCGGTGCCCGGCAGTATGGCGATGAATTCTTCACCGCCATATCGGGAGAGTACATCCGATGACCGAAGCTTGAGTTGCACCCGCTGGCCAAAATGAAATAAAACCTTGTCGCCAATGGCGTGGCCGTAAACATCGTTGACTTTTTTAAAGAAATCAATATCAAACATGATCAGGCATGAGTTTTCCAGGTCATGGTCTTTCTTTTGCTGCGTATTAATCAGCATTGCGTTGAGCGATCGGCGATTTGCCAGATTGGTCAGCGCGTCATTGTTTGCCAGGATTTCTACTTGTTTGAGAGATTCTGCCAGCTCTCTTGCAAAATTATTATTTTCCAGCTGTAGTTTTATCCCAAGTATTACCTTGGTGGATAGGACGTTCAGGTTGTAATGTAAGATCAGTAGATATATGGTAAATCCGACTGAAAATTCAGATGCGGAAAATATTTTCGCTCCCCATAGCAGCGCGGGTGGTACCGAGAGCAGCCATAGGCCGGACGCAAAAAAACGGAATGCAGACATGCATGTTACATATACTGGAGCATTGATGGCAGCAACTCCGCACAATACAACAACCAGCCAGGAATCTATCAGTTGATTGTAAAGAAATAGCAGCGGAACGATGGCGCCCCAGGCGAGTCCATCTGCTGCACATATGGCATTCAGTAAGAAGATTATTCTCTTGTTGCTCAGTTGTGATGACTTGATGTGTAAAATTACCGCGTGTGCAACAAGCCACTCTGCAAAAAATATCAAGACCCATGTGCTTATGTTTGGTGCGGGCGTATAGTCATGGCAAAGCCATATCACTAATCCCCATCCCAGAGGCGTTAAGAATAGCGTCTGCTGTAATGATTCTACGCACTGATTAAGGGCTTTGTTTGTGGCATCTTCATGGACTGATTTTTTGTAAATGGATTTATTCATAAATTTATTAAAAGTATGAAATCAAGAGAGGGTGCCATTGCATTGTCGGGTTTGTTTTTCTTGAAAATTCGGCAAGAAAATTGGTGTTGATTATTAGTGTGCGATTTGTATTTATAGCATTTATGCAAAAAAATAAAACCAGCATGAATTGTGGATTTGCGGGATTTTACTGCAGGGCGGGATGCGTTGCGAGTATTTGCCTGGGTGTATTAAGGCTGATGCATTGTAAAATAATAGTATGACGCTTTCGGTGTGCAATGTAGAACACCGTGGCAGTCGGTGGCTAGTAGGTGAGGCCGTACTTGGCGTGCCATCATAGCCTGGAGTTTTGGCTCCCGACAGCAACCCGCAACCGACCGCCTCAGGGCAGCCGCAAATCCGGGAGGGACTGCGATGCCAAGCAGGGGATTGACCGGAACATTACCCCTGCGCGACAGGCCGGCGGGCAGATTGGTCTGGGTTTGTGATGCGCTCGCGTTGCGGTCCGGTTAAAGGGCCGCCACGGTTCAGCGGTGATCGCCTGTGGCCAGCCGGTGCGGGGATCGGGAGAGGGTGGTGTGGCAGCAGTCGAGCAGAGGGCCCCGGCCCGTGCATACTGGGCCCGGTATTGCGATGCGCTACCGGGCAATTTCATCCATACAAGCCATTCATTTATCTGGCGGTGTCCGCTGCTGTAGCACCTGCCGGTTTACTGCACCTTATATACATTGGACGACAGCTGCAGCGTGGCATCAAAAGTGACCGGTGGGCGATGCGGGTGCACTTTCAATACGGCATCCACCCGGAAGCGCAGATGTCTTTCCATTTCGCGCGGGGCATCCAGGTTGACGCGCACCCTGGACAGCCGGGGTTCATGCGTCTCGATGGCGCGTCGCAATTGTTCACGCAGCAGTTCCCGGTCGTCAGGGTTCAGCAGGCTGATGCCGCTCAGATCGGGAATCCCAAAGCGCAGCATGCTGCTGCTGGCCAGGGGGTAGGCATCGAACAAGTCGTCCAGCGGCATGGTGCGAGTATTGAGCAGGGCTTCCAGATCGCGCGCCAGTGAGCGCTTGAATTGGGCGAGTTCATACAGCATGGCTTCGGGCTGGCGCGAGCGCTCCGGCTCGTCATCCAGCAGGCGATCGAGTACGGAGGGCTGGATCAGGGCGTGACGACTCAGTGTGCTCATGTCAGCTGGCAAACAGCTTGCCCAGCTGCTTGGCCAGCAACCAGCGGTAGGTCATGAAGATGCCGCAACCCGCAATGGCCAGCAGGGCGAAATACAGCCATAAGGGCAGCTCGTGCCGGACAAAGGCCTGAAAGCGCTGTGGCAGCTGGGCATTGGGGGCGAACTCCGCCTTGCCGCCGCGCACTTGCTGGATTTCCTGCGCCAGCTTGTGGGTCAGGTAGCCCAGTTTTTCTTCTCCTTCCAGCAGATATTTACCCTGAAAGCCCAGCAGCAGGCAGCTGTAGAACACTTCTAGTGGCTCGATTTGCTGTGCCGGCTCCAGGCGCAATTGTTCCAGTCGACTGAAAAAACCTTCACCCGCCAGATGTTCGCCAAACAGACGCAATTGCAAGGGCATGCGTTCCCATTCGTCGCGCAAGGGGAAGTCCGACGACAGAATGATTTCATCCATCAGCGCACAAAAGGCGTATTTGGAATAGTTGACTGCATTCATGTCCTTGTTGAAATTGCGCGCATTTTTCTCGTATTGCGCCAGAAATTGGTCGACACGGCGGTTGAATTCCACCGCGCTGCCAGGGGCATTGCCGTCTTTCAACAGAAATAGCAGATAAATGCCGTCTTCCAGCATCTCGCGCAGGCTGGGAGCGGCCGACGGGGTGACCGCCAGTGGGCGTTCTTGGTTGGGGAGGGCAGTAGCTTGGTTCATGGCCTTATCAGCGGAAAACGGCAATCAGTTCGAGTGACAGATTGGCGAGGGTTTGTGGGAGGTAGATGCAGATGCTGCGTGACTGCAGCATGCGGCCAAAAATATCTCCGTGCGGTTCGAGGGCGAAGTAATGATTGCCAACCCGCACCGGCACGGCGGACGGTGTCTGCGCCGCATGGCTGAGCGCTACGCCGCGCAGCGCGGAGTTGAGGATTTTCTCCACATCATCCGGCGCACCGATCTTGAGTTTCAGCGGCACGTTGTCGATTACCTGGCTGGCGGGCATCTCGCTTGACACTGATAGGTAGAAATCCACGTTATCCAGCAAACGGTCGCTTTCCAGTCGGCCAATAAAGAAGGATGGCTTGGGCGAATGCAGCGGGATGATGGTGTAGCGCGCCGAGATGACGGTCTCCAGCAGTTCGCGGATTTGTTGATCCAGAACCGGCAGTACCAGATGCAATTGCTCATGCCGGTAGGCGGGAATGTCCGACAAGGTATACAGGGTGGCGAAGGTTTGCAGCTCGCCACAGAACTCGGCGAGTGCCATGTAAAGCTCTTCCGGGTGTAGCGGGCTGCATTGCGACAGATGGCGCAGCCGGGCGAAGTTGCGATTTACCGTATGCAATAGCCAGAAAGAGCTGATGTCAGTGGAGCCATATTCAACAACGCTTTTTGATCTTTCGCGATGGCTGTTGCTCAAAGACTGGTTTTTCACCAACAAAATGTCTAATAGCCGACGCAGCAGCTGCTGAATTTCGGTTGAACCCTCGGTGGTGAGCAGGGGCGGAATGAAGCCGCTGCAGACACGCCATTGTCCTGTTGCGTCCTTTTCCAGTTGGCATAGCGGAACTGATTCGTAGCCGTCACGGTTTTCTTCCTCGAACATCAGTTTGATGTCGAGTTCAAGTGTGCTGACATCCGCTTCCAGTGCCTGTGTGTACAAGTCGGCAACTTCACTGCTATTGCTCACGAAGCGAGTAGGGCGATTGAGCGCCTCCCCGCTGCGCGTATTCCCCCCGTATGGCTGCAACTGGGCAAGGCAAGCATAGAGGGTGGTCTTGATGCCAAGCTGGGGAACGGTGGCGCACTCCCGCGACAGGGGCAGTGCTGCATTGCCGGGTGCCTGGTACAGCGTGCCGTCGCGAAATAGCACGGTCAGGGCATCGATACGCACCATGCCGGCTTTCAGTGCTGTTTCATCTACTTGCAGGTGGCTGATGCCCCAGCGATGTCGGTCTGACAGGTGTAGTAGCTGTGCGCTTTTTTGTTCTAGGAACAATGACTGTTGCTGGAAATGCTGTGGCCGCAAAAACATGCCTTCGCCCCACAGAATTCTTTTTGCATATTGCATCTTGTCATGACCTTGCTTTTGCAACGGAGGATCAATGCGGCGCATTGATTTAAACGATGCTTTTAAGGAGTTTTACTTAGTAAAAATATCATTTGTCATATTTATGGCAAATGGGATGTACATAGCAATAATTAAATATTCAATTAATGGACTGATAACAAACGTTGTTAAATTGCAACAGAACAGATTTTTTTACCGGACAAATCAACGCAGCTTGCTGGTGCACTCGGCTGGAGGCTGTGAAGATTGGCCCGGAATTGCGATGTTCTTGGCAGTCACGGGTTGCAGAAAGCAATCGGCAGCCTTGAACACCAGTCCGCGGCTCTTGATGGCATCGGCATCAAACAGCAACCTCCAGTAGCCTGGGTCTGGTCGCCTGAAGAAACCAACCACGCCAACGTAGCGCGTTTCTTCGCCTATGGTCTCGCTGTCAGTCACTGATTTGCCTGGAATCATGGTCAGTTCTTTGCTGGAAATAAGCGTGTTTCCTAGCAGATCCTGCTCTGTTTTCCCCGCCAGCAGGGCATCCATGGTCATCCTGTTGAATGCATCGGCACTGCGCAATTGGTAGATGTGCACCACCACGGATAGCGGTTTTCCCTGTGCATCACGGTTCAGGCCGACGGTGCTTTCGCCGTGGATGGCGATCATTTTCGGGCCGCCGCATGCGCTGAGCATCAAGGGGATCAGGATGCCTGCCAACAGGCTTTTGCGGTGACTTTGCAAATTAAATGTCATTGGAAAATGCTCGTTCCTGATTGAAAAAACTGCATAGCATATTCTATCGGTACTTTTACTAGTTCTTACAGCTATCTTCTCTGGAAAATAAATTACATTATAATATTCTTTTTGCGTATTGTTACATATTGTGATAATACTTTAAATGCAATTATGATTCTCGGGTGTTGATTGTGTCATGCAGATGATTTTTGCCTTGCCGGTACTGGTTGCCTTGCTCGTACTGCTGCTGGCTTGGGTTGGCTGGCGTTACTTCTTGGGAGTGGGTGCCTTGGCGCAAGCGCATCCACTGCAGGGTCCCGGCTCGGCTGAGGGGCTGCTGTCAGAGCCACCGTTGAGTATGGAGGATGCTGCGGACTTGGCAACGCTGCCTGCTGGGTCAGTTGCCAATGCTCAGCCACAAGTCCCAGGGGTAAGGCACAGCTTCCGCTGGTTGCTACTTCCCTTGTTGTCCTTGCCCGTGGTGGGTTTGGGGGTGCTGCTGGTGTTGAATATGGGGCGCTACTATCAGCGGCCGGACTACGTGGCCCAGGAGTACGCCCAGACCGAGCGCATCAAGCAGACGCTGCAGGAAGAGAAACTGCTGCCGCCACCAGCCTTGCCGCCAACTGCTTTTGTCGATGCCCAAGCGGAAAGACCTAGTCTGGACATCAATCATGCAAACCGTGACTGGAGTCGTTTGAATCCGGCTTTTGTACAAACAGTGTTGCGGGTGATGGCGGCGATGAAAGAGCGTGGTTTTGCCATGGTTTTGCTGGAAGGCTATCGCAGCCCGGAGCGTCAGAACGCGCTGGCTACGCAAGGTAATCATGTCACCCAGGCCAAGGGAGGGGAGAGCAAGCATCAATACGGTTTGGCTGTCGATCTGGCTCCAATCCGTAATGGCAAGGTGGTGATCTCCGAGCGTGATCCGTGGGCGATGCAGGCGTATCAGGCCTTGGGTGAGGAGGCGCAAGCTGCCGGGCTTACCTGGGGTGGTAATTGGAGTTTCAAGGATTTTGGCCATATCGAACAGACAGGCTCAATTCGGGCTTTGCTGGCTAAAAAATAGCCCTTCTTTTAATTTTTGCTAAGTGACGGTTATGCAAGGTTGGCTTCGGCATGGAAAAGTGGCATCGGCAATCGGTTTTCTGATTCTGATCGCTCTGATTTGGTTTATCGGCCCCTGGATGGGGCTGGCTTCCCAGGAGGCACGCCTCGGCTGGATTCTCGGGGTCATGTTGCTATGGGTGCTGACTTTGCTGGTGGGGCAGATACTGACTCGCCGTGCAGGCGGCCTACTGGAGAAAATGCTGCGCAAGCAGGCAGACGACGCAGTGATCGGTGCGGATGCCGGCAAGCGGGCCGAGGTGACCTTGTTGCGGCAAAAGCTGCTGGCAGCGGTGGATACCCTGAAAAAATCCAAGCTTGGCAGCAGTAGCGGTAGCGCAGCTTTATACGAACTGCCTTGGTACATGATTATCGGCCACCCCGCGGCCGGCAAGAGTTCGGCGATCTTGCAGTCGGGGCTCACCTTTCCGTTTAGCGATAAAAGTGGCATTCAAGGGGTGGGTGGAACGCGTAATTGCGATTGGTTCTTCTCTACCGAAGGTGTGCTGCTGGATACCGCCGGCCGTTATGCGACGCATACCGAAGATCGCGTGGAATGGCTGGAGTTTCTCAAGCTATTGAAAAAATACCGTGCCAAAGCCCCGGTGAACGGCATCCTGATCGCCATCAGTCTGCCCGAGTTGGCTCAGCATAATAGTGAAGGCTTCGCTACCTACGCGCGGCAGATTCGCGAGCGCATCCATGAGATGTGCAACACCTTTGGTGCCCAGGTGCCGGTGTACCTGATGTTTACCAAACTGGATTTGCTGGGTGGCTTTGGTCAGTTTTTCCTG
>Ga0187845_1002242_pt1 | contig 10581 bp, 6 predicted proteins | sample SpaLakP09_SKY_68_FD_134515 | JGI IMG/M metagenome (GOLD analysis project Ga0187845, IMG submission 134515) | Oligotrophic lake water microbial communities from Sparkling Lake, Wisconsin, USA - SP09_SKY_68 | ecosystem: Environmental > Aquatic > Freshwater > Lake | place: USA: Sparkling Lake... | reverse complement strand
GTCAGTCATCAGGGGTGTTCTCCATGCGTCGTCGTCTCGTCTCGCTCGCGGCCATTCTCGCGGTCATCGCGCCCGCTACCTCGGTCTGGGCCCTGTCGCCCGACACGGGATCGGCCGCGGCCGCCGTCGTCTCCGCCCCGGCCCTGCCGCAGGCCGCGCCGCTCCAGGGCGCGCCGGTCGCCGACCTGGTCGCCCGCGTCGACATCCCCTGGTCGCGCTTCCAGCTCGACAACGGCCTGACCGTCATCGTCCATGAGGACCGCAAGGCCCCGGTGGTCGCGGTGTCCATCTGGTACAATGTCGGCTCCAAGGACGAGCCCGCCGGCTCCACCGGCTTCGCCCACCTGTTCGAACACCTGATGTTCGGCGGCTCCGAGAATGCCCCGGGCAGCTACCTGGGCCGGATGCGGAACCTGGGTCCGAGCAATCTGAACGGCACGACCTGGTTCGACCGCACCAACTATTTCCAGACCGTCCCGACGCCGGCGCTCGAACAGGCCCTGTTCCTGGAAAGCGACCGGATGGGCTATCTGCTGGGCGAGATCGGACAGCCGGTGCTCGATCTGCAGCGCGGCGTGGTCCAGAACGAGAAGCGCCAGGGCGATAACCAGCCCTACGGCATGTTCGAGTACGCCCAGCTCGAGGCCCTCTTCCCCGAAGGCCACCCCTACCGCCACTCCACCATCGGCTCGATGGATGATCTGGACGCCGCCAGCCTGGAGACGGTGCGCAACTGGCTCCGTGAGAACTATGGTCCGAACAACGCCATCGTCGTCCTGTCGGGCGACATCGACGAGGCCACCGCCCGTCCGCTGGTCGAACGCTATTTCGGGGCCATCCCGCGCGGCCCCGTGAACACCCCCGGCCGAAGCCGATGTGCCGACCCTGGCCGCGCCGGTCGTGGCCACCATGCATGACCGGGTGGCCAACACCCGCCTGACCCGCAGCTGGGCCGTGCCCGGTCTGCTCAGCGATGACGCCGTGCCCCTGTCGGTCGCCGCCTCGGTGCTGGGCGGCCTGGCCTCCTCGCGCCTCGACAACCAGCTGGTCCGGACCGAACAGTCCGCCGTCGGCGTATCGTCGTCCCTCTCGGACTTCCACCGCGTCGGCATCTTCGACATCTCGGTCGATGTGAAGCCGGGTCAGGACGCCGCCGAGGTGGGCCGTCGCCTCGACGCCATCGTCGCCGACTTCATCGCCAACGGCCCGACCGAGGAGGAGGTCGCCCGCGTCGCCACCCGCTACGTCTCCGGCCGCATCCAGAGCCTGGAGCAGGTCAACGGCAAGGCCAACGTCCTGGCCGAGGGCCAGCTCTATGCGGGCGATCCCGACCACTACCGGCAGGAACTCGCCCGGTATGCCTCGGTCACCCCCGCCCAGGTCACCGCCGCCATGCAGCGCTGGCTGACCCGGCCGGTCTTCGACATGACCATCGCCCCGGGCGAGCGCGAAGCCTATGCCGAGGCCGCCGCCTCTCCGTCGGGCGCGACTCCGGTCCTGGCCGCCGAGATCCAGCGCGTCGCCCGCGATCCGATGCCGGCCATCGGCGCGGTGCCGGACCTGCAGTTCCCGCCGGTCGAGCGTGCGGCCCTGTCGAACGGGATCCGGGTGGTCTACGCCCACGTCGACACCGTGCCCGTGACCCGCGTGGCGGTCGAGTTTGACGCCGGCTACGCCGCCGACCGCGCCGATCGCCTCGGCGCCCAGGCCATGATGCTGGACCTGCTGGACGAGGGCACCACCACCCGCAACGCCAACCAGCTGGCCGAGGAAGAGGAACGCCTCGGCGCCTCGGTCAACGTCGGCGCCTCCATGGACCGGACCTCGGCGGACCTGTCGACGGTGACCGCCAACCTGACGCCGGGTCTGACCCTGCTGTCGGACGTGGTGCGCAACCCGGCCTTCGCCCCGGCGGAGATCGAGCGCATTCGCGCCGCGCGCCTGTCGGGTCTCGCCAGCGAACGCACCAGCCCCAACGCCATCGCCGCCCGCGCCCTGCCGCCGCTGATCTATGGCGAGGGCAGCCCCTACGGCCGGTCCTTCACCGGCTCGGGCGATGAGGCGACCATCAGCACCCTGACCCGCGCCGAACTGGTCGCCGCACATGACGCCTGGATCCGTCCGGACAATGCGACCATCTTCGTCGTCTCCGACCTGCCCCTGGCCGAGGTCACGGCGCAGCTGGAGGCCACCTTCGGCGACTGGCGCGCGCCCTCGACCCCCATGGGGACCAAGGACTTCGCCGCCGCCGTCCCGGCCACGACCAGCCGGATCGTGCTGATCGACCGTCCGCAGTCACCGCAGTCGCTCATCTACGGCGGCGCTGTCCTGGCCGCCTCGGGCACCGACGACCTGCTGGCGCTGAATGCGGCGAACGTCACGCTCGGCTCGGACTTCCTGTCGCGGATCAACTCGGACCTGCGCGAGACCAAGGGCTGGTCCTATGGCGTGCGCGGCGGCGTGAACCAGCTGGAGCACCGCGTGCCCTACATCGTCAACGCGCCGGTGCAGGCCAACCGCACGGGCGAGTCCGTCGCGGCCCTGATCGCCCAGTACGACCGCTTCCTGCAGACCGACGGCGTCACCCCGCAGGAGCTGGAGCGGACCATCAACGGCAACACCCGCTCCCTGGCCGGCGGTTTCGAGACCTCGGGCCAGATCCTCGGCGCCCTGCGCTCGAACGCCCTCTACGGCCGTCCGGACGACTATCAGGCGACCCTGGCCAGCCGCACCCGCGCCCTGACCGCCGAACAGATGGACGCCGCCGCCCGCGCCGCCATCAACCCGGCGACCTTCGTCTGGGTCGTCGTCGGCGACGCCTCCGTCGTCCGTCCCCAGCTGGAAGCACTCGGCCTGCCGGTCGAAGTCCGCCCGGCGCAGTAGGAACCCCGCGTCTCCTCCCCGTCGCTTGCGATGGGGAGGGGGACCATCCGAAGGATGGTGGAGGGGCGGCCAGTGCGCCGCCCCTTTTCCTTGCGCGCAGTGTCAGGGCGCTCCGCCGCCGGCACACCTGGCGGGCACCGCTCCCTCATCCAAAAGCTCGGCGCGCCCCGCGCGCCCGACACGCCCAGCCCCGGTCGCCCGACCCGGCGCGGGTCAAGGACAGGCCGTCCCGGCCTGCCGCGCGAGCGGCGCGCAGCGTCCTTGAGGCGCGCCGGGGCAGGTGGCCTGTTCGTCCGCCGGCCTCGCCAAGATTTTGTTTGTTCAGCCGCTTGCGCTGCCGACCAGTTTGGCTGGCGGCGGACTGTCAGCAATCCAGCCGGATGGCGCGGACGGCGCGGAGTGTGGTCGGACGATTGCGGTTCATGCGGTCGGTGGTTTGGCGAGAGAGCGGGTCGCCGAAGACGGCTATCCGTGCACCCCGTCGCCTACCGATCAGTCCGTCGGAAAAGCTTAGGCACGTTGACTTCCGCGCCCTCGCATGAACTCTCGGATATCCACACAACCTAAGTTCGTAGGGGGGCGTTGTGCGCCTAGTGAAGTTGAGCGTCCGAAATTTTCGGAACTTTCAAAAAGCCGACATACCGCTAGCGGGGAATGTCGTGCTTCTTGGGGAAAATCGCGTCGGTAAAAGCAACCTACTCTTCGCCATTCGTCTAGTGCTCGACCCGACACTTCCTGATTCGGCACGTCAGCTTAGGCTCACCGATTTCTGGGATGGTTGCGATTGGACGGCCGCCCCCGAGATAGAGGTGCATATCGATTTCGCAGATTTCGACAGCGACGACGCCCTAGTCGCGTTGCTGACCGATTTCCGTACTGCTCCAGACCCTTCAGTCGCTCGGCTGAGCTACGTTTATCGCAAGAAGCCCGAGGTCAGCGGCCCACCTCAGTCCGGCGAGGATTGCGAGTTCATCGTGTACGGCGGCGGCGATGAATCCCGTGCAATTCCGAGCCGCGTGCGTCGCCGTATCGCGATAGACATGCTGGACGCCCTTCGCGATGCCGAAGGCGAGTTGGGTTCTTGGAGGAACTCGCCGCTTAGGCCACTGATTGAGGACGCTATTGGGTCGGTGAGCCGGCCTGACCTCGACAGTGTGGCCACTGATCTTCAGGCCGCAACCCAGAAGCTTGAGAGCTTCCCATCAATCAAGGCGCTCGAAACGTCCCTGCGTGCTGGCATCCCCAATTTAGCGGGTAAGTCGCACGATATTGATGCTCGTCTGCGGTTCGCTCCTGCAGATCCGCTTCGGCTGTTCCGTTCGATCGCCATGTTCATTGACAACGGGAAGCGCGGGATTGCTGAAGCCAGCCTAGGCTCCGCCAACGTAGCGCTAATAGCCCTCAAACTTGCCGAGTTCGCCTGGCGTCGCACCAAGAACGAGAGAAACTACTCTCTCTTGTGCATCGAAGAGCCGGAGGCCCATCTTCATCCTCAGCTGCAGCGGGCCGTATTTCACAAGCTGTTTAACGCTGGCGATCCCGCTCAAGCACTAGTGGTGACTAGCCATTCTCCGACGCTGGCTGCGGTCGCGCCACTGCGATCGATCGTCCATCTCAAATCGGTGAACGGGGAAACGGCGGTCTTCTCACTAGCTGATCTTCGGGTAAGCGATGACGAACTTGAGGATATCGAGCGCTACCTAAACTCGACGCGTTCTGAGCTTCTATTCTCCCGAGGCGTGATCTTCGTCGAGGGTGATGCTGAGGAAGCTCTGGTGCCGGTGTTTGCCGATGCAATCGGCATGAACTTGGATAGTCTTGGCATTACTATTTGCAATGTCGCCGGTGTCCACTTCAGCGCTTATGTGAAATTGGTGGCCAGCCTAGGCTTGCCTTTTTCGGTCATCACCGATTGGGATCCGCTGGATGGCACCAAGCCCCCCCTAGGGAGGGCCCGCACGCTGAACATTTGGGACGACTTCGCCAGCGTGAGCGGCCAACCAAAGTTGACTGCCGAACAACGGGCACACTGGGAGACGGCTGACTTCAGTGCTTTCAGTAGCGGCTGGGCCGCCGCGGGCATCTTTTTGAACGGCCAAACTTTCGAGATTGCCGTCGCGAATGAGCATGGGCTGCTCCAAGCGTTGCTCGACATCCTTGAAGAGCAAGGCTTCGGCTCCGTCCGCTCGAAGCGGATTGTTAGTTGGCGAAATGGGGTTCCGGTCGACCCCACTCAGCTACTCGCAATGGTCGCCGATATCGGCAAGGGCCGCTTAAGCGTCAAACTCGCCAAGAAGCTGCCCAGCGGATTAGTGCCGCCCCCGTACATTAGCGCTGCCATCCAATTCGTGGCAGCCCGTGTCTAACCATAGAGCGCTTGCGCTGGCCCTCGCAGACCTTGCGAATAACCCTGAGCAAAGCGCTGCAGTTCACGAAGTCGGCCATTGTGTCGTGCTTGCGGGTCCTGGCAGCGGGAAGACAAAGACCCTGAGCTCGGCAATGGCGCGCGCGCTGTTGGAGGACGTGATCGATCCGCGCGGTGTTGCCTGCATCACCTACAACAATGAGTGCGCGATCGAGTTGGAAACGCGTCTTGCGGCGCTAGGCGTCACAAGCAGCGACCGCAACTTTATCGGCACCGTGCACAGCTTCGCTCTAACGCAGGTCGTCATACCTTATGCCCGCTGCATTCCGGGGCTGTTAGTTGAGGACTTTCGCGTCGCAACCACTGCTGACCGACGAGCGGCTGTTGAGGCTGCATACGCAGCCGTTTCGAATGATGCAGTATCCAATCCCCACGAGAGCTGGGCGTTCGCCGAAGAAAAGCGCCGCCATCATGTGGATCGTAATCGGCCGGAATGGCGCGGGCGCAACCCAGAGCTTGCCGACTTTATCGAAGCTTACGAAGGCGAACTGCGTCAGCGCGGCCTAATCGACTTCGACGACATGCCCTTGATCGCGTTCCGCATGATCAGAGATCATGCTTGGATTCGCCGGGCGCTGAGGGCGCGATTCCCGGTGCTCTTCGTGGACGAATACCAAGATCTAGGCCACGCGTTACACGAACTGGTTCTGCTTCTCTGCTTTGAGGGAGGCATCCGGCTTTTTGCAGTTGGCGACGCCGACCAGTCGATTTACGGATTCACAGGTGCCAATCCTAAACTCTTGGAAAGCCTGAGCAGCCGGGGCGATGTTCGCGAAATCCGTCTGCGCTTTAACTATCGGTCTGGAGCCAAGATAATCCGTGCCTCGTTGGGCGCGCTCGGCGAGGAACGCGATTATCGTGGCCTCGATAACGTCCCCGAAGGCGACTTAAAATTCTGGAAGGTCAATGGGGGCTTAGACACTCAGGCCAAGTCAGTAGTCGAAACAGTACTGCCTGCGCTTCTTACCGGATATGCGCCTGACGAAATTGCGATCCTGTATCGTGCGGCTTGGTTGGGCGACAAAGTTGCGCAAATTCTGGACGAGAAGAGCATTCCTTACATCCGTACTGACGGAAACGCCCTAGTGAAGCGCAGCTCACGCCTAGCGCGCTTTATAGAAGCATCTGCAAGCTGGGCTACTGGTGGTTGGCGCGAAGCTGATCCGCCATATTCGCGCTTGCTACGCCAAGCGTTGGCGCTTGTTTATGGAGGCCGCGCCAGTGATGCTGAACATCAGGCGCTCTCGGTCCAACTGATCGCGTTTCTCCGTAGCAGCATCACATCCGAGGAAAGCACTCATGTTTGGCTACAGCGCTTTGACCGCGAACTCATTGCCCCATGGCGCGTGATTGCCCGTAACCCACAGGTCGAATGGGAAATTTGCGCCGAGATGCAGGCAAAGACTGATCCTGCCGATGGCAAAGACACACCGCTCAACGTCTTTGCGGGCAGGATTGAGGGTACCGGCCGGGTCTCCCTCAGCACGCTCCATAGCGCTAAGGGGCGGGAGTTTGACGCCGTAATTCTCTATGGGATGAACGCGGGTGACATCCCAAACGCTCGCGATAAGAAGTCTCAATCCGCGCTGAGGGAGGCGCGACGCCTATTCTATGTTGGCGTGACCCGACCCCGGCGGGAGCTCTCTATCGTTTACCAGGACGGGAACTACTCGCCATGGGTGGCGGAGCTCTATCGGCGGACGCAGGAGAGTTGAGGAACGAGAGGGATGATTTCTGGGCCATTCCCCGATACCCAAACACCAAAAAGGGCGGCCCCGTCCCCGGAGCCGCCCTCTTCTGTCTCAGCCTAAGCTAGCCGAGCGAACCGGACTAGAAGTCCATCCCGCCCATGCCGCCCATGCCGCCCATGTCGCCGCCGCCGGCGCCGCCGCCAGAGGCCTTCTTCGGCGCATCGGCCACAGCCGCTTCCGTCGTGATCAGGATACCGGCGACCGAAGCCGCGTCCTGCAGGGCGGTTCGCACGACCTTGGCGGGGTCGATGACGCCGGCCTTGATCATGTCGACATACTCTTCCGTCTGGGCGTTAAAGCCGAAGGTGGCCGAGGGGTTTTCCAGCACCTTGCCGACGACGATGGAGCCTTCGACGCCCGCGTTCTCGACGATCTGACGGATCGGGGCCTGGATGGCGCGGCGGATGATGGCGATGCCGGCGGTCTGGTCGGCGTTGTCGCCTTTCAGGCCTTCCAGCGCCTTGGTCGCCTTCAGCAGGGCGATGCCGCCGCCGGGGACGATGCCTTCTTCAACGGCCGCACGCGTGGCGTTCAGCGCGTCGTCGACGCGGTCCTTCTTCTCCTTGACCTCGACTTCGGTCGAGCCGCCGACGCGGATGACCGCGACGCCGCCGGCCAGTTTGGCCAGACGTTCCTGCAGCTTTTCCTTGTCGTAGTCCGAGGTGGTGGACTCGATCTGGGCCTTGATCTGGCCGATGCGGGCCTCGATCGCGTCCTTCTCACCGACGCCGTCCACGATGGTGGTGTCGTCCTTGGTGATGGTGACCTTCTTGGCCTTGCCGAGCATGTCGATCGTGACGTTCTCGAGCTTGATGCCGAGATCTTCCGAGATCACCGTGCCGCCGGTCAGGACGGCGATGTCCTCCAGCATGGCCTCGCGGCGGTCGCCGAAGCCCGGAGCCTTGACGGCGGCGACGCGCAGGCCGCCACGCAGCTTGTTGACGACGAGCGTGGCCAGGGCCTTGCCCTCGATGTCCTCGGCGATGATGAGCAGCGGGCGGCCCGACTGGACCACGGCTTCCAGGATCGGCAGCATCGACTGCAGCGACGAGAGTTTCTTCTCGTGCAGCATGATGAGGGGCTCCTCGAGCTGGACCTCCATCTTGTCGGCATTGGTGATGAAGTAGGGCGACAGGTAGCCGCGGTCGAACTGCATGCCCTCGACGACGTCGAGTTCGGTCTCGGCGGTCTTGGCTTCCTCAACCGTGATGACGCCTTCGTTGCCGACCTTTTCCATGGCCTTGGCGATCATGTCGCCGACTTCCGAGTCGCCGTTGGCCGAGATGGTGCCGACCTGGGCGATTTCGGAGTTGGCGGAGACCTTGCGGCTCGAGGCCTTGATGTCGGCGAGGACGGCGGTGACCGCCTTGTCGATGCCGCGCTTCAGATCCATCGGGTTCATGCCGGCGGCCACGGCCTTGAGGCCTTCCTGGACGATCGACTGGGCCAGGACGGTGGCGGTGGTGGTGCCGTCGCCGGCCTTGTCATTGGTCTTGGAGGCGACTTCCCGGATCATCTGGGCGCCCATGTTCTCGAAGGCGTCTTCCAGCTCGATCTCTTTGGCGACCGAGACGCCGTCCTTGGTCGAGCGCGGGGCGCCGAAGGACTTCTGGATCACGACGTTGCGGCCCTTGGGACCGAGGGTGACCTTGACCGCATTGGCCAGGACGTTGACGCCGCGCAGCATCTTTTCGCGCGCGTCGGTGGAGAACATAACCTGTTTGGCAGCCATCTGGCAGCTCCTAAATATTTGGTTTTGAAACGGAAATCAGACGCGGGTGCTTAGGACAGCACGCCCAGGACGTCGGATTCCTTCATGATGATCAGGTCTTCGCCGTCGATCTTGACTTCGGTGCCCGACCATTTGCCGAACAGGATGCGGTCGCCGGCCTTCAGGTCCATGGCGACGTGCTTGCCGTCCTCATCGCGGGCGCCGGGCCCGACCGAGACGACTTCGCCTTCCTGCGGCTTTTCCTTGGCCGAGTCGGGGATGATGATCCCGCCCTTGGTCTTGGATTCTTCCTCAACGCGCTTGACCAGCACGCGGTCGCCGAGCGGACGAAACGCCATTTGTCTGTCTCCCAAAGTTTGTATTCAGCCTCGGCGCGGCCGATTGGCAGCCAACGGGTCCGAGTGCTAACGCGAGCGGCAAATAGGGACAGGCACCGCCATCGTCAAGCGCGGCAGGGCGGGATTTCAGCGGGGTTTCAGTCCGCCGCGGCCGCCAGGGTCCAGCCGGCCTCGACCTGACGCGCGAACAGCGGCCGCGCCCCGCGCACGCGGGTGCGCCAGTCGCGGCCGCGGCCGTCCTGCCCCAGCAGCTCGCCCAGCTCGGCCCGCACCAGCCGCAGCGCCTCGTCCGGCCGGTTCTGGCGGATCAGGAAGCCGGCGTGCTTCTGGGCTCCGTCCATGGCGTCGGTGTGGGCCGGCGGCAGGCGGGTCGAGGCGATGACCAGGGCGCGCTGGTACAGGGCCTCCGCCTCACCGGCGCGGCCCAGCTGGTCCAGCACGGCGGCATAGCCCTCGATCGTCTCCAGCAGATCGGGGCTGTCCGGCCCCACCCCGCCCTCATAGGCCGCCAGCCCCTCGCGGAACGGCGCCTCGGCCTCGGCCCAGCGGCCCTGGTCGGACAGGGCGAAGCCCAGATTGGCCCGCGCATTGCCGGTGAACGGATGGTCCGGCCCGACGATCTCCAGCGCCAGTTCCAGCGCCCGCCGGAACGCCGGCTCGGCGGCCACGCCGTCCCCCGTCACATGCAGGAACCAGCCCTGGTTGGTCAGGCACTGGGCCAGCAGTACCGGATCACCGGCCTGCTCCGCGATCGCCACCGCCCGCGCATACAGCGGCGCCGCCTGATGCGCCCGACCGGTGCGGCGCAGGGAGTTGCCCAGGTTCGAGAGCACGATGGCCACGTGATAGTCGGTCGGCCCGTACAGCACCTCATACATGCCGAGGACCTGACGATAGAGCGGTTCGGCCTCGGCGTGCCGGCCCTGGGCGGTCAGGGCATTGGCGACCAGGTTCAGGCTGTCGGCGGTCTTCTCATGCACCGGCCCCAGATGTTCACGGCGCAGGGCCAGGCTGGCCCGGGCCGCCGCCTCCGCCTCCTCATTGCGCCCCATGAAGTCATAGGCCCGCGCGCGATCATAGATCAGCGTCGCCCGGTGCACCGGGTCCGGCGCGGCCTCCCGATCCAGCAGGGCCAGGGTACGGTCGATGTCCGCCAGGGCCCCGGCATAGTCGCCCTGCTCCAGCTTCAGCCGCGCCCGAACCGTCAGCGGCCGCCCGACCGGGGTCCCTTCCGGGCCGAACCGCGTTTCCACCACCTGGACGGCGGCGGCGATGGCGGCCTCCGCACCCGGCAGGTCGCCGGCCGTGAACCGCTCATTGGTCAGAACGATCAGGGCCGCCGCCGTCCAGGTGGTGGAAACGCGGTTCGGCCCGGAAGGGACCCCGGTCGGGCGGCCGCTGACGGTTCGGGCGCGGCTGAAGCTGGAGCAGGGCGACTATGCCGGGGCCCTG
>Ga0187845_1002239_pt1 | contig 10588 bp, 15 predicted proteins | sample SpaLakP09_SKY_68_FD_134515 | JGI IMG/M metagenome (GOLD analysis project Ga0187845, IMG submission 134515) | Oligotrophic lake water microbial communities from Sparkling Lake, Wisconsin, USA - SP09_SKY_68 | ecosystem: Environmental > Aquatic > Freshwater > Lake | place: USA: Sparkling Lake... | reverse complement strand
GGGCACCCCCTGTGGGCAAGGGCCCCGCCGCGGCGGGGCAGTTTGCCATCAAATCGAGCGATTAGGCCGGGATACGAGCAAGCAGCAGGGCAACCTGGCGTTGTGCCCAGGTGGTCTTGCCTGCCGGGGTTTTGATACCCAGCTCCGTCAGCGCGGTGGCCATGGCGCGCTGGCTCAGTCCCTTTGCCTGCAATCCTTTGATTACAGGGGCGAGCTTGCTCGCGTACGCATCCGCGGCAGTCTGGCGGGCTTGGATGTTGGGAACAAGGTTGGCTGGAGTCCCGAGCTTCACACCGCGCGCCTTCGCTGCTGCCAGGGCGGACTTGGTACGGGCGCTGATTTGGTCACGCTCCCACTCGCTCATGACGCTGTACATCTGCAGCATGACCTTGTTCGCCTGGGGCATGTCAGCACACACGAAGTCGACGCCGGTCTCGATGAGGCCGCTGACGAAGTGCACATTGCGAGCAAGGCGGTCTAGCTTCGCGATAACTAGGGTTGCGCCGGTGCGCCGGCACATCTCCAAGGCTGCACGCAATTGCGGGCGCTTCTCCAGGGCGTCAGCCCCTTTGCCGGTCTCTACCTCGACATACTCAGCCAGCAGCGTGGCGCCTTGCAGATAGGCGGTGACAGCTGCCTGCTGGGCTTCCAGGCCGAGGCCCGAGCGGCCTTGCTGCTGGGTCGATACGCGGACATACGATACAAATTTGGTTTCAATCATGGTTGGCTCCGGTGAATAAACATTAAACGAACGTCTTGCCGTTTATTCGTATAGGCACCGGCATTCCACGCCCTGAAAACAGAAAGCCCCGCGCATGGCGGGGCAATCTGCAAACAAAGCGGGCTGTTACTCGATGTCGCCGCGCGGGCTGACCACGTTGATGTTCACGTTGATTTCAGTGTCGTTGTCCTGCTGGTCTGCGAGCAGTTCCTTCTCGTCCTTCTTCAGCTGGCTGATAGAGAGCGACAGCTTCCGGATGGTCTCGACGGCTTCGATAATCAGTGCACCGATGCGCGGCAGTGACGTCTTGAGTTCGCGCTTGTCGTAGCCGCCCAGGTCGTCGCCCGAAGGAGCTACGCCGGCCTTGATAATCACCTCGACTTCCTGCTCGACGCGAGCCGCCATGTCGGGGTCGTTCGATGCCCGCAGCAGCCGCTGCAATTTCACCCGCATCAGCGCCAGGTCGTCTTCCAGGGCGGCCGGGCCGCTGCCCATGGCCTTGGCCTGCGGCCAGAGCGCCTGTTCGTCTGCCGACAGAGCGTTGTAGTAGAAACCATGCTTGTAGCCGTGGGTGTTACCTTTCGGGGCGCCAGGCGATTTACCGCCGTGGATGCGGCAGCGGCCATTTTTCATGCCTGGAGATTGGCAGGGCTCTCCGTTGCGTTTCTTAGCACCGCACCGCTGAATGGTGCTCGTTTTTTGGGCAGCCATCGTCGGCCTCCGTTAGATGAGAATGATTATCATTTACTATGCTAGCACGGCTAGCAAGGCTACTCTTTGGGGTTGTATTAGCGATTTTTTAAAGCGCGAGACCCTATCGAACTGCGGGCCGAGGCTGAGCTGCACCAAGCTGCACGACGTTACGCACGTAGGCCTGGCACGCCACCAGCTGGCCGGTCACTTCGTCAGCGTCGCGGGCGAGGTCGATAAGAGCTTCTCGAGCCTGGTCTGGAACGACTGCGACGGCGGGGCCTTCATAACTTGCGCAGGTGGCGGCGGTAGCCGAACCGGTACGCTTTGCGGCGGCGAGGTCGCGCAGCCGGCGAGCAGCGTCACGAGCAGCAGCGTCACGCTGCGTTTGAGCTTGGGTGAGTTCATCCGAAATCTCCTGAACACGATTATTGAGTTGCTGCTCTGTAGCTCGAGCCTTCTCGCTAGCATTGGTAGCGGCGCGAGCAGCAGCCAAGGTGGCGGCCTGCTTCTCAGCCAGCGTTACGGCTTGCTGGTGGTGCCCCCAGGCGCCCCAGCACACCAGGGCGATGACGAGCCAGCCAATGGCAGGGATGCTGCCCAGGAACTCCAGCAACGCCCCCAGAGCGCGAGATACGGCGGCGGTGACCATTACGCCCAGCCTTCAGCGCGCTGCTTGTAGCGATGCACCAGGATGGCGATGCCGGCCACCAGCAAGGCGGTTGCGAGCAGATACGGAGTGGGGATGCCCAGGAACCCGGATACAGCCTGTACAGCGTCGCGAGCTTGCGTAGCGACCGGTGCAATAGCCGAGGCTGTGTCCGCAACGGTCGAGGCGTTCTCTTTGACCGTAGAGAGAAGCGTCAATGCGCCGGCGCCAGCCGTAACTGCACCAGATTGAGCGATAGGCGACTTAGCCAGGCTGGATTCGCCGGACACTGCCTGCGGCATTGGAGCTGTCGGGGCGTCGTGGTCCTCAACAGGGGTGAGGAACAGAGCGGCTTCGGCAGCTCGACGGGCTACCAGGCCGGGCGAGACCTCTTTGCGCTTGGTATTAGGGTTGAGGAATTGGTTGAAGAGCGAGAAGGCCCGCGCGGCCGCTGCGTCCTTACCAGCATTGAACTGCTTCAGTACGGTAGAACGGGAGAAAGCGGGAATGCCGATGTTGTATGCGAGGGAGACCATCGCGCCCAGTTCATTCTCATTTGGCGTGCGCTTGCACTTTTCCAGAACGTGGTGGGTGAACTCGGTGAGGGACTCGCAGAAGCGCGCGTCGGCTTGGGCTTTAGTCCAGCGCATGCCACGAACCACCCCCGATGTCTCGCCGTATCCAATAGTCCATTTACCGGCGATGCACTGGTACGCCACCAGGCGCAGGCCTTCTTTCTGAGCGATAAGCGCAACAGCCGCCAGGGCGATGGGCCATGGCAGCGTCGGGTCGGGCAGAGTTGCTTTTTTAGTAGCCATTGGGCACCTATGAAGTAGATGCCTCGTATAGCTACTGACGGGTCAGTGGAGAATCTTGAAGCCTGCAGCGCCCATGACCGCGATGAACAGCGAAAAGCCGATAGTTTGGATAGCGCCCCAGACCGCTTTGTTGATACGGCGGAGGTCGGGCATATCTCCTTCGATAGGCGTGAGTCGGGCTTCCAGGGCTGCAAACGAATTGGCAACGTCAGCGCGAAACTGCTTCTGCTCAGCGTCCCGTTGAGTGATTTTGTCTTCGATGCGCGTGTTTTGGGCCTCGAGGCGAGCCAGCGCTTTGAGTGTTTCAGCGATGCTCGCCAACGTCTGGTCGTTGCGGTCGAGATGGTCCTCGACAAGCGCGAGACGGGTTTCGGTAGTTTGGGTAGGCACTAGCAGCTCCAGGAATCGGGTAAGTGGGCGGGCAATGCTAGGTATAGGCACAAAGCACCAAGGCCACTGCCAGCTCGAGCGCCGATGCGCAATAGAAGAGCCCCGCAAAGAGTGCAGCCCAGGAGTAGGCTGCGTCATGCGGGTCAGAGCGCAAAGCTAGATAGGCAGCGCGGCCGGCAACCCCCTGACCAATGACAAGGAGCAGTACTACAGAGATGAAAACGTGAACCATTCGAGCTCCTGCGGGGTGAGAGCTCTGTATAGCGAAAACCGGCTGACCAAGGCTGCGGCAGGCCGCAGAAAGAGCCCCGAGAGAGGCTCAAAACAGACATACAGACATTACAGACGTTTTCGACCCCTATATTTGGCTATGCGAAAAAATATTTAGTTTTTCGGGTCATCTGCACAAAAATTAGGCAAAAAAGAAAAATATTTAATTTTTCTCCTTAAAGGCGTTTCCAAAATGTCTGTAATGTCTGTATGTCTGTAATATCTTTATAAATCAATGGCTTACGTTAGGAGCAATGTCTGTAATATGTCTGTAAATGTCTGTATGGATGTCAGTAGACGTCTGTATTTCCAAGAAGCAATACAGACGTGTTACAGACATTGTTGAGCAAACGTCTGTAATTTCGGCGCGCTTTACAGACATTGGACCAGCTCCGTTACAGACATTTGGCCTCGACGTCTGTAATGTCTTTACCCCCGGCCCTGGTCAACACATCACCCGTTCTTCCTGGCCAGCTTGACTACTACAACCGGTACGGACGCAAAAAAGCCGCCCGTAGGCGGCCTCTCTGCGACGTCACACCTTAAAACAGGTCGGCTTCTGCTGCGGCCTTTGCAGCTGCCTTCGCTGCTTCTTTTGCGGCTTCTTCTTTTGCCTCGCGTACTGGCTGCGGCTCACGTGCCTCGCGTGCGGTTTTGTACTCCGCCGAGTTCACATCGACCGACGTCGTGATGCTGCTCGTGTCAATCGGCTCCACCGTCACCAGTCCTGCCACATTTGCTTTCAATCCGATGCCCACAAATGCAGCCTTACGTCCTGCAGGCATGTACTGCTCCTTGTGCTCGGCAACTTTGCACGCCTTCATCATGGTCACAAAGGCCTTCTCCGAGCGAATTTTGCCTTTGTCTTCCGACACAGTTTTGTGGTGTGCAATGTAGTCGCGGTATGCGTCTTTGACCGAAACATACACTTTCGGGCCGGTTACGCAGTTGTCCTCAATCCAAGCCGTGAACGGATTCTGTTCTTCCTGCATTTGCTCCAGCAGCGCCTTGGCAGTAGCCGGCATGTAGTCCCGCAGCTTCTGGCCAGCGGCTTTGATAGCGCGGTATTTCTCACTGCACTGTACCAGCCATGCCAGGATTCCCTCGCTTTCAGCTGCCAGCTTTTCCGACAGCGTAATGTCTTCCACAAAGGTCTTCAGGTAAGCCACCGGGTACGTACGGTTCCAGACCGCGGTCTGTGCCTGCCGAATAGTCGGCATGTTGTTGCAAGCAATGTGAAACACTGCCGTTGCGGGGAATTCCACGATGCCTTCCTTCAGGCCCCGGGCTGCGATAGTACCGCCGCCGCCCGCGAGCTGCTTCACGTCAGCGTCACGCAGGTTACCGCCCAAGGGCATTTCGTCGATGTAAGCCACGCGGCGAGCCATGAGGCGACGCAGTGCCGGCGACGCAGCGTCAGCGCTGGTGTTCATGGTGGTGCCCGGCTCGTCGGCGATGACCTTGTAGCTGACCGACACCGCGTAGTCGCCCAGGACTTTCATGATTGCGCTAAGCAAGAGGCTCTTGCCATTAGTACCTTCGCCTTTGTGGAAAAACATCGCACGTTCGGCAGGATTGGCTTGCATGCTATAGCCCATCATCAATTCATAGTAAACGATATCCTCGTCGCGGCCTTCGAACGCTTCCGACAGCACGCGCAGGAACGTAGGGCACTGTGCTTCCGGGTTGTAATTCGTCGGGTTCGACATGGTCACCAGCAAGTCACGGTCGTGAACGAGCTCGCAGGTGGCGAGGTCGACTGCGCCGTTGCCAACAGCCAGGTAGCGCGGGTTCGTGTTCAGTTCGACCTGCTCAACGTGCATCGCCTCGATGGTCTGCAGTTCGCCCACCACACCTTTGCGGAATGCGTCGGAATCGGCCGCATCCAGTTTGTCCAGGTCAGCGTCCGGCGCCATCGCGGCTTCCGATTTGACGCTGTTGATGGTACCGCGCACCAGGGTCGCCAGTTGGGCTTCGCGCAGCGTGTTCCACTTCAGGCCGTCCCATTTCAGCCAGGATTTGAGGTCGATGTTCAGGCGCAGGTCGCCGTCCTCGACTGCGGCCACCCGCTTGGCCACACCGTGGTGCGTCAGCGAAACCGATTTGACCTTCTTCGACTTGCGTGCTTCCGGGAACAGTTCCTTCATCATGGCGCTAGTCGGCTTGTGACCGGTCAACTCTTTGAGCTTAGCCTGGACCGCAACTTTGACGTCAGCACGCAGCGCCACGTAGTCGGTATGGCGGGTGCCCAGGTCGAGTTCCGGTACCAGCATCGTAGTCAGCACGTCAGCGTCGGTGCTTGCTACGATTTTGGCCATGACGTCGGCGCGCAGGGCTTTAACCTCGGCCAGCAGCTGCTCTTTCGTTTTGACCGGCGTCGAAGCCTTGGCCGTGCTAGCACCGCTAGCTTTGAACTTCTCGATAGCTGCGGTCGGGACAGAAGCTGCCAGTTCGATTTCGATACGACGGGCTTCGATGGCCTCGAGCACTTCGTCAGCGACGTCGCCTTCCGAATACATCTCGGCGGTCAATTCGTTCAGTTCTTCCTCAGTTGCGACCTTGACAGCGTCGAGCAGGTAAGTGGTGTTCATTGTTCGGCTCACTTATTGTTGTTGTTATGGGTAGCGAACTGCTGTTCGGCGATGTCGGCGAACCGGTCCAGCACTTGGCGGAAACCCGACGATGGGCCCCATTCTCCGGCGCGGGCCTTATTGAGTGCCTGCTCGGGCGACATGCTGCCGCCACGAGGGGCCGATGCTTCTGCGATGAGTTCGTCAGCGTGCTTGAGCAGCACACGGAATTGATTCGAGTTCTGGCGCACTTCGATATGGCAGCCTGTCGCAAGGATGCGATGGTGCGGCGAGAACGTGATAGGGATGTTTTTCTTCATGATGCGGTTCCAAGTTGAACCAGGCGAAATCCGCCTGTACAAGGTCTAGCAACCGCGTTTTCAAATTTGAGGCCAAATTTGGGACATATGCTATTTCTATCTCGAAATAATTTATATGTACCAGTCTTGGTTATATAGCTGAGCTGCTTGCCGGCTTGCGGACAAAAAAAAGACCCCGACACGAATGCCGGGGTTGAAAACAGCGGTACCCATCACAGACCGCTGGTAGCGCAATGCTCCCTCAGGAACTACGTATAGCGACCAGGTTTAGCCTCCTGCAAACCAACCCCCTCTGTTGTCAAAATTAGACGAAACATACTAATTTTTCGCCAAACTTCTTTACGCCTGCAGGGACGTGTTTCTTGGTGCATATACGTGTAAAGGGCTTCTGCTAGCCCCGCTAACAATGCAATCAAGAAAGGACGTTCAATGAAATTGTGTATCGCCTCGGCCAACAACAAAGGGGGTGTCGGCAAAAGTACGACCGCTGCCTTGTTGTCGGCCGCCCTCGCAACCCCCGCGTTTCGTGTCGCGATTGTCGACATGGATAAGCAAGGTACCTGCAGCGCATGGGCCAAAGCAGGTGGGGATAAGTTTGCCCCTCTGGTTGTGAAGGCCACTGCTGCAACACTGACCACAGTCTTGGGTTCCATCGACGCCGAGCTGGTGTTGATTGACTGCCCGCCAGATGCTGAAGCGCCTGAGACGCTCGCCGCTCTGGACGTAGCCGACCTGCTGATGGTGCCCGCCACGCCTAGCGCTCCCGACTACTGGTCGACTGACGAAATGCTCATCGCGGCCAAGCTGCGTAAGCCCGACCTGGCCTGCCTGATAGTGCTGAACATGGCTACCCCGACGAATCACTCGGCGGAGATGGAATCGGCCTACCGCCAGACCTGGCCCGTCGCCAAGTACACGCTCGGCTTCCGTACTGCGTACCGCGAAGCAGCTGCCTACGGCGTCGGTCTCCGCCAGCTTGGCCACGCTAAAGCAAAAGCTGCCGTCTCTGAACTTGAAGCCGTAGCTGTAGAAGTGCTCACCACGGCAATGGCCGCGAAATAAATCTAAATCTTTAAGGAGTATCCACCATGAAAAACGCTCAATCTATGCTCTCGAACCTGGACGCCGTCCGTACCGCCCTCCGCAAAACCCCTGAGACCCCTGCACCCGCGCCGGCAGAAGCTCCCAAGCCTGCCTCCTGGCCGCCAGCTGACCAGCCGAAACCCGTAGCCGCCTCTACGCCCGCCGCGGTCCCGGAGAAACCGGCCAAGCCGACGCTCAAACAGTTCAACGTGCGCCTGACGCTCGATGCTAACGCCCGCCTGAACGCAGCAGCGCACCGCGCCGGCATGTCGGCCCAGGAGTTCCTAGAGCGATTCGCGATGACTCTCCCCGAGCCGGTAGCGCCTGAGCTGCCCTGGGAAAAGCAGGCATGATGAAAACAACAACGGCACCCTCGGGTGCCGTTTGTTATCGGTCAGAGTAGATACGTTCTACTCGCATCCGCGTTTCCGCTCGATTGTAGTGTTCACGCTTATTGTTTTGAATGTCGTCAAATTCATCGCTAATCCGGATGTGCGTAAGCGCTATGCCTCGCTCCAATTCTTCTTTCGCGACTTTCAAGACATCGTCAGAATATACAAACTCTGCTCCTGTCCGCAAAATCTCTGATATCGCTCGAAGGCAGCACATCAGTTCATCCTTAGAATTTTTATCGTTTCGAATTAGTGCTCGCGCTGCAAGTTCATTCATCGTGCTGATTGCCATCAACGTATCGCCCATTGCTTGTTTCGTCGTCATCAAGTTCCTCATAGTCTGTTGCCTGTTGGAATTATTATTGCATGCTGCTTTCGAGTAGCGCTGGCCTTCCTGCGAAATATTTCATCAAACTTGTTTGGTTCCGAATTACAACAGTTGCTGTACAGATAAATAGTGTTTGCTTTACTGCCTACTACTGCCCTGTTAACCTCTAATCAACGCAGCACTCTTGGAGACCGAAATGACTATCGTCCTGTTTGCACTGCTCGGCGCTGTCCTGGGCAAAGCCCTTCCGAATGGCGTTGAGCCTGAGGCCGTCTATGTCAAACCTACTGAAGAGGACTTCCAGCGGCTGCTTCGCAAGAAGGGCTTGCTGTAATGCGGTACGACTTCAAGCTCGCCTTTCTTATCGCTCCGGCTGGCCAAGAGGACGTGATAGCGCTCGTGCGAGCGAAAGTTCCTGACGTCTCCGTAGCCTTGGCAAGTCGTGGGCGAATGGAAGTACAGTTCTCCCGCAGCTCCGACAGCGCTTATCAAGTGTTGAAGGCGGCAATCGCCGACGTGCACGCTGCAGTGCCGGCCGCAGCATGTGTTCTCTACTAATAATGAAAAACCCCCAGCAATTGCCAGGGGTTGTGAATTACGGAATCATGCGAACTTCCAAGTTTCTTGAGTTCCACCGATGCTCACGTCCGCACGATAACGCAGGAATGCTTTACCGTAAGCGCTGACGAAATATCCGAAACCAGCTACGAACGCGCCCGGCACATAAACTTGTGCTGGCATGTTTGCAATTCCGTAAGCATCGAGACCACCGCACACGAACAGAATTGCTAGCGTTACGCAACCCGGCCGCATGACGCTGTACGACGCTTTGATATCAAGGCCATCGCAGTAGATTTCATGCCAGATAAAGGACGCCCACTGGTAACGCAGAACGGTAATCGTAATCCGCTGCATCAACGTCCCTTTCTTGAACTTGAAACCGTACAAAATGGCTTTCATCAGTGCATGCACTTCAGTGTGAACTACCAACATCATTGCAGCAAGGACGACAAAGCGGAAAGCATAATCGAACGTCATCATGGTAAAACTCCTCGAGGTTTGCTACCGGGTCCGAAATAGATACCGGGCTGCTTAGCTAGGGCAGCTTGAAACGTCCGTTGAATGAACAGGCGCTTTAAGCTGCCCTAACTACCCTCGTCGATTTCCTTATAAACAGTGTAGGCACCGGCTATCCCGAAAATGCACGCGAATACACTGTTTCGTAACAATTCCTTACAACTTCGTTTGAGGTGAGGGCGGAGCGTGGAACGGTACGACCTCGGGCAATACCCGGCCACCTACCCGAAGCTTCGGTGACGCTCTTCGCAGTGCCCGCCTTTGATTTCCCGACGGAGAATCCGGCGGAGAAAAACAAGGGGGGCGATGCGAAGCAGCGTCACCCTAATGCGCGTGCTTTGATGAGACGGCTGAGCGCAATCCTCTTCACGCCCTTTGTCCCCAAAACAAAACCTCCCCGACGTCAGTAGTCCTCAACCCCCCCTTTGTCCTCAATAAACTCGCAGCCCCGCCCGGGTGTTAGCGCATTGAGCCTCCCCGACCGCAGCACTCCAGTAGTCCAGCCTTCGGCCGAGCGTCTTCCTGGCCTCTGCAATCGACTGAACCCAAGTCCAGCCCAACGGTAGAAGTACGAAAGGCCCAGCCATTTGCCGGGCGCCTGGGGGACATTTGAAAGCAAGGAGGGTGCTACTCAGGGCAGAACTGATGCACAGGGTTGTGCACTCGATTGGGTAGAGTCCAAGCCCGGGCTATGCCCGGTTGGCGGGGTTGGAGCCGGGCTGCGTCGTCGGGGAGGTTCACCGGGGGTGGGTTGACGATAGCCCGAACGACTGCCGAGCCGACACCGCAGAGCGAAATGCAGGTGCTGAAACTGGGGTAGCTACACGAGTTATCACGAACTCACCCGGCTACAGGGGCTACCAATGAAACTCGAGAATCCCACAACCTATGCAATCCTCACGCACATCGGTACATTTGGCTATCTCACCACACGCGAAGTGGGCATGCTGACCTGGCACAGCATCACTCAGAAATCGGCGCTGAAGAGCGCGCAATCGTGGCTGACTCGCCTGCGCAAAGAAGGGCTCGTGCTTGCGCGAGAACTGCCGTTCAGCGGTGTGACGCATGCTTACGTGCTGACCCGTGCCGGTGCCGACATGCTCATCGAGCGCTATATCGACCAGTACCTGGCTGATGAATCCGACGACGGCTTGCCTTGGTTTGCCCACGGCTATGACCTTAGCTTGAACATGGCGATGCCTCGACACGTGCTGATTGAGCTGTGCAGCCGCCTGATGGCCGAGGATAACCTAGTGCCAGTCGGCCAGCGTGGGCTGGTC
>Ga0187845_1002236_pt1 | contig 10592 bp, 9 predicted proteins | sample SpaLakP09_SKY_68_FD_134515 | JGI IMG/M metagenome (GOLD analysis project Ga0187845, IMG submission 134515) | Oligotrophic lake water microbial communities from Sparkling Lake, Wisconsin, USA - SP09_SKY_68 | ecosystem: Environmental > Aquatic > Freshwater > Lake | place: USA: Sparkling Lake... | reverse complement strand
GCCCAATGAGATGCTGCTCATCAGCCGAGTGGAAAACCTGTCGCTGGCCGATACCAAAGTGGTGCAGACGGCGCGCATCCAGGTGGCGTACGAAACCGATATCGACCAGGCCATGCAAGTACTGCAAGCCGCAGCGCAAGCCCAGCCGCGCGTGCTGCACCAACCGCCGGCCAGCGTACAACTGTCGCAATTCACCACCGATGGTATTGAGCTGACGGTGGTGTACTGGGTGGCTGACATCGAAAACGGCCAGGGCAATTTGCGCTCGGACGTGAACCTGGCGATCTTGCGCGCCCTGCGCGAACACGGCATCACCATCGCCGCCACGGTGCGCGGGGCGCCGCCAAGCCCTAGTCCGACGGCGCTGCCCTTGTAAGGCCCAGCAAGGGGCTCAGGGCTCAGCCTCGGCTCGGGCGGACTTTGTGCATCATTCAAAAGTACCAAGACAGCCAAGCTTGCCGCATTGCCGGTTCTTAACCTGTGTGCTGAAAATGCACACATGTCTGAGCCTAAAACCTACAATTGGAACGCCGATAAAAACACTTGTCTGTGTAAGAGCGCAGTATTTCTTTTGAGCGCATGGTCTTTGAAATCAGTGCTGGAAATGAACTGGCCGTGCTTGAGCACCCAAACCAAGACAAATATCCAGGGCAGCGGATTTCAATGGTGCAGGTGGACGATTACCTTTACGCCTTGCCATTTATTGAAACCGAGACGGAAATCTTTCTTAAAACCATTATCCCAAGCCGCAAGGCCAAGCGCCAATACAGGAGTTCGTAATGAAGTCAAAAATAAAATTTGACGAAGAAGAATTAGAGATATTGCAGGCCTGGGAGGCTGGCGCACTGCGGCCCGTAGGTGATATGGCAGCGCAGGGCAAGGCGCACCGCGCAGCAGCCCAGGCAACTTTCAAAAAAGACCAACGGCTGAATATTCGAATCTCCAGCCGGGATTTAAAAAATTTGCAGGCACGCGCGCTTGAGGAGGGGATTCCTTATCAAACCTTTGCAGCCAGCGTGCTGCACAAGTTTGTTAGTGGGCATTTGGAGCGTTAGCGATAAGAAGGACGTTTAGGCATCGGTTTCCCTGCTGCCTTTTTGGCTTGCCGCATTCGTAAGCCCGAACAAGGCCAAAAGCCATACAAGCGCAAGCCCAACACTCCCGAGCAGCCAAATGCGCCCGGGCGGCCGACTGAAGCATGGCCACAGGTCCCTGTTGTTCAGGTGCCGCAGGGCGACCCTTGGCTACACGCCCTGGAGGCCTTTGGCCTTGTCACAGACTAGACAATACACTTGTGTATAGTTAAGATGTATTTTTGACCGCCCAGCCCATGCACGCTCCTTGGATCTCAAGCTACCCGCCCGGTGTTCCCGCGCAGATAGACGAGCACGCCCTGGGTACTCTGGCCGATTACCTGGAAGATGCGGTCAATCTTTATGCCGACCGCGACGCTTTTATTAGCGGCGCCACCGGCGTCAAACTTAGTTTTACCGAGTTGGATGCTCTGTCTTTGCAGGTCGCGGCCTATTTCCAATCGGTCTTGCATTTAGCGCCAGGCAGTCGGGTGGCGCTGATGATGCCCAATGTGCTGCAGTACCCGGTGTGTCTTTTTGGGCTGCTGCGCGCGGGCTATGTCGTGGTCAATGCCAATCCCATGTACACCGGGCGCGAGTTGGAACACCAGCTGCGTGACTCCGGCGCCCTGGCCATCATCGCGGTCGATTTGTTTGCCCACACCTTGGCCAAAATCATCGACAAGACGCAAGTGCAACATGTGGTGGTCAGCGGCCTGGCTGACATGATGCCCTGGCACAAGCGCCATGTGGCCAACTTTATGATTCACCAGGTCAAAAACGCCGTTCCGGCTTATGACTTGCCGATGGCCACCAGCTTTCGTTACATGCTGCAGCGAGGCTCGCAACTGCAGTTTCGCAAACCCGATATTCAGCCTGACGACCTGGCTTTCTTGCAGTACACCGGCGGCACCACCGGCATACCAAAAGGTGCCATGCTCAGCCATCGCAATATTTTGGCCAACGTGCAGCAGACCAAAGTGTGGTGCGCGCCTTTTATCGAGGCCGGCCAAGATTTGATCAGCATGACCGCCATACCGCTCTATCATGTGTTTGCTCTGGGCTCTTGCTTGGCGTTTACCGGTATGGGCGGCACCAATGTGCTGGTGTCGGACCCGCGCGATGTGGATGCTTTTGTGAAGCTGCTGATGCGCTACCGCGTGGTGTCTTTGCCGGCGGTCAACACCTTGTTTAACAGCCTGCTCAATCACCCTGACATCCACAAAGTGGATTTCAGAAGCTTGCGCTTGTCGGTGGGCGGGGGCGCTGCCATACAGCGCTCTGTGGCCGAGCGCTGGCAGGCCTTGACCAAAGCGCCTCTGATCGAAGGCTATGGCCTTACCGAGTGCGCGCCCACGGTCACGGTCAATCCGTTTGACATCGCCCAATTTAACGGCAGCATTGGCCTGCCTTTGCCTTCGACCGAGGTGTCTATTCGCGATCCCCATGGGCGCGTATTGCCTGCGGGCGAGCCCGGCGAGTTGTGCGTGCGCGGCCCCCAGGTGATGCAGGGTTATTGGCGCCGTCCGGCCGAGACGCAAGCTGCGATGACCGATGATGGTTTCTTTCGCACTGGCGATGTGGCGTTCATGGATGACAAAGGTTTTTTCAAAATTGTGGATCGCTTGAGAGACATGATTTTGGTATCCGGTTTTAATGTGTATCCCAATGAAATCGAAAACGTGGTGATGCTGCACCCTGGTGTGTTGGAAGCTGCTGCCGTGGGTCGTCAAAGCGAGACTACGGGCGAAGAAGTCCACCTCCATGTGGTGAAAAAATCACCCGCCTTGACCGAGGAAATGTTAGTGCGCCATTGCCGCGAACATTTGACCGGCTACAAAGTGCCGCGCAAAGTCGTGTTTGATACGCAACTGCCCAAAAGCAATGTGGGCAAAGTTTTACGGCGCGAGTTGCGCCAAGTACCCAATAAAGTAACGGAAGAAAGTGTTGTATGACTGATTTAGTAGTGAGGCGTTTGCTAGTGGATTTGACAACGCCGTTTGCCCAGCGTTGGAATGGAGGCGATGCTTTCCGTTCGGCTTTTTTCAATGCCTTGTCGATGAGCTTTCCATGGGGCGAGCAGTATTTCATGGATTCGGTGCGCGCCTGTTACAAAACGCTGCCTGCGGCTGAACAGGAAAAATACGCCAAAGAGGTACAGGGCTTTGTCGGCCAAGAGGCCACGCACCGGCGCATCCATGAACTCTTTAATGCGCAACTCACGCGCCAGGGCTTTGTCAACGAGATTGAAGTGCGCGCTGCCACACGCGCCAAAAAGGCCGAGCACTTTGATCCTCGCTTCCACTTGGCGGTAACCGCTGCGACCGAACACTTCACCGCCATGTTTGCCGACTGGACACTGCGCCACCCTGAGGCCTTTGCGGGCGCAGAAGAGCGCTTGGCTACGCTATGGCTGTGGCATGCCTCCGAGGAATCCGAGCACCGCAGCACCGCCTTCAATATTTACCAGGCCGCCGGTGGCAGCCACAAGTGGCGGGTACGCACTTTCAAACTGGTCAGTTGGATTTTTATCACTGATGTGTTGCGCCAGACGGTGCGTAATCTGTGGCATGACCGCAGCCTGTTCCAATGGAATACATGGCGCAGTGCCTGGCGTTTGCTGCTGGCGCGCGACGGTTTGCTGCGCAGCAACCTGCCGATGTGGCGCGACTATATGCATCCTGACTTTCACCCCGAGCAGCACGATGCCAGCAACTCGCAAGCTTGGCTGCGCGACAACACGCGCTTTTTCACGCCGGTCAAAACCGTGACTGCAACGCCAGCCACGGCCGCTTAATCGCGCGCTCATCTTATGCAGGCGCCCCTGGTTTTCAAAGGCTCGCCCGGCTCACCCTATACCCGCAAGATGATGGCGCTGATGCGCTATCGCCATATCCCCTACCGCTACCTGGTCGGCGAGGCCGCAGACCGCGCTGGTATGCCCAAGCCACCCGTCGAATTGCTGCCCACGTTTTACTTGCCCGATGCCCAGGGGCACCTGCAGGCGCTAACCGATTCCACCCCGCTGCTGCGCCGCCTAGAGCGCGACGTACAAGGCCGAGCAGCTAGGCCGCAGGATGCCGTGCTCGCCTTTGTCGATGCATTGCTGGAAGACTTTGCCGATGAGTGGGTTACCAAGGCCATGTTCCATTACCGCTGGCATTACGCGCCCGACATAGACCGCGCCGGTAAAACCATTCCTCTGCATTGGAGCGGGATGCAGATGGATGAAAAAGTTTATGCCGCAGGCAAAGCCTTTTTTTCGCAACGGCAAATTTCCCGTCTCGCGGTCATCGGTTCTAACCCGACCACTGCGCCTTTGATTGAAGCGGGCTATGTGCGCTTGCTGGGGCTTTTGGACACGCATTTTTCGCGGCATGCTTTTTTGATGGGTGGCAGGCCGGGCGCCAGCGACTTTGCGCTGTACGGGCAGTTGTCGCAACTGGCGTTGTTCGACCCCACGTCCATGGACTTGGCAGTGCAGCATGCGCCGCGTACCTTTGCCTGGACTGGCTGGATGGAAGATTTGTCGGGCTGGGACGTGCAGGACCATGCCTGGCTGGATGCGACGCAGTTACCGGAAAGCCTGCTGGCCTTGCTGGCTGAATTAGCGCAAGGCTATGTGCCGGTGACGCTGGCCAATGCCCGCGCTTTGTTGCGTGGTGAAAAACAACTGCGTGTCGAGATACCGCAAGGCGTGTGGGAGCAGGGCACCGTGACCTACCAAGGCAAATGCCTGCGCTGGCTGCGCGAGGAGTTTGCGGCGCTCGATGCCCATGGCCAGGCCCAAGTCGATGCAATTTTGCAGGCGGCCGGTATTGCCGATGTGATTCACGCGCCCTTGTAAAGCGCGCAGCCAGAGCCTAGGCTTGCGGGACAATGGCGCGCAGCCGGATACGGTTCCAATCTGCACACCACCATGACTTCTAAACCCATTTTGCTATCGACTGCTGCGCTGTTGCTTGCGCTAGCGGCCTGGTTGTGGTGGTCCGCAGACAGGGCGCAAGTGCATGCGCTTGCGGAGCCTTTGCAATGTGCACTGCCCGCGCAGCCGGCATCGGCGCCGCATGCGGGCATGGTCTGGGTTCCTGGCGGCACGCTGCAACTGGGCGATACCGTCTACCCTGAAGAGTTGCCGGTGCGTAATGTGGCGGTGCAGGGTTTTTGGATGGACCGCACCGAAGTGACCAATGCTCAATTTGCCGCCTTTGTGCAAGCCACCGGCTATATCACGGTGGCCGAGCAGGCTGTGGATGCCAAGGTCCACCCCGAACTTACGCCCAACCTGCGTCTGCCCGGCGCTGTGGTCTTTGTCAGCCCGACTGATTTGAACGGCGGGGGCAACCCGGCGCAATGGTGGCGCTACGTTCCAGGCGCCAATTGGCGCAACCCCGGAGGTCAACAGACCTCTATTGAGGGGCGCGGCGCATTTCCCGTGGTTAACCTGAGCTACCGCGATGCCCTGGCCTATGCCCGATGGGCCGGACGTACTTTACCAAGCGAAGCGCAGTGGGAATGGGCGGCCCGCGCAGCCGCAGCGCCTGCGGAGAATGAGCACGCACAGCCTGCCCATGCCAATACCTGGCAGGGTTTGTTCCCGGTCAGCAATTCAGCGCAAGACGGTTTTGTCGGGCTGGCACCGGTGGGCTGCTATGCGCCCAATACGCTGGGTTTGTTTGACATGTTGGGCAACGTCTGGGAAATCACCCGCGACCTTTACCTTGAGGACCACACCCACTTAGCGCCGGAAATGGAAACCCCCGACTACGCCGGCCTGCGGTCTGTGGGCGGAGCGGTAGCGCGCCGTGTGATTAAGGGAGGCTCGTTTTTGTGTGCGCCTAATTACTGCATGCGCTACCGCGCTGGTGCGCGCCAGGCCCAAGAAGATGATTTAGCCGTTAGCCATTTAGGCTTTCGCACCATCTTGCAAGCGCCGGGCCCGTGAAGGCTGCTAGCGTACTTAGCGCCTTTGCTTTTGCACCAGGTATTTGGCGATGATGTCCAGAAAAAATTGCTTGCTGGCGCTGGGCATGTGCGGCTGGATTAGGGCGTGGAAGCTGCCCACGACCGAGAGATAGAACAAGGTGGCCAGCTCGGCTGCGGTTTTCTCGTCCTGCACCAGTGGCATGAATTTTCGCTTGAACAAGGCGATGCGTAGGGCATCCATGCTGCGCATCAGGGAAGCGACATGCGCATCGCGCCGCCCCAGGGCGCGCAGCGCCAATTCAAAGCGCATATCGTCGAGTGCATCGCCGCCGTGGGCCAGGGCCTGGTCCAGCATGATTTCCAGCGCTTTGGCCGGGTCCTCGCTGCCGGCTTGTTCCAGCCTATGGTGCGCTTCCAATTCCCGCGCCTGCCAGCGCTCCACCAGGGCCTGAATCAAAGTCGCATGGTCTTTGAAATGCCAGTAAAAACTGCCCCGTGTTACTTGCAAAGTGTCAGCCAGCGTCAGCACCCGCACGCCGTCAAAGCCATGTTCGACGGCGGCGCGAAATGCTGCCTCCAGCCAGTCGTCACGGCCCAGGCGAGAGACCAGGGTTTTGTCAGTGGGTGCGGAGTCCGCTTTTTTGCGAAGAGTGGCGCGGCTGGCCATGCGTTTCCAAACTCATTAAATAGGATAGCTATTGTCACCCAAGCGTAATCGGCCAGCCATCATGGATGCAAATAGGTTTTGGTGCCAGGGTGTGCTGTGCTTGACAGTGAAGGCCCTATGTGAATGCAGGCCCGTGCTACATTGGCCGTTGGATTTTCGCTTGCAGGGTCGCCGGGCCCAGAGCGCCCCTGCAATGTAATGAGGAGACTCTTGGAATGTCGCTAAATCAATGGTCGTGCTTGCGTCCCGCCTTACTAGCCTTGCTCGGTGTGCTGGCGTTTCCAGTGGCGCTCAATGCGGCATCGGGCGCTGCCGCGCCAAGCCCCGGGCTACTCGGCGTGGCGGCCAAGCGCCCCAATTTTGTGGTGCTGGTAGCTGACGACTGGGGCTTTTCGGACTTGGGCGCTTTTGGCGGTGAAATCGATACGCCTCACCTCAATGCGCTAGCCAAAGCCGGTGTGCGCTTTACCAATTTCCATGTGGCCGCCTCTTGTTCGCCCACGCGCTCGATGTTGCTGACCGGCGTGGACAACCACCGCAATGGCGTGGGTAATTTGCGCGAAGCCATGCCGACCGAGCATCTGGGCAAACCCGGTTATCAAGGTTCGCTGACGCGCAATGTGGTGACGGTGGCTTCGCTATTGCAGGACAGCGGCTACCGCACCTATATTGCGGGCAAATGGAATGTGGGCTCTGAGCCGTATAACCTGCCCCATCAGCGCGGCTTTGACAAATCCATTGTCCAGGGCGATACCGGTTCGGACAACTGGGAGCCCAACAAACAATACCTGCCTCATCTGCCCGAGGTTTATTGGTTTGAAGACGGGCAACGGGCCAAGATGCCAGCCGAGTTTTATTCCTCGCAGTATTTTGTCGATCGCACCATCGAGTACATGGATGCGGATGCACGTAAAGATCAGCCTTTCTTGGCTTACATCGGCTTCCAGGCCAATCATGTGCCGGTGCAAGCCCCCCAAGAACTGATAGCCAAATACAAAGGCCGCTACCGCGAGGGCTGGACGGCTCTGCGCGAGCGGCGATTGGCAAAGCAAATTGAATTAGGCCTGGTGCCTGCCAGCACGCGCATGACCACTATGTCCACCACGGGCGACTGGAAAGCTTTGTCTGAAAAAGAGCGCTTGCATATGGAGCGCCAGATGGAGGTCTATGCCGCCATGGCCGAGTCTATGGATATGCATATCGGACGTTTGGTGGAGCATCTGAAAAAAACCGGGCAATACGATAACACCGTGTTTTTGTTTTTGTCAGACAACGGCCCCGAAGGGTCGGACTACCACGAGGCGCAGCCTTGGCTGGTGTTTAACTACAAGCAAGACACCGAGACCTTGGGTGCTAAAGGCACCTACGGCATACCCGGCCCCAGTTGGGCCAGTGCCTCGGCCACACCGCTGCATACCTATAAATTTTGGGCAGGTGAGGGCGGTATCCGCGCCCCTATGCTGGTGGCTGGCCCGCCGGTGCGCCGCGCCAACCACATTGAAAACGCGCTAACCCATGTGACCGACATCATGCCCACACTGCTGGACATTGCCCAAGTGCCTCGGCATGGCGGTCAGTACAAAGGCACCCAAGTGGAAGCCTTGACTGGCATGAGTCTGCTGCCACTTTTGCAAGGCACAGCGACAGCGGTTCGTAAGCCGGAGCAAACTCTGGGCTATGAGCTGTCGGGCAATTCGGCCTTGTTCAAGGGTAATTTGAAATTGATGCGTAATATGCCGCCGCTCGGTGACGGTCTGTGGCGTTTGTACGACCTGAGCAAAGACCCTGGCGAAACCCAAGACCTGAGCGCGCAACTGCCCCAAGAATTCGCGGCTATGCAAGACGACTTTGCGGCCTGGGCCAAGGCCAACCAGGTGCTGGACATGCCGGCGGACTACAGCCCGCAAAAGCAGGTGATGATCAATGGCTTTTGGCGCTACTGGTTGCCGGTACATGGCAAGACGATGGCCTTGATTCTGGCCGTCTTGGTGGTGCTGCCGGTGTGGCTGCTGCTGCGCAGACGCAAGCGCCGCCTGTGAGCGCTGGCTACTACGCCAGCCCTTGGCCCGCCGAGGATGCGGGCCCGGCGCGCTTGCAAACGGCAAGCCCATCGAGCGGATTGCACTTGCTGGCAGGACAGCGTTTGCAAAGCACCCACCGCAACACCACGCTTTCGACCATGACGGTGCTGGGTGACCCCGGCGAGGTGTACTTGATGACGCACTCGGCTTTGCGCGCCAACCTTGGTTTGCCCACTACGTCCTGCGTGGAGCGTATCGATCCCGTCACGCTCAAGACGCTGGGTAGTTCGGGCCGCTTGCCTGGTGGCCCCATGTGGCCCGGCGGCATGGCGCTGCACCGCAATGGCGATTTGTACCTAGTCTATGGCCGCTATGCGCACCGCTTGGACCGGCATTGCGTTTTGAAGCAAAGCCGCATGTTGCCGGTCGATCAGCCCTATAACTCCTTTGTGATTTTGGACAACGGGCTGATCGTCACCAAAAATTTGTCCGATAGGCAGACGGCCCAGCTGACGGTCCTGGACCCCGAGGGCTTGCAAACGGTGTGTGCCGATGTGCTCTGCCCTGAGGCGTCGATTGCGCGCTTAAGTGCCGTGGGCAATACGGTTTATGTTGTGGGCGTGCGTTCTATTTTTCGATTCCTCTGGGACGAAGCAGCACAGACCTTGCGTCTGGACCCGCACTGGCGCTGGGATTACATCGGCCAAAGCGAGCAAAGCTACGGCTGGGATGTGGTCATCGACGGATACAGTGCCTGGTTTATGGACAACGGCCACCACCGCTACCGTATCAACATGCATGGCGCCGGCGTCAGTCGCACGGCTAATCGCTTGTTGCGCGTGTCGCTGCAAGATTGCAAGCAGCATGCGGCCTGGGATGTAAGCGGCCTGCATGGCGGCAGCATTACCAACCCTCCCCTGGTGGACGTGCGGCGGCGCATCGTGCTGGGCTATGACTCGGCGAACCGTTTTTTGCGCGCCTGGCGCTTTGGTGAAGCGATGCAGGACTTGCAGCCTGTGTGGCACAAGCCAAACTTTGGTGTGGCAAGCCACATGGTGTTATTGCCTGAGCGCGGGCAGGTGGTGCTCAATGACTACCGGCGCTTTGGGGAGGAAGTGGTAGTGCTAGACATAGCAACTGGCACGGAACAAGGCAGGGTGCGCGTGGGCGGAATTACCCAGGGCGTGGTCTTTCCCAGCGTCGGCTGGAACGACGATGTGTACTGGTGTTCCATGGGCCGTTTCTCGCGGGTGTTTGCGGCATGAGCATCGAACAGGTCGATACGCTTATCGTGGGTGCGGGCCTTTCCGGCATCGGCAGCGCAGTGCATCTGCGCCAGGGCCTGCCGCAGCAATCGGTCTTAATTTTGGAAGCCCGCGAGCGCTTGGGCGGCACCTGGGACTTATTCCGTTACCCCGGCATTCGCTCGGATTCAGATATGCACACGCTGGGCTATTCCTTCAAACCTTGGACGGGGGCCAAAGCGATTGCCGATGGTCCATCCATCCTGCAGTACGTGCAAGAGACGGCGCAAGAGTTTGGCGTGCTGCCGCTCATCCGTTTCGGGCACAAGGTGCTAACTGCCGATTGGGATAGCGCTGCTGCGCGCTGGCTGGTAGCGGTAAAGCGACTGGCCGACGATACGGTGCTCCAAGTGCACTGCCGCTTTTTGTTGATGTGCAGCGGCTACTACAACTATGAACATGGCTATACGCCGGCCATTCCAGGGATGGACAGTTTCACCGGCAAAGTGGTACACCCCCAGCATTGGCCGCAAGACCTGGACTACCGCGGCCAGCAGGTGGTGGTAATCGGCAGTGGCGCCACTGCCATGACCCTGGTGCCTGAGATGGCTAAGTTGGCGGCCCAGGTGACTTTATTGCAGCGCTCGCCCACCTATGTGGT
>Ga0187845_1002230_pt1 | contig 10603 bp, 8 predicted proteins | sample SpaLakP09_SKY_68_FD_134515 | JGI IMG/M metagenome (GOLD analysis project Ga0187845, IMG submission 134515) | Oligotrophic lake water microbial communities from Sparkling Lake, Wisconsin, USA - SP09_SKY_68 | ecosystem: Environmental > Aquatic > Freshwater > Lake | place: USA: Sparkling Lake... | reverse complement strand
GTACAACCGGACATGCTCACCGTCTACCCACCGGCTGCGGTGCAGGCCAGCCGCAGCCTGAGTGGCGAAGACTGGCAATGCCTGTCGCTCTACGTGGCACCGGCAGCCTTTCCTGCTTATTTCGACTGTCTGCCACCCGACCTGCCCAGCCAGTTACCACGCCCCGAGCTGGCTGCTGCGCTGCGCCAACTGGCCACACAAGATGCCAGCCTGCGCGAAGAAGCCATCATCGCCCTGCTCGCCCGCCTGCCACGGCAACAATCAAGCCCCTCCGACAACGCCAGCAGCAGCGGCAGCCTGCTGGTAAGGCGGGTACAGCAACAACTGCTGGATGATCTGTCACAGCCGCTGACCCTGGAGGTGCTGGCGCAGCAAGCCGGCATCACTCCGGCCCATCTGGTGCGCCGCTTCCATCAGGCTTGCGGCCTGCCACCACTAGCCTGGCAAATGCAGCAGCGCATGGCTGAAGCCCGCCGCCAATTGCGTGCGGGCCAGAGCATCATCGAAGTAGCGCTGGCCACCGGCTTTGCCGATCAGGCGCACTTCAGCAAGACATTCAGCCGCTTTTGCGGCATGACACCGGGCCGCTACCGCCAGATCAATTTTTGACAAGACGCGCTCGCCGCCATGCCGGTATCATCCGCCATCATTATTAATGCGGATGTGCTGTCATGCTGGCCATTGCCACCAAGGGTTTTTTACTGTCGGTATCGCTGTGCCTGGATATCGGCATCGTCAATGCCGCCCTGATCAACACCGGGCTGCGCAAGGGCTTGCGCCCGGCGCTGATGATGGGCCTGGGTTCCTGTTTTGGTGACCTGTTCTACGCCCTGCTGTCCTTGCTGGGCATGTCGCTGCTGTTCGGCTTTACCCCGGTGCGCTGGGTGATGTGGCTGGGCGGCGGCAGCGTACTGCTGTGGCTGAGCTGGAAAATGGCCCGTTCGGCCTGGCAGGAGTTTTACCACCCCACCACCAAGGACAGCGGCAACGGTACGGATGATGGCCAACAGCGCAGCACGGCGGCGGAGTTCTGGCGCGGCCTGCTGATGGCACTGGCCTCGCCCTCCTCCCTGCTGTGGTTTGCCGCGGTAGGCGGCAGCATCATTGCCCAGTCCACCGACGGCAGCTCGCTGGCAGCCAGCGTGTTTCTGAGCGGCTTTTTCCTTGGCGGCCTCGCCTGGTCGTCCTTTCTGGCCTGGCTGGCCAGCCATGGCCAGAAGCTGGTCGGCCACCGCCTGCTGCTGTACTGCAATGCCGCATCGGCCGCCCTGTTTGCCTACCTGGCACTGGGCGTCATCGTGCACGGCTACCAGACCTTGCTATAACAGAGCCATCTGCCACCCCGCGAGCCACTGCCATGTTGCGACTCCTACGTCTGCTGTTGCTGTTACTGCTGGGGCTGATCGCCAGCACTGCCCTGGCCGACAGCCCCAAACCGGTGTTTGGCGTAGTACTGATGCACGGCAAGGGCGGCAGCCCGGACAAGCATGTCGCCGGGCTGGCCAGCGCGCTGCGGCAACAAGGCGTACTGGTGGCCAATCTGGAAATGCCGTGGTCGGGCCGGCGAGAATACGATGCCGATGTCGCCAGCGCGGTGAATCAGGTGAATGGCGCGTTAGAAAGCCTGCGCAGCCAGGGTGCGCGCAAGCTGGTGGTGGCCGGCCACAGCCAGGGCGGCTTGTTTGCGCTATATCTGGCCAGCCGGCTCCGGTTGGATGGCGTGATTGCCATTGCGCCGGGCGGCAATGTGGCAGCCGGCATGCTGCACGAGCGGCTGGCCGATTCCGTGGCCAGTGCCCGCAGCCTGCTGGCCGCTGGCCATGGCGAGGAAAAAACCCGGCTGGCGGATTTTGAAGGCAGCAAGGGGCTCTACCCGATCACCACCACGCCGCGCATCTATCTGGACTGGTTCGACCCGGATGGGGCGATGAACCAGGACAAGGCCGTGCAGCAGCTGCCGGCCAGCCTGCCGGTACTGTATATCTCGCCGGAAGGCGATTACCCCGCCCTGCAGCGAGTGCGCCAGCGCATGTTCGACGCCCTGCCGGCCAATCCGGCCAGCCAGTTGCTGATTCCGCCGGGCAGCCATCTGCAGGCACCGACTGCCGCGATACCCGGCATTATCGACTGGCTGGGCCGCATCGCAGGCGACTGAAGCTCAGCCGCCAACCACCGACAGCGCCGACAGGCCCACACCACCGGCGCGCGCCACCCGGATCTGCACCGCAATACGCTCCTTCATGCCTTCCACATGGCTGATCACGCCTATCATCTTGCCACTGGCATTGAGGCTATCCAGCGCATCCAGCGCAATCTCCAGCGTTTCGGCATCCAGCGTGCCAAAGCCCTCGTCCAGGAACAGCGAGTCAATGGAAGTCTTGTGACTGACCAGATCGGACAGCGCCAAAGCCAACGCCAGGCTGACCAGAAAACTCTCGCCACCCGACAGGGTGCGCGTATCACGGCAGACATCGGCCTGCCAGCTGTCGACGATTTCCAGTTCCAGCTCGCCCTCCGCCTTGCGCCGTAGCTGGTAGCGCCCCTGCAGGCGCGACAGCTGACGATTGGCCAGATACACCAGATGATCCAGCGTCAGCCCTTGGGCAAAACGGCGGAACTTGTCGCCCTTGGCCGAGCCGATCAGCCCGTCCAGCCGTTGCCATAGCTCGCTGTCGGCCTGCTGACGGGCAATCTGCGCCAGCAAGGCCTGCAAACCTTCACGACGCTGGGCATCGCTGTCCAGCAGAGCCTGCAGCGCCCCGCTCTGGGCGCTCAATTGCTGGCGTTCGCCATCCAGCGTGGCCTGCTGTGCCTGCAACTCGTCCAGCGTCAGCGGGCTGATTGCGGCGGCTTGCAGCTCGGCCTGGCGGGTATTGGCCGCCTGCAACAAGGCCTCGGCCTGTTGCAGCGACCGGTCCAGGGCCTGCTGCATGGTTTGCAGGGCCGTGCGCTGACTCTCCGGCAGACAGGCGGCGGCAAAGGCGGCTTCGTCAGCAAAAGGACTGTGCTGCAAGGCCTGTTGCCATTGCTGCGCGGCCTCCGCCAGTTGCAGCCCTTGCTGGCGCACATCGTCTGCTACTTGCTGTTGCTGGCCTTGTAACTGCGCCAGCGTGGCGGCCAGCTGTTGCCGCTGCTGCTGGCAGGCTTCCAGCTGCACCACGGTTGCGGCAAGGTCCTCGGCACGAGGGCTGAGGGATGGCGACGGCTCAGGCAAGCCCAGTTGCTGCCAGTATTGCTGCCACTCCTGGCACTGGGCCTCGGCCTGTGCGGACTGCACCTCCAGCCGTGCCAGTTGCTGTTCCAGCCGCTGCATGGCTTGCTGTTGCTGCTGCCAGGCTTGCCATTGCTGCTCGCAATCAGCCAGCCAACGAGCAGGATCGTCCGGCATGGCATGGCCGGCGGCTGCCAGCGACTGCTGCAAGGTTTGCCACTGGGTCTGCCCTTCAGCGAGGAGTCCCGCCACTTGTGCAGCGGCCTGCGCCCATTGCTGCTGCAAGCTGGCGGCGGCCTGTTGCAACAAGGCCTGCTCGGCCTGAGCCGCCTGCCACTGCTGCTGCGCCTGCTGACTGGCTTGCAAGGCTTGCTGCCAATGACGCGCGGCAGCTTCGGCCTGCAGCAGTTGCTGCTGCAGCTGCTCTTGTTGCTGCAAGGCCGCCTGGGCTGCCTGGGCCAGCGCTTCCGGCTGCTGCCAACCCTCTGCATCAACCCCCAGTGCAACAGCCAGCGGCTGCCATTGCTGCCAATACTGCTGCTGACTGGCTTGTTGCGCCTCCGCTTGCTGCTGCAGGTTGTCCAGCTGCTGTTGCAGGGCAGCCAACTCCACATTGGCTTGCTGGCCTTGTGCCTGCAGCTTGTCCAGCGCCTGCTGTTTGTCCTGCACGGCCTGACGCGCCGCCGTGGCATCCACGGCCTGATAGTGCTGCACCAGCGGATGGCTGGCAGAGCCACATAGCGGACAGGGCTGACCCGGCTGCAGCAGGGCGCGCTGGGCTTCCAGATCCTGGATGCGCAGCTCCAGCTCCAGCAGGCGCTGCTTGTCCGCCAGTTGCTCCTGCAGTTCGCGATACTGGCTGCGCAGGGCCTCCAGCGCCGCCGTGCGTTGTGGCAGCAGCGCCTGTTGCTGTGCCAATGTCTGCTGCAAGCGCTGCCCGGCCTGCCAGCCTTGCAGCAACTGCCCGGCTGACAGAATGGCTTGCTGCCACTGCTGGCCGGTTTGCTGGGCGGCCTGCCACTGCTGGCGCAGGCTGACAACATCCTGTTGCCGACTGGCTGCGCCAGCACTCTGCTCGGCCTGCTGTGCTTGCAGGAAATCGCTCTCAGCCTGCTGACAGACAAGGGCTTGCGCCGATAAGCGCCGCTGCCCTTCTGTCAGTGCCGTGGCCAACTGCTGACGCTGTTGCGCGGCCTGCGCCATGTCCTGCCGCATACGGGCATGCTGGGCAAACTGGCTACGCCAGAGCGGCAGATATTCCCCCAGCCGCGCCAGTTGTGGCTGGGCCTGCTGCTGGGCTTGCCACTGCTGCCATTGCTGCCGCGCCTGCGCCTGCTGCCTGCCCAGGAGGGCTAGCTGCTGACGGGCTAGCTCCACCCCTTGCCAGTTGAGCTGCTGCCATTGCTGCCAGCTGTGCTGATAGCCTGCATTCACTGCCTGCAGGGCCGCTTCAGTGCTGGCCAGCCGCTGCTGCTGGCTGTGCCAGTGCTGATACAGCGGCGCAATGCGCTGCGCCGGCTCGCTGGCGGCCAGTTGCTGCAATTGCGGCGCGGCCTGGGCGATGGCGGCCTGGGCCTGCTGCAGTTGCAGGCTGGCAGCCTGCTGTTGCTGCTGTGCCTGCAACTGTTGCTGCCGCCATTGCAGGGCCAGACCAAGCTGATGCTGCTGCCCGGCCAGCGTGTGCTGTTGCTGCTGCAGCGCGGTCAGTTGCTGTTGCATGGCGTTGCGCTGCGTCGAGTCCAGCAGCTCTACCCCACCGGCCTGCGCCTGCATGTGCTGCAGCGCCTGGCGGCTGTCTCGTGCCTGCTCGAACACGCGCTGGGAAATCTGGCCGTATAGCTCGGTGCCGGTCAGCTCCTCCAGCAGTTCGGCCCGCTCATTGGGGCTGGCATTGAGAAAAGCCGCAAAACCACCCTGCGCCAGCAACATGGACTTGGTGAAGCGGGCAAAATCCAGCCCGGTAATGGCAGCTATGCGCTTGAGTTTGTCCGTGCTGTGGGTGGTGAGGATGGTGCCGTCGCCATCGGCCAGTTCCACCCGTGCCTGCTGCAAGGCGCCGTCGGCCTTGTCACGCGCACGCCGCTGGCTCCAAAAAGCGCGATAGACCTTGCCCTTGACCTCGAACTCCACCTCGGCCAGGCAATCGGCAGTGTGGCGGGTCATGATGTCGTTGCTGCTGGCGGAAATAGTCTTCAGCCGTGGGGTTTCGTGATAGAGCGCCAGGCAGATGGCATCCAGCAGTGTGGATTTGCCGGCGCCGGTGGGGCCGGTAATGGCAAACAGGCCATTGTCGCGAAATGGAGGCTGAGTAAAGTCGATCTTCCACTCGCCCTTGAGCGAGTTCAGGTTCTTCAGGCGCAGGGTGAGGATTTTCATGCCTGCTCCTCCTGCAAGACAGTCAACACCTGCCCATAGCGCTGGCGCAGGTCGGCTGCGAGTGCGTCATCCATTTCTTCCAGTGCCAGCCGGCGCTCGAACACCTCGTGCGGGCTCAGCTCGTCCAGCGTGCTGCGTTCGGCCTGCAGCGTGGCGGATTGCTGGCTGCGGGCGCGGCGCAGGCGCAGCAGCTCGGCTGGCTGACCGTCCAGCATGCTCTGGATGCGGGATTGCAGATCGGACAGATAGTCATCGCCCTCCACCACCACTTCCAGCCACAGCACCTGTCCCTGCTCGATGGCCATGATGGCGGCGGGAATGCTGCGCTGCAGCTGGGCCAGCGTGCCACGCAGGCTGCACAGGGGCTGGATGCATGGCACGGCCAGCGGGCTGATGCGGGTAATGGCGGCGCCATCCAGCTCCAGCAGCAACATCTGCTTGCTTTGCCCCAGTTCATCAAAACTCAGCGCCAGCGGTGAGCCGCTATAGCGGATGTGTGACTGGGCGCCTGCCTGTTGCGGGCGGTGGATATGGCCTAGCGCGATGTAATCGAACGGTGGAAAGGCATTGGTGGGGAAGGCATCCAGCGCGCCGACATAAATATCACGCACCGATTCGCTGCTGCTGGCACCCACGGTAGTGAGGTGACCGCTCGCCAGAATGGGCAGTGGCAAACCCAGGCGGCTACGCTCTTGCACGGCCAACTGATACAGGGCCTGATAATGCGCAGCGATGGCCTGCTGCAGGCCCTGCTGTTTTTCTTCGGCACTCTGCCCGGCCTGGCTTTGCATCACATCGCGGGCGCGGATGAAGGGGACGGCGCACAACAAGGCCGCTGGCTGGCCCGCCTTGTCGCGCAGTGTCAGCAGCTGCTGTGACAAATCTTCCGCCACCGCCGGCACCACGGTGCAGCCCAGATAAGCCAGCAGCGGCCGACTTTCTTCCAGCGTGGCCACCGAGTCGTGATTGCCACCCAGCAATACCAGTTGGCAAGCGGCCTCGTGCAGCCGCACCACCAACTGGTTGTACAGTTCCCGTGCGTAACTGGGCGGCGCACCGGTGTCGAAGATGTCACCGGCCAGCAGCACCGCGTCGATAGACTGCTGCGTCACTTGCAATAGCAGCCAGTCGATCAGGGCCTGATGTTCCGCCTGCCGGCTACGGCCCATGAAGTGCTGGCCCAGATGCCAGTCCGAAGTGTGAAGAATGCGCATGCCATCACTCATCAAGAGAAGTAGCGCGCATTCTAGCAAGCCCGGCGCCGGCCTGCCTGTCCGGACTGGTGAGGCGGGCTACTCGGCGGGCATCGGCACGGGTGCGGGTGCGGCGGCGGGCGCTGGCTCGGTCGCTGCTGGTGCGGCCGGCACCCCCGCTGGCGGCTCGCCACCCAGCAAGCCTGCCATGGCCGGCAGCGGGTGGCCATTCAGGCTGGCACCATCCCGATTGAAGCTGAAGTCGGCATTCAGCCGCTGGCCGTTGTCACTCAGCCAGCCTTGCTGCACGGCGCTGTGAATGCCGGCCTCCAGCATCTGGGCCGATTGCGCATTCGCCGCGGTACCAGACATTTGCGCCACCAAATCGCTCAGCAAACCACGATCCAGCTCCAGCTTGGCCTTGCCGCTTAGCCGCTCGTGCAGCAAGAGCTGAATGTTTTGCACTGCCAGTTCGCCGGCAGGCATGCCATTGCCGTCGAAACGCAGCTCCATGCTGCTGCGCAGCCCGCCCTTGTCGGTCTGGAAGCCCAACTGATCGATGCGTATGGCCGGCGAACTGGCCAGCAAGCTGCTGGCACTCTTGAGCATGGCCTCGCCAGCTGCCTGCTCGAGTGCTGCATCGCTTGTATTGTCAGCACGGGCGTAAAACTGGCCTAGCTGATGCTGCCAGTCGGCATAGCCTTGCTTGTTGATATTTAGATAGGAAAAGTCCATGCGCACTTCCTTCAGCGCCAGCGCATGGTTGACAAGGCCAAACTGCCCCTTCGTTATCCGGCTGTGATAGCTCATATCCATCGTGCTGCCCTTATCCTGAATCGCAGCATCAAGGGCAAGCCCATCCAGCCGGGCCAGCGAGGTCTTGTTGAGCAAGACTTCCAGCGATTCCAGCTTTTGCTGACTATCCATCTGCCAGCTGTCCTTGGCGCTGACCGCATTGGCTCCATGCCCTTCCATCTGCAGATTGTTGGCCAGCAGCTGTAGTTCGCTGCCGGGAGCAGAGCGCAGCGGGCCACTCATATTGAGAGCAGCCAAGGACAGCTTGTATTGCAAGGGTTTGCCTTCTTCCGTACTGATATTGGCCAGCAAGTTGCGCACGCCAACTGCGTTGCCCTCAGCGCCCTTCCATTGCAGATCGGCCGCTTTCAGCGTGGTATCCGTCCGTCCCAGAAAAGTCTTGATGCTGTATGCCTCCAAGGCCAGCGCTGCGCCACTGGCTGCGCCTTTGGCATCCAGCGGCGTGATGGTGTAATCAGTACGCGCCCAACGCAGGAAGGGAATGGCGAGCTGATTAACCTGATAGTCCACAGCAAAACGCAGCAACTGCCCGGCCAATGGCAGGCTGTAACTGACCCGTGCGCTGGAACTGAACCAGCCACGCTCATAGGCATCCATCTTCACCGTCAGCGGCAGCAGCGTAGTTTGCTGCAGCTTGTCGATATCCTGGCGGATCTTTTCTTCGCTACGCACCCCGACCAGACCGGGCACAACCAGCACCCAGCCCAAGACGACAGTCGAGGCTACGAGTACAGCCACTTTCCTTGTTTGCATTCTTAACTCCACCGTGTGCCGCCCATGGATATACAGTTTTAGCCTGCGTAACCGGGCAGTTCAAAAATATCATTCAGAGATAACAAACCATTTATTCATCAAAAATTTCAGCTTAATTCAGCCATGCCCAGCCGATAGCACAGCACCGCCATCGCGCCAGCACCCATACCATACCGGGCCAGACAATACCCCGATAGACGCGAGGAACAGCAAGATGAAACCACTGCGAAATTACCTGCTGGCGAGCTTGCTCGCCGTCCTGCTTTCATGTTTGGCGGCACCAGCAGCCGCCGCCCCCGCCTCCAGCCAGACCGAAGCAGCCTTTGCACCCGACCCGGCAGCACTGGGGCTGGTATTGAAGGCGATACAGAGCGCGCGTCGGTCGATTCATGTCGCTGCCTATGTATTCACCAGCAAACCGGTGGCACAGGCCTTGCTGACAGCACAGCGCGCCGGCATAGAAGTTGCCGTGGTGGCCGATGGCAAGGAGAACAGCGGCCGTTACAGCGCCACCCGCTTTCTGGCCGACCAGCACATACCCGTACGACCGAATGCGCGCTACGCCATCTTCCACAATAAATTCATGATCATCGACGCCATGCATGTACAGACCGGCAGCTTCAACTACACCGCGGCAGCCGCCAGCAAGAATGCGGAGAATGTACTGGTCGTGTGGAATGCGCCGGAACTGGCCGCGCGCTACGAACAGCAGTGGCAAAGGCTATGGCAGGAGGCCGAGACCCTGGCAGATGCAACGAGAAATGATTAGAGCCAATCAAGGCCGGTCGCAGTCAGCTGCCACGTTTGCTGCGGCAGCGAGAATGACTGCCGCCTGACACACCTGACAGTACTCGCCATGCAGATTGGCCAGGCTCATGTCATGCACCTCGCCAGCAGTGCGCCACCGGCCCGACCAATCGGCACGGCCAAACGTGAAGCAGGCATCCTCCACCAGATACACGGTGTAACCCAGATTGCCAGCCATGCGCACGGTCGCTTCCACCGAATTGCTGGTGGCCACGCCCAGCACCACCAGAGTTGAGCAGCCCATGGCGGCAAGCTGTGCTTGCAGATCGGTACCGATAAAAGCCGAATTGGTTTGCTTGGCCAGTACCCACTCACCCGGCAAGGGCGCAACTTCCGGCTTGAAGGCATGGCCGGACTGGCCAGGGCGGTAAGTCGATTCGGCTTGCGGTGAATCGTGCCGGACGTGGCATAGCGGGCGTCGCTGGCTGCGCCAGCGCGCCAACAACTGTGCGGCGACAATTTCGGCTTGCGGATTATTGCGCTCACCCCAGCTGGGATCATCCACCGCCTGCTGCATGTCGATCAGCAGCAATACGGTATTGGCGGGAAGTGGTGGCAAGGTGGAGGCAGACATGGCTAATTGGCAAAATGATTAATACAACAGCATAGCAGAGCACCCACTCGCTGTATTTGCCTGGCGCTAAAATGCAAACAACCCACCAGACCTGAGTCGGGTGGGTTGTTGTCTGCCTGACTAGCTGTCAGCAGCTTTTACAAGCCGCCGCTACTAGACATGACAATCAGCAATTACAGCGGCTGAATGTTGGTAGCAGCCGGGCCTTTTTGACCCATGGCCTTGGTGTAGCTAACTTTCTGGCCATCATGCAGCGACTTGAAGCCGTCTACCTTGATTTCGGAGAAGTGAGCGAACAGGTCATCACCGCCGGCGTCCGGAGTGATGAAACCAAAGCCTTTAGCGTCATTGAAGAATTTAACGGTGCCGGTTTCCATAATACATCCCTAACAAAATAAAATTTAAACTGGGCAAAAGCCCGGAAACAAGAAATTCAAGCAATCGACATTTGAACAATTAGGCAACTCTTTTGGAGGGACGCACACTGTAACGAAATAGGCACAAAACTTGAAATCTTGCAGGACCGTTATACGCACCTTGTTCCATGCGGTCAAACATTATCTGTCAAATCGGCAAAATAATTTCGGCGCAGGCCATGGCATATTCATATATATGACGAAATTATTGATGCTTGAGATAAAAGCAGCATCGGCGAATAGGAGTCGCCAGCATTTGTAAGGGCAACACCGGGCAGGAAGATCAGTACCGGGCGGCCAGCGCTTGCTCCGACTGCAATGCCGCTCGCAGGAATTCCAGCCAGACCCGCAGCTTGGCCTGCTGCGGCTGAGCCGGCGGATACAGTGCATAGATGTCGGCCGGCTCCGACTGCCAGTCTGGCAACACACGCTGCAACTGCCCACTGCGCAATAGCTC
>Ga0187845_1002229_pt1 | contig 10608 bp, 9 predicted proteins | sample SpaLakP09_SKY_68_FD_134515 | JGI IMG/M metagenome (GOLD analysis project Ga0187845, IMG submission 134515) | Oligotrophic lake water microbial communities from Sparkling Lake, Wisconsin, USA - SP09_SKY_68 | ecosystem: Environmental > Aquatic > Freshwater > Lake | place: USA: Sparkling Lake... | reverse complement strand
TGTCGCTCGACGCGTTTGGCGAGCCGCTGCACAGCTTCCCGGCCTTCACCGCCAGCGTGTGCAACCTCAACCCCACCAGCCGGGGCACGGTGAACATCAAGAGCGCCGACTTCAAGACTGCTCCCGCCATTGCGCCCAACTACCTCAGCACCCCCGAAGACCGCCAGGTGGCCGCCGACAGCCTGCGCGTCACGCGCCGCATCGTGGCCCAGCCCGCGCTGGCCAAGTACCAGCCGCAAGAGTGGAAGCCCGGCGTGCAGTTTGAAAGCGACGAAGACCTGGCGCGCCTGGCGGGCGACATTGCCACCACCATCTTCCACCCCGTGGGCACCACCAAGATGGGGCGCGACGGCGACCCGATGGCCGTGCTGGACGCCCAGCTGCGCGTGCGCGACGGACGTGGCGGCGTGGTGGCGGGGCTGCGCGTGGTGGATGCAGGCGCCATGCCCACCATCACCAGCGGCAACACCAACTCGCCCACACTGATGATGGCAGAGAAGGCGGCCGAGTGGATCATCGCGGCGCGGCGGGCGTGACCTGACGCCCGTGCCGCCACGCAGGCCCGCTCAGCGGATGCCCCCCACGTAGCGCGGCACTTCGGGCGGCGGTGGAGGCGGTGGTGGTGCCAGGCGCTGGCGCACCGCCTGTGTGGCCACATCCAGCAAGGGCTTGCGCGCTGCGGGCGTCGGCGCCTGGTGCACCGCCTGGTCCAGCCGGTCGGCCCACTCGGCCAGCTCGGGCGCGTTGTCCTCCTGCGCACGCAGGCGCGCAAACCGCACGATCTCCAGCGCGTATTCGGCGTTGGCCGCCATCCACTCGGTGTCGGTCACGCGCCCCGTCTTGCGGCGCAGCAGCACGTGCAGATGGGCGGCAATGGCAAGCTTGTCGGAATCGGGCATGGTCGGCTCCTTACGGCATTTCAGTCATCCAGGGCGCGGTGGGTCAACCCCCTAAGTGCTCACGGTGCTGGGCGATGTCGAGCCCGGTCTGCTCGCTCTGCTCGTCCACCCGCAGGCCCATTGCAAAGTTGACAAGCCACAGCAGCACGGCCGTCGCCACCAGGCTGTAGGCCATCACGGCCCCCACACCAATGGCCTGGGTGAGCAGGCTGCCCGGCACGCCGCCCACTGTGCGGCTGGCCAGCACGCCCGTGAGCAGCGAGCCCACGATGCCGCCAATGCCATGCACACCGAACACATCGAGCGAGTCGTCCACCCGCAGCAGCCGCTTGAGCCCCGTGGCGCCCCAGTAGCAGGCCAGGCCCGCCACCAGGCCAATCACCACGGCCGAACGCAGCGTGACAAACCCTGCCGCCGGGGTGATGGCCACCAGGCCTGCGACCAGGCCGGAACACAGCCCCAGCAACGACGGTCGCCCGCGCACCACCCACTCGCCCAGCATCCACGCCAGCGCCCCGGCCGCTGCGGCCAGGTGCGTCACCGCCATGGCCAGCCCGGCGCGGCCATCGGCCGCCACGGCCGAACCCGCATTGAAGCCAAACCAGCCCACCCACAACAGGCCCGCGCCCGCCATGGTGAGCCCCAGGCTGTAGGGCTCGAAGGGCTCACGGCCGTAGCCTGTGCGGCGGCCCAGGAACCACGCACACACCAGCCCGGCCACGCCCGCGTTCACGTGCACCACCGAGCCGCCCGCAAAGTCGAGCGCCCCCATCTGCGCCAGCCAGCCACCGGGCTCCCACACCCAGTGCGCCACCGGGGCGTAGACCACCAGGGTCCACAGGCCGATGAAGACCAGCATGGCCGAAAACCGCATGCGCTCCACCAGTGCGCCCACCAGCAGCGCGGCGGTGATGATGGCAAACGTGAGCTGGAACATGGCGTACACCGATTCGGGGATGTGGGGCGCCACATGGCTCACGGCAAGCTGGCCGCCCGCCAGGTCAAAGTCCAGCCCCGCAAAGCCCGCACGCTCCCAGCCCCCCAGCCAGGCATTGCCGGGCGTGAAGGCGAGGGAGTACCCCGCCGCAAACCACAGCAGGCTGACCAGCGCCGCAATCGCCACCACGCTGGCCATGGTGTTGAGCACATTCTTCTTGCGCACCATGCCTGCATAGAACAGCGCAATGCCCGGCAGCGTCATGAGCAGCACCAGCGCGGTGGAGGTCATCATCCAGCCGGTGTGGGCGGCATTCACCGTGTCCTGCGCGACCAGGGATGGCCGCGTGAGCGCCACCACTGCCGCTGCCGGGGCCGCCCCACCGGCCACTGCCTCGGGCGGGCTCTGCGCCAGCGCGCTGGCATACAGCCCCAGACACAACCCCACAACCGCCACGAACCGGTGCAAGACTCCCCGCATGAAGGCTCCCTTTCGCAATTTGTTACAACGCATTGCACGAGCCATGCCAACCGATGCCGCCCCATTCCGGTCCACAGCCCGGCCCGGCGCCCAACAAAGGGGGGCGGGAAACCCCCAATGCACCAGCCGGGTGCGGCCGTTACAGTCACGGCACTCGAAAGCGCGCTTCGGTGTGCCAAGCGAGGGGCCCGAGGAGACACTCTTTCTACCAACAACCACATTCAAAGCACCCAACGAGGTGCGACACTTTCCAGGCGCTGGCGATCCCAGCGCCTTTTTCTTGCCTGCTCGAAAAGTGATCCGAGCACCCAGCGCGCCCATTCCGTCCTGAATTGATAGCACTCCAGGTGCGAAAATAGCGCCATGGAATGGATTTTGATGACCCTGGCCTCGCTGCTCGCAGGCTTTGTGGATGCGATCGTGGGGGGTGGGGGCCTGGTGATGGTGCCCGCGCTGTTTGCAGCGTTTCCGGGGGCGCCGCCAGCCACCCTGCTGGGCACCAACAAGGCGGCCTCGGTGTGGGGCACGGCCATGGCCACCTGGCAATACAGCCGCCGGGTGCAGATCCGCTGGCAGGCCATGTTGCCCGCTGCGGCGGCCGGTTTTGTAGGGTCGTTTGCGGGCGCCTGGGCTGTCACGGTGATCTCGGCCGACTTCCTGCGCAAGCTGCTGCCCCTGGTGCTGCTGGCCGTGCTGGTCTACACCCTGGCCAAGAAGGAACTGGGGCGGCACCACACCCCGCGTTTTGCGGGCCGCACCGAGGTGCTGGTGGCCGGGCTGATCGGCGTGCTCATCGGGTTTTATGACGGCTTCTTCGGCCCGGGCACTGGCAGCTTTTTTGTGTTCCTGTTCGTGCGGCTGCTGGGCTATGACTTCCTGAACGCCTCGGCCTCGGCCAAGCTGCTCAACTGCGCCACCAACATCGCCGCCATCGTGCTGTTTGCGGCCAAGGGCCATGTGTGGTGGCACTTTGCCGTGACGCTGGCCGTGGCCAACGTGGTCGGCAGCCTGCTGGGCACGCACATGGCGCTCAAGCATGGCACGGGCTTTGTGCGCGGCATCTTCATCCTGGTGGTGAGCACGCTCATCCTCAAGACCGGCTACGACGCGTTCTTGCGCTGACACCGGGCCCAAAAACCGCTCCTGAAAGTTCGGGAGCCCCGTCTAAACCTGTTGTGAATAAGCACACAAGCGCCCGCTGGGGGTTGTCAGCAGTGTCAAGGAAAAAGTTCACAACTTTATAATCGTGTCCATTTGATGACGGCAGACTTCGCCATCGGCGATGACCCCGTCCGCAATCCCCGAGCCTCCGGCCTGCTTACCCGCATGCCGGATTTTTTGTACCTGAAATACCCCGTACAGGACCCATTCCATGAAATTGTTCAAGGCTGTCGCCACCGCCCTCGCGCTTTGCGCCGCATTCGCCGCCCAGGCCCGGACGCTGGACGAGGTGAAGAAGGACGGCAAGATCCTCATCGCCACCGAAGGCCAGTTCGCCCCGTTCAATTTCTTCAACGGCACCACGCTGACCGGCTTTGAAGTGGAAGTGGCCGAACTCGTGGCCAAGAAGATGGGCCTGACCATCCAGTGGAAGACGCTGGGCTTTGACGCCCTGCTGACCGGCCTGCGCCAGGACCGCTGGGATCTGGTGATCGCCTCGCACGGCATCACCGAAGAGCGCGCCAAGGCCGTGACCTTCACCGAACCCCACTACTGCTCGGGCGGCATGATCATCGCCATGGACCCCGCCATCAAGAGCGCCAAGGACCTGGCCGGCAAGATCGTGGCCGTGCAGACCGGCACCAGCTACCTCGAAAACGTGCAGAAGGTCTCGTCCATCAAGGAAATGAAGAACTTCCCCACCGACGTGGATGCCCGCAGCGCCCTGAACTCGCGCCGCGTGGACGCCTGGGTGACCGACCGCTTTGTGGCCAAGGCCGTGGCCGAGAAGAACCCCGGTGCGGGCTTCAAGCTCGGCGACATGCTGTTCATCGAACGCATCGCCGCCGCCGTGGCCAAGGGCAACAGCTCGCTGGCCGGCGGCTGGAACAAGGCCCTCGCCGAAGTCATGGCCGATGGCAGCTACGCCGCACTGTCCAAGAAATATTTCAACGAAGACGTGCGCTGCCAGTAAGCGGCACGCCCGGGATATTTCTTCATGCTCACTGCCTTTTGGCCACAGCGCTGGTCCCGCCAGCAGCGCAGCAACGCCACGCTCGTCTCCGCCGTCATCCTGATGGTGCTGGCGCTGGCGCTGCTGGGCCAGTTGCTCTCCTTCCTGCCCGAGCCCATTGGCTCCAACGCCCAGGCTTTTTCTGACGGCGCGCGCACCACGCTGTGGCTCACGCTGATCAGCGGCAGTGTCGGCCTGGTGCTGGGCACCGGCGCGGCCCTGGCGCGCACCGCACGCTGGGCCGTGGTGCGCTGGGCAGCCAGCTTCTACATCTGGGTCATCCGGGGCACGCCCCTCTTGGTGCAGATCCTGTTTGTGTACTTCGCACTGCCGGTGCTGGTGCCGGGGCTGAATTTGCCCGACTTTGCCGCCGCCGTGCTGGCCCTGGGCCTGAACGTGGGCGCCTACAACGCCGAGGCCATCCGCGCCGGGCTGCTGGCCGTGCCACGCGGCCAGACCGAGGCCGCCAAGGCCCTGGGCCTCGGGCGCATGCATGTCTTTTTTGACGTGGTGTTCCCCCAGGCATTCAAGATCTCGCTGCCGCCGCTGGTGAGCAACTTTGTGGCGCTGCTCAAGGACTCGTCGCTGGCCTATGCGATTGGCGTGGTGGAGCTGACCAACGTGGGCAACCGCATCCAGTCGGCCACCTTCCAGCCGATTGCGACGCTGTCCACCGTGGCCATCACCTACCTGCTGCTGACCACGCTGGTCACGCAGATCTCGAACGCGGTGGAATACCGCTTCGACGTGGAAGGCCGCAACAAATGACGACGGGCCAAGCCACTCCTTTCATCGTCGTGGACCGGGTCTGCAAGTCGTTCGGCGCCCACCAGGTGCTCAAGGACGTCTCGACCACCTTCAACACCGGCGAGGTCACCGTGATCATCGGTGCCTCGGGCTCGGGCAAAAGCACCTTGCTGCGCGCCATCAACCGGCTGGAGCCCCACGACAGCGGCACCATCACCATCGGCGGCGAGCCGGTGGGCGACGACCAGCACCTGCTGCAAAAACAGCGCAGCGAGGGCGGCATGGTGTTCCAGCAGTTCAACCTGTTCGGCCACATGAGCGTGCTGGACAACGTGGCCCTGGCGCCGCGCCGCATCCGCCACACACCACGCACGCAGGCCAATGCGCAGGCCCTGGCCCTGCTCACCCGCGTGGGCATGCAGGACCATGCGCACAAGTACCCCTGGCAGCTGTCGGGCGGCCAGCAGCAGCGCGTGGCCATTGCACGCGCGCTGGCCATGCAACCCAAGGTGATGCTGTTTGACGAACCCACCTCGGCCCTCGACCCCGAAATGGTGCAGGAGGTGCTGGACGTGATGCGCGAACTGGCCCGTGGCGGCATGACCATGATCGTGGTGACCCACGAGATGGGCTTTGCGCGCGAGGTGTCCGACCGCGTGATGTTCTTCGACCAGGGCCGCATCGCGCACGACGCTCCCCCTGCCGAGTTCTTCAACAACCCCGCCAACGACCGCATCCGCGCCTTCATCGGCCGCATGGGGGCCTGAAGAAATGAAGCACCCCCTGAGTCGCTTCGCACCTTCCCCCTCTCTCGCTTCGCGGGAGGGGGACGCCCCCAGCGCGGCGGGGCGGCCCTTGCGCGGGGGCACTCGCCTCGGGCCGCGCCTGCCTGATGCGCTCTGCACCTCACCCCATGCCATTGGCACCTGAGATCCAGGTCCATGTGACATCCACAAAAACGCCAACAACCCCTACCGGAGTGACCATGAAACTGAACCACACGTTCCTCGCCCTGATGGCCGCCGGCCTGTGCAGCCTGCCACCCGCAGCCTTTGCCCAGACCGCCAAGGATTTCGAAGACATGCGCAATGAGCTGAAGGCCCTGCGCGCCGAGCTGAACGCGCTCAAGGCCCAGGCACCGGCCGCAGCGCCCGCCGCCTCGGCATCGGCCTGGAACGACCGCATCGACGCCGTCGAACTCAAGCAGAAGGACGCCGTGGTGCTGGGCGACATCCCTGGCAGCTTCCGCCTGCCGGGCAGCGAAACCTCGATCCGCATCTATGGCTTTGCCGAAGCCAACATGGTCAAGGACTTCAAGGCCACAGCCCCGGGTGACCATTTCACCAACCTGATGGAGCAGCCCCTGGGCAGCTCCAAGAGCGGCAAGACCAGCCTGACCGCACAGACCTCGCGCTTTGGCTTCGAGACCTCCACGCCCACCGCCGTGGGCACGTTCAATACCAAGATCGAAGCCGACTTCTACGCCTACTGCGGCGCCGAGTGCAACCGCAACCGCCTGCGCCTGCGCCATGCCTACGGCGAATACGCGGGCTGGCTGATCGGCCAGACCTGGTCCACCTTCATGGACACGGACAACCTGCCCGAGACGGTGGACTTCAACGGCCCGCCCGGCGCCACCTTCCGCCGCCCCACGCAGATCCGCTACACCTACAACAACCCCAGCCTCGCCAAGTTCCAGTTCGCCGTGGAAGAACCCACCGACGGCGCACGCAGCCCCAACCTGGTGGCCCGCGTGGACAAGGCCTACGACTGGGGCAACGTGAACGCCCGCCTGCTGTCGCACGAGCAGCGCGTGTCTGGCGTGTCCAAGCGCGGCACCGGCTTTGGCCTGGGCGCTGGCTACAAGATCACCGGCACCACCACGCTGATGGCGCAGTACACGCGCCTGGACGGCGATGGCGACGGCGCCTACCTGGTGGGCACCAACTACCCGGTGCTGGACGGCGGCACGGTGCGCCTCGATAAGTCGCACGGCCTGGTGCTGGGCCTGTCCAACGTGTTCAGCGAACAGCTGCGTGGCACGGTTTCGCTGGGCCTGGTGCGTTCGCGCAGCCACCTGGGCGACGCCTACGTGAACGCCTATGGCGCCGAAGGCAACCACAAGCTCTACCAGTGGCATGCCGGCATGTACTACCTGCCGATCAAGAACGTGGAACTGGGCGGCGAGCTGATCGGTGGCCGCCGAACCACGTTCGACGGCCAGCAGGGCGACATGCTGCGCCTGAACCTGCAAGCCCGTTATCTGTTTAACTGAGGTTTCACCCCCTGAGGCGCTGTGCGCCTTCACCCCTCTCTCTGCGCGCTGCGCGCTCCGGGAGGGGGACGCAGCCAGCGGCCTGGCAGAGCCAGCTCCGCGGCTACCTGACTAGGGCCGCGCCAGTGCGACGGCAGCAGGTCGTGCGCAGACGCTGCGAGGAAATTTTTTGCAAGTGGCTGGCCGGGGAACCGACCAGCCCTTTCTTGTTTTGGAGCCCATGAAACCCGAACGTTTTGGCCTGATGGCCCTGCTGGCCGTGACCGTGGTGTGGGGCACCACCTTCCCGGCCATGAAGCTGTTGTCCACCCAGCTTGATGCGCTGCAGATCATCTGGCTGCGGTTTGTGATTGCGCTGGCGGTGCTGGCGCCGCTGTGGTGGGGCATGTGGCGCCATGAGCGCCTGTGGGGCTGCGCCCTGGGTGCGCTGCTGTTCCTGGCGTTCTGGCTGCAGATCGAAGGGCTGGCGCGCACCAGCAGCAACCGCAACGCGTTTGTGACCGGCCTCAATGTGCTGGTGGTGCCGCTGATCGCCATGGCCGCCATGGGCCGCCGCTACGGCTGGCGGCTGTGGGCGGCCTGCGGGATGGCCTTGCTGGGCATGACCCTGATGTTCCACGAGAACGAGCCCTGGAACCTGGGCGATACGCTGACGCTGGCCAGCACCGTGTTCTATGCGCTCTACATCCTGGCGCTGGAAGAATGCGCACGCCGCACGGCCGCGCGCCCCCTGCGCGCCACGCGCATGGCGGCGGCGCAGGCCACGGTGATGGCGGTGGCATCCACCCTGCTGCTGCTGGGCCGCGACGGGGGCATGGGCTGGCTGCAGGCCACCGCCCACCTGCCCACCGATGCCTGGGTCGCCCTGCTGTACCTGGGCCTGCTGGCCAGTGTGGTGGTGGTCACGCTGCAGGCCTGGGGCCAGCAGCGCGTGGACGCCATGCGCAGCGCCATCGTGTTCGGGCTGGAGCCGGTGTTTGCCGCGCTCACGGCCTGGGCGCTGCTGGGCGAGCGGCTGGGTTGGGCGGGCTTGGCAGGCGCGGCGCTGATCGTGGCGGCGCTGGTGTTCAGCCAGATCCCGCCGTCGGCGCGGGCACAGCCTGCCTGAGCCAAAAGCTCAAGGAAAAACAGGCTTTACCGCGCGACCAGCATGCCTTTATAGCTATATAAATAATAGCAATACTACCCCTGCAGTACGGGTACACGCCCCCAGGCGGCGCGGGTCGCAGCGCTACACCTGCGTGACCAGCCCCACCATCTTCACCACCTCCAGGTCGCGTCCCTTGACCGAGGCCAGCTCGGCGCGCAGGCGGTCGTTGTTCCAGCGCGCATCGGGGGCGCCGCTGAGGAACCAGTCCGAGCCGTTGTCGGCCAGGAACATGCCGTAGGTCTTGAGCGCCGCCAGGATGGCCTGGGCTTCGGGGCTGAAGCTGGCGGGGATGGCATAACCCGCCTTCAGGCGCACGCGCATGCCCATGGGCGGCAGGTTGGGGTCGGTGTTGGGCGACGCGTAGTGCGTGGCCGGTGGCACAAACGCGCGGCGTGTGCGCGCCGCCGTGAAGCGCAGCGCATGGCGGATGCCACCCGCGCCCTGCGATGCCTCGTCGTACCGCACCAGCCCGGGGAAGATGGGTAGCCCGGCGGCGTCGGCGCTGGTCCAGCCGGGTTTGGCCGTGGGGCGCACGGTGTTGTTGTCGAGGTGGAACATGGCGCCCACATCGGCCACCCAGCGGTCGCCGCGCGCAAAGGCACGCCCCAGTTCGTACAGCCGCTGGTTGTCGCGGTCGATCACCAGCACATGGCGGTCGCCGTTCTGCCCCGGCGCGCCTTCCACGGGCGCGTCCAGCGGAATGGGAAACGGGCCGGGGTCGCTTTCGTCGCCATAGGCCTGGTACTCGATGGCCGCCCGCGCCTGCTGGCCCGAAACCACCTGGTAGGGAATGCCGATGGGCGCGCCCTCCCACAGGCCGGAGCCGAAGTCGCGGTACAGGCCCTTGTCGGCACCGATGCTGGCGATCAGGCGGTCGGAGGCCGGGTCCACTTCGGCGCCGCTGATGTCGGTGTTCCAGGGATTGTCGGCCGGGAAAGGGATGGCACCGTTGAGCGCCGCACCGGCCCCCAGACTGGCGCGCGCGAGGTTGCCATAGGCCACGCTGCCGGGCGGTGCTGGGGGCAGGGGCGACGGCGACGGCGATGGGGCTGGCGCCGGAGACGGAGCGGGGGATGGAGCGGGGCTGGCCGGGGCATCGTCGCCACCACCGCCGCCTCCACACGCCGTGAGCAACAGAACAGGAAGGGCCCTGAGGGCCCGGCGGCGTTGGCGTTGCATGGTGCTTGTCTCCGGTGCGTGGCGATCGGGCGCGGCCCCGGGGCAGAGCCGGAATCTGGTTTCCGGCCATCCAGCGGGGGCGGGCGGATTCTGCCGCAGAAGCGGAGCGCGGCCTGTTAGAAGATGTTCGCGGGGTGGGCTGCGGGGGCAGACCAGCACACGCCCCCGGCCATCAGGGCAGGGGCAGGGCCACCTCGGCTGCCTTGCGCGGCTTGCCGATGGGGGCTGCGGCCTGGCCCTTTTGCACGGCGGCGATGTCTTCCTCGCTGGGGTATTCGCCCTGCAGCCAGTAATCGAACACCCGCCGCACGATGGGCGCGGCGTGGGCGGCGCCAAAACCGGCGTTTTCGACAATCGCGGCCACGGCGATGGTGGGGTTCTCGGCCGGGGCAAACGCGGCAAACAGCGAGTGGTCGCGCTGGTGCTCCTCCAGCGCCTTGGCGTTGTACTTCACGTTCTGGCCCAGGCTCACCGCCTGCGCCGTGCCGGTCTTGCCCCCGGCGGTGTACAGGGCCCCCGCAAACACGCGGGTGCCGGTGCCGCCCTTGTTCACGGCCACCATGGCGTTGCGCACGATCTCCACGTTCTTGGGCGCATAGCCCAGGTTCTCGCCGGGCGGCTGGACGATCTCGGTGATGGCCCCCGTGACGGAGTTCTTCACCGCCTTGGCCAGGTGCGGGCGGTAGCGGGTGCCCCCGTTGGCCATCGTGGCCTGGGCCAGTGCCAGCTGCAGCATGGTGAAGTTGTTGTAGCCCTGGCCAATGCCCA
>Ga0187845_1002225_pt1 | contig 10616 bp, 8 predicted proteins | sample SpaLakP09_SKY_68_FD_134515 | JGI IMG/M metagenome (GOLD analysis project Ga0187845, IMG submission 134515) | Oligotrophic lake water microbial communities from Sparkling Lake, Wisconsin, USA - SP09_SKY_68 | ecosystem: Environmental > Aquatic > Freshwater > Lake | place: USA: Sparkling Lake... | reverse complement strand
CCATCGAAATTGCTACCGCTAACAGACCCATGATGATCATGAAGTTACGGGCGCTGGAGAAGCCGGCTGCGGCATCTTCCTTCACCTGATCGTTCATCTTCTCTTCCAGCGTAGCCAGTTGCTCCAGCGCGGCCATCCATTTTTTCTGGGCCGGACGGATTTCCTTGATCAGCACTTTGGTTGCGTCTTCTGCCTTGTTAGCCAGCCACATTTCCGAAGCTTTGGCGATGGCCGGCATGGCGATGGCTTCCTGTTCTTTCACGGTAGCCAGCAGGGCTTTTTCTTCGGCCGATGCTTCCAGCGCGAATTGCGAGCTCAGCTTGTTCTGTGCATCCGCATATTTGGAAGCCAGTTCCTTGATGCGGTTCATTTCCGGTTCCATATCGCCGGCATCGGTCATCAGGGTCAGGATACGCAGCGAAGTAATACGGTCGCCCACGTTGTTACGCATATCAACTACCAGACGCGACACCACGTTGTTCACCGAGATCACATGATCCAGACGTTGCTGGATCTGGCTCATACGCAGAATGCCGACGGCAGTCACCGTCACGAGGAATAATAGGACCAGCGCAAAACCAAGACCCAGGCGCGTTCCGACTTTCATTTTTGCTAAATTCATTTCGTCTTCTTCGTAAGTGACAAAGTTGATATGAGTGCCCGAGATCGTCCCGTTTTGTACACGACACTTTCTCGCTGGCCCTTGCTGCTAAGTAATATCTATGACAGTAGCAAACAATGACTGCGAATGCAAAAAATGCGATCCGAACTGGTCTGGCTTGTCGCTTTTGAACCGCACTCCACACACCCGCGCAGCGTGGATATGTGTGAATATTTGGGAATTATAGATGCAAATTTTTCCTCAAAGCAAGCAAAACCTGCCGAGAAAATGCGCAAACGAACTTTCTGCGCGGAAATACCAACAGTCCCGTGGAAAGTTCGCTATTTGGCGGGAAAATCAGGCTGGCAGACGCAGACAGGCAGCGGCTTCACGTAGCAGCGCGGGGTCGCCCAGGGCCAGTTTTTTCGAGTCCGACAGGGTCTGGCGGAAGCCGCGCGCGCCGGGCAGACCTTGCATCAGGCCCAGCATATGGCGCGTCAGGGAATTGAGTTTCAGGCCGTGCGGGCCATACAGGTCGAGCTGCGACTGAATGTAGGGGATCATCGCCTCGATCACCTGCTCGCGGGTTTTAGGCGCGCGCGTATCGCCGTAATAGCGCTGGTCAAAATTGGCCATGACAAATGGATTGTGATACGCCTCACGGCCCAGCATCACGCCATCCACATGCTGCAGATGCAAGTCGATTTCGGCTTCCGTTTTGATGCCGCCATTAATCAGAATTTCCAGCTGCGGGAAGTCGCGCTTGAGCTGGTAAGCCACTTCGTAGCGCAGCGGCGGAATCTCGCGGTTCTCTTTAGGCGACAGGCCTTTCAGCACGGCATTACGGGCATGCACGATGAAAGTTTCGCAGCCGGCTTCCGCTATCGTACCGACGAAATCGCGCACAAAACCATAGCCCTCTTCCTTGTCGATACCGATGCGATGCTTGACTGTCACATCAATAGTAACAGCATCGCGCATGGCTTTCACACAGTCTGCCACCAGTTGCGGCTCCAGCATCAGGCAGGCGCCGAAAGCGCCCTTCTGCACGCGCTCGGACGGGCAACCGCAATTGAGGTTGATTTCATCGTAACCCCATTGCTGGCCCAGTTTGGCGCTGACAGCCAGATCGGCCGGATCGCTGCCGCCCAGCTGCAAAGCGACGGGATGCTCTGCTTCATTGAAGCGCAGGTGACGTTCCACGTCGCCATAGACCAGCGCGCCGGTGGTAACCATTTCCGTGTACAGCCAGGTGTGCTGGCTGATATGGCGGTGGAACACGCGGCAATGGCGATCAGTCCAGTCCATCATGGGCGCCACAGACAGACGGCGGCTAGCCTGCACAGGTGCGGTGGCGGAAGTCGGCGGCGTGGTGGCGGTCATGAGCTCAGAGACAAATATACGAGGGGGTCGACATTATAGCCCGAAAGCTGGCCCAGCAAGCGCTGGTCCAACAGCGCAGCAGGCCATGCAATTTGCCCGCTACCATGGGTGTTATTACCCTGTTGACCCAAAGTGAGTTTTCGCTTCGGGTCCCCGTCACCGCGCATGTAACATTGATTCAATAGGGAAACGGCCGGGATGGAATTCCCGGCCCGTTTACCCTATATTACGAAACTCGAGACCTATGTTGCCCGGCTATCCGAGCTCATCGAGCAACTTCAAACGAAGATTATCGCCTTCGACCACACATTACGCCTGTTGAATCCGGACGTGCCCGAAGACCTTGCCGGGGTTGTAAGACGCCCTCCAAAAGAATACGGGAAACCAGGTGGGGTAGTCGAAACCATCGTGAATGCCCAGAGCATATAGGCACGGCAGACCTGGCTCGACGGGCTTGTGAGCAGTTCAAGTTGACCCTGACTGATTCCGAATTTGTAGAGTTCCGGAAGAATTCAGTCGGCCGATACCTTCGTAGCTTGAAGGAACAAGGAGTCGTTGAGCAAGTCCCCACCCCGAGGCACCTTCACAAGGCTCTGGGTGCTTGGCGGTGGCGCGACCTCGAGCAAGAGGCTTATGCCAGTGTTCTGACTAGCATTCAGCTGGACGATTCAGCGCCAAAGTCCCAGATGGAGGCATAGGTGGCCCTTACAAAGACACGTAGTCGCACGCAAACCACGCTCGACAAGCTGGCGCAGCTTTTGGCAAACATCAATGGCGAGCTTGGGTTTGTGAAAGGGTTACCAGAAGAGTCAGGGGAGCCCCTGGACGTGCTCAATACACGTTTAGCTCAGCTACAGCACGACCGGCGCATGGTGTGCATCACGTTGTGACACTTCAACCCCACCTGGACGTCGAAGAAATTGGAACCGCCGAGGATTGGACACAGAAGTACCGAGGGCGTAGCCGGGCTAACCTCAGGAAGCGTTATCTCGTGAAATTGCAGACAGACATAAAGGCATGCCAGCACTCTCAAAAGAGCGCGGCGTAAAAACCATGTGTCCGCTTCTTCCGACCAAGGGCTTGAACTGCGCAGGAACATTCGCGTCAACAATTCGTCGGCAAATTGCCCAGGTTCTACTTGATACAACTCCTGCTCAAACGCATCATGATAAAACTTTGGAACACCTTCGAAAAACGTCCAGAGAGTCAACCATTGCGAAGGTGCGAGAAGGTTTTGGCTACGAAACACATCGAGAAGGTCTTCCAAATCCCAATGGTCCAGCTTGATACGCTGGGTTAACCGGCCATAAAGAGACGCCCCTTTATCTTCGAGGAGCTGGTTCATGTCGGCATGCAGGGACCCAAGCACAAATAGACCGCCTTGCTTGATGTTTGCATCGCGAAGTCGGTCAACCTCGGCTTGCAAGAAAGACGTAAAGCTTTTTAGTGCCGAGCGCGTAACGTATTGAAATTCGTCAATGACCACGACTAATCCGGCACGGCAAAGCTCGCCAATGGCTCGTGCCATCGTAGGAAAATCAACAACCGATGGGCTCATGCCTTACGCGAGACTGTGTCCACAATCCGTCAATGCGCGACGAAAAGTGGCCGCGACGTCGCGCTCGTCCGAGTCCGGAACCTGCATATAAAGTAGCCGCTCCGAAAGAGAACCATCAATTTTGGAAAGCTGGGATAACAAGAATGTCTTGCCAATTCGACGGCGGCCCTCGATACGGCAAAAGAACCATCTTTGTGTATTCACGATACGGTTCAGCTCAGTAAGCGGCTTGGTCCGGCCATAGAATTTTCAATCTGACATGGAAGAAACTGTAACATAAAAAAATTTATGCTATCTGATTAAGCGACGCAAGTTAATGATTCTATTGTCGTTTTTTGATGCAGGCCCTAAGGGATTTGGCACTCATCGCATCTTAAGTCAAGCACTTGAGCTGCGTCTCGCATTCCTTTTGAATACATATTATCGAGCTAGCCAAGGTGGAGCGCCCATCTTTCTGCCTCGCGCCGCTGCTGGCTTATCCCCGTCTAAGAGTTGTTCGTATTCCCGGTGCTTGCCCTGGCGATAGCCATCCCAAACCCGAGCGCTGTTGTGCCCCTCCAACACCAATATATTGCCTTTGTTAAATCTGACTTTCGGACCGCGGGCGGGCGCAGAAACAGACCTAATTACTTGATTCGTAAGACTATTTTAATTCTTGGGTCAAAAGGGTAATAACACCCACTACAATGAAATAAGCCGCCCGGAGGCGGCTTATTTACGTCTTACTCCAACGTCTTACTGTTGCGATTACTGAGCTTCGCGCGAGGCTTTTTTACGCTCGTGCTCTTTCAGGTAACGCTTACGCAAACGGATCGATTTCGGCGTGATTTCTACCAGTTCGTCGTCATTGATGAATTCAACTGCGTATTCCAGCGACATCTGGATCGGTGGAACCAGACGTACTGCTTCGTCGGTGCCGGACGAGCGCACGTTGGTCAACTGTTTGCCCTTGATCGGATTCACCACCAGATCATTATCGCGCGAATGGATACCGATGATCATGCCTTCGTACACTGGGTCGTTGTGCACCACGAACATACGGCCGCGATCCTGCAGTTTCCAGATAGCGTAGGCCACAGCCGCGCCATCGTCCTGCGAAATCAGTACACCATTGCGGCGGCCACCGAGTTCACCCTTGCTATTATCGACTGGTCCATAGGCGTCGAACACGTGGCTCATCAGGCCGGTACCGCGAGTCAGGGTCATGAATTCCCCCTGGAAACCGATCAGACCACGGGCTGGAATACGGTATTCCAGACGCACACGGCCTTTGCCGTCCGATTCCATATTCTGCAGGTCGCCACGACGACGGCCCAGTTCTTCCATCACGCCGCCCTGATTGGCTTCTTCCACGTCAACGCTAAGTTGCTCAAACGGTTCATGGCGCACGCCATCAACCATTTTGAACACTACGCGTGGACGCGATACGGCCAGTTCGAAGCCTTCGCGACGCATGTTTTCGATCAGGATAGTCAGGTGCAGCTCGCCGCGGCCCGACACTTCGAAAGTGGTGTCATCTTCGGTAGGCGCCACGCGCAGTGCCACGTTGGCTTTCAGTTCTTTTTCCAGACGGTCACGCAACTGACGCGAGGTCACGAACTTACCTTCGCGACCGGCCAGTGGCGAGTTGTTGACCATGAAGTTCATGGTCAGAGTTGGTTCGTCCACGGTCAGCATCGGCAGCGCTTCCGGGGCATCCGGTGCGCACACGGTCGAACCGATGCCGATTTCTTCGATACCGTTGATCAGCACGATGTCGCCGGCCACTGCGTCTTCTACCAGCACGCGCTCCAGACCTTTGAAGTTCAGCACTTGATTGATGCGGCCCTTGATCGGGGTCGAGTCGGGACCATTCAGTACCACCACGTCCTGACCGGTTTTCACGCGGCCACGGTTAATACGGCCGATACCGATTTTACCCACGTAGGACGAGTAGTCCAGCGAGGTGATCTGCATCTGCAGCGGGCCATCCGGATTGTCGTCACGTACTGGTACATATTTGAGGATCGCATCGAACAGCGGTTTCATGTCGCCGCCGCGTACCGATTCATCCAGACCGGCATAGCCGTTCAGGCCAGAAGCGTAAACAATCGGGAAGTCCAGCTGCTCGTCGGTGGCGCCCAGCTTGTCGAACAGCTCGAAAGTCTGGTTGATCGCCCAGTCAGCGCGGGCGCCCGGACGGTCGATCTTGTTCACTACTACGATAGGTTTCAGGCCCAGCGCCAGCGCTTTGCGGGTCACGAAACGGGTCTGTGGCATCGGGCCTTCCTGTGCATCGATCAGCAGCAGCACGGAGTCCACCATCGACAGCACGCGCTCTACTTCGCCGCCGAAGTCGGCGTGTCCAGGGGTATCGACGATGTTAATGTGGGTGCCTTCGTACTCTACCGCGCAGTTCTTCGACAGAATCGTAATGCCACGCTCTTTTTCGAGGTCGTTCGAGTCCATGACTCGGGTATCAACTGCCTGGTTTTCACGGAAGGTGCCAGACTGACGCAGCAGTTGGTCAACAAGAGTGGTCTTGCCGTGGTCAACGTGAGCGATGATGGCGATATTGCGAATTGCGCGTTTAGTATTGGACATAGTCGTTTATATTTGCTGAAAAACTGCGAGTACGTACAGGTTGTACGGGAAGTGCCAATTTCTGGAACCGCGTAGTATAGCATGGTGCGGTGCAACTCTCTGCCGAATCCTGAATATTTTCAAAGAGTTGCCGAATTGGCTGTGTTGCACAGGGCTAGACCGGCACGATGGCACAGGCTAGCCCGGTATTTATTGGGTAAATGCGATCAGGCGCTCCGGTGCCAGAATCTGGTATTCACCCCAGCTGGGCCGTACCCAGCAGCTTGGCATCGAGGTAGACACGTACCCTGCCCTGTTCGGCAGGCAGCGCAATCTGTTCCTTGCCCAGCGCAAGGCGCTGGCCGTTGAGGAAGCGCTTGGCCAGTTCCGGCGTCAGCTGCACGGCAGGGAAGCTGGACAGCAAGGCATCGACCGGCGCCAGCAGCGACAGCGGCGCAGCGTGCGCGGCCAGGGTTTCCAACGTCAGCATGCCGTCCGTGGTCAGCCCGCCCACCTGGGTGCGGCGCAGTGCCTGCAGGTGTGCGCCCGTACCCAGCGCAGCGCCGATGTCCTGGCCCAGCACGCGGATATACGTGCCCTTGCTGCAGGTGACCACCAGTTTCAGCATAGGCGCTTCATACGACACCAGCTTCAGTTCATGGATCACCACATGGCGTGCTGCGCGCTCCAGCGTGATGCCGGCGCGCGCGTATTCGTACAGCGGCTTGCCGTCGCGCTTGAGCGCCGAGTGCATGGGCGGCACCTGCGCGATGGGGCCACGGAACTGCGCCAGCACGGCTTCGATCTGCGCCAGCGTCACAGCGACGGGACGGGTATCGATCACCACACCTTCGGTATCGCCGGTATCGGTGGTCACGCCCAGATGAACGGTGGTTTCATAAGTCTTGTCGGCTTCCAGCAAATCCTGCGAGAACTTGGTGGCTTCGCCAAAGCACAGCGGCAGCAGGCCGGTGGCAAACGGATCAAGCGTGCCGGTGTGGCCGGCCTTCTTGGCATTGAGGATGCGCTTGGCTTTGATCAGCGCATCGTTGCTGGAAAAACCCACTGGTTTATCGAGCAGCAGCACACCGTCCACCAGATCGCGGACCTTCTTGGGAGACGTAGGTTTCATTGCGACGCGGCTTACTCGCTAGCAGCTTTATCGGCGCCATCGCCTTCATCGTCGAGCGAACGGCTGCTGTTGGCCTGATCGATCAGGGCCGACAGTTCCATGCCGCGCGAGGTGGACATATCGTGCACGAAGTGCAGCGCCGGCAGCGTGTGGATGTGCAGACGCTTGCCCAGCTGGTTGCGCATGAAGCCGGCGGCGGCGGTGAGGCCGTCCAGCGTCTGTTTCACCTGCTCTTTGCTGTCTTTCAGCAGGGTGAAGAAAATTTTGGCATGCGCGTAATCCGGCGTCAGCTGCACTTCGGTCAGGGTGACCATGCCGATACGCGGGTCTTTCAGTTCGAAAGCGATAATTTCCGACAGATCGCGCTGGATCTGGTCGGCCACGCGCTGACCGCGCTGTGGGATGGTTTTGCTATGTTTTGCCATGATGATTCCATAAACGGCAAGTGGACGGGAGCGTTTGCCCCCGTCCACTTTGCCAGTACTGCCCAGTGCGCGGATTACAGCGTACGAGCGATTTCCTGAACTTCGAACACTTCCAGCGAGTCGCCCACTTGAATGTCGTTGTAGTTCTTCAGCGACAGGCCGCACTCCAGACCGGCGCGAACTTCTTTGGCATCGTCCTTGAAGCGTTTGAGCGAGTCGATCTCGCCGCTCCACACCACGATGTTGTTGCGCAGCAGACGGACCGAGGAGGTACGCTTGACCACACCGTCGGTAACCAGACAGCCGGCAATCGCGCCCACTTTGGACACCATGATGACCTGACGCACTTCCACCTGACCGGTAACGGTTTCGCGTTTTTCCGGTGCCAGCATGCCCGACATGGCGGCTTTCACTTCTTCAATCGCATCGTAAATGATGTTGTAGTAGCGAATATCCACGCCATTCGACTCGGCCAGCTTACGTGCCTGTGCATCGGCACGGGCGTTGAAGCCGATGATGATGGCTTTCGATGCCACGGCCAGATTGACGTCCGATTCGGTAATGCCGCCCACTGCAGCGTGCACCACTTGTACGCGCACTTCCGAGGTCGACAGTTTCTGCAGCGAACCAACCAGCGCTTCCTGCGAACCCTGCACGTCGGTCTTGATAATCATCGGCAGGTTTTTCACTTCGCCTTCGGCCATCTGGTCGAACATGTTTTCCAGTTTTGCAGCTTGCTGCTTGGCCAGCTTCACGTCGCGGAACTTACCTTGACGGAACAGACCGATCTCACGGGCTTTACGCTCGTCCGCCATGACCATGACTTCTTCACCGGCTTGCGGCACTTCGGTCAGACCTTGAATCTCGACCGGGATCGAAGGACCGGCTTCACCGATAGGCTTGCCGTTTTCGTCCAGCATGGCGCGCACGCGGCCATACGAGGAGCCAGCCAGAATCACGTCGCCGCGCTTCAGCGTACCCGACTGCACCAGGATGGTGGCAACCGGACCCTTGCCTTTATCCAGACGGCCTTCGACCACCAGACCACGGGCCGGCGCTTCGATCGGTGCTTTCAGTTCCAGCACTTCAGCTTGCAGCAGTACCTGTTCCAGCAGGGCGTCGATACCGGCACCGGTTTTCGCCGATACTGGCACGAATGGCGAATCGCCACCGTATTCTTCCGGCACCACCTGTTCGGCCACCAGTTCCTGGGTAACGCGATCAACGTTGCCGCCCGGTTTATCGATCTTATTGATCGCTACCACCAGCGGTACACCGGCAGCCTTGGCGTGCGAAATCGCTTCCTTGGTCTGCGGCATCACGCCGTCGTCGGCTGCCACCACCAGAATCACGATGTCGGTAGCCTTGGCACCACGGGCACGCATAGCGGTAAACGCTTCGTGACCCGGCGTATCGAGGAAGGTGATGATGCCGCGCGGGGTTTCCACGTGGTAGGCACCAATGTGCTGGGTAATGCCGCCAGCTTCGCCCGACGCCACTTTGGCGCGACGGATGTAGTCCAGCAGCGAGGTTTTACCGTGGTCAACGTGACCCATCACGGTCACCACTGGTGCACGCGGTACCGCCTCGAAGTGGGCGTGTTCACCCTGATCCGCCAGCAGTGCTTCCGGATCGTCGATCTCGGCAGCAAAGGCTTTGTGGCCCATTTCTTCGACCAGAATCATGGCCGTTTCCTGGTCCAGCACCTGGTTGATGGTGCACATCTGACCCAGCTTCATCAGCTGTTTGATCACTTCCGAGGCTTTCACGGACATCTTGTGTGCCAGTTCGGCCACAGTGATGGTTTCCGGAACGTAGACATCTTTGACGACGGCTTCGGTCGGTGCCTGGAAGTTGCTTTCGCGTTCTTCCGCATGGGCGTTACGACGGCCGCCGCCTTTGCCACCGCGCCAGCTATCGCGGCCCGTGCTGGCAGCGCCGGCACCGGCGCCACGGCCCTTGCTACCACCGGGTGCGCCACGCTTGCGCGCGTCGTCGTTCCAGGTCGAAGCCACATTGGCCGATTTGATGGATTTCTTGTCGTTGCCGCCGGCTTTCTTGTCAGCTGGCTTGTCGCCCGGCTTGGCCGCAGCCGCTGGCGTGGTCGCCGGCTTGTGCAGCGTACCTTCCGGGGCTTTCGGTTTGACCGGGGCTGGTGCAGGCTCAGGCGCTTTGATGGCGCGACGTGGCGCGTTCATCATGGCTTTGATCTGCGCCACTTCGTCCGCTACGGCTTTACGGGCGCGTTCGGTAGCATCGGCTTTTTCAGCAGCTTCCTTGGCAGCCAGTTCGGCTTTCTTGCGGGCTTCTTCGGCAGCCGCTTTTTTCTTTTCCTGCTCGGCCGCATCGTTCACGGCTGGCGCAGCAGCGGCTTGGGCAGCAGCTTTCTTGGCTTCTGCTTCAGCATCTTTCTTGGCCTTGGCTTCGGCTTCGGCGGTGGCTTTAGCCTGCGCCGCTTTTTCCGATTCCAGCTTGGCCAGACGTTCCTGCTTCTCGCGCAGTTCCGCTTCCTGACGGGCGATCAGTTCTGCCTGTTTGCGCGCTTCTTCTTCGCGGCGCGCCACTTCGGCCGGGTCGATAACCGGTGCCGCAGGTGCTGCCGGCGCGGTGGTGACAGGTTCGTCGCGCTGTACGAAGGTACGCACTTTCTTGACGGCGACCTGAATCGTGCGGGCCTTGCCATTGGCATCGGCCTGCTTGATTTCGGTGGTTTCTTTGCGCGTCAGCGTGATTTTCTTCTTCTCGGTTTCACCCGAGGCGCCGTGGGTACGGCGCAGGTGTTCCAGCAGCTTATCCTTATCATCTTTCGACAATGGATCTGACGTCGAACTTTTTTCGACGCCGGCAGAACGCAGCTGCGTCAGCAGCAAATCTGCAGGCATCTTCAGTTCGGTGGCAAATTGGGCTACGTTGTTACTCGCCATTCAGTCCTCTTTTCTATGTGTCGCGGAGATG
>Ga0187845_1002224_pt1 | contig 10618 bp, 10 predicted proteins | sample SpaLakP09_SKY_68_FD_134515 | JGI IMG/M metagenome (GOLD analysis project Ga0187845, IMG submission 134515) | Oligotrophic lake water microbial communities from Sparkling Lake, Wisconsin, USA - SP09_SKY_68 | ecosystem: Environmental > Aquatic > Freshwater > Lake | place: USA: Sparkling Lake... | reverse complement strand
CTGGGCTTGATGGTCGCCAGGCGCGGCCAGATAGGCCAGGGTGAACTTGCCTTGCGGGTATTCGCGCTGCGAGACCAGCTCCAGGCCCAGCGCATCGCGGTAAAAGCGCAGCGAGGCGTCGAGATCGGCGACGCGCACCATGGTGTGCAGGTATTTCATTTTGGGGCCCGGGAGTTTGTTGGAGCCGGGATTCTGCGGCAAGTCGCCGAGCTGCGTTGCCCTGTGGCTTTGCCCGCTCAGTGCACCGTTGCGCCGCGGCGCAGCGCCACGGCGTCGGGCGGCGAGGCCATCGTGTCGCTGGCCCGCAGCTTGAACACGCGCACTGCCTGCACCACATCCTGGGCCTGGCCCAGCATCGAGTTGGCCGAGGCGGCGAGTTGCTCCACCATCGCCGCATTCTGCTGGGTGATACCGTCGAGCTGGCTGACGGCCTCGTTGATCTGCGAGATGCCGGTCAGCTGTTCGCCCGAGCTGGTGTTGATGTTGCCGATCAGGCCCTCGAAGCGGCGCATCGCCTCCAAGGTCTCATCGATGCTGGCGCGGGCCTGCAGGGTCTGGCGTTCGCCAGCCTGGACCTTTTCGGCGGAGGCGGTGATCAGCTGCTTGACCTCGCGCGCCGCACCCGAGGTGCGCTGCGACAGCGCCCGCACCTCGGCCGCCACGACAGCAAAACCGCGTCCCTGCTCGCCCGCGCGGGCCGCCTCGACGGCGGCGTTCAGCGCCAGGATATTGGTCTGGAAGGCGATGCTCTCTATCACCTGGATGATTTCGCTGATGCGGTGCGAGGACGCCGAGATCTCGCCCATGGTGTCGCTGACATCGTGAACTGAATCGCTGCTGCGTTGGGCGACGGCGGTCAGTTGGGCGGCCACCTCCGAGGCCTGCTTGGCCGAGGCCGAACTCTGGCGCACGGTGCCGGTGATTTCCTCCATCGTCGCCGCGGTCTGCTGCAGGCTGCTGGCCTGCGACTCGGTGCGCGATGACAGGTCCTGATTGCCATTGGCAATTTCGCGCGTGGAGGCGCACATGTGCTCCAGCTCGACCCGGGTGTCGGAGACGATGGCGCGCATATTGACGGTCAGCTGGCTCAGTGCGCGGCCGAGTGCTGCGGCTTGGCCCGACCCAGCCATCGTCAAGCTTTGCGTCAGATCGCCTGCGGCCAGCCGGTTGGCATAGGACAGCAGGGCCTCGATGGGCGCATTGGCCCTGCGTTGCGACAGCTGGGCGCCGCCCACTGACAGAAGCGCGATGGTGAGTGCAATGGCCAGCACCGAGCCTGCGCCGGTGGCAGCGATGGCGGCCCAGGCGCCCAGGCCGACCAGGGCAAACAGGAGCGCCGACTGCACTACCGGGCCTGGGCTGAGCCAGGCCTTGACGCGCCCCCAGGCGTCCTGGCGCTGGAGGTGGCCGCGGTGCAGCACGTGCACGATGCGGCCGGAGGCCTTCTCGCGGGCCATCAGCGCATAAAGGGTTTCCGCGGCCTGGATCTGCGCGCGCGTGGCCTCGGTGCGCACCGACATATAGCCGATCGGGCGGCTGCCATCCATCAGCGGCGTCACATTGGCCATGACCCAGTAGAAGTCGCCATTCTTGCGGCGGTTCTTGACCGGCGCCGACCAGGGCTGGCCGGAGGCAATCGTTGCCCACATATCGCGGAAGGCTTCTTCCGGCATGTCGGGGTGGCGGATCATATTGTGCGGCTGGCCCAGCAGCTCAGGGCGCTGGAAGCCGCTGACCTCGATGAAGGCCGGGTTGCAGTGCAGGATCCGGCCTTTCAGATCGGTGGTGGAGACCAGTGTCTGGCCCGATGGAAAAGGGTATTCGGTGGTCGAGACCGGAAGGTTTTGGCGCATGTCGTTGCACTCCCTGAGGCATGGCGCTCGGGCATCAAGCACGACAATGCTTGTAAAACTGCCAGGAGCGTCGCAAGCTTGAACCACCTCTGTGCGGCCGACATGATCTGCGTCAAGTGCCGCCAGTGCCTCCCTGGGGCAGCAAGGGTTATGAGCATTTGATCACGAACCCACGCCAGCGCGAAGTATCAGATGAGACGTGGTTCAGGCGGCGCGCCGCGCCGTTTCGCTGCTAGGCGCCAAATGCAGTTGGCCGAACAGATCCTTCGGATCGGCCATCTCGGGGATCAGCGCGACCTGGCTGCCCAGGCCCAGCTCGCGGGCGGTGTCGCGCAGGAAACGCAGCGCCGAGAAGTCTTCCAGCGCAAAACCTACCGAGTCGAACACGGTGACTTGGCTGTCAATGTCCCGGCCGCTGGCCTGGCCGTTCAGCACGCGCCAGAACTCGGTCACGGCGAAGTCGGCAGGCATTTGCTGGATGTCGCCTTCGATGCGCGATTGGGGCTCGTATTCGACGAAGACCTTGGCCCGCTCCAGCACGGCGCGGTGCAACTCGGTCTTGCCCGGGCAGTCGCCGCCGACGCCGTTGATGTGCATGCCCGGTTCGATCATCTCGGGCGTGATGATGGTGGCATTGGTCTTGTCGGCGGTGACGGTGGTGACGATGTCGGCGCCGCGCACCGCTTCAGCGGTGCTGCTGCAGGCGGTGAGCTTCAGACCGGGCACGGATTGGAGATGGCGCATCAGCTTGGCGGTGGCGGCCGGGTCGATGTCGAAGAGGCGGATCTTTTCGATGCCCAGCAGATGGTGAAACGCCAGTGCCTGGAATTCGCTTTGCGCGCCATTGCCGATCAGGGCCATGGTCTTGGAGTCGGGTCGTGCCAGCTTGCGGGCCACCATGGCCGAGGTGGCGGCGGTGCGCATGGCGGTGGTCAGGGTCAGCTCGGTCAGCAACTCGGGGCGGCCGGTGGCCACATCGGCCAGGGCGCCGAAGGCCATCACGGTGGACAGGCCCAGGCGGGTGTTCTTGGGGTGGCCGTTGACGTACTTGAAACTGTAGAGCGTGGCGTCGGCGATGGGCATCAGCTCGATCACGCCGTCCTGCGAATGGGCGGCCACGCGGGGGGTCTTGTCGAACTCGTTCCAGCGCAGGTAGTCGGCTTCCAGATATCCAACGAGGCGGGTCAGGCAGGCGTCGATGCCAAGGCGCTGGACGATCTGGGCGATGTCCCGGGTGGTCAAGAGGGTCGTCATAGGCTGTCTCGGCTGTTGTGATGACCTGATTCTTCTCAAGCCACGTGTTAGCGGGAAGTGCAAGAAATGCGCAATAAGTGAAGGTGTTCTGTCATTTCGGCAGTTGCTTTTGCCACAATGGCAAAATCACTGTCGAATGGAGAAACGCTTTGGACACACTGGACCAGCAATTGATGGCGCTCCTGCGCCTGGACGCCCGCGCCACCGTCGCCACCCTGGCGCACAAGCTCAAGGTCTCGCGCGGCACGGTCACCAACCGCATTGCCAAGCTGGAAGACGCCGGCGTGATCGTCGGCTACACGGTCACCCTTCGCCCCGACGTGACGCCCAACCTGATCACCGCCTGGATGAGCATCGCCGTCGAGGGCAACAAGACGCGTGAGGTGATCAGCATCCTGCTCGGCGAGCCCGGCGTGTCGCGCCTGTTCGACACCAATGGCCGCTGGGACCTGCTGGCCGAGCTGCGCGCGAGCACCCTGGGCGAGCTGGCCGATGTGCTGGAGCGGGTGCGGCTGATCAAGGGCATTGGCGCGACCGAAACCAGCATTCACCTGCAGACCTACAAGAACGCTTGAGCAGGTACATTGCCGCCATGAGTCGTGCCAAGAACACCCAGTTGCTGATCATCGACGCGCAGAACGATTTCTGCGATCTGCCCGAGGCCTGGTTGCCACCCGACCCGGTGCGCGGCGGCCTGCTGAGGCCAGCCTTGCCGGTGCGGGGCGCGCATGGGGACATGCAGCGGCTGGCCGGGTTGATACGCGCGGCTGCTGATGCGATAGCCGAGATCACCATCACCCTGGACTCGCACCACCGGATCGACATCGCGCACCCGGCGTTCTGGAAAGGCGAAGTCTCGCCGTTCACCACCATCACCGCCGCGCAGGTGCGCGCATGCGCGTTCAGCCCACGAGATGCCGCCGCCCTGCCGCGCACGCTGGACTATCTCGACGCGCTTGAAGCGACCGGCCGCTACACCTTGATGGTCTGGCCCGTGCACTGCGAGATCGGCAGTTGGGGCCAGGCGGTGCATGCCGATGTGCGCGCCGCCTACAACGGCTGGGAGGAGCGGCGGCTCAAGGCCGTGCACAAGGTGCTGAAGGGCAGCAACCCCTGGACCGAGCACTACAGCGCGCTGCAGGCCGAGGTGCCCAGTGATGACGATGAAGGCACCCAGCTGAACCGCGAGCTGCTGGCGCGGCTGGACCGTGCCGAGCTGCTGTTGATCGCCGGCGAGGCCTCCAGCCATTGCGTCAGGGCAACGACCGAACATCTGGCCCAGCACTTGCCCGGCGGGCGCCTGGAGCGCCTGGTGCTGCTGACCGACTGCATGAGCCCGGTGGCCGGCTTCGAGAGCCAGCAGCAAGCCTTTTTTGAGGCGATGCGCGAGCGCGGCCTGCGCCTGGCGACGAGCGCCGAAGTGTTGAGAGAGCTCGCATGACACCCGTGATCCACAGCCTGCTGGAGACCGATCTCTACAAATTCACGATGTGGCAGACGATGCTGCATCGTCATCCGCAGACCCAGGCGGAATACAGCTTTCTGTGCCGCAACGAGACGGTGTTTCCGCTGTCCGATTTGCTGCACGAGGTCGAGCGCGAGATTGACCATCTGTGCAGCCTCAGCTTCAGCCTCGGTGAGCTGGCCTATCTGAAGGGGCTGCGCTTCATCAAGTCGGACTTTGTTGACTTCCTGCGCCTGTTCCGCTTTCAGCGCGAATTCATCTCGGTCAGCGCCGAGGGCCAGGACTTGCGCATCGTCGCCAGCGGTCCGCAGGTCCATGTGATGGGCTTCGAGATCTTTGTGCTGGCCATCGTCAACGAGCTGTATTTCCGCCGTTTCGACCAGGTCGCGGCGTGCACCGAGGGCCGCCGCCGGCTGGTTCACAAGATCGCCCAACTGCGCGCCTTCGGCGACGAGCCGCCGCGCGCCCATCCGTTCGAGGTGTTCGATTTCGGCGTGCGCCGGCGTTTCTCGGGCGATTGGCACCGCGAGGTCGTGGCGACCTTGAAGCGCGAGCTGCCGCAGTACTTCAAGGGCACCTCGAATGTGCTGCTGGCGCGCGATCTGGATCTGGTGCCGATCGGCACCATGGCCCATGAGTATCTGCAGAGCTACCAGGCCACCGGCGTGCGCCTGCGCGACCATCAGAAAGCGGCGCTGGAAGACTGGGTGCAGGAGTACCGCGGCGACCTCGGCGTGGCGCTGACCGATGTGGTGGGCATGGACGCCTTCCTGGCCGACTTCGATCTCTACTTCGCCAAGCTGTTTGATGGCCTGCGCCATGACTCGGGCGATCCTTACGTCTGGGGCGAGAAGGCCTTGGCCCATTACGCCAAGCTGCGCATCGACGCGCACACCAAGCGGCTGGTGTTCTCGGATGGGCTGGACGTGCCTGCCGCGCTGGCCCTGTACCGCCATTTCGCCGACCGCACCCAGCTCGGTTTCGGCATCGGCACCAATCTCAGCAACGATATGGGCCTGACGCCGCTGCACATCGTCATGAAGCTGACCCGCTGCAATGGCCAGCCGGTGGCCAAGCTGTCGGACAGCCCCGGCAAGACGATGTGCGACGACCAGACCTTTCTGGCCTATCTGCGCCAAGTCTTCAGTATCAAGTGAACCCCTCGATCAACGGGTACGTCGATCGATCCCCCGAGGGGAACGATGGCCGCGGCTCCAAGCTTGCCTTCGCGAGCTTGGACGGCCGGAGTGCCAGCCGCCTCTGGCGGCTGGCGGGGGCCGGCTTGGGAGCGGCCGGGCGCTCGGCCCGCGCTGCCTCAGCTCAGCGTCACCACCACCGGCGCATGGTCGCTGGGCCGCTCGTTCTTGCGTGGCAGCTTGTCGATCTCGCAGGCCTGGACCTGCGGGCGCAGCGCCTCGCTGACCAGGATGTGGTCGATGCGCAGGCCCTGGTTTTTGCGAAAGCCCAGGTTGCGATAGTCCCACCAGCTGTAGCTCTTGGGTGGGTGATCGAACATCCGGTAGGCGTCGACCATGCCCATATCGAGCAGGCCCTGGAAGTGCGCACGCTCTTCTGGCGAGCAGTGGGTCAGGCCCACAAAAGCTGCCGGGTCATAGCAGTCGCGGTCTTCCGGGGCAATGTTGAAGTCACCCATCAGCACCAGTTTTTCATGAGTTTTGATCTCGTTGGACAGCCAGGCCCGCAAGCCGTCCAGCCAGGCCATCTTGTAGACGAACTTGTCGCTGTCCAGCGCCTCGCCATTGGGGAAATAGGCACCAATCACGCGCACACCATCGACCGTGCCAGTGATCACCCGTGCCTGGGCATCTTCGAATCCGACGATGTTCTTCACCACGTCGAAGGCCGGCGTGCGGCTCAGCAGGGCCACGCCGTTATAGGTCTTCTGGCCGAACCAGTGCACCTGATAGCCGGCCTCGCCGATCTCCAGGGTCGGGAACTTGTCGTCGGTCAGTTTGGTTTCTTGCAGCACCAGCACATCGACCGGATTGGCCACCAGCCAGTCCAGCACCGGCGGCAGCCGCACATTCAGCGAGTTGACATTCCAGGTCGCAAGTTTCATGTCGACTTCCTCAGATATGCAGGGCCGCCAGCGCGCCCAGCACAAAGCCGACACCACCCAGCGCAAGGGTCGCCCATTCCATCCAGCGCTTGCGCGTCAACAGTGCGATGGCGGCGAGGGCGATTGACACCTGCAGGGCCGTTGTCGCTTGGGCCCAGCGGTGGTGCTGGTGCATCTGTTGCTCGCTCTTGTGGTCGAAAGCCTTGGATTCTTCTTCCAGCTTCTCAGCCGCCAGCTTGATGTCGGCCTTTTCCTTCTTGTAGCGCTCGATCTCTTCGACGTACCTGACCCGCTTGTCCTCGGCCACCAGCACGGTGGCCAGCTCGGCCAGGTTCTGCTTGCCGCTCTTGGCCTGATAGAAGGCCCATTGGTTGGCGGCCTCGGTCTTCCTGATGGCCGCGTCGTTCTTCAGCAGGCCAGCATTGGCCTGGGTGGCGCCACCCATATACGAGAACATCGCGCCCACCGTGGCCAGCACGGCGGTGATCACGGCCAGCTGGCCGCCCATTCCCTTGGGGTCATGTTGTGCCGCGTGTTCCAGCTCGTGGTCATGCGGGCCGTGCACGTGAAAACCATGTCCTGACATTGCTTGCCTCTTCAGTTGATGCGTGTGTAGTGCGCAAAGTCAAAGCGCAGGCCCTCGGCCTGGCGGATCTCGCGCGTAGTTTCGAGGAAGCGGCTGCGGTCCCAGGCCGGGAAGAAGATGTCGCCCTCGACCGTGGCATCGACCTCGGTCAGCACCAGCTCCTGTGCCAGCGGCAGGGCCAGCGCATAGAGCTCGCCACCACCGATGACGAAGACCTTGGGCGCATCGGCCACGGCCGCCAGTGCGGCCTCCAGCGAGGTGAAGGCCTCGGCGCCGTCATCGCGCCACCCGTCATTGCGCGTGACCACGAGATTGCGCCGGCCAGGCAGCGGCCGAAAGCGCGCCGGCAGCGAGTCCCAGGTGCGCCTGCCCATGAAGACCGGGCAGCCCATCGTCACCGCGCGGAAGTGTTTCTGGTCCTCGGGCAGCTTGAACAGCAGTTCGTTGCCGCGGCCGATGGCGCCGTTGCGCGCGACAGCGGCGATCATTGCGACAACCGTCATACCGCCACCGGTGCCTTGATCGCGGCGTGGTGCTGATAGTCCAGCACCTCGAAGTCCTCATACTCGTAGTCAAAGATCGAGGCGGGCCGGCGCTTGATGTTCAGCGTTGGGTAGGGATGTGGCACACGCGACAGCTGCAGCTCGACCTGCTCGCTGTGGTTGCTATAGATGTGGCAGTCTCCACCGGTCCAGATGAAGTCGCCGACGGCCAGATCGCATTGCTGGGCCAGCATATGGGTCAAGAGAGCGTAACTGGCGATGTTGAAGGGCACGCCCAGGAAGATATCGGCGCTGCGCTGGTAGAGCTGGCAGCTCAGGCGGCCGTCCGCGACGTAGAACTGGAAGAAGGCGTGGCAGGGCATCAAGGCCATCTGCGACAGATCGGCCACATTCCAGGCGCTGACAATGATGCGGCGTGAGTCGGGGCTGGTCTTCAGTGCCTTCACCACCTCGGCGATCTGGTCGATATGGCCACCACCCGGTGTCGGCCAACTGCGCCACTGCACGCCATAGACCGGTCCGAGGTCGCCGTCCGGCTTGGCCCACTCGTCCCAGATCTTCACACCGCGCTCCTGCAGCCATCTGGCATTGCCGTCGCCGCGCAGAAACCACAGCAGCTCCAGGATGATGGATTTCAGGTGCACCTTCTTGGTCGTGACCAGCGGAAAGCCTTCGGTCAGGTCGAAGCGCATCTGGTGGCCGAACACGCTGGTCGTGCCGGTGCCGGTGCGGTCGGTCTTCAGCGTGCCGGTATCGCGCACATGGCGCATGAAGTCTTCGTACTGGGAGCGGATGGGACGTGTCATGCGGCGGATTCTAGTGTCCGGTATCGAACTGCAGCGCGGCCAGCCGCGCATACAGGCCGCCCTGGGCGCTGAGCTCGGCATGGGTGCCGACCTCGACGATGCGGCCATGCTCCAGCACGACGATGCGGTCGGCCTTCTGCACGGTGGCCAGGCGGTGGGCGATGACCAGGGTGGTGCGGCCCTGCATGGCGGTCTCCAGCGCGGCCTGGACCATGCGTTCGCTCTCGGCGTCGAGCGCGCTGGTGGCTTCGTCGAGGAGCAGCAGCGGCGGATTCTTCAGGATCGCACGGGCGATGCTGATGCGTTGGCGCTGACCGCCGGACAGGCGCACGCCGCGCTCGCCCAGAAAGGTCTGGTAGCCCTCGGGCAGGGCGGTGATGAAGTCGTGCGCGAAGGCGGCCTTGGCCGCGGCGATGACCTCGTCGTCGCTGGCCTCGGGGCGGCCGTAGCGGATGTTCTCCATCGCATTGACCGAGAACACGACGCTGTCCTGCGGCACGATGCCGACGCGGTGGCGCAAATCGGTCAGCGCGGCCTGGTCCACCGGCACGCCGTCCAGGGTGAGGCGGCCGGAGCCGATGTCGTAGAAGCGCAGCATCAGCTGGAACACCGTGCTCTTGCCGGCGCCGCTGGGGCCGACCAGGGCCACCGTTTCGCCTTGGCGCACCTGCAGCGAGAAATCATGCAGGGCCGGCTGCAGCGGGCGTGACGGATAGTTGAAGCCGACCTGCTCGAAACTGATCGCCGAGCCGCCGTTGACGGCGGGCAGGGCGCGCGGCTGCGCGGGTTCGGCCACCGGAGACTTGCTGTTCAGCAGCTCCATCAGCCGCTCGGTGGCGCCGGCCGCCCGCAGCACATCGCCATAGACCTCGGACAGCACGGCCACGCTGCTGACCAGCAGGATCACATAGACGACGGTCTGGCCCAGATGACCGGCGGAGATGCTGCCGGCCGCCACGGCCTGCGTGCCCTGGTACAGGCCCCACAGCAGCGCGCCGAAGGTGGCGGTGATCATGAAGGCGACCAGGAAGGAGCGCACGCGGGTGCGCTTGCGGGCAGTGTCGAAGGCGTTCTCGGTGGCGACCGAGAAGCGTTGCGCCTCGCGGGCCTCCTGGGTGTAGCTCTGCACCACCGGCACGGCGTTCAGCACCTCGGCGGCGATGGCAGATGAGTCGGCCACGCGGTCCTGGCTGGCGCGGCTGAGCTTGCGCACGCGCCGGCCGAAGTACAGCGAAGGCAGCACAACCAGGATCAGGATGCCCAGCACCTGGGTCATCACATAGGGATTGGTGATGATCAGCATGACCAGCGCGCCTAGGCCCATCACCGTGTTGCGCAGGCCCATCGACAGGCTGGAGCCGACCACGGTCTGTACCACGGTGGTGTCGGTGGTCAGGCGCGACAGCACCTCGCCGGTCTGCGTGCTCTCGAAGAATTCAGGACTCTGCTTGACGACATGGGCATAGACGGCATTGCGCAGGTCCGCCGTGACCCGTTCGCCCAGCCAGGTGACCATGTAAAAGCGCCCGGCGGAGAACAGTCCCAGCGCCGCGCCGACGGCAAACAGGGCCAGGAAGTGGCCTTGCAAGGCCATCACACGCGCGCCCGGGTCGGTGGCGACCACGCCCTGGTCGATCAACGAGCGCAGTGCCAGCGGAAACACCAGGGTGGTGACGGCCGCCAGCAGCAGGAACAGCCCGGCCATCGCGATGCGGCCTCGGTAGGGACGCAAAAAAGGCAGCAGACCGCTCAGCGAACGTGGCGGGGCGGTGGCTTCGAGGCGCTTGCTGGAGGGCAGGGCGGTTTGCAGGATTTCGGACATCGGACGAGTGTAGGGCTTGGGTCGTCGCTGTCGGCAACCGGCCTTTGTTGCGGATTTGGCAATAGATCGTTGCCTTGACAATGGTTGCCTAGGCAAATACATTTTATGCCATGTCTGCCCAAGCCACCGCGGCGTTCCAGCCGGCCAACTTCTATTCCCGTGACAGCTACGGTCTTGACCAGAGCGTGGGCCTGTCGATACGCCTGGTCATGCAGTCCGTGATCCAGCAGACCGATCAGCGACTCGAGG
>Ga0187845_1002217_pt1 | contig 10647 bp, 8 predicted proteins | sample SpaLakP09_SKY_68_FD_134515 | JGI IMG/M metagenome (GOLD analysis project Ga0187845, IMG submission 134515) | Oligotrophic lake water microbial communities from Sparkling Lake, Wisconsin, USA - SP09_SKY_68 | ecosystem: Environmental > Aquatic > Freshwater > Lake | place: USA: Sparkling Lake... | reverse complement strand
GACATAGCCCACCGCCAGCCACTGCGCATAGCTGAAGATGTTCTGGCCGACCCAGGCCGGCGGCAGATAGGCCAGCACCTCCTCGGCGTCGGTCAGGTGGTCGAAGCGCTGGCCGGCCAGCGCGCGGTCGATCAGCGAGGCGTGGGTGTGGATGACGCCCTTGGGGTTGCCCGTCGTGCCCGACGTGAAGAACAGCGCTGCCACGTCGCCGGGCTGGGTAGCCGCCACCGCGGCGGCCAGAAACCCCAGGCGTTCGACGGCAGAGGCGCGGCCCTGGGCGACCAGCTCGTCAAGTGACGCCAGGCCCGGTGCGTCGTAGTGACGCAGGCCGCGCGAGTCGTCGAACCAGATGCGCTGCAGCTGCGGGCACTGCTCGCGCAGCTCCAGCAGCTTGTCGACCTGTTCCTGGTCCTCCACCACCGCAAAGGCGATCTCGGCGTTGTTGAGCGGGAAGACGTACTCCGCCGCAGCGGCGTCCTGGTACAGCGGCACCGGCACGGCGCCCAGGGCCTGCGCAGCCAGCATGCTGGCGTACAGGCGCGGCCGGTTCTCGCCGATGACGACCAGGTGCTCGCCGCGCTTGAGCCCCGCCGCGGCCAGGCCCAGTGCCAAGTCCTGCACCAGCGCTGCAAGCTGCGCCCAGCTCAGCGTCTGCCAGACGCCGAACGCCTTCTCGCGCAGCGCCGGCGCATCCGGCCGGCGGGCAGCATGGTCGAGCAAGAGCCTGGGGAAGGTCGTCAAGCCGGTCTCCGTTGCGCAGGCTGGAGCCCGCGTCTGTGCGACCCATTCTGCGCAGGACTTTGACGTCCATCTGTCGGTACGACGACAATTTGCGGGTCTTCACGGCCCAGACTTTCCCGCATGGCCGACACATCCTTGCGCCAACGCGCCCGCCGCGCCACCCCGGACGAACTGGACGCCATCCCCTGGCTGAAGCTGCTGGACAGCGGTCAGCGCGAACTCGCCGTCACGACACTGGAAGTGGCCGACGCCCAGCCCGGCGAGCGCCTGTGCCGCATCGGCCGACCGGCCACGTTCTGGTTCGGCGTCGTCGACGGCCTCTTGAAGATGAACAACGACGATTCGCTGGGCGCGGCCGTCACCTTCACCGGCATCCCGCCGGGGGGCTGGTTCGGCGAGGGCACGCTGCTCAAGCGGGAGAGCTACCGCTACAACATCCAGGCCCTGCGCCCCAGCGTCGTGGCCGGCCTGCCCATCGAGAGCTTCCACGCGCTGCTGGACGGCAGCATCGCCTTCAACCGCTTCGTGCTGGACCAGCTGAACGAGCGCCTGGGCCAGTTCATCGGCGCCCGCGAGACCGACCGCATCCACGACCCTGACGTGCGCGTCGCGCGCAACCTGGGCGCCCTGTTCCACCCAACGCTCTACCCGGGCGTGGGCAACTGGCTGCGCATCACGCAGCAGGAGCTGGGCTATCTGGTGGGGCTGTCGCGCCAGCGCGTGAATCTGGCACTGCACCGGCTGAGCGACGCCGGCCTGATACGCATCGAGTACGGCGGCCTGCGGGTGCTGGACCTCGCCGGCCTGCGGCGCTTTACCGCCTGATCAGGCGGCGAAGGCGATGGCTTCGGGCTCGCCGCGCGGCAGGCTGGCCCAGCGGTCGGCGGTCAGCTCGTACAGCAGCGCCGCCGCGCTGCCGGGGCCGTCGGCCAGCGCGCCCTTGAGGCGCAGGCCCAGGCACTCCAGCGTCTTGCGCGTGGGTGCGTTGCTGGGCAGCACGGCGGCGACGACGGCGCTCTCCCGGTGCTGCTCGAAAGCCTGCGCAATGGCGTGCAGCGCCATCTCGGACGCCAGGCCCCGACCCCAGGCCTGGGGCGTGATGCGGTAGTAGAGGTAGAGCCCGAGATGACCCGCGACGCTGCGGTGCATCAGGCCCCCAAAGCCGATCAGCACCTCGGGCTTGTCGCGCTCGGCGATGGCCCAGTGGCCGAAACCCAGCTTCTGCCAGTGGGCGATCCAGCCCTGCAACTGCGCCTCGATGGCGGCGGGCCCATGCGGCGTGGCAGCCGCGCAAAAGCGGTTCACGGCGGGGTCGGCGTACAGCGCGATCAGCGTCTGGAGATCATTTTCCCGAGGTGGCCGCAGCACAAGGGGTGGGTCACCATGGCCGCTGGCACGGCAGGTACAGGCGCGCAGAACTCACTCGAAACCATGGAGGACGCTAACTCGGTGAAAACCCTAGGAGGGTAGCCGCGCACAGCGCGCAACGGAAGCCCCGGGGCTGGTGGGGTTGTCGCATTGTTGTCACAGATCGTGAAGTTCGCCCCGTAAAGCTGCCCAGCCCTCAACTCGCCGCCGTCACCATCGAACACAAAATAGGTTTAGTGGATTCCAAGTGGATGGCTCATGATGCAGTCATGCCTGCCACACCTCTCCTCTCGCCCAAGGCCGCCAAGCCCGTCGATGAAAAGCTGACGATCAACATCGGCTGCGTCGACCTCGGCCAGATCGACCTGCTGGTTCAGGAAGGTTTCTACGCCAATCGCAGCGACCTGATCCGCACGGCCATCCGCAACCAGATCGCTACCCACGCCGAGGTGGTGCGCCAGGTCGTCACCCGCAAAAGCATCGTGCTGGGCATCCAGCAGTTCAGTGCGGCAGACCTCACCCAGGCCCAGGCCGCCGGCGAGAAGCTGCAGATCCGCGTGCTGGGCCTGGCCGTCATCGCGCCCGACGTCACGCCCGAGCTGGCGCTGGCCACCATCGAGTCGCTGACGGTGCTGGGCGCGCTGCATGCCAGTCCCGCCGTGAAGGCAGCCCTCGTCGACCGGCTGCGGTAACCCGCTCATGAAAGTTCCCATGCACCCGCAGTTCGCCCAGTTGATGAAAGACGCCACCGCGCTGACGCGCGCCGGCGACCTCCAGGCCGCGATGGCTGCCATCGCTGGCGCGCTGAAAGGCAGTGCGCCGGCTGCGCCCTCTCGCGAACCCGCAGACGCCGTCATCGACGTGCAGGCCCGCGTCGTCGCCGAAGACCACGAGACTGCCAGCGTCGACGCGCCCGCGCAGTTCATCTCCGGCCACTTCAGCCACCGCGCCGGGGCGCGCGACTACCGGCTGTTCATCCCGCCAAACGATGCCGGCAAGCCCCGCGCCCTCGTCGTCATGCTGCACGGCTGCACGCAGAACCCGGACGATTTCGCCAAGGGAACGCGCATGAACGTGCTCGGCGCCAAATACAACGCGCTGGTGCTCTACCCGGCTCAGACGAAGCAGGCCAATGCCCAGGGCTGCTGGAACTGGTTCAAGCACAACCACCAGGGCCGCGAGCGGGGCGAGCCGGCGATCCTGGCTGCGATGGCGAAGGACATCGCCCACACCCACGGCGTCGACCCCTCGCGCATCTTTGTCGCCGGCCTGTCGGCGGGCGGAGCCATGGCGGCGATCCTGGCCACGACGCATCCGGAGGTGTTCGCCGCCGCCGGCGTGCATTCGGGCCTGCCGGCCGGTGCCGCCCGCGATCTGCCTGGCGCACTGGCGGCCATGCAGGGCCAGGGCGGGCGCGCTGGCGCAGGCGCGCCGAAGTCCAGCGTGCGGCTGATCGCCTTCCATGGCGACGCCGACACCACAGTTCACCCAAGCAATGTCGAGCGGGTGGTGGCCGCGCATGGCGGCACGGCAGTGCGCGTCGACAAACAGGCGGGCCTGCAGCGCGGCGCGCGCACCTGCACGCTGTGGCTGCACAAGGACGCGCAAGGCCGCGTCGTGACCGAGCAATGGCTGGTGCACGGCGCCGGCCATGCCTGGTCGGGCGGTGACCCGGCGGGCTCGTATGCAGAGGCCCGCGGCCCGGACGCCAGCGCGGAAATGATGCGATTCTTCTTTGATTGCTGAGGTGAACGCTGCGCCTGGCCGCCTGCATTGACGCATCGCATGCTCTGTCGTCGTCATTGATTCAAGGGACAGGCTGTTGTTCCTGCCCCTGAAAACTGCCCGCACAGCCACCGTTACACGCGCCAGCCGGCACGCCGCACCACGACGCCTACACTGAATCACTACTTCCCCCTAACCTTGCGACCATGGACAGTCAAGAGAGCAGCCGGTTGACGGCACCTCTTGCCCATCGGGTCGCAGAGGACGCCGACTCCCACCAGATTGCCGCCGCGATCAACGCGCTGTGGACGGACATTGAGGCCGCCCTGCAACCCATCGTCGGCAGTCGCGGCGTCGCAGCCCTGTTCAAGCGCACGCTGCATCTGGCGGCGGCACGCCACCCCTGGCTCGCGCCGCTCAAGCCCGGCAACGATGACGCTGTCGATCTCGGCCAGCTGACGGCGCTTTTCACTGCACAACAGCCGGCGCTGGCGCGCGAGGCGGGCAGCGCGTTGTTCGAGATCTTTCGCGAGTTGCTCGCCACCTTGATCGGCACCCCGCTGAGCGAGCGGCTGCTCCAGACCGCCTGGTCGAATTCTTCACGCGCTGCCCCGGCGCAGGACCCCAAGTCATGACCTCCAAAGTAACCATCAACAGCCTGTCGACCGGCGTGCCCGGCCTCGACGACTTGCTGGGCGGAGGGTTGCCGGAGTTCTCGTTCAACCTGATCGCCGGCCAGCCGGGCTGCGGCAAGACGACGCTGGCGCACCAGATCATGTTCTCGCTGGCCACCGAAGCGCGGCCGGCGCTGTACTTCACCGTTCTGGGCGAGCCGCCGCTGAAGATGCTGCGCTACCAGCAGCAGTTCGCGTTCTTCAACCATGACGCCATCAACCGCAGCGTGCGCTTCGTCAACCTCTGCGACGAAGCAATGGCGGGTGACCTCGATAGGGTGCTGGCGCGCATTACAGAAGAAGTCGCGGCTCACGAGCCGGCGCTGGTGTTCGTCGACTCCTTCCGCTCCGTCGTGCTGGCCACGCAGGGCGACGGCAACACGCACAACCACCTGCAGCGCTTCATGCAGCAGCTCGGCATGCTGATGACGAGCTGGCAGGCCACCACCTTCCTGATCGGCGAGTACTTCACCGACAGCGACGCCAACCCGGTGTTCACCGTGGCGGACGGGCTGATCTGGCTGCGCCAGAGCGTCCAGCGCAACGCCATGGTGCGCAAGATGGAAATCATGAAGATGCGCGGCCAGCCCTCGCTGCCCGGCCTGCACGCCTTCCGCATCACCGAAGACGGCGTCAAGATCTTCGTGCCGGCGGCCAACTCGCTGATCAGCGCACCGCCCTACGCCATCGATGACCGCGCCTCGATGGGCGTGCCCGGGCTGGACGAGATGATGAACGGCGGGCTGCCGCGCGGCTATTCGCTGTTGCTGGCCGGGCCGTCGGGCTCGGGCAAAAGCATCCTGGCCGCAGCCTTCCTGAACGCGGGCGTGCGCAACGGCGAGACCGGCGTCATTGCCGCCTTCGAGCGGCGCCCCAACCGGGCGCACAACAAGGAGCTGGCGCAGAACATCGAGCAAGGTCGCATCGGCGTGGTGGAGAGCGACGCGGCCGACGTCTCGATCGAGGAAGTGATGCACCTGCTGGCCCAGGAGATCCGCCGGCTGAAGGCCAGCCGCGTCGTCATCGACTCGCTGTCGGGCTTCGAGCTGGCCCTGGGGCCGTCATTCAAGGACGATTTCCGCGAATCGCTGTTGCGGCTGGTGGCGGCACTGACCGGCCTGGGCGCCACCGTGGTGATGACCTCGGAGCTGGAGGACCGCTACACCGACCTGCGCTTCAGCCCCTACGGCACGGCCTTCATGACCGACGCCATCATCGTGCAGCGCTACATCGAGGTGGAAAGCCGGCTGCGGCGCGTGATGGCGGTGGTCAAGGTGCGCGACAGCGCCCACTCGGACGAGCTGCGCGAGTACAGCGTCGACGACAGCGGCATCCGCATCGGCACGCTGCTTGCCGATCAGGAAGGCTTGCTGGGCGGTCGCCCGGCAACACGGCACCGCACCGTCCCCGCCATCGAGGCCTGACGCAACGCGATCTGCCCCCAACCCGAGCAGCCGCAGGAGGCATATGGAAAGCAGCCCTGAACCTCGCGGAACGGCGCCCACGGCGCTCGAAGCCGAGGTGGCCGCGCTGGAGCGCATGACGATCAACGCCCGCGCCGAGCTGGCCTCCGTGCTTGCAGACCTGGCCCAGGCACAGGCGCAGCTCGACAGCCTTCATGTGCAGCAGCTGCTGGAGGCGAACGAGCAACTGGTGATCGACGCGGTGCGTTCGCGCGCCATGGCCGATTCAACGGCGCAACTGGTGAGCGAACTGACGAAGTCCAGCGAACTCGACGGCCTGACAGGGCTCCCCAACCGGGTGCTGCTGTTCGACCGCTTCTCGCAGGCGCTGACGCATGCCAAGCGGCGCGACAAGCGCCTGGCCCTGCTGTTCCTGGATCTCGACCAGTTCAAGCGGATCAACGACACGCTGGGGCACAAGATGGGCGACGCGGTGCTGCGCGAGGTCGGCCGCTGCCTGAACGCCTGCGTGCGCGAGGTGGACACGGTGTGCCGGCTTGGCGGCGACGAGTTCGTGCTGCTGCTGACCGAGGTCGCCAGCGCGGCCGACCCCGGCCGGGTGGCTGACAAGCTGGTGGCCTCGCTGGCGCAGCTTACCCAGGTGGACGGCGTGGCCATGCGGGTGTCGGCCAGCATCGGCATCAGCGTGTTCCCGGACGACGCCGCTGACGTCGAACGCCTGGTGGACTGCGCCGACCAGGCCATGTACCGGGCCAAGCGCGCGGGCGGCAATCGCTACATGTACTTCTCGACGCACGACGCGCATGCCGAAGCGGCATTGCCCGGCAAGCCCCGAAACGCGGGCGGCGGCGCGCAGTTGCTGGAGGCCAACCAGAATCTGGTGCTGTCGGCCATGACGGCATCGGCGGCGGCCGAGCAGAAGGAGCTGCTGCTGGCCGAGCTGCAGCACGCGTCCACGAACAAGGACGAGTTTCTGAGCGTGTTGGGCCATGAGCTGCGCAACCCGCTGGCGCCGCTGGTGACCACTCTCGACGTGATGCGCCTGCGCGCGGGCGGCTACGAGACGATCGAACACGCGACCATGCGCCGCCACCTCGGCCACCTGATGCGGCTGGTGGGCGATCTGCAGGACGTGGCCAAGATCGCCACCGGCAAGGTCGACCTGCGGCTGGCACCTGTCCAGATCGGCGACATCGCCTTGGAGGCCATCGCCATGGCCAAGCCGCTGCTGGAGAAACGCCAGCAGCACTTCAGCTTCGACGAAGCGCCGCAAGCCCTGACCTGCCGGGGCGACCCGGTGCGCCTGGAGCAATGCATCGCCAACCTGCTGATCAATGCGTCCAAATACACGCCGCCGGGAGGCCGCATCACGCTGACAACGCGGCAGGACGGCGAGCACGCCGCCATCAGCGTCAAGGACAACGGCCGCGGCATTTCTGCCGAGGCGCTGCCGGACGTGTTCAACCTGTTCTTCCAGGAGCGCGGCGGCGACGCCCAGTCCTGCATCGCGCAGCTGCGCGATGCAGGACTGGGCGTCGGGCTGGCGCTGGTGCGCAGCCTGGTGGGCCTGCATTCGGGCAGCGTCAGCGCGCACAGCGACGGCACCGGCCTGGGCAGCGAGTTCACGATCCGCCTGCCCCTGCTCGGCGCCGACGATGCCGAGCTGATGCAGGCCGGATCGGCAGCCACCGCCGACTCGGCGCAGCCCACGCGCCGCATCCTCATCGTCGACGACAACTACGACGCAGCCGATTCACTGGGCATGCTGTTGCGCATGTATGGGCACGAGGTCTGGGTGGCCACGCACCCGGTCACCGCACTGCAGATGGTGGCCACCGCGACGCCCGACCTGGCACTGTTGGACATCGGGCTGCCAGGCATGAGCGGCTACGAGCTGGCGCAGCACATCCGGCAGCAGTACCCCGGGCTGAGGGTCGCCATGGTGGCCCTCAGCGGCTACGGGCGTGCTGTGGATTTCGAGAACAGCCGCAAGGCTGGCTTCGACGCGCATCTGGTCAAACCTGTCCAGATCGATGAGCTGGAGCGCGTCGTGCGTACCGTGCACTTCACGCCGCCAACCCAGGAGCTGCCAGGCGGAGCTTCACCTGGCAACGTCGTGCCGGTCAACCCGTCAGCAGCGCGTTGACGCGACGCACGTAGGCGGCCGGGTCTTCCAGGTGGCCGCCTTCGGCCAGCACGGCCTGGTCGAACAACACGTTGGCCAGATCGTCGAAGTGGTCGCTGCCGTCCAGCTTCTTGACCAGCGCGTGTTCGGCGTTGATCTCCAGCGTGGGCTTCGATTCAGGCGCCGTCTGGCCAGCCTGCTTCAGCAAGCGCGCCAGATGACCGCTCACATCGCCCTCTTCCACGACGATGCAGGCGGGCGAGTCGACCAGGCGGGTCGTCACGCGCACATCCTTGGCGCGGTCCTTCAGCGCGTCCTTGAGCTTGTCCAGCAGCGGCTTCAGGCTCTCGGCGGTCTCGTCGGCCTTCTTCTTCTCGTCCTCGTCCAGCAGCTTGCCCAGGTCCACGGCGCCCTTGGCGACGGACTGCAGCGTCTTGCCCTCGAACTCATAGAGGTGGCTCAGCATCCACTCGTCGACGCGGTCCACCAGCAGCAGCACCTCGATGCCCTTCTTGCGGAAGATCTCCAGCTGAGGGCTGTGCTTGGCAGCAGCGAGTGAATCGGCGGTGATGTAGTAGATGACGTCCTGGCCATCCTTCATGCGTGACACGTAGTCCGCCAGGCTGACGTTCGTGTCCGCGTGCGTGGAGGCGAAGCGGAACAGCTTGGCCAGGCGCTCCTGGTTCTGGTGGTCTTCGCCGATGCCCTCCTTCAGCACCTGGCCGAAGTCGGTCCAGAAGGCGGCGTACTTGTCCTTGTCGGCCTGCTCCTCGCTGTTGGCCAAGCTTTCCAGCATGCCGAGCACGCGCTTGGTGGAGCCCTCGCGGATGGCCTTCACGTCACGGCTTTCCTGCAGCAGCTCACGGCTCACGTTCAGCGGCAGGTCCGCCGAGTCGATGACGCCCTTCACGAAGCGCAGGTAGACCGGCATCAAGGCTTCTGCATCGTCCATGATGAAGACGCGCTTCACGTATAGCTTCACGCCACCACGCTTGTCGCGGTTCCACAGGTCGAACGGCGCCTTCTGCGGGATGTAGAGCAGCTGGGTGTACTCGCTGCGGCCTTCCACGCGGTTGTGCGTGTAGGCCAGCGGCGCCTCGCTGTCGTGGCTGATCTGCTTGTAGAACTCTTCGTACTGCTCGGCCGTGACCTCGCTCTTGCTGCGCGCCCACAGCGCCGAGGCCTTGTTGACCGGCTCCCACTCGTCCAGCACCACCTGCTTGGCGTTGTCAGCGTCCCACTCTTCCTTCTTCATCAGGATGGGGAGCGAGATGTGGTCGCTGTACTTGGCGATCGTCGACTTGACGCGCCAGGTCTTCAGGAACTCTTCCTCGCCATCGCGCAGGTGCAGGACGACGTCGGTGCCGCGGCCCGGCTTGGTGATGGTCTCGAGCTCGTACTCGCCGGTGCCTTCGCTGCTCCAGCGCACGCCCTGGTCTGCGGCCAAACCGGCGCGGCGGGTTTCGACGGTGATGCGATCGGCGACGATGAAGCCCGAGTAGAAGCCCACGCCGAACTGGCCGATCAACTGGGCATCCTTCTTCTGGTCGCCTTCGAGCTTGGCCATGAACTCGCGCGTGCCGCTCTTGGCGATGGTGCCCAGGTGCGAGGCGGCTTCCTCGGCGCTCATGCCGATACCGTTGTCGCTGATGGTCAACGTCTTGGCTTCCTCGTCGAAGCTGACGCGCACTTCCAGGTTCGGGGTGTCTTCAAACAGCGCCGCGTTGTCCAGAGCCTCGAAGCGCAGCTTGTCGCACGCGTCGCTGGCGTTGCTCACCAGCTCGCGCAGGAAGATCTCCTTGTTGGAGTACAGCGAGTGCGTGACGAGGTGCAGGATCTGCTTGACTTCGGCCTGGAAGGCGTGGGTTTGCTTGGTCATGGCGGGAGGTATTCCGTGAACGAAAACGCGGCCCACGTGGGGCCGCGCGATGCGGATTTCAAGAGCCGCGATTGTGTCAGCGGCGGGCCTTGACCGCCTCACTCAGCACGTCCAGCACCGCCAGCGAGTCGTCCCAGCCCAGGCAGGCGTCGGTGATGCTCTGGCCGTAGGTCAGCTTGGCCGGGTCGTCCTGGCCCGGCGTGAACTTCTGGGCGCCATCGTTCAGGTGGCTTTCCACCATGACGCCGAAGATGCTGTTGCTGCCCTCGCGCATCTGGCCGGCGATGTCGCGAGCCACGTCCACCTGGCGCTGGTGCTGCTTGCTGGAATTGGCGTGCGAGCAGTCCACCATCAGGCGCTCGGGCAGCTTGGCCTTGGCCAGGTCGGCGCAGGCGGCGGCGACATTGGCCGCGTCGTAGTTCGGCGCCTTGCCGCCGCGCAGGATGACGTGGCAGTCCTCGTTGCCGCTGGTCTGCACGATGGCGACCTGGCCGTTCTTGTGGACCGACAGGAAGTGGTGGCCCCGCGCCGCCGCCTGGATGGCGTCGGTGGCGATCTTGATGTTGCCGTCGGTGCCGTTCTTGAAGCCGATGGGCGCGGACAGGCCCGAGGCCAGTTCGCGGTGCACCTGGCTCTCGGTCGTGCGCGCGCCGATGGCGCCCCAGGACACCAGATCGCTGATGTACTGAGGCGACAGCAGGTCCAGAAACT